>WBZO01000857.1_pt1 | contig 55156 bp, 39 predicted proteins | sample 5204261 | NCBI WGS metagenome assembly WBZO01 (sample SAMN12412400, study PRJNA552823) | activated sludge metagenome | isolation source: activated sludge from anammox sidestream of wastewater treatment plant... | place: USA: North Carolina | collected 2017-09
GCGCTCGAGGGCGCGCTCGTAGAGCGCGAGCGCCGCGTAGGGGTCGCCCCGCTGCGCCGCGAGGTAGGCGCGGGCGACGAGGACCTCGGGCGCGTCGCGCCGCGCGGCCGGAATCGCGTCGAGCGCGCGCTCCGCCGCCTCCGCCTCGCCCGACTCGCCGAGCGCGAGCGCGAGCCCGATGCGACTCTCGACCCGGTCGGGGAAGCGGCGCACCGCGACCGCGAGGATCGCAACCGCCTCGGCGCTGCGCCCGAGGTTGCGCGCCGACTTGCCGAGCGCGTCGAGGACGTAGGCCGGGGCGCGCTCGCGCTCGATGCCGGCGCCCTGCGCGAGCGCGTCCGCGTCGCGCCCCGCCCAGCCGAGCACCACCGCGTAGTCGTAGCGGTAGCGGTCTTCGCCGGGGTGCGCGGCGGCGAGCGCGGCGAGCGCCGGCAGCGCCTCGTCGAAGCGGCCGGCGCGCGCGGCCGCGATTGCGAGCGCGAACGCGTCGTCGGGCGCAGGCGCGCCGACCGCAGCGCGTGCGGCACAGAGGAGCGTGGCGGCGAGGAGGAGGGCGGCGAAGCGGCGGAGCAAGAGCGAAGCGGTAAGGGCCGCGCGCGCGGCCTTCTTGATTGACCGCGCGAAGGTAGCACGCGCGCGCGGCCGCGTGCCATGACGAAATCGACACCGGCGCCATTGACAGCCCCCCGGGGGCTGCGCAGAATTCCGCCGGCGCGCACAAGCACAACAACACTTCTTCCGCGGGCCCGCCCCGCGATCCCGGACCCTGGACTGCCCGCGCACCGGGGACGCGTTCCACCGCACACGACCGGACTCGCGCCGAATGAAGAAGTGTCCGCCCTTCGCGGCTGCGCATGACGGCGCCTGAGCGCCGGCCCCCGCCGCTCGCGCCCGAGGCGCGCACCTCGGTCCTCGGGCTGCGCAAGGCGCCCGACACCGAGGGTCCGCCCCCCGCGCGGCCCGTCTCCGAGGGCCCCGGCGCGGCGCGCGCGCTGCTCGCCGCCGCCTTCGTCGCCGCGGCCGTCTGGTACCTCGCCTGGCGCGCGCGCACGCTCAACCCGGAGGCGCTCGGCCTCTCGCTCGCGATTCTCGCCGCCGAGGTCTTCCTCTTCGGCGGGGCGCTCCTGCGCCTCTTCGTCGCCTGGCGGCTCACCGTGCGCGCGCCGGCCGCGCCCGAGGGCGGGCTCGCGGTCGACGTCTTCGTCACCACCGCCGACGAACCGGTGGAGACCGTGCGGCGCACCCTGCTCGCGGCGCGCAACATGGAGTACGCGCACCGGACCTGGCTGCTCGACGACGGCAACCGGCCCGAGATGCGCCGGCTCGCGCTGTCCCTGCGCTGCCGCTACATCGGGCGCCGGGAGCCCGTGCGCGGCCGCGCCGGCAGCCTCAACAACGCGCTCAAGTTCTCCGACGCCGAGCTGGTCGCGCTCTTCGCCGCCGACCACGCGCCGGCGCGGCGCTTCCTGGTCGAGACGCTCGGCTACTTCCGCGACGCGGGCGTCGGGTTCGTGCAGACGCCGCTCGATTCCTACAACCTCGACTCGTTCGCGCACCGGCGCGAGCCGGCGCGGCGGCTCGCCTGGAACGACGGCTCGCTCTTCTTCCGCGTGCTCCAGCGCGGGCGCGACTGGCGCGGGGCGGCGCTCCTGTGCGCGAGCTGCGCCGTGGTCCGCCGCGCCGCGCTCGACCAGGTCGGCGGCTTCGCCGCCTCCACCTCGGCCGAGGCCCTGCACACCTCGCTCAAGCTCCACAAGCGCGGCTACCGCTCGGTCTATCACGCCCGCTCGCTCGCGTTCGGCCTCGCCCCGGCCGGGGCGGCGGCGTTCGTGCGCGGCCACATGCGGCGCGGCCTGGGCGCGATGCAGGTCTGGCGCCGCGAGCGCATCCTCACCTCGCGCCGGCTGAGCGCGGCGCAGAAGCTGTGCTATTTCGCGCACGCGGCGGCGAGTTTCGGCGGCTGGGCGAAGGCGGTGCTCTACGCCGCGCCGGCGGCGGTGCTCCTGAGCGGCAGCGCGCCGTTCGCGGCGCCGGCGGAGGCGTTCCTGCTGCGCTTCGTGCCCTGCTACCTGCTCGGGTGCTGGATGCTCGCGGAGCTCGGGCGCGGCTACGCGCGCACCCTCGCGGTCGCGCAGTACGGCATGGCGCGGTTCGGCGCCGAGCTCTGGGCGACCGGCGGCCTCGTGCGCCCGCGCGCGCGCGTGCGCGCGACGGCGGCGCAGGACGGCGAGCCCCGGTCCACGCACCGGTACCTCGCGCCGCAGTGGTGCGTGCTCCTCGTCAACGCCGCCGCGATCCCGGCCGGGCTCGCGCTGCACGCGCGCGCGGCGCTGCCGCCGGTCGGCACGCTCGCGCTCGGCGTCCTCTGGGCGCTCGCCACCGCGGCGCTCGCGGCAGCGGTGATCGCGCACGCGCGGCGGCTCGACGGCTACCGGCGCCACGAGTACCGCTTCCCGATCCCGGTTCCCGCGCGCATGCGCTTCGAGGGCGAGGACCCGGTGCTCGGCATCTTCGACGACGTGTCGTCGTCGGGCTTCCGCTTCTACGGCGCGATCCCGCCGCACCTCGCCGCCGGGCGCCGGGTGGAGGGCGAGCTCTTCCTCCCGAGCGGACGGCTCGCGTTCGGCGCGCACGTGCGCAGCGAGATCCGCGACTCCCCCGGGGGGCGCGCGAAGGGCATCCGCTGCAGCTTCGCCTGGGCCGACGAGTCCGACCGCGACCGGCTCGACGCGCACCTCTACGGCTCCGACCTGCAGGTGGAGCTGAACGAGCTCGACGAGCGCGGCCCCACGCCGCTCGCGTGGCTCGCCGCGGCCCTGGGCGGCCGTCGCGCCGGCGGGCGCATCGCCGCGGTCCACTGGGCGCCGGTGCTCTACCACGACCCCGCCGCGCGCGTCCCGGGGCCGCACGTCGCGTTCGTCTCGGTGCCGGAGAGCGACGCCGTGCCGCGGACGCTCGTGACGCTGCGGCCGCTCGACGCGCGCGCGGAGGTGCGCCTGCGGATGGTGACGCGCGCCGGGTCGCGCCGGCTCGACGGCCTGCCGGTGCCCCTGCGCAACGTGGACACGTCCGCGGCGCCGGTGTACCTCTACCAGCTCGCGGCGTAGCCGCCCGCGGGCGCGCGCGCCGCGCGCGCTCAGCGGCCGCCTTCCCAGCCTTTCGCGCGCTCGACCGCGCGCGCCCATTGCGCGCGCCGCGCGTGCGCCTCGTCGCGCGGCATCGCCGGCTCGAACACGCGCTCGCGCTCCCACCGCGCCGCGAGGGCCGCGCGGTCGGGCCAGACCCCGACCGCGAGCCCCGCGAGGTACGCGGCGCCGAGCGCGGTCGTCTCCAGCACGCGCGGGCGCACCACCGGCACGCCGAGGAGGTCGGCCTGGAACTGCATGAGCAGCGCGTTCGCCGTCGCGCCGCCGTCCACGCGCAGCTCCGCGAGCCGCGTGCCCGCATCGCGCTCCATCGCGCCGAGCACTTCGGCCGCCTGGAACGCGATCGATTCGAGCGCCGCGCGCGCGAGGTGCGCCGCGGTCGTGCCGCGCGTGAGTCCGAGCATCGCCCCGCGCGCGTACGCGTCCCAGTGCGGCGCCCCGAGGCCGGTGAACGCGGGCACGAGGCAGACCCCGCCCGCGTCCGGGACCGAGCGCGCGAGCGCCTCGATCTCGGCGGCCGACGCGATCAGCTTGAGGCCGTCGCGCAGCCACTGCACGACCGCGCCGGCGACGAAGACGCTGCCCTCCAGCGCGTACTCCGCCGCGCCGCTCGACGCGGCGGCGGTCGTCACCAGGCCGGCGGCGGAGCGGATGCGCTCGGCGCCGGTGTGCAGCAGCATGAAGCAGCCGGTGCCGTAGGTGTTCTTGGCCAGGCCCGGGCCGTGGCAGCCCTGGCCGAAGAGCGCGGCCTGCTGGTCGCCGGCGATGCCGGCGAGCGGGACCGCGGCGCCGAGGAGGTCGGGCGCGCACTCGCCGAGCACCGCGCTCGAGGCATGCACCGCCGGCAGCACCTCGCGCGGGACGCGGAAGAGCTCGAGCAGCGCGTCGTCCCAGCGCCCGTGCCCGATGTCGAAGAGGAGCGTGCGCGACGCGTTGGTGACGTCGGTGACGTGCAGCCGGCCGTGGGTGAGCTTCCACGCGAGCCAGGCGTCGATCGTGCCGAAGGCGAGCTCGCCGCGCGCGGCGCGCGCGCGGGCGCCCGGGATCGCGTCGAGGAGCCACGCCAGCTTCGTCGCCGAGAAGTACGGGTCGAGCACGAGCCCGGTCTTCGCGCGCACCCAGTCGGCCGCGCCGTCGGCCTGCAGGCGGTCGCACGCTGCGGCCGTCCGCCGGTCCTGCCAGACGATCGCGTTCGCGAGCGGCGCGCCGGTCGCGCGCTCCCACAGAACCGTGGTCTCGCGCTGGTTGGCGATCCCGATCGCGGCGAGGTCGCGCGCCGCCACGCGCGCGTTGGCGAGCGCCTCCTGCGCGACCGCGAGCTGGGCGCGCCAGATCTCCTCCGGGTCGTGCTCGACCCAGCCCGGCTGCGGGAAGAGCTGGCGGAACTCGCGCTGCGCGAGCCCGCGCACCGCGCCCGCCTCGTCGAACACGATGGCGCGCGAGCTGGTGGTGCCTTGATCGAGGGCGAGGACGGCCTTCATGCGCGGCGGGAGGTGCAGGACGCAAGAGTACGGCATCGGGCGGCCGCGGCGCGTTCGCTGCTAGAATCGCCGCACCGCAACATCGCGCTTCGCCCCCGTTTCCGATGCCGCTGCCCGTTCCGACCGTCGCGCGCTCGCTCACGCACACCCGCCGGCTCCGCTTCGAGGCGTACAAGCGCGCCGACGGCCTGTGGGACATCGAGGCGCACCTCACCGACGTGAAGCCGTTCGACTACCGGCTCTCGAGCGGGCTGCGGCCCGCCGGCACGCCGGTGCACGACATGTGGATCCGGCTCACCGTCACGCTCGCTCTGGACATCGTCGATGCGCTCGTGCACATCGAGGCGATGCCCTACGCGCCGCACTGCGCGCGGGTGACGCCGGACTACCGCAGGCTGGTCGGGCGCAACCTCGGCCGCGGCTTCCGCAAGGCGGTGCAGGAAGACTTCCACCACCTCGCCGGGTGCCGCCACGTCAACGAGGCGCTGTGGCAGTTTCCGACCGCCGCCATCCAGGCGATGGCGGGGGAGCGGGTCGACAACCAGGACGACGGGCGCAAGCCGTTCCAGCTCGACCAGTGCCACGCCCTCGACACGCGCGGCGAGGCGGTGCGCGAGTACTACCCGAAGTGGTACCGCTCCGCCAGGACCGGGACGGATTAGATTGGGTCTGCGGTTGAGCCGGATCAATGCGGCGCGCGCGGCGCGCGCGCGAGACTGCCGCCCCACACGGAGGGGGTACGAATGAAGATCCACGAGTACCAGGCGAAGGAAGTGCTGCGCAAGTTCGGCGTCCCGACGCCGCGCTCGGTCGCGTGCTTCTCGGTCGACGAGGCGGTGCAGGCGGCGAAGTCGCTCGGCGGCAAGGTGTGGGTGGTGAAGGCGCAGATCCACGCCGGCGGGCGCGGCAAAGGCGGCGGCGTGAAGCTCGCGCGCTCGCTCGACGAGGTGAGGGCGCTCGCCGGGCAGATCCTCGGCATGCAGCTCGTCACGCACCAGACCGGGCCGCAGGGCCAGAAGGTGCGCCGGCTCCTGATCGAGGAGGGCGCCGACATCAGGAAGGAGCTCTACGTCGGCTTGGTGGTCGACCGGCAGTCGCAGCGCGTGTGCCTCATGGCCCCGGGCGCGGGCGGCATGGACATCGAGGAGGTCGCCGCGTCCCATCCGGAGAAGATCGAGCGCGTGTTCGTGGATCCCGCGACCGGGCTGAAGGACGCCGAGGCGGACGAGGTGGCGCGCAAGCTCGGCGTGCCGGAGGCGGGGGTGGCGCAGGCGCGCGCGGTGCTGCAGGGGCTGTACCGCGCGTTCTGGGAATCGGACGCGTCGCTGGCCGAGATCAACCCGATGATCCTCACCGGCGACGGCCGGGTGGTGGCGCTCGACGCGAAGATGAACTTCGACGACAACGCGCTCTTCCGCCATCCCGAGATCGTCGCGATGCGCGACCTCGACGAGGAGGACCCGGCCGAGGTCGAGGCGTCCAAGCACGACCTCAACTACATCCAGCTCGACGGCAACATCGGCTGCCTGGTGAACGGCGCGGGCCTCGCGATGGCGACGATGGACGTCATCAAGCTCTACGGCGACAGCCCGGCGAACTTCCTCGACGTGGGCGGGGGCGCGAGCACCGAGAAGGTGACCGAGGCGTTCAAGATCATGCTGCGCAACCCGGGGCTGAAGGCGATCCTGGTCAACATCTTCGGCGGCATCATGAAGTGCGACGTGATCGCCACCGCGCTGGTGGCGGCGGCGAAGGTGGTGAGCCTGCGCGTGCCGCTGGTGGTGCGGCTGGAAGGCACCAACGTCGAGCTCGGCAAGAAGATCCTGGCCGACTCGGGGCTGCCGATCATCTCCGCGGCGAACATGGCGGACGCCGCCGAGAAGGTCGTCGCGGCCGCCCAAGGAAAGCGCTAGCCATGTCGATCCTGATCAACAAGCACTCGCGCGTGGTGACCCAGGGCATCACCGGCAAGACCGGCCAGTTCCACACCCGCATGAGCCGCGATTACGCGCACGGCAAGGCGTGTTACGTGGCCGGCGTCAATCCGAAGAAGGCGGGCGAGGACTTCGAGGGCATCCCGATCTTCGCGACCGTCAAGGAGGCGAAAGCGAAGGCGGGCGCGAACGTCTCGGTGATCTACGTGCCGCCGCCGGGCGCCGCGGCCGCGATCTGGGAGGCGTGCGAGGCCGATCTGGATCTCGTGATCTGCATCACCGAGGGCATCCCGGTGCGCGACATGATCGAGGTGCGCGACCGCATGCGCAAGCAGCAGAAGAAGACGCTGCTCGTGGGGCCGAACTGCCCGGGGGTGATCACGCCCGACGAGCTGAAGATCGGCATCATGCCCGGCCACATCCACAAGAAGGGGCGCATCGGCGTGGTGTCGCGCTCCGGCACGCTCACTTACGAGGCGGTGGGTCAGCTGAGCGCGCTCGGGCTGGGCCAGTCCACCGCGGTCGGCATCGGCGGCGACCCGGTGAACGGGCTGAAGCACGTCGACGTGCTCCGGCTCTTCAACGAGGATCCGGAGACCGACGCGGTGATCATGATCGGCGAGATCGGCGGCGACGACGAGGAGACGGCGGCGCGCTGGGTCAAGGACAACATGAAGAAGCCGGTGGTCGGCTTCATCGCCGGGGTCACCGCGCCGCCCGGCAAGCGCATGGGCCACGCGGGCGCGATCATCTCGGGCGGCAAGGGCACTGCGCAGGAGAAGCTCGCGGTGATGGAGGCGTGCGGCATCCGGGTCACGAAGAACCCGGCGGAGATGGGCAAGCTGCTGCAGTCCGCGCTGAAGTGACCGGCACGCCGCGCCGCCGCTTCCTCGCCTCCGCCGGCGCGCTCGCGCTCGCCGCCTGCGCCGGCCAGGAGGGGCTCGACCCGTTTGCGCCCAAGCGCGCGAGCGGCTACGTCGAGGTCGACGGCGGGCGGCTCTACTACGAGACCGCGGGCAGGGGCGAGCCGGTGGTCTTCCTGCACGCGTTCGCGCTCGACACGCGCATGTGGGACGACCAGTACGAGGGGCTCGCGCGCGAGTTCCGCGTCGTCCGCTACGACCTGCGCGGGTTCGGGCGCTCCACCGTGCCGCAGCCCGGGCGCGCGTACTCGCACGCGGACGACCTCGCGGCGCTCCTCGCGCACCTCGAAGCGGACCGCCCGCACGTCGTCGGCGCCTCGATGGGCGGGCGCTGCGCGCTCGACTTCGCGGTCACGCGGCCCGACGCGCTGCGCTCGATCGTGGTCATCGACGCGGTGATCGGCGGCTGGCCGTGGTCGCGCGAGTGGCTCCAGATGTACGCGCCGGTGATCCGCGCCGGGCGCGCCGGCGACCTCGCCGCGGCCAAGGCCGCGTGGCTCGCGCTCCCGCTCTTCGCGCCGCTGCGGGCGAACGCGCCGCTCGACGCGCGCTTCGCGCGCATGGTCGAGGCGTACTCCGGCTGGCACTTCGTGCACGCGGACCCCGAGCGGCGCGTGGCGCCGCCGACCCTGTCGCAGCTCGGCAAGATCCGCGCCGCGACGCTCGCGATGGTCGGCGACCGGGATCTGCCCGAGTTCCAGCGCATGGCCGAGACCATCGAGCGCCAGGTGGCGAACGCGCGCCGGCTCGGCGTGCCGGCGGTCGGCCACTTCCCCAACATGGAATCCCCCGAGCTCGTGACCAAGTCGCTGCGCGCCTTCTTCGCGCGCGCGTAGCGGCGCGCGCCCCGCGGCGCAGCATCGGGCGCGGTTTGCCGCTTGACCGTCGTCAATGGCGCGCCGCGTTGGCGCGCGGGATACTCGGCCGGAAGCCAACGCGCGAGGACGCGGAGCATGAACGACCGAGCCGGGGCGGCGGCGCGCAAGTCCGGGGTGCGCGCGACGCTGAAGGGGCGCCAGCCGCAACCGCAGGCGCGCGCCGAAGTGCGCGCGCTGGTCGGGGACGGGCCGCTGCGGCGCGACCTCCTGATCGAGTTCCTCCACCGCATCCAGGACCGGTACGGCGCGCTCGCCGACCGCCACCTCGTCGCGCTCGCGGCGGAGATGAGGCTCGCCCCGACCGAGGTGTACGAGGTGGCGACGTTCTATCACCACTTCGACGTGGTGCAGGACGGCGCCGCCGCGCCGCCCGCGGTCACCGTGCGCGTGTGCAACTCGCTCTCCTGCGCGCTCGCGGGGGCGCAGGCGCTGCTGCAAGCGCTGCCGCGCGTGCTGGGCAAGGACGTGCGCGTGCTGCCGGCGCCGTGCATCGGGCGCTGCGAGCAGGCGCCGGCGGCGAGCGTGCACCAGCATCCGGTCCCGCACGCGACGGCGGACAAGATCCAGGCGCTCGTCCGGGCGCGCCGGTTCGCGCATCCCGCGGCCTCCGACCGGGCGACGTTCGCCCCGGAGAGCTTGATCGAGCCGCTCGACACGCCCGGGCCCGGCTCCACGGTGAGCCCCGCGTACGTCGGCTACGAGTCGTATCGCGCGGCCGGCGGCTACCGGCTGCTCGCCGCGTGCCTCGCGGGCGCCCACGACGGCGAGGCGCTGGTGCAGAAGATGGAGCACTCGGGCCTGCGCGGGCTCGGCGGCGCCGGCTTCCCGACCGGGCGCAAGTGGCGCATCGTGCGCGCGGAGCCGCAGCCGAAAGTGGTGGCGATCAACGTCGACGAGGGCGAGCCGGGCACCTTCAAGGACCGCGTCTACCTCGAGCGCGACCCGCACCGCTTCCTCGAGGGCATGCTGATCGCCGCCTGGGCGGTGCAGGCGGGGTCGTGCTACATCTACCTGCGCGACGAGTACCACGGGTGCCGCGCGATCCTCGCGCGGGAGCTCGCGCGGCTCGCGGCCGACCCGCCCTGCGCGCTCCCGCCCATCGAGCTGCGCCGCGGCGCCGGCGCCTACATCTGCGGCGAGGAGTCGGCGATGCTCGAGTCGATCGAGGGCAAGCGCGGGATGCCGCGCCTGCGCCCGCCGTACGTCGCGCAGGTGGGGCTGTTCGGCTATCCCACGCTCGAGCACAACTTCGAGACCGTGTACTGGGTGCGCGACATCCTCGAGAAGGGCCCGGAGTGGTTCGCCGGCTTCGGGCGCAACGGCCGCAGGGGCCTGCGCTCGTTCTCCGTGTCCGGGCGGGTCAAGAAGCCCGGCATGCACCTCGCGCCGGCGGGCATCACCGTGCGCGAGCTCATCGACGAGTACTGCGGCGGGATGCTGGACGGCCACCGCCTCTACGCCTACCTTCCGGGCGGCGCCTCCGGCGGCATCCTGCCGGCGTCGATGGCCGACATCCCGCTCGACTTCGACACGCTCAACGAGCACGGGTGCTTCATCGGCTCGGCCGCGGTGGTGATCCTGTCGGACCGGGACCGCGCGACCGACGCCGCGCGCAACCTCCTCGCGTTCTTCAAGGAGGAGTCGTGCGGGCAGTGCACGCCGTGCCGCGCGGGCACCGCGAAGGCGCTCGCGCTGATGCAGGGGTCGAGGTGGGACGCGCCGCTGCTGAAGGAGCTCGCGCGGACGATGCTGGACGCCTCGATCTGCGGGCTGGGGCAGGCGGCGCCCAATCCGATGCTGTGCGCGCTGAAGCATTTCCCGCACGAGCTGGACTGAACGGAGCACGAGAGCGATGGATCGCGCCAACCCGCAACAGCTCGCCGCGCTGCCGGTCGAGTTCAAGCTGAACGGCCGCACGGTCGCCGGCCGCGCCGACGAGCCCATCATCGAGACCGCGCGCCGGCACGGGATCGCGATCCCGCACCTCTGCTACAAGCCGGGAATGCGCCCGGACGGCAACTGCCGCGCGTGCGTGGTGGAGATCAAGGGCGAGCGCGTGCTCGCGCCGTCGTGCTGCCGCTACCCGCAGGACGGCATGGAGGTGACCACCGACAGCGCGCGCGCGGTGGGCGCGCAGAAGATGGTGCTCGAGCTGCTGCTCGCGGACATGCCGGAGGCGGGGCCGGAGGGGCCGGGGCAGCGCGCTTCCCCGTACACGCGGGAGAGCAAGCTCGACGCCTGGGCGCGCAAGCTCGGGGTGGGGCGGCCGCGCTTCCCGGCGCGCGCGCAGCCGCGCGCCGACCTCTCGCATCCGGCGATCGCGGTCAACCTCGACGCCTGCATCCAGTGCACGCGCTGCGTGCGCGCCTGTCGCGAGGAGCAGGCGAACGACGTGATCGGCTACGCCTTTCGCGGCGAGCACGCAAAGATCGTGTTCGACCTGGACGACCCGATGGGCGAGTCGAGCTGCGTCGGCTGCGGCGAGTGCGTGCAGGCCTGCCCGACCGGGGCGCTCGCGCCGGCGCGCGGCGCCGGGTTGGTCGTCGCCGACCGCAAGGTGGACTCGGTCTGCCCCTACTGCGGCGTGGGCTGCCTGCTCACCTATCACGTCAAGGACAACCGGATCGTCCAGGTCCAGGGCCGCGACGGGCCCGCGAACCACGGCCGGCTGTGCGTCAAGGGCCGCTACGGCTTCGACTACGTCGCGCACCGGCACCGCCTCACCAAGCCGCTCGTGCGCCGGCCGGGCGTGCCGAAGACGGGGAGTTTCGTGGTCGACCCGGGCCACTGGCAAGTCGCGTTCCGCGAGGCGAGCTGGGAGGAGGCGCTCGACCTCGCCGCACGCGGGCTGCGGGAGATCCGCGACCGGCACGGGGCGAAGGCGCTCGCCGGCTTCGGCTCGGCGAAGGGCACGAACGAGGAGGCGTACCTCTTCCAGAAACTCGTGCGCACCGGCTTCGGCTCGAACAACGTCGACCACTGCACGCGTCTGTGCCACGCCTCGAGCGTGGCGGCGCTGATGGAGGGGGTGAGCTCGGGCGCGGTGTCCAACCCGGTGCGCGACGTGCTCGAGGCCGAGGTGGTCCTGGTGATCGGCTCGAATCCGACGGTCAACCACCCGGTCGCGGCGACCTGGATCAAGAACGCCGCGCGGCGCGGGGTGAAGCTGATCGTCGCCGACCCGCGCCGCACCGAGCTCGCGCGCCACGCGACGCACGTGCTGCAGTTCAACCCCGCGACCGACGTCGCGCTGCTGAACGCCATGATCCACGCCATCGTGGAGGAGGGGCTGGCCGACGCGGCCTTCGTGCGCGACCGCACCAGCGGCTACGACGCGCTGCGCGAGAGCGTGCGCAAGTACTCGCCGGAGGCGATGGCGCCGGTCTGCGGCATCCCCGCGCCGACCATCCGCGCGGTGGCGCGCCTCTACGCGACCGCGCGGGCCGCGATGATCCTGTGGGGCATGGGGGTGTCGCAGCACGTGCACGGCACCGACAACGCGCGCTGCCTGATCGCGCTCGCGCTCGTGACCGGCCAGATCGGCCGGCCGGGCACGGGGCTGCACCCGCTGCGCGGGCAGAACAACGTGCAGGGCGCGTCCGACGCGGGGCTCATCCCGATGTTCTACCCGGACTACCAGCGCGTCGACAACCCGGAGGCGAACGCGCGCTTCGAGCGCTTCTGGGGACGCGCGCTCGACCGGCAGCCCGGCCTCACCGTGGTGGAGATCCTGAACGCCGCGCAGAAGGGCGCGATCCGCGGCATGTACGTCATGGGCGAGAACCCGGCGCTGTCCGACCCGGACGTCGCGCACGCGCGCGCGGCGCTGGCGACGCTCGACCACCTGGTGGTGCAGGACCTCTTCCTGACCGAGACCGCGTACCTCGCCGACGTCGTGCTGCCGGCGACCGCGTGGCCGGAGAAGGACGGCACCGTCACCAACACCGACCGCATGGTGCAGCTCGGGCGCAAGGCGCTGGAGCCGCCCGGCGAGGCGCGCGCGGACCTGTGGATCATCAACGAGATCGCGCGCCGCATCGGCCTCGACTGGCGCTACGCGCACCCGCGCGCGGTGTTCGACGAGATGCGCGGCTGCATGGACTCGATCGCCGGCATCACCTGGGAGCGGCTGGAGCGCGACTCGTCGGTCACCTACCCGTGCGAGAACGAGGGCGACGCGGGCACGCCGGTCATCTTCACCACGCGCTTCCCGACCGCGACCGGGCGCGCGCGGCTCGTCCCGGCCGACATCGTTCCGGCGGCCGAGCGGCCGGACCGCGAGTACCCGTTCGTGCTCATCACCGGCCGCCAGCTCGAGCACTGGCACACCGGCGCGATGACGCGCCGCGCGGGCGTGCTGGACGCGCTCGAGCCCGAGCCGGTCGCGAGCGTGCACCCGCTCGACCTCGCGGCGTGGGACGCGCAGCCGGGCGAGGTGATCACCGTCGCGTCGCGCCGGGGGTCGATCACGCTGTACGCGCGCGCCGACGAGGGGACGCCGCGCGGCGCGGTGTTCATCCCGTTCTGCTACTACGAGGCGGCGGCGAACGCGCTCACCAACCCGGCGCTCGACCCGTTCGGCAAGATCCCGGAGTTCAAGTACTGCGCGGTGCGCGTCACCCGGGGCGGCGCCACGCCGCGCCGCCTGAGCTTCGGCGGCGGCCAGGCGCCGCTGCCGGCGCCCGCGGACGCCTGAGGCGCGGCATGGGCGGGGGGGCGGTCGGCGGGCGCAGGGGCGCCGTTGCGGCGCGGCTGGTCGATCTCGGGGCGTGCATCGACCACCTCGCGGCGAGCGGCAACCTCCTGCGCGTGCGCACGGAGGTGGACCCGAAGCACGAGCTCGCCGGCGTCGCGCGGCGGCTCGAGGGCGGGAAGCCGGTGCTCTTCGAGCGCGTGCGGGGCAGCCCCTATCCGGTGTTCACCGGCCTGCTCTGGAACCGCGACATCGTGGGGTCGCTCTTCGGCCTGCCGAAGGAGCAGGTGCCGTTCGCGATCGCCGACGGCATCGGCAGCTGGCGCGCGCGGCCCGACGCGTACCCGGCGCGTCTGCGCGATCGGGCGCCGGCGAACGAGGTGGTCGAGGACCGGATCGATCTCGCGCGCCTGCCGATCCCCGTGCACGCCCTGAAGGACGGCGGGCGCTACCTCGACGCGTCGGTGGTGGTCGCGCGCAACCCGGAGACGGGGCGGCCCAACATCTCGATCCACCGGATGATGGTCACGCGCAAGGACCGGCTGACCTTCCTGATCGACCCCGGGCGCCACCTCGGCGAGTACGTCGAGGTCGCGGAGCGGCGCGGCGTGCCGCTCCCGGTCACGATCAACAACGGCGTCGGCCTCGCGCCCTGGATCGTGTCCAGCCTGCCGCGGCTCGGCGACGACAAGCATCTCGTCGCGCACCACGTCGCCGGCCGGCCGATCGACCTCGTGCGCGCGCAGACCGTCGACGTGCCCGCGTACGCCGACGCGCAGTTCGTCATCGAGGCGGAGATCCTGCCCGGGGCGCGCGAGGACGAAGCCCCGTTCGCCGAGGTGACCGGCTACTACGGCGGCCGCGACCGGCGCTGGGTCATGCGGGTGAAGGCGATCACCCGCCGCGCGCGCCCGGTGTTCCACACCGTGCTCTCGGGCAAGGAGGTGTGGAACGCGGTCGGCTTCACCGCCGAGGCGGCGATCTTCGCCGCGGTCCGCGCCCGCATCCCCGAGGTGACCGCGGTCCACCTCCCGCACGGCGGGTGCGGGTTCTACGCGGCGGTGGTGCAGGTCAGGGATCCGCGCCCCGGCACCGCGCGCGCGGTGATCGGCGAGACCTTCCGGGCGTTCCGCTCCCTGCAGCGCGTCGTGGTGGTCGACGCGGACGTGGATCTCTTCGACGCGGTGGACGTGGACTGGGCGATCACCACGCGCTTCGACGCGGGCGCAGGCCTCGTCGTCCTGCCCGGCGAGGAAGGGCACATCCTCAACCCGGTGGTGAGCGTCAACCCCGACGGCAAGGGCGGGACGGTGACCAAGGTGGGCATCGACGCGACCGTTCCGCACGGCGCCGACCCGGCGCGCTTCGAGCGGGTCGAGTTCAAGCGCGTCGACCTCGCGCGCTACGACATTCGCGCCGGGCGCGCGCCCCGCCGCGGGCCGGCGCGGCGGTCGCGGCGGGCCGGGTAAACTCGGCCGGCCGTGCCGCCCGCCACCGCCTCCGATCCGGATCTCCTCGCCGCGCTGGGCCGCATGGGGCTCGCGGGCGCACGCGCCGAGTGCCGGTTGACCCCGCTCTCCGGCGGGGTCTCGTCCGACATCTTCCGCGTCGAGGTCGGCGGGCGCAGCTTCTGCGTCAAGCGCGCCCTCGCGCGGCTCAAGGTCGCCGCCGACTGGCGCGCGCCGGTCGCGCGCAACCACAGCGAGGCCGAGTGGCTGCGCGTCGCCGCGGAGCTCGTGCCCGACGCCGCGCCGCGCCTGATCGCGGAGGACGCCGAGGCCGGGCTGTTCGCGATGCAGTGGCTCGCGCCGGACGACTACCCGGTGTGGAAGGGGCAGCTGCGCGACGGCACGATCGACCTGGAGACCGCGACCGAGGTCGGGCGGCGCATCGCCCGCGTCCACGCGGCGACCGCCGGGCGGCGCGAGATCGCGGCGCGGTTCGCCACCGACCACATCTTCCTGCCGATCCGGCTCGAGCCCTATCTCCTCGCCACCGCCGCGCGCCATCCGGACGTCGCGCCGGCGCTGCGGGCGCTCGCCGAGGGCACCGCGCGCACGAAGCTCGCGCTCGTGCACGGGGACGTGAGCCCGAAGAACATCCTGGTGGGCGCGCGCGGGCCGGTGTTCCTCGACGCCGAGTGCGCGTGGTACGGCGACCCGGCGTTCGACCTCGCGTTCTGCCTGAACCACCTCCTGCTCAAGTGCCTGTGGCAGCCGCAGTGGCGCGCGCGCTACCTCGCCGCGTTCCGCGCGCTCGCCGAGGGCTACCTCGCCGGGGTCGCCTGGGAGCCGCGCGACGTGTACGAGGCGCGCTGCGCGCGGCTGCTGCCCGGGCTCTTCCTCGCGCGCGTGGACGGGAAGTCGCCGGTCGAGTACGTCGCCGCGGCGGCCGACCGCGAGCGCGTGCGCGCGTGCGCGAAGCCGCTCCTGCGCGCGCCGCGGACGCGCCTCGCCGAGGTGTCCGAGGCGTGGCGCCAGGCGCTGGAGCGGTGACGCGGGGCGCGGGCATGGGACAGACTGCGATCGCGCGCGTGCAGGGCCGCCGGGTCTGGGACTCGCGCGGGCGACCCACCGTCGAGGTGACGGTCGCTCTGGCCGGCGGGGCGAGCGGCCGCGCCATCGCGCCGGCCGGGGCCTCGCGCGGCACGCACGAGGCGGTGGACCTGCGCGACGGCGGGGCGCGCCTCGGCGGGATGGACGTCGCCGGCGCGATCGCGAACGTGAACGGGCCGATCGCGCGCGCGCTCGCCGGCCTGGACGCGCGCGACCAGGGCGCGGTCGACGCCGCGCTCGTCGCGCTCGACGGCACGCCGACCAAGTCGCGGCTCGGCGCCAACGCGACCATCGCGTGCTCGCTCGCCGTGCTGCACGCGGCCGCGGCGGCCGCGGGCGAGCCGCTGTGGCGCTACCTCGCCGCCGGCGCGCCGGTCGCGCTGCCGCTCCCCGAGATCCAGATCTTCGGCGGCGGCGCCCACGCCGGGCGGCGCGTGGACATCCAGGACTTCATGGTCATGCCGCTCGGCGCGGCGAGCTTCGACGAGGCGCTCGCGCTGAGCGCCGAGGTCTATCGCGCCGCCGGCGCGCTCATGCGGGACGCGGGCAAGCTGGCCGGAGTGGCCGACGAGGGCGGGTGGTGGCCGGCGTTCGACACCAACGAGGAGGCGCTCGACTGGCTCGTGCGCGCGATCGAGGGCGCGGGCTTCGCGCCCGGGACCGAGGTCGCGATCTCGCTCGACGTCGCCGCCTCGGAGTTCGGCCGCGGGGGACGCTACCGGCTCGGCCTGGAGCGCCGCGACCTCGACTCGGACGGGATGATCGAGCTCCTGCTCGGGTGGATCGCGCGCTACCCGATCGTCTCCGTCGAGGACCCGCTCGCCGAGGACGACGGCGAGGCGATGGCGCGCTTCACCCGCGCGGTCGCGGGGCGCGTCCAGGTGATCGGGGACGACTACCTGGTGACGAACGCGGCCCGCGTCGCCGCCGCCGCCGCCGCCGGGGCGTGCAACGCGGCGCTCATCAAGCCGAACCAGGCCGGCACGGTGTCCGAGACGCGGGCGGCGCTCGCGGCGGCGCGCCGCGCCGGCTGGGCGACGATCGTGTCCGCGCGCTCCGGGGAGACCGAGGACGTCTCGATCGCGCACCTCGCGGTCGGCTGGAACGCCGGGCAGCTCAAGGTCGGCTCCTTCGCGCGCTCCGAGCGCATGGCGAAGTGGAACGAGTGCCTGCGCATCGAGGAGGCGCTCGGCCCGGGGGCGCGGTTCGCCGGGCGCGGCGCGCTGAGGACGGGCCACCTCGATCGCCCTTGATCGCCGTCAATGGCGCGACCGCGCCGCGCCACCTACCCTACGCGCCGAAACGCAATCCGCCAGGAGCCCGCCATGCCTTCCGACATCGAGATCGCCCAGGCCGCGAAGATGCGGCGCATCGCCACGGTGGCGCAGGAGAAGCTCGGCATCCCCGACGAGTCCCTGGAGCCCTACGGCCACTACAAGGCGAAGCTCTCGCTCGAGTACCTCGCCTCGCTCCAGGGCCGGCCCGACGGCAAGCTGATCCTCGTCACCGCGATCAGCCCGACGCCCGCGGGCGAGGGCAAGACCACGACCACGGTCGGCCTCGGGGATGCGCTCAACTACATCGGCAAGAAGGCGGTGATCTGCGTGCGCGAGCCCTCGCTCGGCCCGGTGTTCGGGATGAAGGGGGGCGCGGCCGGCGGCGGACATGCCCAGGTGGTGCCGATGGAGGACATCAACCTGCACTTCACCGGGGACTTCGGCGCGATCCAGCTCGCGAACAACCTGCTCGCGGCCATGATCGACAACCACATCCACCACGGCAACGAGCTCGGGATCGACGTGCGGCGGATCACCTGGAAACGGGTGCTGGACATGAACGACCGCGCGCTGCGCGAGGTGACGGCCGCGCTCGGCGGGCCGGCGAACGGCTTCCCGCGCCAGGACGGCTTCGACATCGTGGTCGCCTCCGAGGTGATGGCGATCTTCTGCCTCGCGACCTCGCTCGAGGACCTGAAGACGCGGCTCGGCAACATCGTCGTCGGCTACACCCGCGAGCAGAAGCCGGTGACCGCGCGCGACCTGCAGGCGCACGGGGCGATGACGGTGCTGCTCAAGGACGCGCTCAAGCCCAACCTGGTGCAGACGCTGGAGAACAACCCGGCGTTCATCCACGGCGGTCCGTTCGCGAACATCGCGCACGGCTGCAACTCGGTGATCGCGACCAAGGCGGCGCTCAAGCTCGCCGACTACGTGGTCACCGAGGCGGGCTTCGGCGCCGACCTCGGCGCGGAGAAGTTCGTCGACATCAAGTGCCGCAAGAGCGGGCTGCGGCCGAGCGCGACGGTGATCGTCGCGACGGTGCGCGCGCTGAAGTACCACGGCGGCCAGGACCTGAAGACGCTCACCCAGGAGAACCTCGACGCGCTGCACAAGGGGCTGGTCAACCTCGAGCGCCACGTCGAGAACGTGCACAAGCACTACGGCCTGCCGTGCGTGGTGTCGATCAACCGCTTCAGCTCCGACACCGCGGCGGAAGTCGAGATGATCCGCGCGCGGATGAGCGCGATGGGGGTGCCGGTGGTGCTCGCGACCCACTGGGGCGACGGCGGCAAGGGGGCGGCCGAGCTCGCGCGGGTGGTGGTCGACCTGTGCGCGCGGCCCTCGGCGATGCAGTTCGTCTACGACGACGCCGACACGCTCTGGGACAAGATCGGCAAGGTGGCGCGCAAGATCTACCGCGCCGCGGAAGTGACCGCGGACGCCAAGGTGCGCGCGCAGATCAGGAAGCTCCAGGAGGACGGCTACGGCCACTACCCGATCTGCGTGGCGAAGACGCAGTACTCGTTCTCCACCGATCCGCAGCTGCGCGCGGCGCCCGAGAACCACGTGGTGAACGTGCGCGAGGTGCGGCTCGCCGCCGGGGCCGAGTTCGTGGTGATGATCTGCGGCGACATCATGACCATGCCGGGGCTGCCGAAGGTGCCCTCGGCGGTGAAGATCGACGTCGTCGACGGCAAGGTGGTCGGGCTGTTCTGAGCGCGCGATCGCCGGGCGTCGGTCCGGCGCGCGACTCGCGCTACAATCCCGCGCTCGCGAACGTCGGGCGGGGCGGACGGAGGCGCCGGTAGTGGAAGAAGTGCTGTCGCAGGCTTTCTGGGTCGGCCTCGCCAAGATCATCGGCGTCAACATCATCCTTTCGGGCGACAACGCGGTGGTCATCGCGCTCGCCGCCCGCTCGCTGCCAGCGAAGCAGCAGAAGCAGGCGATCCTGTGGGGCTCGGGCGCCGCGATCGTGATGCGGATCCTGCTCACGATCTTCGCCGTCGCGCTGCTCACGCTGCCCTGGCTCAAGCTGATCGGCGCGGTGCTGCTGCTCTGGATCGGCGTCAAGCTCCTGCTGCCCGAGGAGGGCGGCGAGGACATCGACGCGAGCGACAACCTCATGAAGGCGATCAAGACGATCCTGATCGCCGACCTCGTGATGAGCCTGGACAACGTCATCGCGGTTGCGGCGGCGGCCGGCGGCAGCCTGCTCTTGCTCGTGCTGGGGCTCGCGATCTCGATCCCGCTCGTGATCTTCGGCTCCACGCTCCTGCTCAAGCTGATGGAGCGCTGGCCGATCATCATCACGGTCGGCGCGGCCCTGCTCGGATTCGTGGCCGGCGAAATGGCGATCACCGACCCGGCCATCGGCGGATGGGTCAAGGCGACCTTCGAGCACGTCGACGGCAGGCCGCGGCTCTACGGCGTGAGCCTCGAGGTCCTGTGCGGGCTCGTCGGCGCGGCATTCGTGGTCGCCCTGGGAACCTGGCTCGCCCGGCGGGCGCCCGCCGAGGCGGTGCGCGAGGTGCAGCCGGCGGAGTCCCCCCCGCGCGTCGAGCGGCGGCCCGGCGGCTGAGCCGTTCGCTGTCGCGCATTATTGATCGGAGTCAATCGCGTCGGGGCGGGTCTTTGGCCAGAATCCGGCTTGCGACACCGCATCGAACGATCACCGCCGCCGCAGGTTGCGGCAATCAGAGCGGAGCGGCGACAGCCGGGTCGGACACCTTGATCGGAGGAGCACCATGAAGCTTTCGAGCGCAGTGAGACTCGCCGCGGTCGCCGCCGCGTGCGCGATTTCCCCCGTGCACGCGCAGTCCGGCGGGTGGGAGCCGACCAAGTCGGTCGAGTTCATCGTTCCCGCCGGCACCGGCGGCGGCGCCGACCAGATGGCGCGGCTGAGCCAGGCGATCATCCAGAAGCACAACCTGATGAAGCAGCCGCTGGTGGTCGTCAACAAGCCCGGCGGCGCCGGCGCGGAGGGCTTCCTCTACGTGAAGGACGCGAAGGGCGACCCGCACAAGATCATCATCACGCTGTCGAACCTGTTCACCACGCCGCTCGCGACCGGGGTCCCGTTCAACTGGCGCGATCTCACGCCGGTGGCCATGCTCGCCCTCGACCAGTTCGTCCTGTGGGTGAACGCCGAGTCGCCCTACAAGAACGCGAAGGAGTACGTCGCCGCGGCCAAGAGCGCCGGCGCCGGCAAGTTCAAGATGGGCGGCACCGGCTCCAAGCAGGAAGACCAGATCATCACCGTCGCGCTCGAGCGGCAGTCCGGCGCCAAGTTCACCTACATCCCGTTCAAGGGCGGCGGCGACGTGGCGGTGCAGCTCGTCGGCAAGCACGTCGATTCGAGCGTCAACAACCCGATCGAGGCGGTTGCGCAGTGGCGCGCGGGCAAGCTGCGGCCGCTCTGCGTCTTCGACGAGAAGCGGCTGATCTACAAGGAGAAGGTCACCGACAAGATGGCCTGGAGCGACATTCCCACCTGCAAGGAGGCGGGGGTGGACATGGACTACCTGATGCTGCGCGGCATCTTCATGCCGGGCGGCGTCACCGACGCGCAGCGCGACTACTACGTGGAGCTCTTCAAGAAGGTGCGCGCCACGCCCGAGTGGAAGGAGTTCATGGCGCGCGGCGCGTTCAACCAGACGACGATGACCGGCAACGAGTATCGCGACTGGGTGGCGAAGACCGAGCAGCGCCACCGCGAGCTGATGAAGGAAGCGGGGTTCCTCGCCAAGTAGCGCGGCCCGGCCGGCGGGCGCGCGCGTCCGCCGCGCCCGCCTGCGCCGTCCTGCGCCGCCCGGTGGGGCTCGACCATGCACGACGACCACGACCGCCCCGCCGCCTCCACGCGCACCGTAGAGCTCGTCGTCGCGGCGCTCATCTTCGCGTTCGGCGCGACGGTCATCTGGGACAGCGTGCGCCTCGGCGCGCGCTGGGGGGCCGACGGGCCGCAGGCGGGGTACTTCCCGTTCTACGTCGGGCTGCTCATCTGCCTGTCGACCGGCGTCGTCTTCTTCCGCGCCCTGACGAGCAGGGCGCAGAGCAGCAAGCCGTTCGTCGGGCGCGCGGCGCTCGCCCAGGTGATGAAGATGCTGGTGCCCTCGATCGGGTACGCGGTCCTGATCAAGCTGGTGGGGATCTACGTCGCCTCGACGCTGTTCATCGCCTTCTTCATGCGCTGGCTGGGCAAGAGCCCGTGGGCCAAGACCGCGGCGGTCGCGCTCGGCGTGAGCGTCGTCTTCTTCCTGCTGTTCGAGATCTGGTTCAAGGTGCCCCTACCGAAGGGGCCGCTGGAAGGGTGGCTGGGGCTGGACTGACTGCCGTGGCCTGACGCGGACCGCGTTCCGGCGACGACTTCAAGGGGGGCGCGTTGGCGGAGATCACCTCGTTGCTGCACGGGTTCGGCGTCGCGCTGTCGCCGTTCAACGTGATGCTGATGTTCGTCGGGGTCGTCCTCGGCGTCATCATCGGCGTGCTGCCTGGCCTCGGCGGCGCGAACGGCGTCGCGATCCTGCTGCCGCTCACCTTCACGATGCCGCCGACCTCGGCGATCATCATGCTCTCGTGCATCTACTGGGGCGCGCTGTTCGGGGGGGCGATCACGTCCATCCTGTTCAACATCCCGGGCGAGCCGTGGTCGGTCGCCACCACCTTCGACGGGTATCCGCTGGCGCAGAAAGGCCGCGCCGGCAACGCGCTCGCCGCGGCGTTCACCTCGTCGTTCGTCGGGGCGCTGGTGGCGGTGATCCTGATCACGTTCCTCTCGCCGGTGGTGGCCGGCTTCGCGCTCAGGTTCGGCCCGCCCGAGTTCTTCTCGGTCTACCTGCTCACGTTCTGCGCGTTCGTCGGGATGAGCAAGGGCCAGGCGCTCAAGACCATCACCTCGATGATGATCGGCTTCGCGCTCGCCGCGGTCGGTCTGGACACCGTGACCGGGCAGCTGCGCCTCACGTTCGGGTTCACCGAGCTGCTCAAGGGCTTCGACTTCCTGATCGCGGTGATCGGCCTGTTCGGCATCGGCGAGATCCTGCTCACGCTCGAGGAAGGGCTCGCGTTCAAGGGCGCGCGGGCGAAGATCAACGTCAAGGTGGTGCTGGAGACCTGGCGCGAGCTGCCGCGCTACTGGATGACCAGCCTGCGCAGCTCGGCGGTCGGCTGCTTCATGGGGATCGTCCCCGGCGGCGCGACGCCGGCGTCGTTCATGAGCTACGGGGTCGCCAAGCGCTTCTCGCGCGAGGGCGAGAAGTTCGGCACCGGGCAGGTCGAGGGAGTGGTCGCACCGGAGACCGCGGCGCACGCGGCCGGCACCTCGGCGCTGCTGCCGATGCTGACGCTCGGCGTTCCGGGCTCGCCGACCGCCGCGGTGCTGCTCGGCGGGCTGCTGATCTGGGGCCTGCAGCCCGGGCCGCTGCTGTTCCAGGAGCAGACCGAGTTCGTCTGGGGCCTGATCGCGAGCATGTACCTCGGCAACATCGCGGGGCTGATCGTCGTGCTCACCTGCGTGCCGCTGTTCGCCGCGATCCTGCGCATCCCGTTCGCGATCATCGCGCCGGTGATCATCGTCATCTGCGCCATCGGCGCGTACACGGTGCACACGTCGATGTTCGACGTCTACCTGATGCTCGTCTTCGGCGTCGCCGGTTACGTGATGCGCAAGCTCGACTACCCGCTCGCGCCGCTGGTGCTGGCGCTGGTGCTCGGCGACCGGGCCGAGGACTCGTTCCGCCAGTCGATGCTGCTCTCGCAGGGCGACCTGTCGGTGTTCTTCTCCAACGCGCTGGTCGGAGGACTGACCGGGTTCGCCCTGGTCCTGCTGTTCTGGCCCGTGCTCGCCGCGGGCCTGCGCAAGATCCGCGGCGGCTGAGACGCCGGAGGCGCCCATGCCCGTGATCGCAATGACGATGGAAGTCGGCACCCGCGGCTCCGAGGTCGCGGCGGGGCTCGCGCAGGCGCTCGGCATCGCCTCGGTGGGGCACGAGCTCGCCGAGCGCGTCGCCGACAAGATGCAGGTGAAGAAGAGCCTGCTGCAGCGCCTGCGCGAGGGCAAGGCGTCGATGCTCGAGCGCATGTCGACCTCGCAGGCCGAGATCGCCGTGTTCACCGCGGAGGAGGTGTACGAGGTCGCGCTCGCGGGCAACGTCCTGGTGCGCGGCTGGGGCTCGACGCTGCTGCTGCGCCCGGTGGCGCACGTCCCGTGCGTGCGCGTGTGCGCGCCGCTCGAGGCGCGGGTGAGGTCGCTGATGCTGCGCCTCGACACCGACGACGAGGCATTCATCCGCGAAGAGATCCAGCGCAGCGACGAGGCGCACGCCGCGGCGATGCAGACGCGCTTCCACGTGCGCTGGGGCGACCCGCTGCTCTACGACCTCACCCTCAACACCGAGCGCGTCGCGATCGCGTCCTGCGTCGAGCAGGTGCTCGCGCTCGCGCGCCGGCCCGAGTTCCAGGAGACCGACGCCTCGCGCGCGCAGCTCGCGAACCTCGCGCTCGAGGCGCGCGTGCGCGCGGCGTTCCTGGCCAACGACCCCACCGCGCAGGTGGAGGTCACGGTGAGCGCGGACGGCGACCGGGTGACGCTGCGCGGAATGGTGCGCGACGAGGCCGAGCGCAAGGCCGCGGCCCAGGTCGCGCGCGCGGTGCCGGGCGTCGGGCACGTGCACTCGGAGCTGCGGACGTTCACCCGGCCGCGGCGCTGACGGGCGTCGCGGGGCTGCGGGAAGGCGCGCAGCCGCGCAGCGCGACGAGCGCGCACGGCGGCGTCGCGGCGCGCGCGCCCTAGGCCCGGGCGGCCGCGCGCTGCTTGAGCCGCGAGAGCGTCTCGGGCGTGAGGTTCAGGTAGGAGGCGAGCTCCTTGTTGGGGATGCGGCCGATGTAGTCCTGGTGCTTGCGCCGGAAGCGCGCGAGCCGCCCGGGCGCGTCCAGCAGGTGCAGCGTGATGGTGTGCGCCATCACTTCCGACATCAGCTTCATCACCTCGAATTCGAACCGCGCCTTGACCTCGGGGTGGCGCTCGAGGAACTCGACCCAGTGCGGCAGCGCGAGCCGCGCCACGCCCGTCTTGGTCACCGCCACGATGCTGTACGGGACCGGCGTCTTCAGGCGCCACGCGGCATAGGACGTGTCCATGTCGGTCTCGGCGGCGAAGCGCAGGATCATCTCCTTGCCCTCGGGGCTGGCGACCACGCGCTTGAGGATGCCGTCGAGGACGAAGAACTGCTCCATCTCGGTGGAGCCCTGGTGGACGAGCAGTTCGCCCTTGCGGTATTCCGTCACCGCGAGCAGGGGCTCGAGGTCCGACCACTGTCCCGGCGACATGCCCTGCAGGATCCGGTTACGGCGCAGCAGCAGCTTGAGGCTGTTGCGCTGCGGGTGGGTGGCGAGCGAGGTCACGCGAGGCGGATTCTAGACCCTTGACCGCAGTCAAGGCTGCGCGCGGGCGCCGCTCACTATGATTTGCGCCTCTTTCCGAGGGAGACCGCGATGGGCACCGTCGAACCTCAAGTGGCCGCCGGCGGCGCCGCCGCCGGAGCGCAGGCGCAGTCGACCGACGGCTTCGGCCTGGTCATCGACGCACTCAAGCTGAACGGCATCGACACGATCTACTGCCTGCCCGGCATCCCGGTCACCGACCTCATCCGCAAGTCGCAGGCCGCCGGCCTGCGCGTGATCGCGTTCCGGCACGAGCAGAACGCGGGCTACGCCGCCTCGATCGCCGGCTTCATGACCGGCAAGCCGGGCATCTGCCTGACCGTGTCCGCGCCCGGCTTCCTCAACGGGCTGACCGCGCTCGCGCACGCCACCACGAACTGCTTCCCGATGATCCTGGTCAGCGGCTCGAGCGAACGCGAGGTCGTCGACCTGCAGCAGGGCGACTACGAGGAGATGGACCAGCTCGCGATCGCCAAGCCGCTCGCCAAGGCCGCGTTCCGCGTGCTGCACGCCGAGGACATCGGGGTGGGCTTCGCGCGCGCCATCCGCGCGGCGGTGTCCGGCCGCCCCGGCGGCGTCTACCTCGACCTGCCGGCGAAGCTCCTTCCGCAGGCGATCGACGCGGCGATGGGGAGGAACTCGCTCATCAAGGTGGTCGACCCCGCGCCGCGCCAGATTCCGGCCCCGGACGCGGTGAAGCGCGCGCTCGACCTGCTGAAGGGCGCCAAGCGGCCGCTCATCCTCTTGGGCAAGGGCGCCGCCTACGCCCAGGCCGACGCCGACATCCGCGCGCTCGTCGAGCGCACCGGCATCCCCTACCTGCCGATGTCGATGGCCAAGGGCCTGCTGCCCGACACGCACGAGCTGTGCGCCTCGGCCGCCCGCTCCTTCGTGCTGCCCGAGGCCGACGTGGTGATGATCATCGGGGCGCGGCTGAACTGGCTCCTCTCGCACGGCAAGGGCAAGACCTGGGGCGGAAAGGACGCGAAGGCCTGGGGCGGCCAGAAGTTCGTCCAGGTCGACATCTCGCCGCAGGAGGCGGACAGCAACGTCCGCATCGACGCGCCGGTGGTCGGCGACATCGGCTCCTGCGTCGCGGCGCTGCTCGCGGGCATGGGCGCGGGCTGGGCGAAGCCGCCGGCGGAGTGGCTCGCCGCCGTCGCCGAGCGCAAGAGCAGGAACGTCGCGAAGATGGCCGAGACCCTGGCCAGGAACCCGGCGCCGATGAACTACCACAGCGCGCTCAACGTGGTGCGCGACATCGTCCGGGCGAACCCCGACCTGTGCCTGGTGAACGAGGGCGCCAACGCGCTCGACTTCACCCGCAGCATCGTCGACATGTACCAGCCGCGCAAGCGCCTGGACGTGGGGACCTGGGGCGTGATGGGCGTCGGCATGGGCTACTCGATCGCGGCGGCGGTGGTGAGCGGCAAGCCGGTGATCGCGGTCGAGGGCGACAGCGCCTTCGGCTTCTCCGGCATGGAGGTCGAGACGATCTGCCGCTACGACCTGCCGGTGTGCGTGGTGATCCTCAACAACAACGGCGTCTACCGCGGCGACGAGACGAACCCGACCGGCGGCCGCGACCCCGCGCCGCTCGTGTTCGTGAAGGACGCGCGCTACGAGAAGCTGATGGAGGCCTTCGGCGGCGTGGGCGTGCGCGCGACCACCCCTGCCGAGCTGCGCGCCGCGCTGGAAGAGGCGATCCGCTCGCGCCGGCCGACCCTGGTCAACGCCATGATCGACGAGACCGCCGGCACCGAGAGCGGCCGCATCACGAACCTCAACCCGACCGCGAAGAAGAAGTAGCGGCACGCAGCAGCGGAGAACGGCATGGAAGCCCTGAAAGGCGTACGCATCCTCGACATGACCCACGTGCAGGCGGGCCCGACCTGCTCGCAGCTGCTCGCGTGGATGGGCGCGGACGTGATCAAGTTCGAGAACCCCGCCGGCGACGCGACGCGCGGCCAGCTGCGCGACGTGCCCAAGGCCGACAGCCTGTACTTCACGATGCTGAACTGCAACAAGCGCTCGATCACGGTGAACATGAAGAGCGCCGAGGGCAAGCAGGTGTTCGTCGACCTGCTGCAGAAGTGCGACATCATCATGGAGAACTTCGGCCCCGGCGTGCTCGACCGCTTCGGCTTCAGCTGGGAGAAGATCCACGCCATCAACCCGAAGATCGTGATGGGCTCGATCAAGGGGTTCGGCTCGAGCGGGCCCTACGCCGACTTCAAGGCCTACGAGAACGTCGCGCAGGCGATGGGCGGGGCGATGAGCACCACCGGGGTGCCCGACGGCCCGCCGTTCGTCACCGGCGCGCAGATCGGCGACTCCGGCACCGGGCTGCACCTGGCGATCGGGCTGCTCGCGGCGCTGCGCCAGGCGGAGCGCACCGGCCGGGGCCAGTACGTCGAGGTGGCGATGATGGACGGCGTGATGAACCTGTGCCGCGTCAAGTTCCGCGACCACCAGCGCCTGACGCGCGGCGACCTGCCCGAGTACTCGGTGCCGACCTACAAGGACATGGGCGAGGTGCCGCGCGCGGGCAACGATTCGGGCGGCGGTCAGCTCGGCAACGCCATCCACTGCAAGCCGCACGGCGCCAACGACTGGCTGTACATCGTCGTGCAGGAGGCGGTCTGGGAGGCGCTCGCCAAGCGCATCGGGCCGGACGTGCACGTTCCGGACCTCGCCGCGGACGCGCGCTTCGCCACCATCGGCGAGCGGCGCAAGAACCAGGCGCTGATGTGGACCCTCATCAACAAGTTCGCGGAGAACTACACCAAGCGCGAGCTGATGGCGATCCTCAACTCGCTCGACGTGCCGTGCGGGCCGATCATGTCGACCGAGGACCTGGCGAACGACGAGCACGTGCGCGGCCGCGACATGTGGGTCGAGCTCGACCATCCGCAGCGCGGCAAGTGGTTCAACGTCGGCATGCCGATCAAGCTCTCCGCCTCGCCCGCGCTGATCAGGCGCTCGCCGACGCTCGGCGAGCACACCGACGAGATCCTGAAGGAGGTGCTCGGCTACGACGAGGCGAAGGCGAGCGCGCTCAAGGCCGCCGGCGCGTTCAGCGCCCCGCCGAAGAAGGGCGCGTGATGAAGGTCGCCATCATCGGTCAGCAGGATTTCGGGAAGGCCGTCCTGGAGGCGTTTCTCGCGCGCAAGGACGAGGTCGCCGGGGTGTTCTGCGCGCCCGAGAAGGACGGCGCGAAGGCCGACCCGCTGAAGGCGGCGGCGCAGGAGAAGGGCCTGAAGGTCTTCCAGTTCCAATCCCTGCGCGCGCCCGAGGCGCACGCGGCGCTGCGCGACCTGAAGGTCGACCTGGGGATCATGGCGTACGTCCTGCAGTTCGCGCCGCAGGACTTCGTCAACATCCCGCGCCTCGGCACGATCCAGTACCACCCGTCGCTGCTGCCGCGGTACCGCGGGCCGAGCTCGATCAACTGGCCGATCGCGCGCGGGGACACCAAGACCGGGCTCACCATCTTCCGCCCGACCGACGGCCTGGACGAGGGGCCGGTGATCCTCCAGAAGGACACGCCGATCGGCCCGGACGACACCATCGGGAGCGTGTACTTCGACCGCCTCTTCCCGCTGGGCGTCCAGGCGATGCTGGAGGCGGCCGACCTGGTGTACGCGGGCAGGCACCGCGAGGTCGTTCAGGACGAGTCGCAGGCGACGTACGAGGGCTGGTTCCGCGCGGCGGAGGCCCGCATCAACTGGGCGAACCACGCCGACGTCGTCTACAACACGATCCGGGCGGCGAATCCCGCCCCGGGTGCCTGGACGACGCTGAACGGCCGGAAGATCCAGCTCTTCGACGCCCGGAAGCACCCGTTTCGCACGTTCGGCGCGGTCAAGGGCAAGATCGGCGAGGTGTCCGAGGTGACGGGCGCGAGCTTCTTCGTCACCGCCCAGGGCGGGCGGATCGAGGTGCTCAAGGCGAAGGGGGAGGAGACCCGGAAGATCGGCGGCGCGGAGCTCGCCGCCGCGCTCGGACTGACCGTCGGGACGGTGCTCGGGACCTGAGCCGAGCCGGCGCGGTGGAGACGGGGACGGCGAGCCGCGCGCTCGCCGTCGTCGCTTCCGGGGGGGCCGATCGGGGTCGTTCGGGGGGCGGCAGTGACGGTAAGTCGGCAGAGAATTTGACTAATTTCATACCCGACTGTAAGAATGGCAATTATGCTCCTGTTTCTACAGGAACTTAGGGGATAGGCGGGGGTTTTCCCGCGCCGCAAAGGATTGCGGCGCGCCGCCAAGCGGGCGAAATTGCCGCCGCGCGACCGCGCGAGCTCACACGACGCGCCCCGTAACGCGTAGACAACGAGAACAACGCCGGGGAGACCTAGGGCGGTGAGCAAGGCGGGATTCTGGAAAAGGGACTGGCTGCTCGGCCTCGTTCTGGCCGTGGGGCTGCTCTTTCTCGCCGGTTCCGATCTCATCCAGAGCCTCGAGCGCAAGGCCTACGACATGGGCGTGCGCGCGACCGACCGGACGCCCTCCGACCGCATCGCGGTGATCGCGATCGACGAGGCGAGCCTGCGCAACATCGGGCGCTGGCCCTGGTCGCGCGACGTCCACGCGCGGCTGACCGAGACCCTGACCGCCGGCAGGGCCAAGGTGGTCGGCAACCTCGTGTTCTTCACCGAGCCCCAGATCGACCCCGGACTCGCGTACATCCGCAAGCTCGACGGCGAGTACCGCAAGCTCCTGGCCGACCCCGCCGCCGCGGCCGAACCCGGCTCTCCGCTCGCGCAGATGGGCGCGCTGCTCCAGGAGGCCGAAGGCGCCCTCGACACCGACCGCAAGCTCGCCGCGAGCTATGCCAAGGCCGGCAACGTGCTGCTGCCGATGCTGTTCTCGCTCGGCGAGGCGCGCGGCAAGCCGGACCGGCCGCTGCCCGACTTCGTCACCCGCAACGCCCTCGCGAACGTCCAGGGGGACGGGGCGGAGACGCCGTTCACGACCGCGGCCGACGTCGTGTTCCCGGTCGACGCGCTCGGCCGCGCCACCGCCGGCGTCGGGCACCTCAACGCGCGCGTCGACGTGGACGGCGGGATCCGCTCCGAGCCGCTCGTCCTCGCGCACTTCGACCAGCTCTATCCGTCGCTGTCGATGCTGATCGCGGCCCGCAGTCTCAACCTCGGGCCGGGCGACATCAAGGTCGCGCTCGGCGAAGGCGTGAGCCTCGCGAACCTGCGCATCACCACCGATCCGCGGCTGCAGATGTACACGTACTTCTACAAGGACCGGGACGGCCGGCCGGCCTTCCCGGTCGATTCGTTCTTCGACGTGTACTCCGGGAAGATCCCGGCCGACCGCTACAAGGACAAGATCGTCCTGGTGGGCCCTACCGCCCCCGGGCTGGGCACCGCGTCGGTCACGCCGGTCTCGCCCGCGATGGCCCCGGTGCTCACGCTCGCGCACTCGGTGTCCTCGATCCTGCAGGAGCATTTCTTCGTCGTTCCGACCTGGGCGGTCTGGGCGGAGTTCGGCGTCTATCTGCTGGTCGCGCTCTACCTGATCGCCGCCCTGCCGCGCCTGAAGGCCGGGATGGGCGCGGCGGTCACCGCGCTGCTGCTGGCGGCGATCGTCGGGACGCACTTTGCGCTCATGGCGGGCAAGGGCCTGTGGCTCCAGCTCATGCTGCCGGCGGTCCTGCTCGTGCTCGGCCACGTGGCCCTCACCACCAAGCGCTTCCTCGTCACCGAGGAGGGCAAGGAGAAGTCCGAGGCCGAGTCGGCCGCGTCCAACCGCATGCTCGGGCTCGCGTTCCAGGGCCAGGGGCAGCTCGACATGGCGTTCGACTACTTCCGCAAGTGCCCGGTCGACGACACGCTGCTCGACAACCTGTACAACCTCGCGCTCGACTTCGAGCGCAAGCGCCAGTTCAACAAGGCGGAGAACGTCTTCCGCTACGTCGCCGAGCGCAACCCCAAGTACCGCGACGTCGGCCAGAAGGTCGCGCGCGCGAAGCAGCTCTCGGAGACCGTCATCCTCGGCGGCGGCGCCGCGCGCACCAACACGAGCATCCTCACCGCCGACGCGGTCGAGAAGCCGATGCTCGGCCGCTACCAGGTCGAGAAGGAGCTCGGCAAGGGCGCGATGGGCGTGGTGTACCAGGGCAAGGACCCGAAGATCGGGCGCGTGGTGGCGATCAAGACCATGGCGCTCGCGCAGGAGTTCGAGGCCGACGAGCTGGCCGACGTGAAGGCGCGCTTCTTCCGCGAGGCCGAGACCGCCGGGCGCCTCAACCACCCCAACATCGTGACGATCTTCGACGCCGGGGAGGAGCACGACCTCGCCTACATCGCGATGGAGTTCCTGCAGGGACGGGACCTCGCGCCGTACACCAAGCCGGGCGCCCTGCTGCCGCCCGACCGGGTGGTGTCGATCGTCGCGCGCGTGGCCGAGGCGCTCGGCTACGCGCACCGGCAGAACGTCGTCCACCGCGACGTGAAGCCGGCGAACATCATGTACGAGCCGCAGTCCGACACCGTGAAGGTGACCGACTTCGGCATCGCGCGCATCACCGACGCGTCCAAGACCAAGACCGGCATGGTGCTCGGCACCCCCTCCTACATGTCGCCCGAGCAGCTCGCCGGGAAGAAGATCGACGGGCGCTCGGACCTCTTCTCGCTCGCCGCCAGCCTGTACCAGCTGCTGTGCGGGCACCTCCCGTTCGAGGGCGAGTCGATGGCCCAGCTCATGTTCAGGATCGCGAACGAGCCGGCGCCGGACATCCTGCGGCGCAACCCCGCCGTGCCGCCGGCGCTCGCGGCGTTCCTCGAGCGCGCGATGGCGAAGGACGCCGACGCGCGGTTCCAGACCGGCGAGGCGTTCGCCCAGGCGCTGCGGCAGTGCGTGAGCGGGGCCGGTGCGCGCCAGCGCGACGTCGACATCTCGCTCTGAGACGATGAACTTGAGCCAGGCACTCGAGATCGCGAGCTGCACCGACCCGGGACCGCGTCCGCTCGACCCCGATTACGAGCGAGCGGACGCTGCCATTCCGTTTGCGGCGCCATGAACCTGAGCCAAGCACTCGAGATCGCGAGCTGCACCGACCCGGGCATCGTCCGCTCGCACAACGAGGACTCGATCGCGGCCGACGCGACCAAGGGCCTGGTGGTGCTCGCCGACGGCATGGGCGGCTACAACGCCGGCGAAGTGGCGAGCGGGATGGCGACCACCGTGATCACCACCGAGCTGCAGCACCTGCTCGAGGACACGCCGCCCTACCGCGTGGAGCCCGCGAGCGGGCGGCCGTGGGCGGAAAAGCTGCTGAAGGACCAGATCGCGAAGGCGAACACCTCGATCTTCCAGGCCGCGCAGAGCCAGCCGCAGTACTCGGGCATGGGCACGACGCTGGTGGCGGGGCTGTTCTACGACAACAAGGTGATGCTCGCGCACATCGGCGACTCGCGCGCCTACCGCCTGCGCGGCGAGGCGTTCGAGCAGCTCACGCGCGACCACTCCCTGCTGCAGGAGCAGATCGACAGCGGCATGATCACGCCCGAGCAGGCCAAGTTCTCGCAGAACAAGAACCTGGTGACGCGCGCGCTCGGCATCGATCCCACGGTCGAGCCGGAGCTCACCTGCTTCGAGGCGCAGCCGGGCGACGTCTACCTGCTGTGCTCCGACGGCCTGAACGACATGGTGAGCGACGAGGACATCGGCATGACGCTGCAGACGCTGTCGGCCAACCTGCGCCTGGCCGCGCAGCAGCTGGTGCAGATGGCGAACGACAACGGCGGACGCGACAACGTGTCCGTGATTCTGGTCCGAGTGGTGAGGGACTACGCCGCGCCGAAGGGCTGGCTCTCGCGCTTGTTCAGCTGGTTGAAATAGACGGGGACACTGCCATGCCTGCAAAGCTGATACTGAGTATGGACGGTCTGGTGCTCAAGGAGATCGCGCTCACCAAGGAGCGCACCACCATCGGGCGCAAGCCGCACAACGACATCCAGATCGACAACCTGGCCGTGTCGGGTGAGCACGCGGTGATCGTGACGATCCTGAACGACTCGTTCCTCGAGGACCTCGGGTCCACGAACGGAACGCTGGTGAACGGGCAGCCGATCAAGAAGCACTTCCTCCAGAACAACGACGTGGTCGAGCTCGGCAAGTACAAGCTGAAATACGTCGGCGACCAGAGCAGCAAGTCGGCCGCGCCGCAGGACTTCGAGAAGACCATGGTCCTGCGCCCCGGCGCGGTGCCCAAGGCGGACGCGCCGAAGCCCGCGACCTCGCAGGCGGTACCGACCATGGGCACCTCGCAGCCGACCCCGGCCATGGGCGCTTCGCAGCCGCTGCACACCGCGGCGACCTCGTCTTCGCAGCCGGTGCGGTCGGTCTCGGCCTCGCAGGGCGTGCCGGCCATGGGCGCTTCGCAGCCGCTGTCCGCCTCCCAGCCGCTCGCCGCGGGCGGCAAGGTGGCCGCGATCCAGATCCTCTCGGGCTCGAACGCCGGCAAGGAGATGGAGATCACCAAGGCGCTCACCACGCTCGGGAAGCCCGGCGTCCAGGTGGCCGTGATCACCAAGCGCCCGCAGGGGTTCTTCATCACCCACGTCGAGGGCGCGAACTTCCCGATCCTCAACGGCCGGCTCCTCGACGCGCAGGCGCATCCGCTCAACGACCACGACATCGTCGAGCTCGCGGGCGTCAAGATGGAGTTCTTCTACAAGACCTGAGCCGGCCGCACGCTCGTGCGGCGGCGACGCGGTCAGGCGGGAGCGCGCGGTTGAATCGGCGGCCTGAACGCGCCCTGCGCGGCGCCCGCGGGGACCCCGCCCCGTGAGGCAGCACCTCGGTCGCATCCTGCTCGGCCTCGCGGTCCTCGCGGTCTTCGTCGGCCACGCGGCGCGGTTCTACGAGCTCGGGATCGTCACGCGCCTCGACCACGTGCTCTACGACACGCGGCTGCGCCTCACCGCGCCCGGCGGCGTGGACGACCGCATCGTGATCCTGGACATCGACGAGCGCAGCCTCGCCACGCCCGGGCTCGGGCGCTGGCCGTGGGGCCGCGACGTCATGGCCGCGCTCGTCACGCGCCTCTTCGACCGCTACGGCGCCGCGCTGGTCGCGTTCGACGTGGTCAACGGGGAGCCCGACCGCTCGAGCGGGCTGCCGGTGCTCGAGCGGCTCGCGGCCGGCGAACTGAAGGACGCGCGCGAATTCCACGAGGCGCTCGGGCGGCTGCGGCCGCAGCTGGACAACGACGGGCGCTTCGCCGCGGCGCTGAAGGACCGCCCGGTGATACTGGGGTTCTATTTCACCAGCCCGGAGTCCGAGGCGAGCGGGGCGCTGCCCGCGCCGGTGCTCGACGCGCGCGTCTTCCGCGGGCGCCCGATCGCGTTCGCGCGCTACCAGGGCTACGGCGCCAACCTGCCGCAGTTCCAGCAGGCGACGCTCGGCGCCGGGCACTTCACGCCGCTCGTGGACGAGGACGGCATCATCCGCCGCGTCCCGATGCTGGCGGAGTACAAGGGGGAGTACTACGAGCCGCTGTCGCTCGCGGTCTTCCGCGCGCTCGCCGGCCAGCCGAAAGTCGAGGCGGGCTTCGCGCCCGAGGGCCGCTTCCTCGCGCGCGGCTACGCCGGGCTCGAGTGGCTCGAGGTCGGGCCGCGCCGCATCCCGCTCGACGCCAACGCCGCGGCGCTCGTGCCCTATCGCGGCAAGGTGCGCAGCTTTCCGTACGTCTCGGCCGCCGACCTCTTCCACGACCGGGTGCCGGTCGAGCGCATCAAGGGCCGCGTGGTGCTCGTCGGCGCGTCCGCGCCCGGACTGGTGGACCTGCGCGCGACCCCGGTCGGGACCGCCTATCCCGGGGTCGAGATCCACGCCAACCTGATCGCGGGCATGCTCGACGGGTCGATCAAGCAGCGCCCGGCCTACGTGGTCGGCGCCGAGGTGCTGCTGCTCCTCGCGTTCGGGCTGACGCTCGCGCTCGTCCTGCCGCTGCTCTCGCCGCTGCGCGCGACGCTCGCGTCCGCCGCCGCGCTGGCGCTCGTCGCCGCGCTCAACGTGGCCGTCTGGACCCAGGCCGACACCGCGCTCCCGCTCGCCGCGGGCGTGCTCATGATCATCGCGCTGTTCGCGGCGAACATGTCGTACGGCTACTTCGTCGAGACGCGGTCGAAGCGCCAGTTCGCCGAGCTCTTCGGCCAGTACGTCCCGCCGGAGCTGGTGGACGAGATGGCGCGCGACCCGGCGCAGTACAGCATGGAGGGCAAGAACGAGGTTCTCACCGTGCTCTTCACCGACATCCGCGGGTTCACGTCGATCGCCGAGGGGTTCGACCCCAAGGCGCTCGCAGCGTTCCTGAACGAGTTCCTCACCGCGATGAGCCTGGTGATCCGCACCCACCGCGGAACGCTCGACAAGTACATGGGCGACGCGATCATGGCGTTCTGGGGCGCGCCGGTGGCCGACCCGCAGCACGCCCGTCACGCGCTCGCGGCCGCGCTGGCGATGCAGGCGGAGCTCGCCCGCCTCAACCCCGCGTTCCGGACGCGCGGGTGGCCGGAGATCCGCATCGGGATCGGCCTCAACACCGGGCCGATGAGCGTGGGCGACATGGGGTCGAAGCTGCGCAAGGCCTACACGGTGATGGGAGACGCGGTGAACCTCGCCTCCCGGCTCGAGGGCCTCACCAAGGCGTACGGCGCGGGCATCATCGTCGGGCAGGCCACGCGCGAGGCGGTGCCGGGGATGGTCTTTCGCGAGCTCGACCGCGTCCGCGTCAAGGGCAAGGACGCGCCGGTGGCGATCTACGAGCCGGTCGGGGCGGAGAACGAAGTGGGCAGGGAGCGCATGGAAGAGCTTAAGCTGTGGGCCCAGGCGCTCAAGGCCTACCGCGCGGGCAGCTGGGAGCAGGCGGAACTAATCCTCTTCAATCTCCAGAGGTTATATCCGGGTGCGCCACTTTATTCCTTATACGCCGAGCGGGTCGCTCGGTACCGTCAGGCCTCGCCCGGCCCGGAGTGGGACGGCGTGACCGCGTTCGAGACGAAGTAGCGAGACCCCCGGACAGCGCGTGAGACTCCGCGTACTCGGTTGCAGCGGCGGGATCGGTGGGCGGCACCTGCGCACCACCTCGATGCTGCTCGACCGCGACGTGCTGATCGACGCGGGCACCGGGGTGTGCGACCTCACGCTCGCCGAGCTGACGCCGATCGACCGGGTGTTCCTCACCCACTCGCACCTCGACCACGTCGCGGCGATCCCGTTCATGGTGGACACCGTCGGCGGAATGCGCGACGCGCCGCTCACGGTGCACGCGCTGCCCGCGACCATCGAGATCCTGAAGAACCACATCTTCAACTGGTCGATCTGGCCCGACTTCACCCAGATTCCCTCGCCCGAGCGGCCGTTCCTGCGCTACGAGCCGATCGAGCTCGGCGCGACCGTGGCGCTCGGCAACGGCCGGCGCATCACCGCGCTGCCGGCGAACCACGTGGTGCCGGCGGTCGGCTACCAGCTCGACAGCGGCAAGGGGAGCCTGGTGTTCACCGGCGACACCACCACCAACGACCCGCTGTGGGCGATCGTCAACAAGATCGCCAACCTGCGCCAGCTGATCATCGAGTGCGCGTTCTGCAACCGCGAGAAGAACCTCGCGGTCATGTCCAAGCACCTGTGCCCGAGCATGCTGGCCGAGGAGCTGGCCAAGCTCGAGCGCAGCTGCGACATCTTCATCACCCACCTCAAGCCCGGCGAGATCGAGCTCACCATGGAGGAGCTCGAGGAGTACGCCGGCCAGTACCGGCCGCGCATGCTGCAGAACAACCAGGTCATCGAGTTCTAGCGGCGGCGCGGCGAACACGGAAAGCGGCGGCGATGTCAACGGAGAGAATCGGCGTGGCGGTGCTCAAGGGGCTCGAGCCGATCAGCGCGCTCTCGTCCCAGCGGCTGGGGGAGCTCGCCGAGCTGTGCGTGGTCGAGCCGGTGAGCAAGACCCTCGACCCCTTCCGGGTGAAGGGCGTGGCGGGACAGCTCGTGTTCCTGCTGAAGGGAGAGCTCGCGCTCATCCTCGGCAACGGCAGCTCCGACGTGGTGGTCGGGGGCACGCCCGAGGCGCGCCACCCGCTCGGGCGGCGCACGCCGTTCGCGCAGGCGAAGGCGATCACCGACATCGAGCTGCTGCGCATCGACGAGGACCTGCTCGACATCATGGTGACCTGGGACCAGCTCGCGGCCGCCGAGCGCACCGGCTCGCGCGCGACCGAGGCGGGTCCGCCGACGATGGCCAACTGGTCGATCCTCACCGGCCTCTTCAGCATCAACAACCTCAAGTCGGGCGTCTTCGCCCAGCTGCCGAGCGCGCACATCAACGAGATGCTGCGCCGCTTCACGCGCGTGAACGTGAAGCGCGGGCAGGTCGTCGTGCGGGAAGGCGAGGACGGCGACTACTACTACGTCATCGAGGCCGGCAAGTGCCTGGTGGAGCGCACGGTCGGGGGCGTGTCGATGCGGCTCGCCGAGCTGAAGAGCGGGGACGCTTTCGGGGAGGAGGCGCTGGTCGCCAACGCCAAGCGCAACGCCACGGTCACCATGCTCGCGGAGGGCGCGCTGCTGCGGCTCGCGAAGGGCGACTTCAACGAGCTGCTCAAGAAGCCGCTGCTCCAGAGCGTCAACCTCGACCAGGCGCGCGCCAAGGTCGGCGCCGGCGGGCAGTGGATCGACGTGCGCTACCCCTCCGAGTACCAGTATGACAAGCTGCCCGGCGCGATCAACATCCCGCTGTCGGAGATCCGCAACGCCGTGAAGGTGCTCGACCGGACCCGCGAGTACGTGCTGTACTGCCAGAGCGGCCGGCGCAGCTCCGCGGCGGCATTTCTCCTCGCCCAGCGCGGGCTGAAGGCATTCGTCCTCGAGGGCGGGCTGCGCGGCGCGGGCCCCGCCTGAGACGGGGCGCGCGCGCAGGCCGCGATTTGATACAAAAGCCGCAGGCGCCGGGCCGGCGCGGTTGCTGGGAGCGCGCCCGGGAGGCTAGAGTCCCCCATTGATTTTCGCGCCGGTCCCGGCGCGGCGCCGGCGCGCGCCGCGCGGCGCGCCGGCCGACCCGACAGGACGCCCGAACATGAGCGCAGTGCTGAGCCCCCAATCGGTCCCGCCCGCGGACGTGGCGAGCCGGCTCGCGTTCCAGAAGAGCCTGCAGGCGGTCACCAACCGCATCCACGCCACCAGCAACATCGACGAGATCATGCTGGAGGTGAGCGGCGAGGTCTGCGCGCTGTTCAACGCCGACCGGCTCAGCATCTACGCGACCGGCGAGGACAAGGCAACCATCGTCTCGAAGGTGAAGACGGGGCTGAACTCGTTCCGCGACCTCAAGCTCCCGATCGCCGAGCACTCGCTCGCCGGTTTCGCCGCGATGTCGCGCAAGCTGCACAACTTCAAGGACGTGTACGACGAGGCGGAGCTCAAGAGCCACAGCCCCAACCTGCGCTTCCTGCAGGAGGTGGACAAGCGCACCGGCTACCGCACCCGGCAGATGCTGGTGTGCCCGATCCTCGACGGCGCCGCGGGCGACCTGCTCGGGGTGGTGCAGCTCATCAACCACAAGGCGGGCACGCCGTTCGGGCCGCTCGCCGAGGAGGGCGTGGTCGAGCTGTGCAAGACGCTCGCGATCGCCTTCAAGCAGCGCCAGAAGCTCGCGGTGCCGAAGTCGAAGTACGACTTCCTGGTGGCCGACGCGGTGATCACCGCCGCGGAGCTGGACAACGCCGGCCGCACCGCGCGCAAGAAGGCGCTGGACATCGAGACCGTGCTGGTCGACGAGATGAACGTCAAGCTCAACTCGGTCGGCGGGGCGCTCGCGAAGTACTTCGGCGTGAACTACGAGCCGCTCAAGCCCGACCGCGTCAAGCCGATGGACCTGCTGAAGAACCTCAAGCGGGAGTACGTCCAGGAGCACGGCTGGGTGCCGCTGGAGGAGAACCCGAAGGGGCTGCTGGTGATGTGCCTCGACCCCGAGCGCACCAAGGGTTCGCGCATCGTCAACAACATCTTTCCCAAGAACAGCAAGATCACCTACTGCGTCACCACCCAGCGCGAATTCCGCGACACGCTCAACCAGTTCTTCGGCGCCGACACCGACCTCGGCGACATCGGCGACCTGCTCGAGGGGCTGGGGGAGGACGCCGAGGACGGGGCCACCACCGCCGAGGACCTGAACGCGGCGGCGGACAACGAACTCGTCAAGCTGGTCAACAAGATCATCGTCGACGCCCACCACCAGGGCGCCTCCGACATCCACATCGAGTCCTACCCCGGCAAGGCCAAGACCGAGGTGCGCTTCCGCAAGGACGGCTCGCTCGTGCCCTACATCGAGGTGCCGGCCTCGTACCGCAACGCCCTGGTCGCGCGCATCAAGATCATGTGCGACCTGGACATCTCCGAGCGGCGCAAGCCGCAGGACGGCAAGATCAAGTTCAAGAAGTTCGGCCCGCTCGACATCGAGCTGCGCGTGGCAACGATCCCCGTGCAGGGGGGCGTGGAGGACATCGTGATGCGGATCCTCGCCGCCGGCGAGCCGATCCCGCTCGACAAGCTCGGCCTCACGCCGCACAACCTCCCGCGTCTCAAGGAGGTGATCGAGAAGCCCTACGGGCTGTTCTTCTGCTGCGGCCCCACCGGCTCGGGCAAGACGACCACGCTGCACTCGGTCCTCGGCTACCTGAACACGCCCGACACGAAGATCTGGACCGCCGAGGACCCGGTCGAGATCACGCAGAAGGGCCTGCGCCAGGTGCAGGTCAACCGCAAGGCGGGGCTCGACTTCGCCACGGTGATGAAGGCGTTCCTGCGCGCCGACCCGGACATCATCATGGTCGGCGAGATGCGCGACAAGGAGACGACCTCGATCGGCATCGAGGCCTCGCTCACCGGCCACCTGGTGTTCGCAACGCTGCACACGAACAGCGCGCCGGAGTCGATCGTGCGCCTGCTCGACATGGGCATGGACCCGTTCAACTTCGCCGACGCGCTGGTGGGCATCCTCGCGCAACGCCTGGCGAAGCGGCTGTGCACGAAGTGCAGGAAGCCCTACAACCCTGCGCCCGACGAGATCAAGCATCTGCTGCAGGAGTACTGCCAGGAGCTGCTCAACACCGCCGAGTTCAAGAAGGACGCCAAGGGCGCCTACGAGCGCGTCTACCGCGATCTGGTCACCTCGTACGCCGACGAAAAGGGCCAGTTCACGCTCTACAAGGCGGCCGGCTGCGACGCCTGCTCCAACACCGGCTACAAGGGGCGTCTCGGCCTGCACGAACTCCTGGTCGGCACCGACGCGATCAAGAAGAACATCCAGGAGCACGCGCGCGTGGCCGAGATGCTCGCCACCGCCCTCGAGGAGGGCATGCGCACCTTGAAGATGGACGGGATCGAGAAGGTGCTGCAGGGCGTGACCGACTTCGCGCAGGTGCGCGCGGTCTGCATCAAGTAGGGCGGGCGCGCCGATGAGCAGCCTGCCCCAGAGCGCCCCCGGGCGGCCCGGCTACGGCGCCGCCGCCGCGAGCGAGGACTGGCTGCGCCGCCTCGAGCAGCTGAACGAGATCGGGGCGGCGCTCTCGCTCGAGAAGAACCTCAACGCGCTGCTCGAGAAGATCCTGGTCGCCGCCAAGACGATCACGCGCGCCGACGGCGGGACGCTGTACCTGATCGAGGGCGAGGGCGAGGCGCAGCAGCTGCGCTTCGAGATCGTGCGCACCGCCTCGCTCGACATCGCGCTGGGCGGGACGACCGGCAACGCGATCCCGTTCTACCCGATCCGGCTGTACGTCGACGGGGACCCGAACACCTCGATGGTGGCCGCGTTCGCGGCGCTCACCGGCCAGACGGTCAACATCGCCGACGCGTACACCGAGGTCGGGTTCGACTTCTCCGGCACGCGCCAGTTCGACCAGAAGACCGGCTACCGGTCGAAGTCGTTCCTCACCGTGCCGATGCGCAACCACGAGGGCGAGATCATCGGCGTCCTGCAGCTCATCAACTGCCAGGACCCGGTCAGCGGCGAGATCGTGCCGTTCTCCACCTCCGACCAGCGCCTGGCCGAGTCGCTCGGCTCGCAGGCGGCGATCGCGCTCACCAACCGCGCGCTGATCGTGCAGCTCGAGACCCTGTTCGAGTCGTTCATCCGCATGATCAACGAGGCGATCGACGAGAAGTCGCCCTACACCGGCGGGCACTGCCAGCGCGTGCCGCAGCTCACGATGATGCTGGCCGAGGCGGTGAACGACACCACGGACGGGCCGCTCGCCGACTTCACGATGACCGAGAAGGACCGCTACGAGCTGCGCATCGCCGGGCTGCTGCACGACTGCGGCAAGATCACCACGCCGGTGCACGTGGTCGACAAGGCCACCAAGCTCGAGACCATCTACGACCGCATCCACCTGATCGACACCCGCTTCGAGGTGCTCAAGCGCGACGCGGAGATCGACGCGCTCAACCGCAAGCTCGAGCTCGCGCGCACGAGCGGCATGGAGGAGATCAACCGGCGCGAGCGCAGCTACCAGATCGACGAGGAGCTGCGCGACACGCTGCGCCAGATCGAGGACGACCGCACGTTCCTGCGCCGCTGCAACGTGGGCGCCGAGTCGATGTCGAAGGACGACCAGGAGCGCGTGCAGCAGATCGGGCTCATGTACAAGTGGCGCGACCCGGTCGGCAACACCGCAAACTTCCTCACCGACGACGAGCTGAAGAACCTCACGATCCAGCGCGGCACGCTCACGCAGGAGGAGCGCGAGGTGATCAACCACCACATCGTCTCGACCATCAAGATGCTCGAGGCGCTGCCGTGGCCGAAGCACCTGCGCAGCGTGCCCGAGTACGCCGGCGGCCACCACGAGCGCATGGACGGGAAGGGCTACCCGCGGGGACTGCGGCGCGAGCAGATGTCGGTGCAGGCGCGCGTCATGGGGATCGCCGACATCTTCGAGGCGCTCACCGCCAAGGACCGGCCCTACAAGAAGGGCAAGACGCTGTCCGAGTCGCTGCACATCCTCGGCAAGTTCAAGCTGAACGGGCACATCGACCCGGACCTCTTCGACGTGTTCATCCGCCGCAGGGTGTACATGAAGTACGCCGAGCAGTTCCTCGACCCGGACCAGATCGACGCGGTCGAGGAGAGCGCGATTCCCGGCTACCTGCCCTGAGCGGGCGCGCCGGGCGCGAGGCTCAGGATTTTTCGGCGCCGGAGGCGGCGCCCGCGGGCTGGGGACCGCGCGTGAGGTAGACCATCAGGCCCTCGGTGGCCACCTCGATGAACTTCTCGGTGTAGCCCATGCCCTTCAGGTGCCAGCGGAACTCGTTGCCGAGTTTCGCCTTGCCGAGGACCCCGAGCTTGTGCGTGCGCTGGAACTCGACCGCCTTCATCAGCGTCTCCTCGAGCACGCGCGTGAGGCGGTTCTCCGAGACGCGCTTCGCGGGGTTCACGTCGAGCGCGGAGGGATAGCGCTTGGCGAGGTCGGCCGCGAGATCCTTCGCGAACGCGTTGATCTCCTTGTTGGAAAACAGCGAGAAGAGCCCCATACTCGTCCCCCAATCGTGGCGGAATTCTAGCATCCGTCCCGGCGCCCGAACCGCGCCGCGGGCGACCCGAATGGGGAAAATCACACGGTCATTCGCGCCGCAACGGCCGCCCGCGCAATGCTGCGCGCGCTGCTGAACCGGGTGCGCGCTGGCGGCGCGGAGGAGGTCCGCACGCTGCGGCAGCGCGCGCAGGAGGCGGTGCGCTCGGGCGACCTGCAGGACGCGCGCGCCCTCCTCGAGCGCGCACTCGCCCTCGACCCCGCGTCGCCCGACGCCCACTCCGACCTCGGCAACGTCCACCTGCTGCTCGGCGCGGACGGGCAGGCCGAGCGCTGCTACGAGGCGGCGCTCGCCCAGGCGCCCGGCCACGCGGCCGCGCTCGCGAACCGCGCACTGCTGCGCGCGCGCGCCGGCGACCGGACGGCGGCGCTCGAGGGCTTCCGGGCCGCGCTGCGCGCGGACGCCTGGTCGGCGCCCGCGCTCGAAGGGCTCGTCGGATGGCTGCCGGGCGACGCGGTCCCGCATGCGGACATCGCGCTCGTGCGCGCGATCGTGGAGCGCCACCCCGATCACGCCCAGGCGCACGCGGCGCTCGGCCGGCTGCACCTGCGCGGGTCGTTCGACTGCGCGCCCGCCCTCGAGCACCTCGAGCGCGCGCTCGCGCTCGGGCGCCGCGACGCGGACACGCTGGCCGCGTACGGCGTCGCGCTGCACGAGAGCGGCCGTTTCGACGACGCCCTCGCGGCGTACGACGCGGCGCTCGCGGCGGCGCCCGCGCACGTGCTCGCCCGCTTCCATCGCGCGACGACGCTGCTCACGCTCGGGCGCTTCGGCGCGGCGTGGCCCGACTACGAGCTGCGGCTCGCATCGGAAGACCGTCCGCGCCGCGCCTTCCCGTTCCCGCGCTGGCAGGGCGAGGACCTCGGCGGCAGGACGATCCTGGTGCACGCGGAGCAGGGCATCGGCGACGAGATCCTGTTCGCCTCCTGCCTGCCGCAGGTGATCGCGCGGGCGAAGCGCTGCGTCGTCGACTGCGCGCCGAAGCTCGCCCCGATCTTCGCGCGCTCGTTTCCGTCGGCCACGGTGCACGCGGGGCTGCAGAGCGACCCGGTCGACTGGGCGGCGCCGCTCGGCATCGACGTGCAGATCGCGGTCGGAAGCCTGCCCCTGCACCTGCGGCGCGAGGAGGGCGACTTCCCGCCGCCGACGGCGTATCTGCGCGCCGACGCGGCGAGCGTGGAGCGCTGGCGCGGGCGCCTGCGCGCGCTCGGCCCCGGGCGCGCCATCGGGGTGTCGTGGCGCGGGGGCACGCCGCGCACGCGCACGGAGCGGCGCTCGCTCACGCTCGACGAGTTCGCCCCGGTGCTCGCCCTGCCCGGACTCCACTGCGTGAGCCTGCAGTACGGCCCGGACGCCCAGGCGGAAGTCGCGCGCTTCGTCGCGGCGACCGGGATCCGGGTGCACCACTGGCCGGAAGCGGTCGACGACTACGACGAGACCGCCGCGCTCGCCGCGGCGCTGGACGGCATCGTCTCGGTGTGCACGGCCATCGTCCACCTCGGCGGCGCGCTCGGGCGGCCGGTGTGGGTGGCGACGCCGCGGGTGCCCGAGTGGCGTTACGGGATGCGCGGGGAGCGCATGCCCTGGTATCCGGGGGTCCGTCTCTTTCGCCAAACGCACGGCGGCAGCTGGGCGCCGGTGGTGGAGGCCATGCGGCGCGACCTGGCCGCCGCCGCGTAGCGTCCGCAGCCATGCCGGATCGCGCTCGGGACGATGCGGCTGCGCGGCGCGGGCGCATCGAGCAACTGCTCGAGCAGGGCGCGCTCGCCGAAGCGCGCGCGGCGGCCGAGGCGAGCGCCGACCTGCATCCGGACGACGCCGCGCTCAACACCCTGTGCGCGCGCGCGTGCCTCGCGGCCGGCGACGCGGAGGCCGCGCTCGACTACGCGCTCCTCGCCCTGCACCACGACGCGGCGAACGGGCACGCGTTCGAGGCGCAGCTCGGCGCGCTCGAGCGCCTCGGGCGCGCGGACGAGATCCCCGCCGCGTGCGAGGCGCTCCTCGCCGCCAACCCGGGGCACGTGGGCGCGCTGCTGCGCCTCGGGCGGGCGGCGCACGCCGCGCACGATCATCCCCGCGCGGTCGAGTTGTTCACGCAGGCCGTCGAGCGCGAACCGGACCACGCCGGCGCCCTGAACGATCTCGGGCTCTTGCTCGCCCGAGAGTTGGGCGAGTTCGAGCGCGGCGAGGCGCTGCTGCGGCGCGCGCTCGCCGTCGATCCCGAGAATGGCGACGCCAAGGCGAACCTCGCGTGGGTGCTCTGCGAGCAAGGTGCGTACGAGGAGGGGCAACGGCTCTTCGACGAGCAGGTGCGATGCGCGCCAGAGGACCTCGAGCTGCGCCTGATGCGTGCCGTGGCGCGGCTCAAGCACGGTGACTTCGCCGCCGGCTGGGACGAGTACGCCGCGCGCTTCGCGAGCCCGGTGGCGACGCGCCGGCCGTACGGCTTCCCGCCGTGGGACGGCGGCGCGGTGCGCGACGGTGCGCTGCTCGTCTACGGCGAGCAGGGGCTCGGCGACCAGATCATGTTCGCCTCCTGCCTGCCCGACCTGCTCGCGCAGGTGCCCGGCTGCGTCGTCGAGTGCGACCCGCGGCTCGGCACGCTGTTCGCGCGCTCGTTTCCCGCGGCCCGGGTCGTCACCGCGGCGCAGAGCGATCAGCGGCCGGCGTGGCTCGCCGCGGCGCCGCCGATCGGGGCGCAGGCCGCGATCGGAGACCTGCCGCGTCGGTATCGTCGAAGCGCCGCGGGCTTTCCCCGGCATTCGGGTTATCTACGCGCCGATCCGGCGCGCGTGCGCGCGTGGCGCGAGCGCCTTGCGGCGCTCGGGCCGGCGCCGCGCATCGGCCTCTCCTGGCGCGGCGGCACCGCCGCCTCGCGGCGCGGCCTGCGCTCGCTCGAGCTCGGTCAGCTCGCGCCGCTGCTGCGCGCGGTCCCGGCCACGTGGGTGAGCCTGCAGTACACGGACTGCCGCGCCGAGCTCGACGCGCTGCGGCGGGACCACGGCCTCGCCGTCCACCACTGGCAGGCCGCGATCGACGATTACGACGAGACTGCTGCGCTCGTGGCCGCGCTCGATGCGGTAGTGAGCGTGTGCACGGCGATCGTTCACCTCGCCGGTGCGCTCGGCCAGCGCGCGCTCGTGATGGTTCCGTACGCGGCGGAGTGGCGCTACGGCGCCGCGGGCGAGACGATGCCCTGGTACCCGTCGGTCCGGCTGCTGCGGCAGCGCGCGCCGGGCGCGTGGGACGCGGTCGTTGCCGGGCTCGGGCGGGAATTGCTCACGTCCCCCGCCGCGCCAACTTGCTAGACTGCACGCCATGATCCGGATCTACATCGGCTACGACCCGCGCGAGGCCGCCGCCTGGAGCGTGCTCGCGCACAGCATCCACGCGCGCGCGAGCGCGCCGGTCAGCGTGGCGCCGCTCATGCTCACGCAGCTCCGCGGCGTCTTCAAGCGCGAGCGGAACGCGCTGCAGTCGACCGACTTCGCGTTCACCCGCTTCCTCACGCCGTACCTCTCCGGGTACGAGGGCTGGAGCCTGTTCACCGACTGCGACATGCTGATGCTCGACGACGTGGCGCAGCTCTGGGCGCTGCGCGACGAGCGCTACGCGGTGATGGTGGTGAAGCACGATCACCGGCCGCGCGAGCAGGTGAAGTTCCTCGGCCAGCCGCAGACCGCCTATCCGAAGAAGAACTGGTCGAGCGTGATGCTCTTCAACAACGACCGTTGCCGGGCGCTCAGCCCGCAGTACGTCAACACCGCGAGCGGCCTCGAGCTGCACCAGTTCAAGTGGCTGCCCGACGAGGCGCTGATCGGCGCGCTGCCCGCGCGCTGGAACCACCTCGTCGGCTACGATCCGCCGACGCCCGGCGCCGCGCTCGTCCACTACACCCTCGGCGGGCCGTATTTCCACGAGTACCGCAATTGCGAGTACGCGGAGGAGTGGCGGCGCGAGCGCGACCGCATGCTCGCGTGCGAGCAGCGTGCGCCGGCCCCGCAGGCCTGAGGCGCGCGAGCCCGGCCCGGGCGCTCGCGCATGCTCCGCAACCTGATCCGGAGTCTCGCCGGGCGCCGTTCGGGCGCGGACCTCGAGCGCCTGCTCGAGGCGGCGGGCGTTGCCTGCGACCGGGGTGACGCCGAGGAGGCCGAGGCGCTTGCGCGCGCGGCGATCGACTGCGCGCCGACCGATCCCCGCACGCACGAGGTCCTCGCCCGCGCGCTGCGCGCGCGCGGCGCGACCCAGGCCGCGGCGCAGGCGCTCCTCGCGGCGCTCGAGTGCGACCCGGAGAATCTCTCCGCCCGGAACGAGCTCGCAGTGACGCTCCTCGCGCTCGGACGCGCGGAGGAAGCGCTGCAGCTGCTGCGCTGGATCCTGAAGCGCGCGCCCGATCTGCCGGCCGTCCACACGAATCTCGGCATCGCCTGCGAGCGGCTCGGGCGCTTCGACGACGCGCTCGCGGGCTTCGAGCGCGCGGTCGCGCTCGAGCCGGAGCGTGCGGCCGCGCACCATAACCTCGCGCTGTTCCTGCGACGCATCGACCGTCACGAGGCGGCGGAGGCGGCGCTGCGGCGCGCGCACGCGCTCGCCTCCGGCGACGATGCGATCGTGCGCGACCTCGCCGGCGTCGTGCGCGAGCTCGGGCGACCCGCCGAGGCGCGCGTCCTGCTCGAGCCGGTGCTCGAGCGCCGCCCGGGATCGGCCGACCTGCACGTCGCGCTCGCGACGGCCTTGCGGGATCTCGGCGACTTTCCCGGCGCGGCCGCGCAGTTCGAGGACGCGCTGGCGCGCGACCCGGCTCACGGGCTCGCGCGGCTCGGGCGCGGGCTGCTGCGGCTCGCCGCTGCCGACTTCGCGCGCGGCTGGGACGACTACGAGGGCCGGTTCCAGACCGAGGAGTCCCCGCGGCGCGGATTTCCGTTCGCGGACTGGGACGGGGGCAGCTTCGCGGGCCGATCCGTCCTCGTGTACGCCGAACAGGGGCTCGGGGACGAGATCATGTTCGCGAGCTGCCTGCCCGATCTCGCTGCCGAAGCGCGGCGCGTCGTGGTCGAGTGCGACCCGCGTCTCGCGGGGCTCTTCGCGCGCTCGTTTCCGACCGTGACCGTCGTCGGGGCCCCGCGGGACGACCCGAGCGGCTGGCTCGATCGCGCGCGGCCGATCGACGCCCAGGTCGCCGCGGGGTCGCTCCCGCGCCGCTACCGCCGCGCCGCGCAGGACTTCCCCGACCGCGCCGGCTACCTGCGGCCCGACCCGGAGCGGGTGCACGGCTATCGCGCCCGGCTGGCGGGACTCGGTCCGGGTCGCAAGATCGGCCTCGCCTGGCGCGGCGGGCTGATGCGCACGCGCCGGTCGGTGCGCTCGATCGAGCCGGAACTGCTCGCGCCGCTCCTTGCGCGCACCGACGTGGCGTTCGTCAGCCTCCAGCGCGGCGAGGTGGAAGCGGATCTCGCGCGCATGCACGCGGCGAGCGGCCGGGCGCCCCTCCACTGGCCCGGCGTGGCGGACGACCCGGAGGAGGCCGGCGCGCTGATGGCGGCGCTGGATGCGACGGTCGCCGTCTGCAGCGCGACGGTCCACCTCGGCGGCGCGCTCGGGCTGCGCGTCCTGGCGCTGGTGCCTGCACATCCGGAGTGGCGGTATCTCGAAAGCGGTGAACGTCTTCCTTGGTACCCCTCCGTCGAGCTGGTGCGGCAGGCGCAGCCCGGCGACTGGAATCCGGTCGTCGAAGCGGTCACCCGGCGCCTGTGATCGAGCGCGTCTCGGGACCCGCACGGTCCGAAGTGACGCTGCACGTCAAGCGTGTGCGTGGCACGACCGTTCGGAAGAAGGGGCAGGCTCCCATAGACTCCGCCTCCATCCAGAAAAGTTATCTCTTTTCAATATGTTAAGAAAGACTTGCGGCAAAAGTCACGCAATGGCATGGCCCTTGCGGGAGGAAGCGCTCAGCGCGTGACGTTCGCGTCGGGCAAACGACAACCACGGAGGGGCCATGCAGCGAATCCAGAAGGGCTTCACCCTGATCGAACTGATGATCGTGGTCGCGATCATCGGCATCCTGGCGGCGGTCGCGCTGCCGGCGTATCAGGACTACACGATCCGCGCGAAGGTGTCGGAGATCATCCTGGCCGCCAGCTCGGCGCGCACGGCGATCACGGAGAAATACCAGGCGGACCAGGACTCGGCCAACATGGGTAACGGCACGACCATCACCCCGGCCGGCAAGATCACGGGCGCGACGACCACCGGGGCCGGCGTGGTGACGCTGACCGGCAACAACGCGAACACGAGCGTTGGCACCGCCGTCACCGTGACCCTGACGCCGAGCACGAACGCCGCGGGTTCGCTGTCCTGGACCTGCGTCGGCTCGCCCTCGCGCTTCATGCCGGGCTCCTGCCGCTAACTCCCGGCACTGCATCACCCGAACGGGCCCCTCTCAGGAGGGGCCCGTTACTTTTTGGCACGCGTCCATCGTTCCCCGCCGCCGCCAAAGGCACCAAGTGACGCTGGACGTCATCGCCACGCGGCATGCGGTCCTGCCCGAGGCGCGGAAAAGTTCACGGAACGAACTCCGGGTGGACCCGAAACAGTCGGGAAAACAATCGCCTATACCCGACCGAAGGAGATGGCATAGCCATTGCTACCAGACAGGGCAGCGGGTTCCAACTCGCACAGTTTCTTAACCGCACAGGAGAACTGCATGAAGACGCTTCAGAAGGGCTTTACCCTGATCGAACTGATGATCGTGGTCGCGATCATCGGCATTCTGGCGGCGGTCGCGCTGCCGGCGTATCAGGACTACACGATTCGCGCGAAGGTGTCGGAGATCATTCTGGCCGCCAGCTCGACGCGCACCGCGATCACGGAGAAGTACCAGGCGGACCAGGACTCGGCCAACATGGGCAACGGCGTGACCGTGACCCCGGCCGGCAAGATCACGGGCGCGACGACCACCGGGGCCGGCGTGGTGACGCTGACCGGCAACAACGCGAACACGAGCGTTGGCACCGCCGTCACCGTGACCCTGACGCCGAGCACGAACGCCGCGGGTTCGCTGTCCTGGACGTGCGTCGGCTCGCCCTCGCGCTTCATGCCGGGCTCCTGCCGCTAACTCCCGGCACTGCACCACCCGAACGGGCCCCTCTGCGGAGGGGCTTGTTCTTTTTTGCGGACTCGGTTCTCATCGGCGGCGCGCGGGGCGATCCGCGCGCATCGAACCCCGGATGCTCAAGGGACTGCTCGCCAACGTCTTTCGTGCCCGCGTGCAGGGCGAGGCGCATCGTGTCGCGGTGCGAACGTTGCTCGAGGAAGGGGTATCGCACGCCCGCGCCGAGCGCATGCCCGAGGCCGAGCGCGCGTTTCTCGAGGTCCTGCGACGCGAGCCGTCGAACGCCGACGCGCTGAACCTGCTCGGCCTCCTCGCGTACCGGCGCACGCACTACGACGCGGCGCTCGCCTACTTCGACGATGCGCTGCGCAGCGCCGGCGAGGTCGCCGAGTTCCACGCGAATCGCGGTCTCGCGCTCCAGGACCTCGGGCGCGCTGCCGACGCCGAGGCGGCGTTCCGCCGTGCGATCGAGCTGGCGCCCGACGTGCAGCGCTACGGGGCGATGCTGCTCTTCCTCCTCAGCCAGACGGGCAGCACGACCCCGGACGAACTGCTCGCCGAGCACAAGCGCTTCGCGGCGGCGTTCGTGGACGCGCCACCGCGGGCGGCGTTCCCGGCCGCCCGGTTCGCCGACCCCGGGCGCCGCCTGCGGATCGGATACCTCTCGGGGGACTTCCGGATGCACGCGGCCGCCTACTTCATCGAGCCGCTGCTCGCGGCCCGCGACCGCGCCGCGTTCGAGGTCTACTGCTACCAGACGGTCGCGGAGACCGACGACCGGACGCACCGGTTCCGCGCGCTCGCCGACCACTGGGAGGAGGTCTCGGCACGCGGCGACGACGACCTGGTCGCGCTGATCGGCGCGCACGAGATCGACATCCTCGTCGACCTGGCCGGCCTGACGACCGGCAGCCGCGCCGCCGCCCTCGGCCGCCGGCCGGCGCCCGTGCAGATCAGCTATCTCGGCTACCTCGCCACCACCGGCGCCCGGGCGATCGACTATCGCATCACGGACGCGCGCGCCGACCCGCCGGGGATCGCCGACGCGTGGTACACGGAGCGGCTCCTGCGGCTGCCCCGTTCCTTCTGGTGCTTTGCCCCGCACGCGGACATGCCCGCGCCGCTCGAACGCGCCGCGCCGGACGACGGTCCGATCGTGTTCGGCGCATTCAATCGGCTGACGAAGGTCCGCCCCGAGGTGCTGCGGTTGTGGGGACGGCTGCTCGCGCAGGTGCCCGATTCGGAGCTGTGGATCCTGGACGTGACGAGCGACGATGCGCACGGGCGGGTGGTGGGCGAAGTCGCTGCGGCGGGGGTCGTGCCGGAGCGCGTCAAGACCTGGGCGCGCCTGCCGGCGGCGCCGTTCTGGGACCGCATCCGGCGCGCCGACATCGCGCTCGACACCTTTCCGTACAACGGCGGCGCGACGACCTGCGAGTGCCTGTGGCTCGGAGTGCCGGTCGTCACCCGCGCCGGGGACATGGGGTTCGCCCGCTCGGGTGCGTCGATCCTCGGGGCGGTCGGCCTGGAGGAGCTGGTCGCGACCTGCGACGAGCAGTATCTCGACGTCGCGGCCGGGCTCGCGGCAGACCGGCCGCGGCTGCGCGCGATGCAGCGCGGCCTGCGCGAGCGCCTGCGGACCTCCCCGCTTCTCGACGCAGCCGGATTCATGCGCGAGCTCGAGGCGGCCTATCGCACGGTCTGGCGCGACGCCTGCGGCGCGCGTGCGGCTGCGGGCGGGCGGTGATGCTGCGGACCCTCCTGCGGAGCGTGCGTCCCGCGCTGCGTCGTGCCGGCGGCGATGGCGCGCGAGTCGGGGAACTTCTGGCGCGCGCGTCGGCGGCGCTCGAGGACGGGCGCTACGCGGACGCCGAGGCCGCGCTGCTCGAGGCCCGCGCGCTCGACCCCGGCGGCACGGACGCGCTGAGCCTGCTCGGCAAGCTCTACATGCGCCGCACGCAGTTCGACGCCGCGCTCGAGTATTTCGACGAGGCGCACGCGCACGGCGGCGACCGGGCGCCCCTGCACGCGAATCGCGCCGGGGCGCTGCTCGCGCTCGGCCGCTACGCCGAGGCCCTCGCCGCGGCGCGCCGGGCCGCGGCGCTCGAGCCCGATTCGTTCGTGCGCGCTGCGGACGTCCTCTTCGTCCTGCACCAGGATCCGGGCGTGACGCCAGCCGAGATGCTGTCCGCCCACCAGGGTGTCGCCGCGCGTTTCCTCGATTGCCTCCCGCAGCTGTCCATACCGCGATCGCGCTTCGACGATCCCGGCCGGCGCCTGCGGATCGGGTACGTCTCGGGCGACTTCCGCGACCACGCGGTCGCGTTCTTCATCGAGCCGCTGCTCGCGCAGCGCGACCGCGCGGCGTTCGAGGTGCACTGCTACCAGACGATGCGCAAGGCCGACGCGCGCACCGCGCGCTGGCGCGCGCTGGCCGACGCCTGGCACGACGTGACCGACGCATCCGACGACGCCCTGGCGCAGGCGATCTTCGACCACCGGATCGACATCCTGGTCGATCTCGCCGGGCTGACGCGTGGGGGCCGCACCCCTGCGCTCGCGCGCCGGCCGGCGCCCGTGCAGGTGAGCTACCTCGGCTATCTCGGAACGACCGGCAGCCGCGCCTTCGACTATCGCATCACCGACGCCCTCGCCGATCCGCCGGGGGAGAGCGACCGCTGGCACAGCGAGCGGCTGCTCCGGATGCCGCGCACGCAGTGGTGCTTCGCGCCGTGGGACGGAATGCCCGCGCCCGCGGAGCGGGCCGGCGGCGCGGACGCGCCGATCGTGTTCGGGAGCTTCAACCGGCTCACCAAGCTCCATCCGCCCCTGCTCGGCCTGTGGGCGCGCCTGCTGCAGCGCGTGCCCGGCTCGGTGCTGTGGATGCTCGACGTGCCGAGCGACGAGGCGCGCGCGGCGCTGCTCGCGCCGTTCCGCGCGGCCGGCGTGGCGGAGTCGCGGATCGTCACCTTTCCCCGCCAGCTGCGCGCGGACTACTGGGAGACGGTCCGCGGCGCGGACGTCGCGCTGGATCCGTTCCCGTACAACGGCGGCGCGACCACCTGCGAGTGCCTGTGGCTCGGGGTCCCGGTGGTGACGAAGGCGGGCGCGCTGGGCTTCGCGCGTTCGGGCGCGTCGATCCTGGGGAACGCCGGCCTGCCCGAACTCGTCGCCGCCTCCGACGCACAGTACCTCGACGTCGCGGCCGGGCTCGCGGCGGACCGGCCGCGGCTGCGCGCGCTGCAGCGCGGGCTGCGCGAGCGCCTGCGGGCGTCGCCGCTCCTCGACGCGGCCGGGTTCATGCGCGAGCTGGAAGCGGCCTACCGCGACATCTGGCGGCGGGCGTGCGCCGCGCAGGGGCCGCCGGGATGAAGCTCGGCCGAATCCTCGCGGATGCGGCGCGGCGCGCCCTGCGCCCGCGTGCCGACGCGGCGCCGGACGGCGTCGGCGCGCTCGCGGCCGAGCTCGACGCCGCGCTCGCGGGCGGCCCCGGCGACGCGCGCTCGATTGCCGCGCGCATCCTCGCGGTCGAGCCGCATCACCCGGGCGCACTCTGGGCCGCAGCGGTGTTCGCGCTGCAGGCGGGCGAGATCGACGCCGCCACCGCGCACTTCGCGCGCTTCGACGCGATCCGTTCCGGCGGCCGCGCGACCACGCGGCGCTTCCGCAGCGCGTGGATGGACCCCGAGCGCGCGGCGCGCGGCGAGCCCTACGTCGGCTGGCGCGAGGACGTGCTGCTCGACACCAACCACTGCGCGATCTTCGAGGGCGAGCGCGTGTACGTGCGCGAGACGCAGGACCGCACGTTCGCGAACCATCCGTGGGTCGCCGGGCGCGTGTCGCCGGACGGCGACGACTACGTCGTCACGCTGCCGCCGGTCGACCGCGTCCTGGACCGTCCGTTCGTGCTCCTCGGCACCGACGAGAACTTCTCGCACTGGCTCGAGCGCAATTTGCTCAAGCTCGCGCTGCTCGAGACGGCCGGCGTCGACGAGTCGCTGCCGCTGCTCGTCAACGAGGACCTGCGCAGCTACCAGCGCGACTACCTGCGGCTCGTCGGCGTGCCGCCGGAGCGGCTGCTGACGGTTCCGCGCGGTCTGCTGGTGTCGTGCCGGAAGGTGGCGGTCCCGGTGTGCCTGCGCAACCGCCCGCGCATGCGGCTCGGCATCGACTGGCTGCGCGCGCGCGTCGCTTCGCACATGGACTCGCCGGAGCGTGCGCGCGATCTCCTCTTCGTGTCGCGCCGCGACAGCACGCTGCGGGTGATGCACAACGAGGCCGAGCTGGAGTCCGCGCTGCGGCCGCTCGGGTTCACCACGTTCGTCGCCGGCCAGGCGCCGGTGACCGAGCAGATCCGCGCATTCTCGCGCGCGCGCGTGATCGTCGGCGCGCACGGCGCGGGGCTCACGAACCTGATCTTCGCCCCGCCGGGCGCCTTCGTGCTCGAGCTCGCGACGCCCGGCTGCGTGCACATGGAGGAGTTCCGCTTCATCGCCCGCGCGCTCGGCCAGCGCATCGTCACGCTCGTGTCCGACCGCCCGGGGGACAACGCGGGCCCGGGCGTGAATCCGCTGAAGTGGAACTTCCACGCCGACGTCCCGCAGGTGCTCGCGGCGCTGCGCGAGCACGTGCCCGAGCGCTTCGCCCGAGGCGGAACATGAGAGTCGCCTTCCTCCAGGTCGGCGACGACCTGCGCCTCGCGACCCTGATGGCCGCTTCCGCGAAGCGCCTCGGGTACGCGCTCGTGCAGATGACCGACGAGCGCACGCCGGCGGTTCCCGGCGCGGACGAGGTCGTGCGGTTGCCCTGGGACGGCGAGCGTCTGATGACGTACCGCCTCCAGCATCTCGCCGCCCTCGACGGGCCGGCGCTCATCGTCGATACCGACGTCCTGTTCGTGCGCGACGTGCAGCACGTCTGGGACCGGCCGTTCGACGTCGCGCTCACGCGGCGGACCGGGCCCGCGCTCGACCCGAACGGCGTCGATCTCGCGGAGGTGATGCCGTACAACACCGGCGTGATGTTCTCGCGCTCGCAGGCGTTCTGGCGGCGCTGCCACGAGCTGTGCCGCGGGTTCCCGGAGGAGGTGCAGCGCTGGTTCGGCGACCAGTACGCGGTGCGCTTCGCCGCGCCGGACTTCGCCGTGCTGGAGCTTCCGGTGGATCCGTACAACTACTCGCCGGCCACGCCCGAGGAGGACGTGTCGCAGCGCTGCATCGTCCACTACAAGGGCAGCCGCAAGGAATGGATGCTGGCGAAGGCGTGACGGTCCGGCGCGTGCGCCGTCACGCGGCGACCCAGCGCGCCCACATCGCCGCGTAGGCGGTCTCCAGGGCGCGCGCGAAGCGCGCGTAATCGGCGAGCGGCGAGGCGCGAAAGCGCTCACGCAGGCCTGCGCGCAACGCCGCGAGGCGGTCGAGGTCCCGGGCGAGCGCGACCGCGGCGGCCACGTAGGCCGCCTCGTCGGCAGCGATGAGATCCTCCAGTCCCAGGTTCGCCAGCATGCTCGCGCTCTGGCGCCCGGCGATCATCGCCTGCGGCAAGGTCACGACCGGCACGCCCATCCAGAGCGCATCGAGCGTGGTCATCCCGCCGCAGAAGGGAAACGGGTCGAGCGCGATGTCCACGTCGTGATACGTCCGCGCCGCCTCCTCGACCGGCACGAAGCGGCGCAGCTCGAGCCGGTCGGACGGGATTCCGAGCGCCGCCGCCCACGCGCGAAAGTCGCGCTGCAGGAGCGGATCGCTCAGGGCCGAGGCCTGCAGCAGGAGCCGTGCCCCGGGTACGGCGGCCAGGATGCGCGCCCAGAGGGCGAGCACGCGATCGTTCAGCTTGACGAGGTTGTTGAGGCACCCGAACGTCACGTGGCCGTTCTGCCGCGCGGGCAGAGGGCCGACCTCCGGCATGTAGTCGGGCGGCTCGAAGCAGAACCGCGTGGCCGGAAGCCGAACGAGCGTCTCGACGAAAAAGCGGTCCTGGCCGGGAGGCGAGGAGACCGGGTCGGTCACGAAGTAGTCCATCGTCGCGAGCCCGGTGGTGTTGAAGTACCCGAGCCAGCTCACCTGGACCGGTGCCGGCCGGCGCGCGAAGACCAGCATGCGCGTGT
>WBZO01000858.1_pt1 | contig 55132 bp, 56 predicted proteins | sample 5204261 | NCBI WGS metagenome assembly WBZO01 (sample SAMN12412400, study PRJNA552823) | activated sludge metagenome | isolation source: activated sludge from anammox sidestream of wastewater treatment plant... | place: USA: North Carolina | collected 2017-09
GTCCGGCGCAGACAAGGGTGGGGCAGCGGATCTGGTCGAGGCGGTCCCATGTATCGTGCCTGGCCCGCGCCTCGATCTGGCGGTGACGCCCGCCCGCCATGCCAGGTTCATCCGCATACGGATCGGCGGCGGCAAGCTCGACCATCTTTGCATATTGTTCGGGATGCGCAGCGGCCCAGGCCGCGTCGTGGCGGAGATCCGAGATCGGGATCATGTGGCGCGCGCGCTCCTCGCCCTTCAGATGCTCGATGGTGTGGAAGGGGTAGGACGAGCCGCCCGCGCCGCCCGGCGTTGTGCAGGCAAGCACGAGCCCCTCGACCATATGAGGATGGTTGATGGCGAGTTCCTGCGCGACCATGCCGCCGAATGAAACGCCGATGACGAGGGCCGAACCCCAGCCGATTTCTTCCATCAATCGCGCCGCGTCCTCGGCATATTCGGCCATGGAGTAGGGGCGATCGGGCTTCGAGGACTGGCCGAGGCCGCGCTGGTCATAGGCGAGCGTGTCGAAATGCTTGGGCAGGGGGCCGTCGAAGACATTGGGCTTGAGCCGCAGATCGCCGCCCGTGCCGGAGATGAAGAGCAGCCTTGGCCCTTGCCCCATTCGCTCGTAGTAGAGTTCCAGGTCGCCGATTTTCGCAAAAGGCATGAACGAATTTCCCTTACATTCCGGCGGTGCGGGGCCATATCATCGGCATGCGCTGCGGGGATCGAGTCGCATCGCCTGCGCGAAACCGGGCCGGAGCAGTGACAGTGGCCCGTCCCGCGTCGCAGTTGAAACTATACCTTACCGGAATCCGTGTGCTAATTTACCGGACTGTCGCGTAGGAAAGGGGCCCGCCCGACCCGGGCGAGGCCAGTAAGGAACGCCGCATGTCACAGCCCGTCGAGCGGAATGCCGCGGATGCACTCACCGTTTACGACCCCGTATGGGACCGGATGCGGACGGAAGCGCAGGAAATGGCGCAGAGCGAGCCGGCTCTTGCGAGCTTTCTCCATGTGACGGTGCTCAATCATCGGCATTTCAATTCCTCGCTCGCTTATCATCTGGCGCAGAAGCTCGGAAACGTCGAGGTTCGCGCCATGCAGCTTCGCGAGATTTTCGACGATGTGCTGAAGTCGGCGCCGGAGATCGGCGAGGCGGCGCGGGTCGACATCGTCGCTTATTACGAACGCGACCCGGCATGCCATTCCTATGTGCAGCCATTGCTCTTCTTCAAGGGCTATCACGCGCTGCAAGCCTATCGCATCGCGCATTGGCTGTGGACGAACGGTCGGCGCGCGATGGCGCTCTATCTGCAGAACCGGATTTCCGATCTCTTCGCGGTTGATATTCATCCCGCGGCGAAGATCGGGCGCGGCGTCTTCATCGATCATGCGACCGGCATCGTTATCGGCGAGACGGCCGTGGTGGGCGACGATGTGTCGATGCTTCACGCCGTGACGCTGGGCGGCACCGGCAAGGAATCCGGCGACCGCCACCCCAAGGTCCATCGCGGCGTGCTCATCAGCGTGGGCGCGAAGGTGCTGGGCAACATCCAGATCGGCGAATACAGCCGCATTGGCGCTGGCAGCGTGGTGCTGCATGACGTGCCGCCGCATTGCACGGCTGTCGGCGTGCCCGCCAAGATCGTCGGCTGCGCAGGCTGCGACAAGCCGAGCCACGAGATGGATCACATCATCGACGAGGGCGAGGGCGGCGCGGGGATCTGAGGCTCATCGCCTCCCGCGCCGATGGAGTGGACCCCGGATCAAGTCCGGGGTGACGGCCCGTGAACGGGTCGCACGCCGTCTTTCATTCGATCATGTCAGGGCAGGCGGTCCTTCAGCGTGTACCAGAGCACGCCCGCGATGAGCCCCGGATAGCGCAGCAGCGTTCCGCCGGGGAAGTTCGGCACCCTGACATCGGCCATCCAGTCGAAGCGTTCGGCCTGCCCGGCGATTGCTTCCGCCATGAGCTTGCCCGCTAGTGTCGCGATGTTGAGGCCCTGGCCTGAAAATCCCTGCGCATAAAGAATATTCGGCGCGAGGCGGCCGAAATCCGGAATGCGCGACATGGTGATGGCGAGAGTGCCGCTCCAGGCATAGTCGATGCGGACATCGGCCAGTTGCGGGAAGACGCGGAGCATTGGCTTCCGCACGAAGGCGGCAATGTTGGATGGGAGGCGCCCGGAATAATTCTCGCCGCCGCCGAAAAGCATTCGCCTGTCCGCTGAGAGCCGGTAGTAGTCGATGACGAATTTCGTGTCCTGCACGCCGACATCGTCGCGGATGAGGGAGCGCGCCCGCGCTTCGCCCAGCGGTTCCGTGGCGACGATGAAATTGTTGACCGGCATGATGCGCCCGGCAATGTCCGGTGCGAGCGAGCCGAGATAGGCGTTGCAGGCGAGAACGACATGCCGGGCCGTCACCGTGCCGTTCGGGGTTCGTACACGGGCAGGATCGGCGCGCGAAATGTCGAGCGCAGGGGTGTGCTCGTAGATCCGCACGCCTTTCGCCAGCGCGCCGCGCGCAAGTCCCAGACAGAAATTCAGCGGATGAAGATGGGCCCCGCCCATGTCGAGCATGCCGGCGTGATAGCGCTCGGTGTCGACCATCTCGCGCATTTCCTCGCGCGGGACGAAGCGAAGCATATGGTAGCCATATTCACGGGCCATATGGTCGACTTCGTCCTGGAACCAGGCGGCTTCGCCGTGTTTCCAGGCGGCATGAAGCACGCCCGGCTTGAGGTCGCAGTCGACCTCGTAGCGGGCGATGAGATCCTTCACCGTGGCGAGGCCGTCGGCGGCGAGCGACCAGAGGCGGTGGGCCCATTCGAGCCCGAGCTTTTCCTCGAGAGTCCGCTGGTTCTTGCGATGGCCCGAGCCGAGCTGTCCGCCATTGCGGCCCGACGCGCCCCAGCCGACGCGCTCCGCCTCGATCACGGTGACGGAATATCCCCGTTCGGCAAGGTGGAGCGCGGCGGAAAGGCCCGTGAAGCCCGCACCTATGACGCAGACATCCGCCGTTTCGTCGCCGTTCAGCGGACCGAGTGCCGGAACGCCCTTGGCGGTCGCGACATAGTAGGAGGGCGGATAGTCTTGCGCGGGCATGAAATCTCGCGGGTTGTTGCGTCAGTCGATCTCGAACACCGTCTCTTCACTTGCGTCGGCGTGAATGTCGACAAGGTCGATGCACGCCTCCCACGGAACGGAGTCGCGCATATCCTCGAGCGCGTCCGCATCGTCCCACTCACTATAGAAGGCGACGCTCTTGCCGTCAGCGGCCGTGAGCAGGCGCGCCAGACGGAAGCCCTGGCGGGGGGAGCGGTCGAGCTCGCGTTCCTTGTAGGCGCGGAGCTGCGTCAGAATGTCCGAGGGTTGCGAAGTCTTGTAGCGAAGCAGATAGGCGACGGCCATTGGCTTTCCCTGAAGGTTGGAATGGTCGCAGGCTCTATAGCATGGCCGAGCGCCGCTTTCCTTCTTTGCGGAACTGGCGAGTACGGTCAGAATGCCCGCAAAACGATAAGCACGATAAGCGGAGGCTTTTATGGGACGGGTTCAGGGAAAGGTCGCAATCGTCACGGGCGCGGCCAAGGGGATAGGTGCCGCGAGCGCGAAGGCGCTGGCGCGCGAGGGCGCCAAGGTCGTTTGCAGCGATCTCGACGAAGCGGGCGGCGAGGCTGTCGCGGCCGAGATCCAGCGCCTCGGCGGCGAGGCGATCTTCATGCGGCACGATGTCGTCGATGAGAGCCAGTGGGAGCAGGTGACGAAGCTTGCCGAGGACCGTTTCGGCGGGCTCAACATTCTCGTCAACAATGCCGGCATCGCGCCCGAAGGCGGGCCGATCGAGGACAAGACGCTCGAACAATGGCGTCATACGCTCGCCGTCGATCTCGACAGTGTCTTTCTCGGCTGCAAGCACGGCATCCGCACGATCAAGAAAACCACGGCGAAGGGCGGATCGGGCTCCATCATCAACATTTCCTCGATCCTCGGCCTTGTCGGCTCCGCCAATGCCAGCGACTACAATGCGGCGAAGGGCGGCGTGAGGCTTCTCAGCAAGGCGGCCGCTCTCGAATGCGCGGAGGCGGGCTATCGCATCCGCGTCAATTCGGTGCATCCCGGCTATATCGACACGCCGATGGTGCGCGGCGTCGTCGACAGAGGCATGTCGGGCATGCCCGTCAGCGGCAATGAGATGATCCAGTTCCTGACCATGCTGCACCCCATCGGCAGGCTCGGCGCCGCGGACGAGATCGCCAATACGGTGCTGTTTCTCGCGTCGGACGAGTCGTCCTTCATCACCGGCGCCGAACTCGTTGTCGATGGCGGTTACACGACGCGCTAGGTCGCGCTTATCGGGGATGGGCGAACGCCGCCGTGATGGCGGGGGCGTTCGGCCCCGTGCCGTGCGCCGCCGAGCCATGGAGAAGCGCGAAGATCGCGCTCGCCGTGAGCAGGATCGTGAAAAGCGTCAGCCATTTGAACGAGCGACGCGGCATCCGCGTTTCCTCGAAATGTTCCTGCGTGCCTGAAACATGGCATGGGCGCGCGCCTTCTCCAATCGGACGAAGCGACGCAGAAGCCGGACGACGCCGCTTGCGTTCGCTTCCGCGTCCCGGCAGGCCCGATCATGGTTTGCGCGCGAACGCGCGAGCGGCTAAAACCTCGCTATGCGGGGCGCGTCCGTACGGGCTCGCCGGCGCAGGAAACGAGGATTGGAGACGGACTTGGACAAGAACGAAATCAAGCGCATCGAAGCCTATCTGCGTGAGAAGTTCCGTCTTCCTTCGATCACGGTCACGAAGCGGCCGCAAAAGGACGACTCCGCCGAGGTGAATATCGGCGATGAATTCATCGGCGTCATTTTCCGCGACGAAGAAGACGGCGAGGTTTCCTACGCCTTCCAGATGGCGATCCTCGACATCGACCTGCCCGATTGATCGTCAATCGGTAATCGTGCCTTCGAGGTCGCTGGGCAGGCCCGGCGCCTCGAACGAGGCCACGAGGCGGATCATGAGCTCGTCGGTCCGCTGCCACTGGGCCAGATGCGCGCGCTTGTAGCGATAGGTGAGCGCGAGGTTCTGCGAAAGCAGTAGAGTGCGTGTGCAGTTCGGGCTGGCATTGAGTGCCGTCTGCCGCTCGCAGATGAGAAGCACAAGGCGCCCGTCGCTATTTTCGCCGACCAGCAAATCCTGATCCCGATAACCGGAATCCTGCCTGAAGCTGAACTTCTCGAGCCCCGTCGCATCCTTCTCGGGTTTCTCCGAGACGAGATATTTTGAATAGATTTCCTTCAGGCGGCGTTCGGCGGGCAGCAGGTTCTTCGCGCCGTGGAGCGTGAAATAGAGCGTCGCCGATTCCGCTGAATTGTCGGCAAATTCCTGATCGCGTTCCGGCGTATAGGGCGCGAAATCCGGCAGGAGCGTGTGCATCGAGATTTCGGATTGCGCCCCGCCGGTCCGCTGCGCGGGATAGCGCGTGTAATTTTCCGGAATGAGGAAGCGCGTGCCGCCGACCACCGCCTCGATGCGCCGGCTGAGAGCGCTTGCGCGCGGATCGCGGCCGAGGATCTCGGCGGGTGTGGGGCCGAAATAGTAATAGAGGAAGACCGAGGACAGGGTCAGGACCGCAAGCGCGACCAGGACCGGAAGAATCCAGGCCGGACGTTCATGGACGAGTTCGCCGCCGGATTGCTTCTGCCGTGCCAATCGTTCTCACTCCCCCGTTTCGGACGCATCTTAGCGGCGCGCTCGGACACCGCAATCGGGGCGCCGCGATCAGGCCCCCGCCGATGTTTCGCGCTGGCACAGAAGGGCGACGCAATCCGGCACGAGCGGCGCTGGGCGCGCCTGTGGCGACCTGCCGGATGCCTGGCTAATAGCTTGAAATATATAAAAAATTCCTTGCCCGGAACTTGCCCCCGCGCCTGTGGTACGGGCCTTGCGAAATTGGTGGCATGGCGTTCGGAGGGAACGCATTGCGACATTCGGCGCGCATTCATCTGTGCAGATTCGAGTGGCGTGGCGCGACAAGGTTTGCATGGGGCTATCGATGTCAGATTGGTTGGCGTTCTTCTTTTCTGTGGCTACGGGCTTCGTCGCGGCGGGCCTGACGGGTAGTTTCTACCGTCTGGTCACGCGCAAGCCGCCGAGCTTTCAGGTCTGGTCCGACAGCCTGTTCGGTCAGATCGGGGGGGTAGTGACGCTCGTATTCGCCGGTCCCAACGTCATTCTGCGCAATGCGCTGCGCGCCCAGGTTTTCGAACATCGCCCTCCGGCCTGGCTTCTGCTTTCCGCCCTGATCGCGATGATGTGGAGCTTCCTGTCCGGTGTCTTTCTGCTCAGCATCATCCTCGCGAGTTGACGCTTCGCGCCCGGAACCGGCGGCGAAGCGAGCCGAGGAACGCGGCTCCTACGGCCGCGGCCAGCGCCCAGCCCCAGCCAAGCGCCCAGAGGATCAGGTTTGCGACCGTCTTGAAGGCGCGCAGGCTGGTCTTGCCGGTAAGTTCCGCGATGCCGCGTGTCTTCGTACCGAGCTTGCCGCTCATCTTCGTCACATTGGCGAGATCGTCGGTCGTCTCCACGAATTTCATGAGACGCACGGTCTCGGCCGGACCGACCGACTTTTCGAGCGCGGCGACATTGCCCAGCACCGGAGAAAGTTTGGCCATGGAAACGCCGTTCGCATAGTCGGCGATGGCGTGGCGCGTCGCGGCGCTGTCTGCGAGATCGACGCTTCTCAGCGTGCCGCGCAGCTTTTCAAAATTCACCGCTTCAGAGACGAGACGCCCCAGGTCGCGTGTGAAGCGCGCCGTCAGCGTTCCGGCTTTCCGGGCGACCTTGAGCAGCGAAACGCCGATGCGGGCCGGGATGGCGCTGCCGCCGGTCGCCACCGTCGCGGCGGTCGCGGTGAGGCCGACGACGGAAAGCCCGAGCACGAGCCGGGAATATTCCTCGCCATTGACGAACTTCGTACCCTCTGCCCCGATGTCGCGCAGATCGCCGATGACGGTGAGGTCGGAGGTGATCGCGCCCATGAAGGAAGCCGTGTCGCCGCCCTCGCCGGTGATGAAGCCTTCAAAGAAGCTGCCAGTGTTGCGAAGCGCCGTGCGGCCGGGCGCCTTTTCGCGGGCGAGCCGCGCCGCCGTGCCCGCTTCGATGGCCGAGCCCATGTAATCCGCGATGTCGGCATACATGACCGCATCGTCGAAGGCGCCCTCGTCGAGCGCCTTGTCGATACGCCGGCTCAGGTCCGATCCGCTCGTCGTCTGAGCCAGTTCCGCCTTGATGAAAGGGTCGGCCGGGATGAGGTCGTCGGAGACATAGCCGTCGAGAACGCCATTCTGATAGGCCAGCATGAAGAGAACCGGCACCAGCAGAATGAAGATCAGGACGTCGAGAAAAAGCCTCATGCGATTGCGCTCCCAGCCTTCGGATCGGCGCCAAGCTTCGGATATAGCGGGGCCGCGCGCAACCTTCCGCTGCGTCCGCCGTGCGCAGTCTCGTCTCCCGGCCCGGCGCGTGGCATAGTCCGCGGCAAGATGAACCAACAGGATCGAGGTAAAAACGCATGGCGATTTATGCTCTGGGCGGCGTCAGGCCCCAACTGCCGGCGGAGGGCGACTACTGGGTCGCGCCCAATGCGCAGGTCATGGGCAATGTCAGGCTCGAACGCAATGCGAGCGTCTGGTTCGGCGCGGTGCTTCGCGGCGACAACGAGCTGATTACCGTTGGCGAGAACTCGAACGTGCAGGACGGCTCCGTTCTCCACACCGATCCGGGCTCGCCCCTGACGATCGGCGCCAATGTCACGATCGGCCACATGGTCATGCTTCATGGCTGCACCATCGGCGATGGCAGCCTCGTCGGCATCGGCAGTATCATCCTCAACAATACGAGGATCGGGAAGAACTGCCTGATCGGCGCCAACACGCTGATCGCCGAGGGCAAGGAGATCCCGGACAATTCGATGGTCCTGGGGGCGCCCGGCAGGGTCATCAGGACGCTGACGGATGAGCAGGCGGCGGCGCTCAGGCTTTCGGCGGATCACTATGTCCAGAACTGGAAGCGCTATGCGCGCGAAATGACGCCGATCGGCTGAACGAAAAACAAAGAACAGGGATGAATGCCATGAGCAACGCAGAGAAGGCCGCGGCGCGGCCCCAGGAAGTGCTCTATGAGGTATCGGAGCATATCGCGACCATCACGCTCAATGCGCCGGAGCGCATGAACACGATTTCCGGCCCCATGCTCGACCAGTTGACCGCGCGCCTCATCGAGGCCAATGCGGACAAGGATGTACGGGTCGTGATCCTTACCGGCGCCGGCCGCGCCTTCTGCGCCGGGCTCGATCTGCGCGCACAGGCGCAGGGCTCGGGCCTCCTGAGCGGCGGCATCACCTCGACGACGCTCGATCTCAGAAACACGCCGCCGACCGTGCTCCATGAAATGGAAAAGCCGACCATCTGCGCGCTCAATGGCGGCGCGGCGGGCTATGGCATGGACACGGCGCTTGGCTGCGATATCCGCATCATGGCGAAATCGGCCAAGCTTGCGGCGGCCTTCTGCAAGCGCGGGCTCGTGCCGGAATCGGGCGGCACATGGTTTCTGCCGCGCCTGATAGGCTGGGAGAAGGCGGCGAAGCTCATCTTCACCGGGCGCACGCTCAATGCGGAGGAGAGCGTCGAGTGGGGGCTCGCCTCTGAAGTCGTGGCCGATGAGGAGCTGATGCCGCGCGCCCGCGCGCTTGCCCGCGAGATCGCGGCGAACGCGCCGCTCGCCATCCAGGCTGCGAAGCGCATGATGCGCATGGGTCTTAACGAACCTTTCCCGGAACATGTGCATCATGTCTTCCTTCAGCTTCTGCCGCTGATGCGGACGGAGGACGTGAAGGAAGGCATGAAGGCGTTCGTGGAGAAGCGCGAGCCCAATTTCGTGGGCAGGTGAGCGCGGGCGTTCGAGCCTTTCCGGTGAAGGCGGGGGTGGGGTGACCTAGGGCGATGAGGTTCGTTGCGCTGCTGCCGTTCAAGGCGGGTCGTGTTGACCGGCGCGTGGCCATGCGCGGCGAGCCGGCTGCCGCCCTGCGGCTTGCACTCTTTCTGGCGGGTCTCATCGCCGCCTTCATTCTGCTTGCGGGCGCGCGTAGCGCCATGGCCGCGAGCTTCAGCGGCAATTTCAACGGCATTGCGACGGCTGCAGGCATGACGCTCAGCCTTCAGGAGACGGGCGCGCGCGTCGTCGGGCGGCTGAGTGTGCCTGGCGGCAGGAACTATGCCCTCAATGGCGAGCGGACGGAGAAGGGCGTTCAGGGCACGCTCCGGCTCGGTGGTTCGGCGGCGGGGGTCGCGTTTTTCCGCATGGAGGAGCGACCGCTCGGCGTACAGTTCCTGTTCATGCCGGCGCGCGCCGATGGCAGGGCGAGCCTCGATGAGGCGCGCGAATATTCCTTCATGAAGCAGGGCGTGGCCGCGCCCGCGCAGAGCCGCTACCTCGCCGCGCCCGGCCCGCAGGAGAAGGTCGGCATAGTGCGTTTCGTCGATGAGTACAGGCTCTGGTCGCCGCGCGACGTGGCGCGCATCTATGCCTCGCTCGATGAGCGCAGCCAGGGCCTCGTTCAGCTCTACGATCACGCCTCGGCCGATATTCTGTGGCGGGTCTGCACCGCGTCACTGGAAGGCGAAGCCGTGCCTGATGAAGTGATGCACGAGCTACTAGACCGTCAGCAGACGGATTGCGCGTCTCTGATGCCGCTCGCGGAAGCGGCGCGGAAGGGCGGGCTCTTTCACGAGTTCGAGCGCCGGGCGCGATTTCAGTTCGAGATCGTCCGGGAGACGGTTCTGTGCAATCGCGGCGAGTCGACGCCCGAGAAATGCGCCGATGTGAGCGCGCTCGGCGCGCCGATGATCGTTCACTGGCGCGATGCCTCGTCGATCATGCGCGAGCTTGCGGGGCTTTCCCGCCGCGCGCCGGACGATATGCCGGACGCGGAGCGGATGGCGGCGGAGCGGCCTCCCTTGCGCGCCACGATCGTCGATGTGCAGGAGGCAGGTACGAAGACCCTGGCGCTGAAGGACTTCTTGGCGGCGAAGCGGCGCGGGGTCCGGCTTCCGCTGCCGAATCCGCGCGGCTAGGCGCTGGGAACGCCGGTCAGTTGATGCCGACCAGCTCGATCGCGAAGGTCAGATCCTCGCCCGCAAGCGGGTGATTTGCATCGAGCCGGGCCATCTCGTCCGTGAGGCTCGTCACCACCAGCGCGATTTCACGGCCATCGCCATTGCTCGCCGTCAGCCTCATGCCGAGGAAGAGTTCAAGCTCCGGGGGAAGCTGCGAGCGGGGAACGTCCTGGGCAAGGCGCGGATCGTGCTCGCCATAGGCTTCGGCGCTCGGGATCGTGAAGGTCTTGGACTGGCCGATCTCCATTCCGACGACCGCATGCTCGAAACCGGGAATGACCGCCGCGCCGCCGATGACGAATTCGATCGGGTCGCCGTCGGCGCTCGAGTCGAAAATCGAGCCATCGCTCAGCGTGCCGGTGTAATGCACCCGAACGGTATCTCCGTTGCCTGCTGCCACGGGACAATGCCTTTCTGCGCCTGGAGCCGGACTTGCTGCGCATTGCAAGAGGCAGCACCGCGCGCGGTTCGTTTGAAACAAAAAAGGCCTTCAGAAGTATCTCCGAAGACCCGTAGCTCATGGCGCGAAGCCTATCACCCTTTTCGGGATGCCGTCACCCTCGCAGCAGTGCTCGCCTGCGATGTCAGAAAGGACGGCGCCACACGCGACGAATCTTCGCGTCGGTCTCCGGGCCGAAATTGCACCAGGCCGTGCGGTCGCGCGTCGCATCGACGATGAACATGCTGTCGGTCTTGCCGATATGCTGGCTGAGATCATTCAGCAGGCCGGCCGCCGTGCCGTTGGTGTTCACGCACCAGACATTCGGCGCGAGCTTGTAGGCAGGTCCGAGCGACATGATCGCCTGTTCGAGCGCGCCCGCATAGCGCGCCTTGATGTCCATGACGACGATGAAATTCGATGTTTCCGGCTGGCGGCGGCGGTCGATCTGTCCCTTGGATGAGCCATAGGCGGGGCGGCTCTGCGGCCGCGTGGCGTCGTTGGTCTCGTTGGCGGCGGGCTGCTCGCTGGCAGGCGCGGCGGCGGAGGCGTCGGCGGCGTCGGAAGCAGGGGCGGGAGACTGCATCTCCGCGAAGATATCCGCGAAGGCGGGGATGGAAGCGGCATGTTGCCAGTCTTCGGCGCCGGGAGCAGAGCCCTCGGGCGCGATCACGCTTTGCGCGATGACGCGGCCCTCGGCGATATAGCTCTTCATCGCCTCGAAGGTGTAGGGGCCATATATGCGGTCTGCATATTTCAGGAGCCAGCGTTCGCCGCCGGGCGTGGTCCTTGCTGCTCCAGCACTGGAATACTTTTCAGGTCCAGCCATTGCCATCCATGAACTTGCTTCATCGTCCGGCTCTATACGCCGACGCGAATCGGCACAGCCCAGTGTGGGACACTTTTTCAGCTTGACCAATAAGACGTTCTCGTTAACGCGACGTCAACAGCGCGATGCTTGCCGCCTCCTGTCCGAGCGGGCAAAGTCGCCCGCGAATGGTGGCCCGCGCCTGCGATGCGTGGGCCGGCGACAAAATGGGGAAGCGTATGACCACTGAACATTGCAAGGCAGAGCGGGACGGGCACCTGCTCGTCGTTACCATAAACCGGCCTGAGCGCATGAACGCGCTTCATCCGCCGGCGAATTTCGAACTGGCGAAGATTTTCGACGATTTCGCGGCCGATCCCGAGCTTTGGGTGGCGATCATCACGGGCGCGGGCGACAGGGCCTTCAGCGCCGGAAACGACCTCAGATATCAGGCCGAAGGCAACAAGATCGAGGTTCCGCCCTCGGGCTTTGCCGGGCTGACGGCGCGTTACGATCTCAACAAGCCGGTCATCGCGGCGGTGAACGGCGTCGCCATGGGCGGCGGCTTCGAGATCGCGCTTGCCTGCGACCTCATCATCGCCTCGGAGAACGCCGTTTTTGCGCTGCCCGAGCCGAAGGTCGGTCTGGCGGCGCTGGCGGGCGGGCTTCACCGACTGCCGCGCCAGATCCCGCTCAAGCAGGCCATGGGCATGATCCTCACCGGACGGCAGGTGCCGGCGAAGGAGGGCAAGGAACTCGGCTTCGTCAACGAGGTTGTTCCGCAGGCGGAGCTTATGGCGGCGGCGAGGCGCTGGGCTGGGCTCATCATGGAGTGCTCGCCCATGTCGATCCGCGCGTCGAAGGAGTCCGTCTATCAGGGCCTCGACGAGGCGAACCTTCAGGCCGCCGTCACGGCCAAGTATCCCTCCGTTGCGGCGCTCTTCCGCAGTGAAGACCTGATCGAGGGCCCGCGCGCCTTCGCCGAGAAGCGCAAGCCGCAGTGGAAGGGCCGCTGAGGGCAGAAAGTCGAATACCGGTCCTGCCGTGTGGGGAGCGACAGGACCGGCCTCGACAGGACCGGGCTCGGGGGGAGAACCCGGTCGGGGGTAATGGGCGGCGCGAACCGCCTTCTAAGCACTCGGCGGCGCCGGTTTCTTTCCGCCATGCCGCGAGGCGGGGGCGCCGTTTTCGTCGGCGAGGCTCGGCCGCAGAGGGTTTGCGGTTTTCAGCGCCTGATTGCCGCCAGCGGGTTTTGCGGCGGCATAGGGCAGCGGCGAGCCGAGCGGCGGCACGCTTTCCCGCGCCGCGACCTCGAAGCGCGAGGGATCGAGAGTGACCCAGATATAGGGGCGGCGCGTTGACTGGCGCTTCACCCATTTGTAGGGGGCCTCGTTCCAGGCGAGGATCGTCCGGATCTTGTTGTCGAGAATGTAATCGCCCTTGTCGGTGGCGATCGTCAGAACGGCGTGGCCGTCACCGTTGCGTTCGCGCACGACGGTCAGCAAGAGGCTCTCGGCCGGCCAGCCGCGCTCGATGAGCGTTCTGCGCTTGAGAAGGGCGAAATCCTCGCAGTCGCCACCGCGCGAATTGGGATAGGCCCAGTATTCAACGGCGCCGTAATTCTCGCTGTCCTCGATCTGCCTGACCTTGCGGTTCACATCGTCATTGATGTCGTTCAGCTCCGCCCAGCGCGCGGGCGTAAGCCTGGCTTCGCGGGGGGCGTCCGTGCCCCCTTCGCATTCGGCCCTGTTGCGCAGGCAGAAGGCGACATAACCATAGGGCGGGCTGACCTGCTGGCCCGTGGGCATATGGGAGGCAGCCGTCTTCGCTGCGCCGCCAGGGCGCGTGCCTCCCGTATTATGTCCGATGCTGCCCGTCGATTGGCATCCCGCCAGCCAGAAGGCCGCGCCTGCCGCCGCCGCGAGCAAGAAAAGCCGTCTCACGTCCACCGCCCACAATCCTGTCGCAGCAATGCTTCCGTGCTGCGGGGGAAAGATTGGCAGGGAGGAATTTTTTCGCGCTTAAGCCGGTCGGACGTATTTTATGAAAATACGATGACCTTTTGATTCAAATTTTGATCGAAGTTTATCGAAGGCCGCGCTGCTCCGTCGGCTTCGAAATTCCTCAATTCGAATCAATGAATTGCGGACATGCGTCCGCGCATATCCATCCTTGAGCGGACGAAATGCGGCAGGGAGGCGAAAACCGCGACGCCGGAAAATTTTTCAGGCGTCGCGGGGTCGCGAGCGGGATGGTAGGCGCAAAGGCGTCAGCCGACGACCTTCCAGCTTCCGTCGGGCTGCCTGCAGGCCGTCCCATAGCCGCGTTCCTGCTTTCCGCCGACATAGATCGTCTGCTGGAATTCGCGGCAGTACTGGCCGTTGTTCGAGTTGTAGCTGCGAACCGGCGTCACGTCGCCATAGGTGCCCGAATCGGGATTGCGCCAGCTCACGGGCTGGCCGGAATCGAGGCTGCGAACGGTGCTGTTGCCCAGATAGTTCTGGTCCTGGCAGGAGAGCTGGGTGGCGAGGTTGTTGCCGATGAGGCCGCCCGCCAGCGCGCCGCCGATGGTCGCCAGCGTCTTGCCCGAGCCGCCGCCGATCGTGGAGCCGAGAAGGCCGCCCACCACGGCGCCGCCGAGCCCGCCGAGTATGCCGTTGGTGCTCGTCTGGCTGCAATCGGCCCTGGCCGTGCCGGGCATTGCCGCGACGCCCATGGCCAGAAGCAGGGCGAGGGGGAGAGCCTTCATCCGTGTGAGTCTCGGAAACCGCATGTCAAACCTCCGGATATTCATCTGTCGCCCCCCAGCGCCTCGTGAACTCCAAGGTCCGCGATGAACCAGAAAATTCGCCCCCTCGTCAACTGGCAGCGCCGTCGAAGGTGCGCGAATCGTCGTCGAGCGTGTCCCGGATGAGCTTCACCGTGGCCGCGCGCTCCTTGAGCTTGGTGTTACGGAAAGCCGGCTGGGGGAGGCCGGCGAGTTCGCTGGCGCGGGCGAAGGCAACCTCGGCCAGCGTGCCGGAAGGAGCCGTCTGGTCGAGATAGCCGACCTGCACCGCTTCGATGGGATTGTAGACCCGCGCCTGCGTCACCGCCGTCGTGAAGTGATTGCGGGCGAGGCGGTCGCGCGCAAGCTCGATGCCGAAGATCGGCAAGGTCATGTGGATGGCTACTTCCGGCAGGCCGATCTTGAAATCGCCCTCGGCGCCGATGCGAAGATCCGCCGACAGAAGCAGCAGGCCGCCCGCGGCCAGGGCGTGGCCCGTGCAGCCGATGACGATGGGCAGGGGGTGCGTGTAGAGCTTGAGGAGCAGGTGCGCGCCCGCCGTCACCAGCGGTGTCACATGCTCCCGGCCGGATGCCATGACCTTGAGGTCGAAACCCGCGCAGAAGCGGTTTTCGCGCCCGAGCAGGAGAACGGCGCGGGCTTCCCTTTCCGCGCGGTCGAGCGCGGCGCCGATCGCGTCGATCATCGGATGGCCGAGCGCATTGGCGCGGCCGTCATCCATGGTGAGGACGGCGACATTCTCGCGCAGTTCGTACTTCAGTATCTGGTCGCCCATGGCCCCGCTCCGGTCAGACTCGCGTTTGGAATCGCAGTCTAGACGGTGCTGAATTCGGTGTCAGCCGAAGGGGCGGGAGATGGCGCTCACACGCTCGGGCATGTCGGTGAATTCGATCGCGATGCCCTCGACCGTGTGCCGGACGATACGGCCGTTCATGCGCCCGATCGAGACGCTCATGCCGATAGGGGCGCGCAGCTCGGTCGCGACATTGGCGCCGCCGAGCGACATGTCGACGATACGGCAGGGGGCCGACCGCCCGTCGCTCAGGGTGAGGACGGAACCTGCCTCGATCCCGGCGTCCTGCGGCGCATAGCGCGGGAAAATGCGGCGGCGTTCGGCGGCGGCCTGTTCTCCGCCCTTGGCATAGAGGGCGAGGCGCTCGGCCACGCGGTCGCGGCGCGGGCCGGTCAGGGCCGTCTCGATGGCGAAACCATCGTCGAAGTGACGGACGACCGGGCCCTCGAAGCGGCCGAAATCGTCGAGATAGATGATGAGGTGCGAGCCCAGCGGTACCTCGACCTCGGAAATGAGCGCGATACCCGCAAGCGACATGTCGCGGATCGAGCAGGCATGCTCGGCCCCGTCGGGCGCCAGGAAACGCCCTTTCACACTCACCGGAACGCGCGGATAGCGCCGACGTTCGTGTTGGTCGCTCATGTCTTCTTCGCTCAGCCTTCCGCGCCAATGGTGAAATAGGGCGCTTGCGATTATGAAGAATAGGGGGGCAGGGTTAACGAAAATTTATCGCAGACCGCGGATTGGGGGCAGATTTTCTTGCAATTGCTGCGATTTGGCGGCTTCGGACAAAATTGACGCTTGCGTCAGCTTTCATGATTGCTGACTATTCACCGAAAATCAGACCATCGAGGGCAAGGCGGGCGCCAGGCGGATGTCTTGGAACGGATGGGCGCCAGCACACGCCTCCTCGACGGCTCGAACAATCAGGAAGCAGCCGGGAAACATCATGAGTGATTTCGACTATATCATCATCGGAGCGGGCAGCGCGGGCTGCGTCCTTGCGAATCGTCTTTCCGAGGATCCGCAGAACAGGGTTCTGCTGCTCGAAGCGGGCGCGAAGGACTCGAACTTCCTCATTCACATGCCCGCCGGCGTCGGCAAGCTCATCGGTACCGAACTGGTCAACTGGTACTATTACACCGAAGGCCAGCCGCATCTGAACAACCGCAAGCTCTTCTGGCCGCGCGGCAAGGTGCTGGGCGGCTCGTCCTCCATCAATGGCATGATCTACATTCGCGGCCATGCGCGCGATTACGATCTCTGGCGCCAGCTCGGCCTCGAAGGCTGGGGTTTCGCCGACGTTCTACCCTATTTCCGCCGCGCCGAGGGCAACGAGAACGGCGACAGCGCCTTCCATGGCGGCGACGGCCCGCTCGGCGTCAGCAATGCGCGCAAGACCAATGTGCTCTTCGATGCCTTCGTCGAGGCGGGAAAGCAGGCCGGACATCCTTATACGGATGACTTCAACGGCCCGCAGCAGGAGGGCGTCGGCCCCTATCAGCTCACGATCAAGGACGGCAAGCGTTGCAGCGCGGCTGTCGGCTATCTCGTGCCCGCGCTCAAGCGGCCGAACCTCAAGGTCGAGGTCAAGGCGCTCACCTCGCGCATCCTGTTCGATGGCAAGAAAGCCGTCGGCGTCGAATATGTTCGGGACGGGCAGCGCAAGACGGTGAAGGCCGCCCGCGAGGTCATTCTGTCGGGCGGCGCGGTCAACACGCCGCAGGTGCTGATGCTCTCCGGCATCGGCGCGGCCGACACGCTGCAGAAGTTCGGCATCGATGTCGTGGCCAATCTGCCGGGCGTCGGCCAGAACCTTCAGGATCATCTCGACTGCACGGTCATCGCGGAGTGCAAGCAGCCCATCACGCTGCACAGCCAGATGAACCCGTTCCGCCAGATCCTGACGGGCATGCAGTACACCTTCTTCAAGAGCGGCCTTGCGACATCGAACGGTCTGGAATCGGGCGCCTTCCTCAAGACGCGGCCGGAACTCGAAATCCCGGACATTCAGCTCCACTTCGTGGCGGCGATGATGCGCGATCATGCGCGCCTCAAGTCCGACCGGCACGGCTTCACCGTCCATGTCTGCCAGCTTCGCCCGGAGAGCCGTGGCTATGTGTCGATCAAATCGACCGATCCGGCCGATCATGCGCTCATTCAGCCGAACTACCTCGCCGCCGAGACCGACCGCCGCGTGATGCGCGACGGCGTGCGCATGGTGCGCAATATTCTCGCGCAGCGGGCGATGGATCCCTATCGCGGGCCGGAGTTCTGGCCGGGCGCGGACAAGCAGAGCGATGAGGAAATCGACGCCTGGGTCCGCGAGACGGCGGAGACGATCTATCACCCGGTCGGCACGGCCAAGATGGGCAACGATCCGATGGCGGTTGTCGATGCCAAGTGCCGCGTCCACGGCATCGAAGGCCTGCGCGTCGTCGACGCCTCGGTGATGCCGACGCTTGTTGGCGGCAACACGAACGCGCCGACCATCATGATCGCCGAGAAGATTTCGGACGACATTCTCGGCCGCGCCATGCTTGCGCCCGAGAATGTGACGATTGCGGAAGATCGTCGGGGCGCGGCCGCCTGAGCCGCCTCGACCCGTACGAATGAAGAAGGCCGGCGAGGGGGAAACCCGTCGCCGGCCTTTTCGTTTCGGACTTGCCCGGTTCTATTTGCGCTCGTCGCCCGTCTGGACCGCCTTGACGAGGCGCAGATAGCTGCGCTCGCCCCGCAGCGGCGGGCGCTGATGCATGAAATTCCCGATGGGGTTCGAAATCACCGGCGGCTTTTCGCGCACGATGCGGCGGGCTGTTTCGATGGCGCGCTCGCGGCGGGGCATGCGTTCCGGATCGACGATCTGCATGCGGTCGATCCATTGCCGGGCGAACAGGCGCTCGCCGATCCACGCGAACTGATCGACCGGCACGGCGGCGCCAAGGACGCGCGTGATGGCGCCATTGTCCTGCGCGAGCGGCAGCAGGATCATCTCGAAGGTTGCCTCGCGGTGGTCGTTGGTCGTGGCGGTATATTCGACGATGGCGGCGCTCGCATTGCGCGTGACGGCGTGGAGCGCGTCTCTCAGGCTTTCATGGCATTCGTCCTGCCACATGGAGAGGATGTTGTGGCCGCGGAACTCCATGCCATAGACGCTGCAAAGGCCGGTGCCCGCGAGGCGGAAGGAGAAGGCATCGCCGCTCTGCCGCTCGAGGATGAAGACATAGGGCAACACGCGCCTGATCGCGCCCGGCTCGATCTCGCTGCGCAAGGGAGCGGGACGGCCCGCGCGAATGGTGTTCCAGTAGTCGAACAGTGCCTGAATGGTCTTGTGTTTCATGCTCTACGTCCCCTGCCGCGCGGTTTCTCGCCCGGCGGGGTCTCCCCCTCATCCCTGGCGGCGCGAGCCGCAGGGATTGCCCCCTTGCGAGAATGCTAACTCAATCGAAGCTGGCCGTCCCGTTTTGGGTCGGCCTTGTGATCTGTCCCTCTGAGGGCCTTGCGTTCCGCCGCGATACAGCTTCCGCGTGGCAATCAGCCGACATGGGGCAGCACAGCAGAAAGCGTGCCATGCATCGGCGGCCTCCGGTCGAGGGCATCGGAGGGAGCGGCGAGGGATTTTGGCAAATGATGCCTGCTGCAAGGGGTTAGTGCGTTCCCGCGCTTGCGGTTTCGTCCGTGTGCGGTTCCGGCCCGTCGATGCGGTGTCGTTGCGGCATGGCTTTCGCATTCATGGGGCATGCGCGCCCTAGCGGCGCATGAGAACGTGCCCTTGCGGGCCAGGAGTGCAAGGATGAAACAATCGACCCCCTTCTTCGCGACGGTCGCTCTGGCGTTCGTCATGAGCGTCGGCTTCTACGGGCTCACGGGAGCCGCGCCGGCGCAGGCTTGCGGCGGGGGCTGCGAGACACCGCCTCCGCCTCCGCCGCCCGAGGATTGCGGCTGCGACGATGGTGGCGGCGGCGGGCATCATGGCGGTGGGCACAACGGCGGCACCGTCATCAACAAGAACCACAACGAGAATTACAACAAGAACTACAACAAGAACACGAACACCAACATCAATACGAACACCAATAACGTCAACGTGACGGTGAATACGGGCGTCAATCTCAGCGCCTCCGCCATCGCCAATGCGAACGCCAATTCCAATGCCAACCTTGCCGCCGGTGTCGCGGCGCGGGCTTCGGGCGCCGGGCGCGGCGGGTCGGGCGGCAGCGGCTTCGGCATCGGCAATGGCAACGGTTCGGGCGGTGGCGGCGGCAGCTACTATGTGGCCGCGCCGCAGGCGACGCCGATGGGAAGCCTCGATGTGGTCGTTCGCGGCGCGCTCGTCATGAAGCCGGTGAAGGGCGTCTGCGTGAGCGCGAAGGGCCTCGAGGAAGCGGCGCGCTTCAGCACGCCGATGCGCGAGATCGGCGCGACGGACGATGTCGAAGTGTTCCACTGCGTTGCGGGCGACATGCTTGTCACTACCATCGGCCGGATGGCCGGCGCCGAGGGCCAGAAGGTTCCGGATTACACGGGCGGCTATGTCATCGAATGCCGCGAGGGCGAGGCGCTGCGGCATGGATCGAACGGCATGCTCGCCTGCGCACCGCGTCAAGGCGGGGCGAGCGCCGCCGATATGGCGGGCAATGGCAGGCAGGGCGTCGCGGAAGTCATGATCCGCAAGGCCGACCGGGGCGAGCAGGTCGTCAGCACCAATGGCGGCGCCTGGTTCAGCGGTGGCGTCGGCTACTGATCGCATCCGCATCGCATGCGTTACATGGCGGGGAGAGCAATGCTCTCCCCGTTTTCATGTCACAGGGATGGCAAGGGCGTGGTGTGTCGGCCGGGTCACAGGCGCGCGGCCGATCATGCCTCTTGCGGACATAATCCCGCTCCCTCTATTGACGGGCTTCGAAGCGGGGCGTAACGATCGCGATCCTTGCAGGCACGGGCCTGCGTTCATGCGAGCCGCACCGATGGTTCAGTCGATGACCACAGCACGGAGAGAGCGTTTCGGCGTTGCCGACAGCTCGTGTGCGCCGACGACTCGCGAGGAGCGCGCGGACTAGCCGTCCGCTGATCCAAGGATCCCACCCCTCCCGAGCCTGGTGAACGCTTCGGAGGGGTTTTTTGTATCGGCCTCACCGATTTGCTGTTCCCGGGCTCACAGACCAAAGCCCGTTCCATGACCAATTCATTGCTGAAGACTTCCGCCGAAATCCCGGCATCGCCGCAGGCCTCGCCCGTCTGGCTCGTCGAAGCGCGTGCGCTGATGCGCCTTGCCGGGCCCATCGTCGTGACGCAGCTCGCGCAGATGGGCGTCGGCACCATCGACATCCTCATGCTCGGCGCCTACAGCAAGGAGGCGCTCGCCGCGTCCGCGCTCGGCCTCAGCCTCTTTTATGCGATGTGGCTGCTCGGCATGGGGCCGGCCGTCGCGGTTTCGCCCATGATCGCCCATACGCTCGGCGAGCGGCGCGTCGCCGCGCCTGCAGTGCGCGCGAGTGTGCGGATGGCGTTCTGGGCGATCCTTCTCATGTCGCCGCCCATGATGCTCTTTCTCGCCTTCACGGAGCAGATGCTGCTCGCCGTCGGCGAACCGGCGGCGCTCAGCGCCGATGCCGGAGCTTTCGTGCGTCTGCTTCTGCTGGGTCTTCCATTCACGCTGGGCTTTCAGGTGCTGCGCGCCTATGCGAATGCGCTGAGCCGCCCGCGTGCGCCGCTCGTCGTCATGGGGCTCACGGTCGTCTTCAATGCGGCACTCGGCTATGTGCTGATCTTCGGTCATTTCGGCGCGCCCAGGCTCGGCCTTCTCGGCGCGGGCATCGCCAGCGCGGTTTCCTTCGCCTTCAGCTTCTTCGCGCTGCTAGCGGCCGTCTTCATCTCGCCGGAACTTTCGCGCTACCGGATTTTCCATCGCTTCGGGCGCGCGTCGTGGTCGAAATTCACCGAGGTCTTCAGGCTCGGAATGCCGATCGGCATGTCGATGATCTTCGAGGCGATGTTCTTCAATGCCGGCACGCTGATGATGGGATATTTCGGCACGGCATCGGTGGCGGCGCATCAGGTCGCGCTCAATGCCTGCGCGCTCGCCTTCATGGTGCCGCTCGGCGTTGCGACGGCGGCGACCGTTCGCGTGGGACTTGCGGCGGGCGCGAAGGACATGCCGCGCGTTCGCATCGCGGGCGTCACGGCATCCGTGATGGGGATCGCCTTCATGACGGTGACGGGGCTTGCCTTCGCGATCTTTCCGCGCGAACTCGTCGGGCTCTATGTCGATGCGAGCGATCCGGCCAATGCCGATGTGATCGACCATGCGGTCATCTTTCTTCGCATGGGCGCGGCGTTCCAGCTTTTCGATTCCCTGCAGGTGACGTTCGGTCTGTCGCTGCGCGGGCTGAAGGACGCGCAGGCCCCGATGTGGATCAATGGCGCGAGTTACTGGCTCATCGGGTTCCCGTCGGCGCTGTTCCTTGCCTTCGGGCTTGGCCTCGAAGGGCTCGGCGTGTGGATCGCTTTCGTGCTCGGGCTCATCGCCTGCGCGGCCGCGATGGCCCTGCGTTTCTCGTGGATGTCGGGGATGATCGGCCCGCGGCGCGCAAAAGCGCTCGCGCAAGGTTGATTGCCGCCATCTTATGAATTAAGTGAGCTTGCATACCGGGACGACCCGGCGGCGCGGCTTCCGCATGGCAACCGCGCTGAAACGATCGGCGGAGACGGCTTCGCCATATTGCAACATGGAGTATGCGATATGGCCTGGACCATTCTCATGGCCGCCTCTGTAAGCGAAATCATCTGGACCTACACGCTGAAGGCGAGCGAGGGCTTCACACGGCCCGGCATCGCCGTTCTCAACGTTGCCGTCATGGTGCTGACGACGTGGCTTCTTTCGCTTGCCACGAAGTCGCTGCCGCTCGGCACCGCCTATCCGGTCTGGACCGGCGTCGGCATTGTCGGCACGGTCATTGTCGGCATCGTCGTTTTCGGTGAGGAGATGAACGCGGTCAAAGCCGCGGCGGTCGCGCTCATCGTCGCCGGAGCGTTGCTGCTCATGTTTGCCGAGGGATAGGGCAAGACGCAAAACGCGAAAAGTGGAGGGAGGGCGAGCCCTCCCCCCGAGGTCAACTCGTCGCCGAAGCCGCGGACGGTGCCCCCGTTTGCGGCTTCGGTTGCGGCCGATACAAAGCCCGGCCGCGGGCTCTCAAGGTGCGGCCGAAAGGTTCGGCCGCCGGCAACCTGAGCTTTTCATCTCTGGCGATCTGGTTGCGACGCCGCCGGAGAAATTTCAGGACACTTGCCCGTGCGTCAGTTCACCTGACCGCGAAGGCCGGAATTGTCGATCTCGCTGTAATAGGCGTAAGGGTCGCTCGCGGCGCGCTGCACGCTCCTCTGCTCGGTCGCGGCCGGGCCTGTGCGTTCCGCTTCGCGCTCGCGCACGGGGGAGGGGCGTTCGGCGGCGCCGGGGTTCGTCTGGCGATAGTCGATCGCGCCCATGGGGTCGCCCTTGTCGCCGAAGCGCGCGCAGTCCGACGGATTGACGTTATAGAGCGGCACCAGCATCTTCAGCACCGCGCGCTCGATGACGGAGCGCACGGCGAGCTGGATCGGCTCCATCGCGCTTTCGCCCGCGCCGATCTGGAAGAGCTTGCCGCCGAGGAAGTCGAAGACGCCCGCGCTCACTTCATGGCCGACGATCTGCTTCTGGTAGGAGACGAAGTCCACCACCTCCAGCGTGCGGCTGTTCACGAGCCGGAGATCGAGCCCGATATTCATCACATAGATCTTGCCGCCGGCATCCGCGCCCCAGCCCGTGTCCGAGGTGCTCGCGACCGAGCCCGACACGCCGCCCGAGCGGATGTTGAAGTTGAGTTCGGTGATGCCGCCGACGAGGTAGTAATTGCTGCCGCGGATCTCGCCCGCGAAGATCTTGCGATAGTCGTTCTCGTCGGCATCTCCGATGAGCTTGTTGTTCGTGTATTTGAGTTCGAGTTCCGTCACCGAGGTGTCATAGCGCTCCACGAGCGGCACGCCGGCCTTGCCGAGTGCCGACATGGCCATGAGCGAAGCTCCTTGCGTGAGCTTGCGGCCGGAACCGTCCGCTTCTTCCTTGCCCGTATAGTCGCGGATATTGCCGACGGCGATGCGGATCGCCTGCTGGCTTGCCGGGATGTGCGTGGCGAGGCAGCGCAGCGCGGTCGAATAGGGCGTCTCGTTGTTGATGACCGGCGCATCGCCGATGGGGGAGGTGTACTGGCCGCTCGAACCGGCGCTCGGGCTGATGCAACCCGTGAGCGCGAAGGCGATCGAAAGGGCGCCAAGCGTCCGCTTGGGCAGTCCCTGTTCAGCCAATTTCGACAGTCCGGTTGCAAGCACGATCGGTCTCCTGGTTGCCGGTTCGGGTCGCGCCCGACGGTGGTTTCTTGTGGATGCCGTTTTCGGGGCGCGGCCGAAGTCGAGTCATGGATTGCAACCGCTGTGCCACCATGGTCATGCGTCGCGTGTGGCGGACTTCCGCCATTTCTGCCCGCTGCCCGGCGGCAGTCTTGCGGCGTCGCGTCCTCGCCCAAGCCATTCGGCCGTCCCGCGACTGTCCTCTTTCGACACGCGCGGCAGGAAAATGTTAAGGCTGTGCGCCGCTGGCACGCGGGCGCGCAAGCGTCGCGCCGCCGGGTTGCGGAGTTCCATGGCGCGAGCGACACTCGCCACAACTGCCAAAGGCAATCGACCCCGACTGGAAAGGCACACTCTTGGCTGCGATCAGACCCACACTCGAATTCTTCTTCGATTGCTCGAGCCCCTGGACCTATCTCGCCTTCAGCCGCATCGAGGCGCTGGCCGAGCGGACGGGCGCCGTGATCGACTGGCGGCCGATACTGGTCGGCGGCGTGTTCAATGCCGTCAATGAAAGTGTCTATGAGCAGCGGGCGAACCCGCATCCGGTGAAGAGCCGCTATTACGTCAAGGATCTGCGCGACTGGGCGCGCTATTGCGGTGTCGAGATCGGGCAGCCGCCCGTCTTTCCCGTTCGCGCGGTCGATGCGATGCGGGCCGCGATCGTCGCGCTCGACGAGGGCAAGCTCGTGCCCTTCGCCTGGGCGACGTTCCGTGCCTATTGGGGCGAACTCAAGGACATCTCGCAGCCGGAGGTGCTGGCCGAAATCTGCGGCGTGGCCGGGCTCGACTGGAAAATGGTTGCCGAGCGCATGAAGTCGGACGATGTGAAGGCGCGTCTGCGCGCCAACACGGAGGAAGTGGTCGCGCGGGGCGGCTTCGGTTCGCCGACCATGTTCGTCAACAAGACCGACATGTATTTCGGCAATGACAGGCTGCCGCTCGTCGAGGCGGCGCTCATGGCGGCCGCGCATGGTTGACATCGACGAGACGAGGCCGCGCCGCAGGGAGCCGCGCGCCTTCAACGTGCCTGGGGTGGTGCTTGCGCTCGTCGTTGCCATGCTCGGCGCATATGCCGTCTTCAGCCATCTGACGGACGATCAGCAGTCGGAGATACTCGTCCTCTTCGCGCTTTTTCCCGGCCGCTTCACCGGCGTCCCGGCCCATCCCGATCTCATCTTTCCGGGCGGCGCAGCGGGCGATCTATGGTCGCTCTTCAGCTACACCTTCCTGCATGGAAGCTGGACCCATGTGATCGTCAACAGTGTCTGGCTTCTCGCCTTCGGCAGTCCGGTCGCAAGGCGCATCGGCACGGTCCGGTTTCTGCTCTTCTATTTCTTCTGCGGCATCGCGGGCGCGCTGTTGCAGGTCTATCTTAATCCCGGCTCGCTTGTGCCTGTGGTCGGCGCCTCGGCCGCGATCTCGGGCCTCATGGGCGGCGCGGCGCGCTTCGTCTTTCTGGCCGACGGGGCGCTGGGCGGGCTTGGCGGCATGGGAGGCCAGGGAGCAGCGCCCCGCGCCAAGGCGAGCATTCTTCATGCGCTCACCGACCGCCGCGTGCTCATTTTCGTCGGCGTCTGGATCGGCCTCAATTTCCTCTTCGGGCCGACGGGGCTCACCGTCACCGGCGAGCAGATGAACATCGCCTGGGAAGCGCATCTCGGCGGCTTCCTCGCCGGGCTTCTGTTTTTCGGCTTTTTCGATCCCTACCGCATGTCGCCGTCCGGCGGCCCCGGCAATGTCGGCTATGGCGAATGGAGCGGGCGCAACCGGCTCTGACGTGCCTTATTGAATCTCGTCCGGGCAGGGCCACATGATCCGAAGCCCCTTTGTCGGGCTTCATCCGTGGAGGAAATGAGCGATGAGCGATACATCCGCCTCTTCGAGCGTAACCGAGCAGGAGCCGATCTGGCTGCGTTTCGTCTACATGATCGTGTTCGGCTTCCTCGCCAATGTCGCGTTCTCCCTGGCCATTTTCCTCGGGCTCGTTCAGCTCGTGGTGCTCCTCGTGACCAAGGAGAAGAACGAGGATTTGCGCCTCTTCAGCCGCAACCTCGTTCAGTACATCTGGGAATGCCTTGCCTTCGTCGTCTTCGCGCGCGAGGAAAAGCCGTTTCCTCTGGGCAAGTTCCCGTCGGTCAATTCTCCGGCTTGAGCGGGCGGGCGGCCAGCGCTTCGAGTTTCGCCAGTCCCTTCGGCGTCAGCAGTCCCCTGAGGACGGCCCCGCAGGTAAGCGAGAAGCGCGTCTCGGCCGCTTCTGCGCTGGCGTGAAAGCCGGCAAGTTCGAGGCTGCACAGGCCATGAACGGTCGCCCACAAGGCATCGGCCATGATGGCGGGCGCGACATCGGAGGGCAGGCTTCCCTCCGCGACGCAAGCCTTCACCGCGTCGAAGAGCATCTGATAGCCGCGCTGCTGCGCGATGCCGCGCGCGGGCGGCGTCGTGCAGGAGGGCTCCTCGTGGCGCAGGCTCTCGCTCACCGGCATGGTGACGCTGATCATCAGCGCGTAATAGGACGGGTTTTCAAGGGCGAAGCTGCGATAGGCGCGCGCGAGCCCCTGGAGCCAGATGAGCGGCTCGGGCGCCTTCGGCACGGCGCGCTGCGCCTCGGCGAGCCGGTCGAAGGCTTCGTCGAACAGGGCGTTGATGAGCCCCTCCTTGCCGCCGAAGGCCGTATAGACCGCCATGGTCGAAGTGCCGACCTTTGCCGCGAGCTTGCGCAGCGAAATCGCGTCCGGCCCGCCGCGCATCAGCATTTCGCTCGCGGCATCGAGCAATGCCGCCCTCTGCGCGAGGCGGCGCCTGTCGGCCGCAATGTCAGCTCGCTCGTCCATGCTCATCGTCTCAAGATCTCCGTCCTCTCTGATAGCCGGGCTTGACCTGTAGCTCAATGGTTGCCTATAACAATGTTATATCATCGTTATGAAGGGAGTCACCCATGTCGAAGCCCTTTCCGGACAATCCGCTTCTACGCGGCAATTTTGCCCCCGTCATGGCGGAGTGCGAGGCGCCGGACCTGGTTGTCGTCGAAGGCGAGCTTCCGGCGGGGCTCAACGGCACGCTCTACCGAAACGGTCCGAACCCCATGTTTCCGCCGCTCGGCAGCCAGCATCACTGGTTTCTGGGCGAGGGCATGGTCCATGCGATCCATGTCGAGGACGGCAGGGCGAGCTATCGCAATCGCTGGGTGCGGACGGAGCAGTATGTCGCCCAGCGGAAAGCGGGCCGCAGGCTTCTCGGCACCGGCTTCGGCGAGGGGGCGGCGCCGGGCGGAGAGGGCATTCGTAACAATGTCGCCAACACCAACATCGTCTGGCATGGCGGCAAGCTTCTGGCGCTGGACGAGGGCAACTCGCCCGTCGCCATGGATGGCGACACGCTCGAAACCCGGGGCACATGGACCTTCGAGGGCAAGTATCGGGGCCCGATGACGGCGCATCCGAAGATCGACCCCAAGACCGGCGAGATGCTGTTCTTCGGCTATATGGCGGCGGGGCCGGGCTCGCCCGACATTTCCTATCAGGTGGTCGATGCTTCGGGCCGTCTTGCGCGCTCCGAAATGTTCAAGGCGCCTTATGCCTCGATGGTGCATGACTTCATCACCACGGACGAGCATGTGATCTTCCCGATCTTTCCGGCGACGATCGATGTCGAGCGGATCATGAAGGGCGGCCCCGTGATTGCCTGGGATCCTTCCGCCGGCACGCGCATCGGCATCATGGCGCGCGATGCGAGCGTCGATACGATCCGCTGGTTCGAGGGCGATCCCTGCTATGTCTATCACCCGATGAACGCCTATACGCAGCGCGAAGGCGGCAAGACGCGCGTCATCGCCGATGTTATGAAATATATCCGTGTACCGCTCTTTCCGGATGCCGATGGCAGCAAGGCCGATCTCACGCTTGCCGATGCGCCATCCATGCTCGTGCGCTGGACCTTCGATCTCGACGGCAACTCCAACAGCTACAGGGAGGAGCCGCTGACCGATATGGGCGGCGAGTTTCCCCGGCTCGACGAGCGCTTCGCCGGGCTTTCCTATCGCCATGGATTCTATGCTGGCAATCGCCGTCCGCCCGCGCCGGGCAAGCCCTTCGACACGCTCGTCCATATCGACCTCGCCATCGGGCGGCGGCGCGAATGGGAGCCCGGTGCCGGAAAATATGTGATGGAGCCCGTTTTCGTGCCGCGCTCCGCCGCCGCGCCGGAGGGCGATGGATGGCTCGTCACGCTCGTCTATGACGAGGCGCGCAATCTCAGCGATTTCGTCGTGCTCGACACGGGCGACATCGCGAAGGGGCCGCTTGCCCGCGTGGAATTGCCGGCGCGCGTGCCTTTCGGTTTTCACGGCAACTGGCGCAACGCAGCCTGAGGCACACCATGTCCATCTCCGAAGCACTGAAGCGGCAGTGGTCCGTCTATGCGAAGGGCCATGCGGCGCGCCGCAATCTCTTCATCCATATCGTCGCGGTGCCCGTCTTCATGGGCGGCTCGCTGCTGGCGGTCGGCGGGGCGGCCTCCGCATCGCTGCCGCTTGCGGGTCTCGGCATCGCCGCCATGGTTCTGTCGCTGGCGCTGCAGGGGCGCGGGCACAGGCTCGAAGCGGTGCCGCCAGATCCCTTCCGGGGCCCTGCCGACATCCTGCTCCGCATCCTGCTGGAGCAGTGGGTCACTTTCCCCCGCTATGTGCTCACGGGCGGCTGGTATCGCGCCTTCCGCGCAGCTTCCTGACTTCAGAGCAGCGGCTCTTCATAAAGGAGTTCGCCGTCGAGCCGCAGGCCCTTGATCGCCGCCTCGCCATTGCGGGCGAGGGCGACATCGACCGAAAGCGCCTGCGCGTTGCGGGCGTTTTCGAGTTTGCGGCCTTGCCCCTCCGGCACGAAATAGCTTTCGATGCCATAGGTGACGGTCAGCATGACGCATTCTTCGCAGGGGACTTCCTCGACGTTTTTCGAGCGTGGAAGGGCGCGCACGCGCGGCACGTTTCGCGCGACGCTGGTGATCCGGCCACGGATGATCTTGCTGTCGCCCGCATTCTTCGGATAGTCGCGCCAGACGCCGGCCGCCCGCCAGTCCGCGCCTTCCGGCACCAGCGCCACATAGACCCTGTCGCCGTCGCTGAACGATTTGTCGCCGGTCAGGCTTTCAAGCGAGAGTCGCGAAATACCATAGGCGAGCGTCACATAGTCGCCCCGGAAGAGGTCGCGCGGATCGACCGGCTCCGTCTTGAGCGTCACCGTATCCGGCGAGCGCAGAAGCGCCATGCGGTCGGCGACGATCCAGCCGATGATGATCGTTTGGAGCAGGACGAGGATGATGAGGGCCGCGCCGAAGCGGCCGAACCGTGCGATCATTTCTACGCTCCTTCTCCGGCCGCTCCGACGAGCTTCCTTCGCACCCGCGCGAGCAGAAGGCTGCCTGCGATCAGGATGATGCCGCCAAGCGCGAAGAAGGCGGCCGTGCCGAGCAGCGAGCCCAGCGTCTCGAAATAGAGATAAAGGACCTCGACGGCGAAGGCCGCGAAACCGGCATTGAGCGCGAGCCTGTTCCTTCGGTTCGAGCCATAGGCGAGGAGCCAGGCCGAGAGCGCGAGGAAGAGCGCGGCATAGGCCCAGGGCACCAGCCCCGGCACGAAATGGGCGAGCGGCGGATAGAGCAGCGCGCCGAGCGCGATGAGGCTTATGCCGCCTGCATCCCGCTGGGTGAGACGCCCGCTTCGGATGTCGCCCCGGCCGAGCGTTGCGGCGCCGGCCATTGCGAGCATCGCGGGCAGGAGCCACAGAGCGCCGCCCTTGCTTTCGGGCGGCATCGCCTGCAGCACCCAGAGGAGCGCGAAGGAGGCGGCGATGCCATAGGCTTCCATGGCGTTGCCGAAACGCGACGAGGTTTGCGATATGCGAAGGCCCGCGAGCCAGAGCACGATGCTGATGAGGATGTAGATCGCAGCGATTTCTCCCCGCCCGCAGTCGAGCGCCGTTGCCAGCGCCTCGGCATTGAGGATCGCCCAGACATAGGCAGTCAGGATGGCGAGGTGAAAGCCTGATAGCCAGCTCAGCCGGATGGTGAGCGCGAGCGCGGCCGCCCAGGGCAGGAAGAAGCCCCAATGCGCGGCGCCCGGCTGCGGCGCGATCCATGCGGACCAGAAGATCGCGAGCAACAGCGAAAGCGCCAGCGCCGGCCGCGATGGCAGCGCCCAGGCGCTGGCGAGCGCGACGAGGCACCAGACGAGCAGCCAGCCGGGATCGTCCGAGCTGACATGGTAGATCTGCGCGATGAGGGCGATGTTCGCGCCGAAAAGCGCGAGCCCGCCGAGGACCGCGGCTTGCGCAAAGGCCGGGTGGTCGCGCCGCGCCAGCACGAAGGCCGCGCCATAGGCTGCCCACATCGCGCCGACGAGAATGACGAGCTTGGCGAGCTTGGACATCTCGCTCCAGTTCGCGGCGACGAAGCTCATGGCGGCAAAGCCGATCAGCACCGCGCCGAGAAGGGCGAGCAACTGGGGAATGCGGCGCGTGGCCGCTTCTCCGCCCGCCGACGCCAGAATGGCCTCGGCGTTCTGGGGCGTCACCCAGCCGCGCTCGATCCAGTGTTCGAGATCATGTTTCAGCCGCTGGAGATAGGCGCGTTGCCACATTTGCCTGCCATCGAATCGTTGAAGCCGTTTCAGTCGTTGCGGAGCTTATCGCCTGTTTGAGGTCGGGGATCAGGTGCTTCCCGGTGGGGAAGCGTCGAAAATCGTTCTCGCGGCGCAATCAGTCTTGCGAATCGTGATGCTTGCTCCGTGCGACTGAATGCCGCATCATGGTCTCAAGCCCGGTAACGGAGGAGAAGCCATGAATGTTGCCTCTATCCTGAAGGCCAAGGGTTCCGATGTCGTGACGGCCACGCCGGTCATGACGCTTGGCGAAACCGCGCGATTGCTGACCAGCCGCCGTATCGGCGCCGTCGTGGTGCTCCATGGACAGCAGGTGCTCGGCATTCTGTCGGAGCGCGATATCGTCAAGGCGGTCGCGGCTTCCGGCGCCGAGGCGCTCGACCGTCCGGTGCGCGATTTCATGACGTCGCGCATTACCACCTGCGATCTCAACGATTCAGCCGATGAGCTGATGGACATCATGACGAATGGCCGGTTTCGCCATCTGCCGGTCGTTCACAAGGGCGAACTGGTCGGGATCGTTTCGATCGGCGACGTGGTGAAGCACCGCATCGCGGAAACCGTGATGGAAACGGAGGCGATGCGCCTCTACATCGCGAGCAGCTAGGCTCCAAACGATGAGCGGACCGGTGTGATCTTCACGCCGGTCCGCGCCGTTCGCCGATTTACCCTGTCACGGCGCCTTCGCTTGCGGGCCTTGCAAGCTGGGCAAACTTGCCGAGCACGCCGCGCGTATAACGGGGCGGCGGCTGGCGCCACGCCTTGCGCCGCGCTTCGATCTCGGCCTCGTCGACATCGAGTTGCAGAAGCAGCCGGTGGGCGTCGATGGTGATGAGATCGCCTTCCTTCACAAGAGCGATAGTGCCGCCCTCATAGGCTTCGGGTGTCACATGGCCGACCACCATGCCCCACGTCCCGCCGGAGAAGCGCCCGTCGGTGATGAAGCCGACGCTCTCGCCGAGGCCGCGACCGACAATGGCGGAGGTGGGCGCGAGCATTTCCGGCATGCCCGGGCCGCCGCGCGGGCCGAGATAGCGCAACACCAGAACATCGCCCGGCTTGATCTTGTCCGACAGGATTGCGTCCATCGCCGACGCCTCGTCGTCGAAAACGCGGGCCGGTCCCTGAATGACCGGGTTTTTCAGCCCGCTGATCTTCGCGACGGCACCATCGGGCGCGAGATTGCCCTTCAGAATGGCGAGATGGCCTTCGTCATAGAGCGCCTTTTCGAGCGGGCGGATGACCGTCTGCCCGGCTGCGGGGCTGTCCGGTATGTCGGCCAGTTCCTCGCCGAGCGTCCGGCCGGTGATGGTGAGGCAATCGCCATGGATGAGCCCGGCATTGAGCAGGAGCTTGAGAACCTGCGGCACGCCGCCGACCCTGTGAAGATCGACGGCCATATAGTGGCCCGAAGGCTTCAGATCGCAGATGACAGGCACCTTGCGGCGGATGCGCTCGAAGTCGTCGAGCGTCCATTCGACCTCGGCCGCATGGGCAATGGCGAGATAATGCAGGACGCCATTGGTGGAGCCGCCCGTCGCCATCATCAGCGCGACGGCATTCTCGATCGAACGGCGCGTGATGATGTCGCGCGGCCGGATGTTCTTGCGGACGGCTTCGACGAGGACGCGCGCGGATTCCGCCGTGCTGTCGATCTTTTCCCCATCGGGGTTCGCCATGGTCGATGAGTAGAGGAGCGACATGCCGAGCGCCTCGAAGGAAGAACTCATCGTGTTCGCCGTGTACATGCCGCCGCAGGAACCCGTCGTCGGGCAGGCATTGCACTCGATGCCCTCGAAATCCTCCTCGCTCATCTTGCCGGCCATGTAGGAGCCGACCGCCTCGAAGGCCGAAACGATGGAGAGGTCTTCACCTTTCCATTTTCCCGGCTTGATCGTGCCGCCATAGACATAGATGCCAGGGACGTTGGTGCGTGCGAGCGCGATCATGCCGCCCGGCATGTTCTTGTCGCAGCCGCCAATGACGAGGACGCCGTCCATCCATTGCCCCTGCACGCATGTCTCGATGCAGTCGGCGATGACCTCGCGGGAGATGAGGGAGTATTTCATGCCCTCGGTGCCCATCGCCATGCCGTCGGAAATCGTCGGCGTACCGAACATCTGCGGGTTTCCGCCCGCTGCCTTGATGGCGGCGGCCGCCGCATCGGCCAGCGGCTGAAGCCCGGCATTGCAGGGGGTGATGGTCGAGTGGCCGTTCGCAATACCGATCATCGGCTTGTCGAAATCGGCCTTTTCGTAGCCCAGGGCGTAGAACATCGCCCGGTTGGGCGAGCGGGCGATGCCTTGCGTGATGTGCTTCGATCTTTCATTGGCGGACATGGGCGTTTCCTCCCGGTCAGACGTGGCGGCGTCGGTCAGTCATGCTTAGATCGTTTTCAAACAAGAAAGAAATATATTATTCTCCTGATATTAAGACGTTTTTCGTATCACAGGGCTCGTGATGGATCTCCGGCAGCTTCGCTATTTCGTGACGGTCGCGGAGGAGCTGCATTTCGGCCGCGCCGCCGAGCAGCTCGGCATGACGCAGCCGCCGCTCAGCCAGTCCATTCTCGCACTTGAACGTGAGCTTGGCGTCAGCCTGTTTGCGCGGACGAAGCGGATGGTCGCGCTGACGCCTGCCGGCGCCCAATGGCTGCCGCATGTGCGAAAGCTGCTCGATGACGCGGCCGCGCTGCCCGAGGTCGCGCGTCAGCTCGCGCGCGGAGAGGTGGGGCTCCTCAAGCTCGCCTTTGTGAGCACCGCCGATTACAGCGTTCTGCCGCCGCTCGTCAGCGGCTTCACCGCCGCTTATCCCGCCGTTCAGGTGACGCTTCTCGAGGCGACAAGCGATCTTCAGATCGAAGCGCTGCTCGATGGCGAGATCGACGCTGGCTTCATCATTCCGCCTCCACAGGCAACGCTTCATCCTTCGCTCGATTATTTCGCATTGCTGCGCGAGCCGCTCGTCGCGGCGATGCCGGAAGCCTGGGCGAGGGAAGGGCGGATCAGGTGCGTGACGGGAAAGGTGAGGCTCGCCGATCTCGAAGCCGAGCCGCTCATCATCTTCCCGCGCCGCACGGCGCCCGCCTTTCACGACCTCATCACCGGCTATTATGCGGTGAGTGGCGCGGAGCCGCGCATCGGCCAGGAGGCGATCCAGATGCAGACCATCATCAGCCTCGTCTCGGCGGGCATGGGCATCGCGCTCGTTCCGCGTTCGCTCGAAAATCTCGGCCGCGCTGGCGTGCGCTATGTCGCGCTTGAAGGCGAGCCGCCCAGCATCGAAACGGGCCTCGTCTGGCGCCGCGACAACCCGTCTCCGACATTGAGCCGTTTTGTCGGCATCGCGCGGACGCTGGCAAGCGAAGTCCGCTAGCGCAGCAGCTCGCACATTTCCCTGATCTGCGGAAGGGCTTCCTCCGCCGCTTCCTCGCCAAGGCGGATGAGTTCGTCCGCGCGATCGAATTCGAGCAGTGTCAGGTGGCCGATCTTCGGTGCAATGACGATGTCGGGCGGATCGCTGGCGAGGCGCGCGCGGGCGAGGCGGTCCTGCACGATATTGAGCGAGGCGAGGAGAACGCTCGCAAAGCCCGGCCCGCGCTGCCGCGTGCCCATGGCGCGTTTGACGATTTCGCGCTCCGCGCTTCTGCCCTTGCCGCGCAGGCGGCTCAGAGTGGTGCGGATCCCGAGCATGAGCGGGCTGTCGGCGCCCGGTTCGCCCGGCGCCATCGCCGCCTCGACCTCGGCTTCCTCGGCAACGAGTTCGTCGATCTCTTCGGTGAGGTCGTATTCCTCCGGCAATGGCGGCATGGGACTCACATAAAGCGGGGTATGGCCGCCTTCCCAGTGCCGCCGCGTCGCGGGATCGAAGGGATCGGTGTTGAGGTTCACGGCGATGACGAGGCGGGCGCCGAGCGCGCGAGCGACGGAAACCGGCACCGGGTTCACGATGGCGCCGTCGATGAGCCAGCGCTTGTCGACCGGCACGGGTGTGAAGACGCCGGGCAGCGCGTAGGAGGCGCGGATCGCCTGTACGAGACTGCCCTCGCGCAGCCACAGCTCATGGCCGGTCGCAAGTTCGGTCGCCACGGCCACGAAGATGCGGTCGAGGTGCTCGATCCTGAGCCCTCCCAGATGTTTGAGCATGATCGCTTCGAGCTTCGCATCGCCTATGAGGCCGGAGGAGCGGAAGCGGAAGTCGATGAGGCCGATGAGCCTGCGCCGCGTCAGCGAGCGGGCGAAGTCTTCGAGCGGATCGAGCTTGCCGGCGATATGGCAGCCGCCGACGAGCGAGCCGATCGACGTGCCAGATATGATGTCGGGTTCGATGCCGGCGCGGGAGAGCGTCTTCAGTACGCCGATATGCGCCCAGCCCCGGGCGACGCCGCTTCCAAGTGCAATGCCGATTTTCGGACGGGTCATTCCAGATGCTTCGTCAGTAGAACCCCCCGTTGGGGCATCATGCGCCTTTGTCGCGCCGCTTGAAAAGGGGCGACTTCGGCGTGGCCGGAGGATGTCGATGCCGTTCGGGCGGAAAAGAGGCGGGCGCGGCAGGGTCAGCCGGGCTTCCGGTCGGCGATCTTGCTCTCGATCGTGCGGAGCCGGACCTCGGCGCCGCCGGGCGCCAGTTCGACCGAGCGGTAGAAGCAGGAGCGGTAGCCGACATGGCAGGCGCCGCCATCGCCGCCCACCTCGACGCCGATGAGCAGCGCGTCCTGATCGCAGTCCACCCGCATGGCGACGACCTTCTGCGTCTGGCCGCTCGTTTCGCCCTTGCGCCAGAGCGACTTGCGCGAACGGCTCCAGTACCAGGCCTCGCCGGTGCGCAGCGTGCGCTCCAGCGCATCCGCGTTCATCCAGGCGAACATCAGCACTTCGTTCGTGGCGGCGTCGCTCGTGATGACCGGGATGAGGCCGTCCGCATCGAATTTCGGCGTGAAGACGGTTCCGTTCTCGATCTCGTTTTCGCTGCCGCGCGGGCCGAAAAGGGAAGAGCTCATGATGCGCCAAACCTCGAATGCCTCATGGCCCGGTTCGTCCGGGCCATCCACGTGCTTCGTGCATTGTATAGCAAAGATGCAAATGGCCCGCATGAAGCGGGCCATCAACTTGCAGTCGGGGAACGGGACGTGGACGAAGCGCGATCAATAGCTGCGAATCATCTGCATGAAGCGGGCTTCGAGGCGCGGATCGTCGCGGAAGACGCCGGTGAACTGGCTCGTGATGGTCGCCACGTCGGGCTTCTTCACGCCGCGCGTGGTCATGCACTGGTGCTTGGCCTCGATGAGGATGGCGACGCCGGCCGGCTCGAGCGCGCGGTTGATGGTGTCGACGATCTGCGCCGTCATCGTCTCCTGCGTCTGAAGGCGCTTGGAAAAAATCTCGATCACACGCGCGAGCTTGGAGATGCCGACGACCTTGGAGGTCGGGACATAGGCGATATGTGCCTTGCCGAGAATGGCGACCATGTGATGCTCGCAATGGGACTCGATGGCGATCTCCCGGAGCATGACCATGTCGTTATAGCCTTCGACTTCCTCGAAGGTGCGCGTCAGTTCCTTGTAGGGGTCTTCCTTGTAGCCCTCGAAGAATTCCTCATAGGCGCGGACGACGCGGCCGGGCGTGTCGAGCAGGCCTTCGCGGCTCGGATCGTCGCCCGCCCAGGCGATCAGCGTGCGCACGGCGGCTTCCGCTTCCTCGCGGCTGGGCTTCTTCAGGGGCGAGGGGCGGGTGGTGCCGTCCAAGGTTGAGCGCAAGCCGTCAACTGCAGCATTCATGTCCATTTGACCATCTCTGGAGTGCGATCCGCCAAGCATGGGCTACTTTGCGGCAGGGGCGCACTCTGGCTGTTGAATCGAGAGCATGATGTCCCGGTCGGTCACGGGCCTTCCGGTCATGCTCCCCGGGGTTTCCCGCCGGCACGTCCTCGCCGATGTGGAGGGCGGATGCCGCCGGTTCAAGTCAACGAAGCCGGTACCATTCGGCGCCGGCCCGTTTTGCCCATCAAGCACGGGGGGTTTATGCCATGCTCATTTTGATGTGACATCGTCTGAAGCATGCATATAGCCTTGCGAAAACCCGCTATCAAGGCCGGTCGATCCAATAGAAATCGCAAACTATTCAGGGTTAAAGTGGCCTGCGGACAGCCGCGCCGGGCGCGGAATGGCTGGATTTCCAGGCCTTGCCGCTCCCGATCGGGTTGATTAACAATGGCTGGGCGTTCCAGCGGCCATATTCGCCATTCCGGCGCCCGGGAGATCGGTTTATGACCTGTCGAAGCACACGAGATTCGACTTTCACGGCCTGAAGACCTCCGGCGACCGGGGTCCGGGCCAGGACTCCACGCAAGCTCTTGAGATCAGGCCACCGATGACGACGTCCCCGCGACTGACGCTCCATAATTCGCTCACCCGCCGCAAGGAGGTGTTCGAGCCCGCCGATCCGGCGCGGGTGACGATGTATGTCTGCGGTCCGACGGTCTACAGCTACGCCCATATCGGCAATGCGCGCCCGGCGGTTGTCTTCGACGTGCTGGCGCGGCTTCTTCGCCGTCTCTACCCGAATGTCGTCTACGCGCGCAACATCACCGACATCGAGGACAAGATCATCGCCGCCGCGAAGGAGCAGGGCGTCGAGATCGCCGCGATCACGGAGAAATATGCGCGGATCTATCGCGAGGACATGGGCACGCTCGGCGTGCTGCCGCCCGACATCGAGCCCAAGGCGACTGAAACCATCGCCGGCATGATCGCGATGATGGAGCGGCTTATCGCCAGCGGCCACGCCTATGAGGCGGATGGCCATGTGCTCTTCAACGTGCCGAGCTATGCCGACTACGGCCGCCTGTCGGGCCGTAACCGCGACGACATGATCGCAGGCGCGCGGGTCGAGGTCGCGCCCTACAAGAAGGACCCGGCCGACTTCGTGCTCTGGAAGCCCTCGATGCCGGACCAGCCCGGCTGGGACAGTCCCTGGGGCCGCGGCCGCCCCGGCTGGCATATCGAATGCTCGGCCATGATCGAAAAGCATCTCGGGCGGACGATCGACATTCACGGCGGCGGCATCGACCTTCAGTTCCCGCATCACGAGAACGAGATCGCCCAGTCGAACTGCGCGCATGACCATGCGCCGCTGGCGCGCTTCTGGCTGCATAACGGCTTCGTCAACATCGAAAAGGAAAAGATGTCGAAGTCGCTCGGCAATGTGCTGCTGGTGCACGATCTCATCGCCCAGGCGCCGGGCGAGGCGATCCGGCTTGCGCTCCTCAATGGCCATTACCGTCAGCCGCTCGACTGGACGGCGGACGGGCTCGCCCAGGCGCGGCGCATGCTCGACAGGCTCTATGGCGCCTTGCGCGCGCTTTCCGATGTGGAGGCGGATGCGAACGACGCCGTGCCCGACGCCTTCATGGAGGCGCTGACCGACGATCTCAACACGCCCAAGGCGCTCGCCGTTCTCTTCGATCTCGCCAGGCAGGCGCATGTGGCGACCGAGACGGCGGAGCGGGCGCGGCTCAAGGCGGCGCTCCAGAATGCGGGCTATCTCGTCGGCCTTCTGCAAGCCGACCCGGAAAGCTGGTTTGCAGGAGCCGGGGTCACACCCCATATCGATGCGGAAGAGATCGAGGCCCTGATCGCCGCCCGGGCGGCGGCGCGCAAGGGGCGGGATTTCAAGGAAGCCGACCGTATCCGCGACGAGCTTGCCGGGCGCGGTATTCTGATCGAGGACGGCCCGCAGGGAACGCTCTGGCGGGTCGCCGGTTGAAACGAAGATGCTGAACGAGATTTATAACACGCGCATTCTGAAGCTCGCGGCGGACATTCCGCTGTCGGAGCGGCTTGCCGATCCCGATGCGAGCGTGACGGCCGTCTCCAAGCTCTGCGGCTCCAAGGTCACCGTCGATGTGAAGGTCGAGGGCGACCGGGTGGTCGCCTATGGCGCGGATGTGAAGGCATGCGCGCTCGGTCAGGCGTCGTCCTCCATCATGGCGCGCCATGTCATCGGTGCGACTGCGGCGGAACTCCACGAGGTCGGCGCCGCCATGCGCCGCATGCTCAAGGAGGGCGGCGAGCCGCCGCGCGAGATCTATGGCGGCAAGTGGCGCGACCTCGAGGTACTGGAGCCGGTGCGCGACTACAAGGCGCGCCACGCCTCCACGCTGCTCGTCTTCGACGCGGTGGAAGAGGCCGTCGACAAGGCGATGGCAGACGCGTAGGAAAAGGCGTGATGGCCGTCTCTGGCATTCGCCGCTGCGGAATGTAATATTCTGTCAACCATACCGGCATAGCCTGCCGGCAGAGACCGGAAGGGGCGGCGCTCCCTCCGCATTGGACGCCAAACATACGGAACGCCAAACAAGGACGAGAGCGTGTCTTTGCAACCGGCACAGATCAAGGGCCTGAGGAGTGGGACTGCGGCGCGGCCCGGCACCCCCACTAGCAGCGGCCCGGCCTGAGAAGCCGGGCCCTGAGGCGCGCGTCTGCGTGCCGGCCTTCGCTTCAATTTGCAAACTTCCCGCTATGGCCGGTCCATTGGACCCCGGCTCATTCGTCGGCCCCTGAATGCGATTTGCCCCTTTTTCGCTCGCGATGCGTGGCCTGATCCAACTCTATCGCTGGTTCATCTCGCCATTGCTCGGTCCGCGCTGCCGGCATCTGCCGAGCTGCTCCGACTATGCGATGGAGGCAATCGAGCGTCATGGCGCCTGGAAGGGCGGGTGGCTCGCGCTCTCGAGGTTGAGCCGGTGCCATCCATACGGTACGCATGGGTTCGACCCAGTGCCGCAGACCCTCCCCGAGGCGCCCTGGTACAGGCCCTGGGCGTTTGGGCGCTGGTCCTGGTCGGCCGAATTGCGCGGGACGGAAGAGAGAAAAACGAGATGATAAAGGTAACGCTGCCCGACGGGTCGGTGCGTGAACTGGCGGAGCCGATGGACGGCCGCGCCTTTGCGGAGAGCATTGCGAAATCGCTGGCCAAGAAGGCGATCGCCGTCAAAATCGACGGCAAGGTGAAAGACCTTGTCACGATGATCGACCGGGATGCGATCGTCGAGGTGGTGACGCCGACGACGCCGGACGGGCTCGAAATCCTGCGCCATGACTGCGCCCATGTGATGGCCGAAGCAGTGCAGGAGCTTTTCCCCGGCACGCAGGTCACAATCGGGCCGGTGATCGAGAACGGTTTCTTCTACGATTTCGCGCGGGCCGAGCCCTTCCGCGCCGAAGACCTCGAGAAGATCGAGGAGCGGATGCGCGAGATCGTCGACCGCGACGAGAAGATCACGCGCGAGGTCTGGCCGCGCGACGAGGCCATCGCCTATTTCAAGAAGATCGGCGAAGCCTACAAGGCCGAGATCATCGAGGGTATTCCGGCGGGCGAGGACGTCTCCGTCTACCGCCAGGGCAACTGGCTCGATCTCTGCCGCGGGCCGCATCTGCCTTCGACGGGCAAGCTTGGCAAGGCCTTCAGGCTGACGAAGCTCGCTGGCGCCTATTGGCGCGGCGACAGCCGCAACGAGATGCTTCAGCGCATCTATGGCACCGCCTGGGCGACGGAAGCCGACCTCAAGGCCTATCTCACCATGGTGGAGGAGGCCGAGCGGCGCGATCATCGCAAGATCGGCCGCGAGATGGATCTCTTCCATCTGCAGGAGGAGGCGCAGGGCTCCGTCTTCTGGCATCCGAAGGGCTGGCGCGTCTGGCAGGCGCTGGAGCAGTATGTGCGCCGGCGCATCGACGCCTCGGGCTATGTCGAGGTGCGCACGCCCCAGCTTCTCGACGCGAAGTTCTGGGAGCAGTCCGGCCATTGGGGCAAGTACCGGGAAAACATGTTCGTCGTTCCCGACGAAGTTCCGTCGACGGACGATGATGCGCCGATCGTTTCGGGCAAGGCCAAGCTCATGGCGATCAAGCCCATGAACTGCCCCGCGCATATCCAGATCTTCAAGCAGGGCGTGAAATCCTATCGCGACCTGCCGCTGCGCATGGCCGAGTTCGGCTGCTGCCACCGCAACGAGGCGCATGGCGCGCTGCACGGGCTCATGCGCGTGCGCCAGATGACGCAGGACGACGCGCACATCTTCTGCCGCGAGGACCAGATTCAGAGCGAGACGGAGGCTTTCGTCGCGCTTCTCGAAAGCGTCTACGACGATATGGGGTTCACGGATCTCAATGTCCGTCTGGCGCTCAGGCCCGAGCAGCGCGTGGGCTCCGACGAGACGTGGGACAGGGCGGAGCGCGCGCTTGCCGATGCGCTCGACGCGCTCGGCCGCAAATATACGCTGGCGCCGGGCGAGGGCGCGTTCTACGGCCCCAAGCTCGAATTCCATCTGAAGGATGCGATCGGCCGCTCCTGGCAGCTCGGCACGCTGCAGCTCGACTTCAACCTGCCCGAACGGCTCGACGCTTCCTATATCGGCGAGGACAGCGCCAAGCACCGCCCGGTGATGCTGCATCGCGCGATCCTCGGCTCGCTCGAGCGCTTCATCGGCATTCTGATCGAGCATTACGAGGGCAAGTTTCCGCTCTGGCTCGCGCCGGTGCAGGTCGTGGTCGCCACCATCACCTCGGAAGCCGACGGCTACGCGCAGGATGTCGCGCAGGCGCTTCGCGATGCGGGGCTCAGGGTCGAACTCGATCTCCGGAACGAGAAGATCAATTACAAGGTCCGCGAACATTCCGTCGGCAAGGTTCCGGTGATCCTCGTCGCGGGCAAGCGCGAGGCGGAGGAGCGCACGGTGTCCGTCCGCCGTCTCGGCTCGACCGACCAGAAGGTGCAGGCGCTGGACGAGGCGATCCGGGCGCTCGCCGCCGAGGCAACGCCGCCGGATCAGAGGCCCGCGGCGCTCAGGGCTGCGGCCGAATGATGAGAATGCCGAGTGATGCAAATGAAGGGGGAAGCGCGGAGCTTCCCCCTTGTGCTTTCGAGCGGAGTGTTTGAGCGTGATGTCGTTTCCCAATCCCGTCGAGGCCGTCATCTTCGATATGGACGGGTTGCTGCTCGATACCGAGCGCATCTACAGGGTCGTGCTGCAAAGGGCGTGCTCCGCGCTCGGCTATGAGATGACCGATGCGCTTTTCCATTCGCTCATCGGCGTTCCGGGACCGGCGGGCTACGCGATCATCCGCGCGCATTTCGGCGAGGGATTTCCGCTCGACGGCTACAAGTTGCGCATCGCCGAAATCGCCGAGGAATTGCTGGCGGCGGGCATCCCGCTGAAGGCGGGCGCCGGCGAATTGCTTCTCGATCTCCGCGCGCGGGGCGTTCCCATAGCACTTGCGACCTCATCGTCGCGTGCGGTCGCCGAGAGGCACCTGAGCCGCGCGGGCATTCGCGATCATTTCGAGATCGTCTTCACCGGCGACGATGTGACGAACGGCAAGCCGGATCCCGAAATCTTCATGAAGGCGGCGGGCGCGCTGGCGATGAAGCCGGGTCGATGCCTCGTGCTCGAGGATTCGCACAACGGCATCCGTGCGGCACATGCCGCTGGCACGATGCCCGTCATGGTGCCGGATATAGTCGCGCCGACGGCGGACATCCGCGCGAAATGCGTCGCCGTCGTCACCGATCTGCATGAGGCGCGCCGTCTGCTCGAAGGGCGCTGATCAGGCGGGACGCCGGTTCCCATAGCGTTTGCGGTATTCGTCCTCGACGCCGTCGAAGGCTGTCCAGAAAGGCGTTGTCGGATTTCCTTCGAGCTGCTCGGCCAGCAGCGCGAGATGCGTGTGCCAGCCGCCGGACACGTTGATGGCATCGTCGATATTGGCTAGTCGGCGATGAGTGAGGACGAGGCGCACCTTGTCGCCCTCCTCGCTGAGTTCGATGACGACTTCGGAGCCGGCCGGGTCGAGATCGTCGTCCCAGGTGAAGCACAGCCGATGCGGCGGCTCGTAATCGGTGACGATGTGCCTGCTTTCGAAAATGCCGCCATATTGCTTGAAGCGTTCGGGCGGCGGGGCGGGGTGTGGTCCGAGATTGGAATTGTCGAAGGTGATGTCCATCCTGCCGCCGATGCGTGGCTCCATGGGGCCGCTCGCAAACCAGGTGCCGCGCTTCTCGGCATCGGTCAGATAGGACCAGACGCGCTCGATGGGGCCAGGCAGGAGGCGCTCGAACCGGACGGTGTCGTTGCCAATGAGTACGCCGTATTCGTTCATCGCTTCACCTTTCCAGAATGTGGGGCTTTGCGCCACGGGCGGACGCCATTTCCGTTCACGAGCCTTTCTTGTCCGCGTCGGAGGCCTTTTGCAGCTCGCGCTCCAGCGCGTCGAGCTTCGGATTCCAGAAGCGGCGAACGCGCTGCAGCCAGGCATCGACCTGCGCCAGCCCCTCCGGGTCGAGCGCGTAGATGCGCCGCTGCGCATCGATGCGCACACGGACGAGGCGCGCCGCCTTCAGCGTCTTCAGATGCTGGGAGACGGCGGGCGGCGTCATGGCGAAGCGGCGCGATATTTCCCCGGCCGAAAGTTCGCCTTCGCTCAGCATCTCGACGATCTGGCGGCGGGTGGGGTCGGAAAGGGCGGCAAAGGCTTGCATGCGATCATATTGTAGAAAATGCTTAATTAAGTAAATAGAAAAATTAAGCGCCTCCGCGTTCGTGCCGGACTTGCCACAGGCGGTTATGGTTAAGTTTCGGTAACCGGTCAGGATTCTGGGGGCGCGAGGGGAGATGAAGGGAAGGGGGCTTGCCGCCATTTTGCTGGCGCTGCTGGCGGGTCTGTGCGCGGCGCGAGCGGAGGGCGATCTGCCGCCCGATCAGACGGCGCCCGCCACCATGTCACCTGTGGTGAGCGCTGGCGAGGCGCTGAGCGCGGCTGCCATGCCCGCGCCTCCCGCGCTCCAATGGCGGATCACCAAGCCCGAATGGAGCGCGAGCGACGAGCGCGCCTTCGGCGATTTCGTGAGGGCCATCGGCAGGAGCGATTGCCGCACGGTGGCGGAATGTCTTTCGGGGCCGGCCAATATCTACCGCAACAGCGATCCGGCGGGCCTGAGCTTCTATGCCGATTGCGCGGACCTGCCCTATGTGCTGCGCGCCTATTTCGCCTGGAAGAACGGCTTGCCCTTCTCCTATGCGAGCGCGGTCGCGGCGAATGGCAACTCGACGGACCTTCGCTATTCGGCGCGAGGCAATCATGTCGTCCTGCGCACCGATGTGACGACGGCCGCGCCAGGCGCCTTTCCCAATGCGCGGATCGTCTTCCTTAATCTCATCAATTCGATTTCGACGGCCATGTACCGTGTGCCGGCGGGCGAGCGGCAAGGCGCGCTCGCGGATTTCTACCCGGTGCGGATCGCGCCCGGCTCAATTCGTCCTGGTACGGTCATTTACGACCCAAACGGCCATGCGGCGACCGTTTACGATGTGGACGATGAAGGCCGCATCCGCTTCATCGACAGCCATCCCGACAATTCAGTGTCGCGCGGCGACTATGGACATCGCTTCGTCCGCGCGTCGCCGCCCATGGGCGCGGGCTTCAAGAACTGGCGCCCGCTCGTGCTCGCCGGAGCAACGCAGGCGCCCGATGGCAGCTATGTCGGCGGCGTCATCAAGCCGCGCGCCGACAGTGAACTCGCAGACTGGTCCGACGAGCAGTTCTTCGGCAATGCGGAGCCGAAGCCTGCCGAGTGGCGCAAGGCGCGGTTCGTCCACAAGGGCGAGGCGCTCGATTATTACGATTATGTGCGCCGCGCCGTTGCGGGCCACGACATCGTCTACGATCCCATCGTCGAGACGCGGAGCCTGCTGAAGGGCCTTTGCGACGATCTGCATTATCGCGTCATGGCTGTCGATATCGCCGTGAAGGCGGGCATCGACAGGCAGCCGCAGCCCGGCCGCCTGCCGGACAATATCTATGGCACATCGGGCGACTGGGAGACTTACTCGACGCCGTCTCGCGATGCGCGCCTCAAGACCTCGTTTCTGGAATTGAAGGATCAGGTCGCGAAGTTTCTGGAGATGGCGCGGCAAGGCTCGAAAAGCACTTCCTATTCGGGCAGCGATCTTGCGGGCGATCTCGCTGCGACCTATCGCGAGGTGGCGGCATCCTGCCCGGTGAGCTATCAGGCAAGCGACGGCTCGATGCGGACCCTGAGCTTCGAGGAAGCGCGCCAGCGCCTCTTCGACTTTTCCTTCGATCCCTATCATTGCCCCGAGCGGCGCTGGGGCGCGCAGCCGGGCGCCGAACTTGCGACGTGCCGCGACGATGAAACGAAGACGGCCTGGTATGCGGCGCAGCAGCGGCTCCGCAATCAGATCGAGCGCACCTATGATGCGAAGATGGGTTTCAGCCTTGCGGAGCTTGAGGCGGGAGCGCCGGGAAGCGGGCGGGACGCGCCGCCCGATATCGACACGCTGGCGCTGATCGGCAGAAGCATGAACGCGAAGGCGGCCGAGGCGGCGCCCTTGCGCTGAGATCAGAAGCGGTGCCAGAGGCCGAATTTCAAGGCGCGCTCGCGCACGATGTTGCGGCCGGCCACCGTCTGCATGACGCCGACTTCCACGGCGAGCGGTTTCGCCACGTCCTGAACGATCGACGCGCCGAGCTTCGCGGCGCTCGGGCTGGCGATGGCGGAATTGCCGCGCCCGACTGAGGCGAAGTTCTCGCTCTTCACAAGCAGCATCGTGCCGTCGCGCGGCTTGAGGCCGAGGGTGACATCCGACTTGAACTGGGCCGGGCGTCCGGCGGGGCGGTGGCGATAGCCGATCAGGGTGTCGGTGAAGCCATCGACGCCGAAGATGTTGAAGCTTCGCCCCGCGATCACATCGAGTTCATGATCCATGTCGCCGCGCCGCGAGGCGAAGGGATCATCGCCCGCGCTCGTGCCGTGAACCGCGATCACCGGCTGCACGGCAAAGCGCGTGCCGCGCCATTCGCCAAGCGAGACGCGAAGACCGGCCTCGGCCCGCGAAAAGCCCTGCTGGCGAAAGGTGATGCCGTAATAGTCTGTTTCGTCGCGAAGCCAGGCGAAAGTGCCGACAAGGGTGAGGCTCTCCATGAGGCCGTATTCGACATAAGGCGCGACTTCGTTTTTGCTGTACGAACTACGCGGCGCGACCTTCCCCGATGAGTTGAAACCGTCCGTCGCTTTCGAGACGGTGACGGGAAGGATGACGAGCGTTTCGCCCTTCGGAAGCGGCCAGGCGCCTGCGCGGGCCGGATCCGATGACGCCGTTCCCGCCAAAGCCAACGATGTTGCCGCGAAAAGAATCCGCCCCGTCCGTGAAATATCCACGGAAGCCCCCCCCCTCGATTGCCCCATGGCGATGGTGAGGGGCGGCCTTGCTTCTGTAAAGAGCAATGGCCTAGTTTGCGATGCCTTTCATCTCGTGAGGTTCAGTGCATTGTCTCGTTCTCAGGAAACCATCGATCTTCTTCTCACGCGCCGCTCGGTGAAGCCCATGAACATGGCCGAGCCCGGGCCGACGCCGGATGAGGTCGAGATCATTCTCCGCGCCGGCGCGCGCGTGCCCGATCACGGCAAGCTCGCGCCGTGGCGTTTCATCCTGTTCAGGGGCGATGCGCGTCGGGCTTTCGGCGAGGTGCTGAAGGAGAGATATCGCGCCATCGAGCCGCGTGCCGGCGACGACCTGCTGGCGATCGAAGCGGGGCGGTTCCTTCGCGCGCCGCTCGTTGTCGCTGTCGTTTCGCGCATCGTGCCGAGCCGCAAGGCGCCCGAATGGGAGCAGCGCCTTTCGGCTGGCGCCTCGTGCCAGAACATGCTGGTGGCAGCGACGGCGCTCGGCTATGCCTGCACCTGGATCACGGAATGGTACGCTTATGACGAGGAGATCGCCCGTGCTCTCGGACTTGGCGAGAGCGAGCGCGTGGCGGGGTTTCTCTATTTCGGCAGCACCAGCTTGCCGAGGGATGAGCGCGAGAGGCCCGTGCTTGCCGACATCACCACGGAGTGGAAGGGCTGACGCCCGTTCAGCGGGCGCGGATATCGCCGTCCTGGCGCATGGCGGTCAGGCGGCCCTGATGGAGCGCAATCATTTGCGCGTGGTCGCGCTTCGCACCGCCCGGCTGCCGGGTGCCGAATATGTGATGCCGGTGGTCATAGACATAGGCGACAATGACCAGAAGCAGAAGCACGCCGGTCGAGACGCCCGCGCCGTGACTCTGGAGGTAGGTGAGCGCGGTGATCGCCGCACTCGCCAGAACAAGTATCAACGCCAGGCCGATCTTGAATGCGCGCATTTCCGGAGTCCCCCGCTTCGAGCTTTCATGTTTGAATCGGCCGCATCCGACGAGAGTATATCCCGCAATCACCGCAAAGCGGAAATGTGAGTTTCATGGGCAGTCAGGGTTCGGAGCATCGGGCGCGGCAACGCATCAGGGGCGTCCTTTTCGACAAGGACGGCACGCTTTTCGAGTATCACGGGACCTGGGTGCCGATCATTTTCGAGGCGGCGTCGATGGTCGCGGAGGGGGATGCGGCGCTCATCTCGCGCCTCGTCGTTGCGGCGGGCTATGACGAGGCGCGGCGGCAGATCAGGGCCGGGAGCCTCTTTGCCGGCGGCGACACGATCGAACTTGCGGATACGTGGCGGCAGCTCGGGGTTCGCCGCGAGCAGGCCGACCTCGTGACCTCGCTCGATGCGCTTTTCGCGCGGCTTGCGCCCGCCATGTCGGTTCCGGTGACCGACCTTCCCGCGCTGTTCTCGACGCTGACGGGCCGCGGCCTCAAGCTCGGCCTCGCTACCAACGATGTCGAGGCTTCGGCGCGGGCGCTCATGGCGCGTTTCGCACTCGATCCGTTCCTCTCGTTTCAGGCGGGCTATGACAGCGGGCATGGAGCGAAACCCGGACCGGGCATGACGCTCGCCTTCTGCGAACGGGTGGGTCTTGCTCCCGAGAGCGTGGCCGTCGTCGGTGACAACCGGCACGATCTCGACATGGGCCGCGCGGCCGGGGCGGGGCTTCTCGTCGGTGTCCTCACGGGCACGAGCGCGCATGCCGATCTCGCGCCGCTCGCCGATGCGGTGATCGAGAGCGTGGCGGATCTGCCGTCGCTGCTCGATGTCTATGTCTAGGTCCGTGTTTAGGCGAGATCCCAGATCGACTTGAAGTCGCGCGTCTCGTCGAGAAGGCGCTGCGCGGGCGTCTTCTTGTCGATATGCCCGATGAGATTGCGATAGGTGCCGAAGCCGCAAAGCTCCTGCAGGCGCGGCTCGAAACGGCGGACGATTTCGAGCGGGATGCCGAGCTGCTGGTTTTCCTGCTGGCGGATGTAGCCCGCACAGTAATTCATGGCGATGCCGACGCGGCGCGCGCCGGAGTTGTTGGCGCCGCCGCCATGCCAGAGGCTTCCATGCCAGATGAGAACCGAGCCTTTCGGCATTTCGGCCGGAATGCTGTCATAGTGCTGGCCGTAATTGGGCGAGGCATCCGCTTTGTGCGTACCCGGAATGATCCGCGTCGCGCCGTTCTCCTCGGTGAAGTCGGTGAGCGCCCACATCGAATTGCAGACGAAGGGCGCATGGGGTTTTGCGACCGGCATCACCTGATCGTCGGCATGGATGGGTTGCGCAATCTCGCCCGGGTCGATGGAGATCGAGGAAAGTGACGAGACGAGGCAGCCGGGGTCGAGCACGCCCTCGACGATGGGCAGCACGTTCGGATGCACGGGGATGCGCTGGAATATCTCGCCAAGCGCCAGGAGATTGTAGATGCGGACCGTGTGGTGGCCTTCGAAGCCGTTGCGCGCGGGCACGATGCCGAGATCCTTTTCGAGCCGCAGCAGCGTCTCGTTCAGCGCATCGACGAGATCGGGCTCGATCGCGTTTTCGACGATGGTGAAGCCGTGCTCTTCGACTTCCGCCAGATGGGTTTCGAGGCTTTTCTTGTTCATTGGGTATTCTCCCCGTAACGGCCGTTCTAGCGCCAACTCGTCGGTTTGACGTCGAAGGCGAGGCTGATGCGTTGCTCATTGCCCGAGAAGGGCAGCGTGCGGTGAAAGACATAAGAAGGAAAGAAGAAGGCGTCACCCTCGCGCGGCTCATAGGTGAGCGTCTGCGGCTCGAAGGTAGCGTCGAAATCGGGCGGCGGATGGCCGAACTCGATCCAGCCATCGCGCGAGGTGGCGCCATCGCCCATGGTCGGCGGCAGCGCCACGTAATAGACGCCGCTCATCCAGCCGCCGACATGGATATGCGAGTGCTGATGGCCGCCTTCCGAAAGAAGCGTGCCCCACAGATCGAGCTGATATGTCTTTGGCACGAAGCCGAGGAAGGGGTGGTTCTTCTCGCGCTTGATCGCGTCGAAATGCGCGTCGATGGCGTGGCGCAAGGTCTGCTCGAATGCGAGGAAGGGCTCGCGCGGATTGTCGAGGAGAAGCCCCGTCTGCCCGCCCTTGCGCGTCGCCTTGCCGAGCGGCTCCCACACCGTCGTCGTGTCGACGCGCAGCGCTTCGGCAAGCGCCTTGTTGAATTCGGCAATGGACGAATAGCCGGGAGGCGGCGTCAGGCTCACGCGGCTGATGAGACGCGCGAGTTCTGCGCGGAATCCGGCCGGCATCTGTCCCAGCTCTTGCGCGCGCGCATAGGGAAACCACGCGGCGGCGCGCCGTTCCGGCCCGAAGCGCGTGAGCGCGCGATCGAAGATCTCGGCCGCCTCGCGCGCATCGCCGCGCCTGAGCTTGGCGAGGCCGAGGCTCACATAGCTGAGCGCGTCCTTGGGATCGAGGATCGAAGCGCGCTCATAGGCGGCTTCGGCGGCGGCGGGATCGCCGCGCTTCTGCTCGGCATTGCCGAGATTGCCATAGGCGGCGGCGAGCTTCGGGTCGATCTCGATGGCGCGCCGGAAGAGATCGGCCGCCTCGTCGGCGCGCTCCTGACGCAGCACGACCATGCCGAGCAGCATGACGGCCGTGGCGTTCCGCGGCTCGAGTTCCACAGCGCGGCGGAACGCCGTCTCGGCCTGCGCAAAGTGTCCGGCGCGCTGGGCGACCTGGCCGAGCGTCAGATGGAAGAGTGGAATTTGCGGAAAGGATGCAGCAGCGGCCGCATAATGCGTCTCGGCCTCTGCCCAGCGGTTCTGCTGCTGGAGGATACGGCCGTAATTCGTCCAGGGGATCGGCGAGTGAGGAGCGAGTTCGAGCGCGCGGCGCAGCGCGGATTCCGCCTCGGCGAAGCCGCCCCGCTCGATGAGCACGGCCGCGAGCATCGACAGCGTTTCGGCATCGTCGGGCGAAATGGCGAGGAGCGCGCGGCACTCGGCCTCGGCCTCACCCTTTTTTCCCGATTGGATCAGGCCGAGGATTTTCTGGCGCCGTTCGATGATTTCGGCCGGCAATGACGTCTGGTCGCTCACTTTCACACCCATGCTTGTGCGGGGCCCAAGCTGCACGGGGGAGGGCGTTGCGTCAATAAGCGCCGGACAGGAGGATGCGGGCCGGAACCCGCATCCTCGATCTTGCCCCGAGGCCGGTTACTCGGCGGCCGAGAGCGCGGCAGGGGCGCGCTGGAGCCCGCGAACGAGCTTGCCGGGGAGCGCGCCGGTTGCCACGCCATTCTCGAAGGTGACGGTGCCGCTGACGATGGTGGCCCGGTAGCCTTCCGAGCGTTGGATCATGCGCCGTCCTTCCGCCGGAAGATCGAAGACCATTTCCGGCGCGAGGATGCGAAGCCGCTCGAAGTCGATCACATTGACGTCGGCCTTCATGCCTGGCGCGATGACGCCGCGATCGTTGAGGCCATAGAGGCGCGCCGTGTCATGCGTCTGCATGCGCACCACCTGCTCGAGCGGCAGGCGGGGTCCGCGGTCGCGGTCGCGCACCCAATGCGTCAGCATATAGGTCGGGAAGCTCGCATCGCAGATGACGCCGCAATGCGCGCCGCCATCCGAAAGGCTGAGGACCGTCGCCGGATGCTGAAGCATCTCGTGGATGTGGTCGAAGTTGAAGCGCGCATAGTTGAGAAGCGGCAGGTAGATGTAGCCGCGCCCGTCCTTCTCCATCAGCATGTCATAGACGATCTCGGCCGGATCGCGGCCGGTGCGCGCGGCGAGCGCGGCGACGCTCGCATCGGCGGCGGGTTCGTAGTCGAGCTTGCCGTCATTCTCGAGGCGGAACATGCGGTCGAAGCCCTGCGTCATGATCATGCCGAGTGTGCCCATGGGCTTCGGCTTGTCGGCGAGGATGCGCGCGCGGACCTCCGGGTCCCTCAGCTTCGCCAGCCGCTCCGCGAAGGGCAGGCGCGCGATCTCGTCATAGGTGGCGCGGCCGACAAAGGGATGGATCGTGCTCTGCCAGCCGAGCACCATGCCGGTCGGGCGGCAGGCGATCTGCGCGGTGATGTTCGCGCCCTGGCGGCGCGCTTCTTCTGTCAGGTGGAGCATGGAGCGCCACTTGTCGGCGTCGACCGGCGATTGCAGCAGCGCATAGGTGACGGGAAGGCCCGTCTCGGCGGAGAGCGCCTTCATCCAGTGGAATTCCTCTTCCGCCGGGGTCATGTCGGAAGCGATCTCGAAGACGCCATGCCCGGCATCTCCCAGCGCGCGGCCGATGCCGATCAGCTCCGCCTCGTTGGCGAAGGTGCCGGGCACGGGTTCACCGTCCTTCGAGAGATGAAGCATGGTGCGCGAGGTCGAGAAGCCGAGCGCGCCGGCCTCTATGCCTTCGCGCACGATCCGCGCCATCTCCTCGATGTCCTCGCGCGTCGCCGGTTCGTTGCGCGCGCCCCGCTCGCCCATCACATAGGCGCGGACGGAGCCGTGCGGCACCTGCGTGGCGACGTCGAGCACGCGCGACTGTCTTTCCAGACTGTCGAGATATTCGGGAAAGGTTTCCCAGTTCCACTTGATGCCTTCGGCAAGCGCCGAGCCCGGAATGTCCTCGACGCCTTCCATAAGCGTGATGAGCCAGTCGTGGCGGTCGGGGCGGGCGGGGGCGAAGCCCACGCCGCAATTGCCCATGACGACCGTCGTCACGCCATGCCAGCAGGAAGGCGAGAGATACTCGTCCCAGGTGACCTGGCCGTCATAATGGGTGTGGATGTCGACGAAGCCGGGGGTGACGAGGAGCCCCTTCGCGTCGATCTCGCGCCGGGCTTCTCCCTTGACCTCGCCCACCTCGGTGATGAGGCCGTTGTCGATCGCCACATCGGCGATGCGGGCGGGCGCGCCTGTGCCATCGACGAGCGTGCCGCCGCGAATGATGAGATCGTGCATCCTGTCCTCCCCTGGAATGGCTGTTGAGAACCACTATAGGGAGGAGGAGCAGGGCACGCCAAGATAAAATATACCGCGGTCTAGTTTTCTGCCGGGGCGGTAGCGGAGGGCCCGGCCTCCGCCGGGGCGGCGTGCCCGTTGGACTTCGTGCGGGTCGCGCGAGCCTTGGCGGATTTGGGCTTTGCGGAATTCGGCTTCCTGGTGGTCTCGCGCTCTGCCCGGCGTTCGGCGAGGCGCTGGCGCGCGGCCTCCGCAGCCACGGCGAGAAGCGTTTCGTCCGCCAGTTCGATCTCGTCGCAGGCGATGCCGATATAGTCGGCGAGCTTGTTCAGATCTGGCAGGGCCTCGCGCGCACCGAGCAGCCCGAAGTCGAGTTCGTCCGCATAGCTCGTGACGGTGATGTTGAGCGCCTGCCCGTGAACGAGCACGGACATCGGATAATTGTGAACGAGTTCCGCGCCCATCAGATAGAGCTTCTCGCGCGGGCCGGGCACGTTCGAGATCACGAGATTTGCGGGCGGGGCGACCATGTTGCCGAGGCCGAGCGCCTGCGAGAGGAGAATGACGCCGTTCATCAGCAGCGCGTAATTCGTCGCCGTCTCGCGCGCCACGTCGCCGAGCTTGAGCTTGGCTTCGGTCGCGGAAGCGTGAATGGCCTTGAGCCGCGCGATGATGTCTTCTTCGTCCGTCGCGAGCGTCGTCACGATCATGGAGATCTGGTTGCCGCGCTGCTCGGCCCCTTTCGGCCGCACCGATACGGGGCACATGGCGAGGATGGGCTTGTCGGGGAGCTTGCGGTGATCCTTGAGATAGCGCCTGATCGCGCCCGCGCAGATGCCGAGCACGACATCGTTCACCGTGAGGTTCAGGTCCTTCGCGATCGCCTTTATGCGCGAAAGCGGGACCGTATGGGTCGCGAAGCGGCGATGGCGCGTGATCGACTGGTTGAAGGGCGTCGGCGGCGCGGTGAAGGGGAGCGGCGATTTCCGGGCGCTGCCGGCAAGCATCTCCATTCCCGACTTGAGCGCGGCGGTCGAAAGCTGCTGCACCGAGCGCGCCTGCCCGAGCAGGCCCGAATAGCTGCGCGCGAGCCGGTCCATGAGTTTCATCGGCTCGGCAGGCTTCTGGCCCGCGGGCGGCACCTGCCAGAAGGCGAGCGGCTTCTTTGTAGTGCGGGTTTTCGACAGCACGCGATCGAGGATCGACATGGCCGCGACGCCATCGACGCAGGAGTGATGGATCTTGAAGTAGAGCGCGACCTGGTTGTTCTCCAGCCCCTCGATGAAATAGCACTCCCAGAGCGGGCGGGTGCGGTCGAGAAGGCGGGAGTGAAGCCGCTCGACGAGCTTCATCAACTGGTCCATCGAGCCCGGCGCGGGCAGCGCCGAATAGCGGACGTGGTAGTCGAGATCGAAATTCGTATCCTCGATCCAGCTCGGCCAGACATCGAGTTTCAGATAGTCGGCGCGCAGCTTCATGTTGAACGGCGGGGCGGGTGGGATCGAATGGTCGATTCGCTCCATCAGGTCGCGGAAGAAATTGCCCTTGTAGTTCTTCGGCAGCCTGAAGATCTGGAGCCCGGCCACATGGGCCGGACACTCATCTGTTTCGACCTGCAAGAAGGCCGCATCCTGCACATTCAGTCGCGTCATTGATCCCCGCGCCTCCCAACGCGTTCCTCGGGAGGCAGTCTTCCACAAATGGAGGGGGTGACGCTATGGAAAGCTGGCCGCGTGCCGCTAGTCGACCGCGCCGGGCATGGGCTTGCCAGCGAAGAATGCGTCGAGATTGGCGATGACGGCATCCGCCATGGCGCCAAGCGCCTCGCGCGTGCCACCGCCGAGGTGAGGCGTCAGCACGACATTCGGCAGGCTGCGCAAATCCTCGCGCACATCCGGCTCGTTCTCGAAGACGTCGAGCCCGGCGCCTGCAATGGTGCGGTTCTCAAGCGCCGCGACGAGCGCGTCCTCGTCGATGGCCGAGCCGCGCGTGATGTTGACGATATGGCCGTCCGGCCCCAGCGCCTCCAGCACGCCTGCGTCGATCATGTGCCGGTTGCTCTCATCGGCCCTGTGGGCGAGCACGAGCACATCGGCCCAGCGCGCAAGTTCCAGCACCGAGCCGAAATAGCGGTAGGGCACGTCCTCGCGCCGGTGGCGGCCGTGATAGGCGATCTCGGTTTCAAAGGCTTCGAGGCGGTGGGCGATCTTCTGGCCGATGGCGCCGAGCCCGACAATGCCGACGCGCCTGCCCGTGAGCCCGCGCGCAAAGAGCAGCCCCGCCGGGTTGGCGCCGCGCCATTCGCCCGCGCGGATGAGGCGGTCGCCCGCCGTCACATGCCGCAGCGAGGCAAGGAGGAGAGCGACGGAGAGGTCGGCGACGCTCGCCGCATTGGCGCCGACCGTGTTCGCAACCGCGATCCCGCGCGCTTTTGCGGCCTCGACATCGACGCCCTCATAGCCGGAGCCGAAGGTCGCGATCACGCGCAGGCGCGGCATAGCGTCGATCTCGGCCGGGCCGGTCGTGAGCGCGCCGATGGTGACAAGGGCCTCGGCCTCGCCCTTCGCCTCGGCGGGGACGAGCGTGTAGCTCTGGGCAATCTTGTGCTCGAAGAACTTGCCGAAGGGAATGGCGAGGAAAACGCTCGGCTTCATCTGGGACTCCATATTCACATTCAATCGGCCGGCTTGCCGGCTTCGGCGCGGGCGATGAGGGCGCGCGCCTGTTTCAGGTGGGGAATGTCGAGCATGACGCCATCGAGCGCGACGACGCCGACATCGCCAGCCTTGTCGAACGCCTCGACCACGGCGCGCGCATGGGCGACGTCTTCCTCCGACGGGGTGAAGACGCCATTGATGACCGGCACCTGGGCGGGGTGGATCGCCATTTTCGCGGTGAAGCCGTCGCGGGCGGCCTCGCGCGCCTCGCGCTCGAGCCCCGCCTCGTCGCGGAAATCCTTGTAAACGCCGTCGATCGGCATGACGCCCGCGGCGACGGCACCAAGAAGCGTCAGCGTGCGGGCGAGCCTGTATGGGTCCGTGTAGCCGCCCTCGTCATTCTTGTTGCTGCGGGCGCCAAGCGCGGCGGCAAGGTCTTCCGCTCCCCAGGTGAGGCCGAAAAGGCGCGGGCTCGCGCCCGCATAGGTGCCGAGCGAGAAGAGCGAGGCAGGCGTTTCGGTCGCCACGCAGAAGAGCCTGACCCCTTCGGCCGGCATGCCGGCATCTGCCTCGATTTCGGCGAGCGCGGCCGATACCTGCCTCACGCAGTCGCCGGAGAGCGTCTTCGGGATCAGGATCGCATGCGGACGGTGCGGCACGACGGCCTCGAGGTCGTCCCGCCAGAGCGGCGTATCGAGCGCGTTCATGCGGACGCAGATTTCCGGCCCGCCGGCCCCTGCGCTCATCAGATAGTCGCGCGCCATGGCGCGGGCCGTCGCCTTGTTTGACGGGGCGACAGAATCCTCGAGATCGAGGATGAGCGCATCGGCGCCGGCATCCGCCGCCTTTGAAAGCTTCTTGTCGCTGTCGGCGGGAACGAAAAGGAAGGAACGCATGGTCGGGCCTCGGCTTGTCTGAAGGCGGGCTGTCTCACAGCCCGCCGGTCGGCTAGGTTATAAGCGCAGCGAGCGGGAAAATGAAAAGCGCTTCGGGGTTCCTCCAGCATGACCTTCCATCTCCATGACCGCCTGATGGCGGACACATATACGGTCAAGGATCTGCCGCTGTGCCGGCTCCTCCTCATGGACGACCAGCGGTTCCCATGGACCATCCTTGTGCCGAGGCGCGACGGGCTGCGCGATTTCCATGACGTGGCGAAAGCCGACAAGCCGGCATTCCTCGGCGAGATCGACCATGTCAGCGCGGTGCTGAAGGCGATGACCGGGGCGCAGAAGATCAATGTGGCGGCGCTCGGGAACATGGTTCCGCAGCTTCACGTTCACGTC
>WBZO01000859.1_pt1 | contig 55112 bp, 46 predicted proteins | sample 5204261 | NCBI WGS metagenome assembly WBZO01 (sample SAMN12412400, study PRJNA552823) | activated sludge metagenome | isolation source: activated sludge from anammox sidestream of wastewater treatment plant... | place: USA: North Carolina | collected 2017-09
CGCCGATGCCATCATCGCCCTGCGGTGCTGTCGGCTCAGTGGGCGCTTCGAAGACTTCTGGCAACGGCGCGCCGCCCGCTGCGTCGCCGCATGACCTCCCTCATCTCACAAACCTGACGTGCACCCCGGCCGCGGCGCCGCGGCGCCTCGCGCGCGGCCTGCACCGCCCCCTACTGTCGCGACCGGCTGCGCCCGATACGAGCGGTGATCGGGCGCCCTGCGCTCCCCGCGGCGTCCCTCTTCACACTCTGGCACGCCAATGCACGCACCCTGCTCTCGAGTCGCCCTCCTGATTCCGCTCGCGGCCGCCCTGCTCGTCACCGGCTGCGAGAGCGAGAAGAGCGCCAACCCGCTGAGTCCGAACGTCGCCGGCCCGATCCCGGGCGTCACCATCACGGCGCCCAAGGCGCTGGAACCGGTGAACGGATCGAAGGTGGAGGGCGACAAGCAGCCGATCACGCTGCTGCTCGAGAGCCCCACGACCAATGGTGAGCGGTCGCTCTGGATCGATCTGGAGGTGGCCACCGACGCGGGCTTCACCGGTAAAGTGCACTCGGCGGCCCGCCTCAGCCCCGGCGCCGGGGGCCGTACCAGCTACAAACTGCCCGAGGCGCTGCAGACGGGACGTTCCTACTACTGGCGCAGCCGCGGCCTGGACGGGGCCAACACCAGCGACTGGTCGGTGACGGCCAGCTTCGAGGTGATCGTGCCGGCGTTCATCGCCCCGCCGGCGCCGGTCTCGCCCGTGAACGCGTCGACGACGGCCACCAACGCCCCCGAGATGGTGGTGACCAACGGGGCGGTCACGGGCATCACCGGAACCGTCACGTATCGATTCGAGGTCTCGCTGGTGCCGACCTTCACGACCACGGCGGCCGTGGTCACCGTCGCGCGCGACCCGGGCGGCACCACGAGGGCGTCGCTGGGCACGCTGCCCTATGCCACGGAGTTCTTCTGGCGCGTGAGCGGCAGCAACGGCGTCATCACGTCGGCCTACACCGCCGTGCAGAGCTTCAGGACCCCCGCCGCCCCGGCGCCGCCACCGCCGCCGACGCCCATGCCGAACCCGAATCCGACTCCGCCGCCGGCGCCGGGCCCCGGGCCCACGCCCGGCAACCGGACGCCGAACCCGCCGGCCGGCCAGCGGCTGCCGCTGCCGAACATGGCCTGGGTGGTCGAGGAAGTCGCGCGCACCTACCCCAACGCGCTGCGCAACTCCTGCCAGGAGCAGGGCGGCACGTGGGAGTTCATGGATCGCGTGGTCGACCGCCTGCGGCAGTACGACACGCGTTGGGGTTACAACTGCAAGCGCGGCGACTGCAATCACCCCTCGCTCGACGTGGTCGACTACAACTGGGGATCGAGGGCCGACGAGGGGACGACCGACGTCTACATCATCGACATCCTGGGCGGCCACTGCGGCAGCAACCCGACGCCGGCGTGGATCGACCAGACGCAGGTGACGCTCAACAGCGGCACGATCGGCCGGTGGACGAGCCGCGGACGCTTCTGAGGCGGCACTATGTGGTAGCCTCCCTTCGCGCGCGCGGGTGAGGGCCTTCCCCGCGCGCGGTCGTGTTCCACCGCCGGCCCGCCGGCCGGCGCCCGGATTCCGGGGGATGGCGAGGGTGCTCCGCGTGCAGTTCCGTCACACTACAGTCACGTTCTTGATCGTCGGCGCGACCGTCGTCGCACAGGCCTGCGGCGGCGGCGATCGGGCCAACACCAACCCTGGCGTCCTGGCCTCGCCGACGGCGCCCTCGGGCGTCGCCGCCGGGCCATCCAGCGGCGTGTCTGGGGCCGGTACGGTCACGACCGCCGTGAAGACGCCGGCCGGTGGAGCGTTGACCCTGCCAGCCGAGATCTCTACCGGTGCGTCGGGGGTGGCGTTCCCCGGGCGCGACGAATCGTTCGACTTCCGCGCCAACTACCTCGAGCAGAAGTACCGCACGGGGTTGAATCGCACGCCCGGTGACTCGTACGCCGACGTGGAAGGCGCCATCGTCTGGACGCAGGAGTACCTGCGCTATCGTCTCGGCCAGTGCCCGCACGAAGAAGCGGTCACCAGGGTGTTCGACCAGATCGAGGGCAGGCCCGCGGCGCCGCTCTGCGGCCAAGGCATCGATCCGTTCCCGTCGCGCGTGGAGTCGCTGAACTTCCGACTGCGCCTCGAGGACAAGTACCGTAATCACCTGAACCGGCAACCCGTGCAGACGGCCGTGGACGCCGAGGGCGATGTCGTGTGGACACAGGAATACCTGCGCTACCGCACGAACGGCTGCAGCCAGGCCGAGACGGTGCAGAGGATCGACGACCAGATTGGTGGCAAGGGCGTGCAGCCGACCTGCTTCGTCCCTGGACAGCCCTACGGCCCGAATCGCTCGATCGGCTTCAACGAGGCCTTCGACATCATCGTCAATTACCACAACCGCAGCGGTGCGGACCTTGGAAGAAACAGCACGCGCGAGAGCCGCGTTCAATGGTTCTTCTCCGCGGCCGCGATCGTCCACTACGGGCACCCGGTCTACAACCCGAACGGTGGGGATCGGAACTGGTGCGTCAAGGATGCCGGCGGCGGCCGCCCCCCCTCCGATGACGTCATCGTCCGGTGCGACTCGCGCGAGGCGTGGGATCTGATCAGCGGCGCCGGCGCCAACGGCTACTCGTTCGACTGGCACTCGGTCGGCCGGCTGGGATCCGCACAGAACGTCTATCCGCCGCCGCTCGGCTCGCTGCCACGCTGACGCGTCGCGCGGTTGAGGCCAGATACGTCCGGAGGCCGGGGGCACTGAGGTCCCCGGCCTTTGCCGTCTGCGGTCGCCGCCGGGGCGCCATGCCGCGCGCTGCGAGAGTTCCCTGCGAAAAACAACCGCCGCGCACGATTCCTCGTGATAAATTCTTGCGCTGGCTTCTCGACGTAATTGCCAGCGCGATGGCGCCGAACGACGAAAGGACACGCATGCGACGGATCCTGGGCTGTTTCCTTGTTTCCTGTCTGGCGCTGCCGCTCACCGCGGCGGCCCAGCCGGCCGCGACCGTGGGCCGCGGCTTCTTCTCTGTCTACATGGGCGCGCAATCCGGCGACGGCGCGTCCACGCAGGGCGGTACCTTCTCCATCTATGAAGAGCAAGGCACGTTCGGCGCGAAACAGAGCTACGACGGCGCCGGCCTGCTGTCGATTGGCGGCGGTGTGCGCGTGGTGGGCCGCGTGGCCGTCGGCGCGGCGTTCTCCCGCATGTCCGACGATCAGGCCGGCACGGTGACGGTGTCCGCGCCACATCCCCTGTTCTTCGCCACCCCCAGGACCGCCACGCTGGATCAGTCCGGCCTGAAGCACGAGGAGACGGCCTTCCACCTGCAGGCCCTGTACGTGGTCCCCGTAGGCGAAAAGTTCGAACTGGTGGTCGGCGGCGGGCCCAGCTTCATCTCGGTGAAGCACGACTTCGTCTCGAGCGCCGGTTTCGCGGAGACGAGCGCACCCTACTCCAACATCAACATCACCAACGTCAAGGTGACGCGGGCCGACAAGACCGCCACCGGCTTCAACGTCGGCGCCGAGGCGACCTTCTTCCTCACGCGCACCATCGGCGTGGGCGGCTTCGCGCGCTGGGCCGGCGCCAAGGCCGACCTCGACACGGGTGCCGGCAGCACGGTGGAAGTCGACCTCGGCGGGCCGCAGTTCGGCGCCGGCGTGCGGGTGCGCTTCTAGGGCCGCGGGTTTTCGGGCTATTCACAGGAAAGGGACAGCGATGCAAGCAACACTGCGGTGGACGATGGCGGGCCTCTGCCTCGTCGCCACGACCGGCATCGTCGCCTGCGGCGACAAGAAGACGACTCCCACCTCGCCGACAGCGGCCGTCTCTGGCGGCGCGGCCTCGACTGGCGGCGTATCGGGTCCCTCGGATCTCGTCGGTTCAGCCAATCCCGACGGTTCGACGCTCAAGGCCAGCGCGCCGGGCAACCCCCTGCCATCGGGCGGTGCCCCGGTCGACACGCGACAGCCAACCCTCACCTGGACCAACGCGACGGGGCGATACCAGCAGGCAAGCTTCACGTACGAACTGGAGTTCTACAAGGTCAACGACATCCAGTTCCGGGTCACCGTGCCACAGGCCTCGGGCGCGACAACCAGCTATGATCTGCCGGCCGAGCTCGACTACGACACGGTGTACCGCTGGCGCGTGCGTGCCACGCTGGGCACGGCCTTCGGCCCCTGGGCGGCCACGGCCACCTTCCTCACCCCGCCCAGGCCCATCAGGCCGCCCACGACCGGCGGAGGCGGCGGCATCGGGCCGCGCACGCCCGATCCGGCGCCCGGCTCACGTCTCCCCCTGCCGAACATGGCGGCCGTCGTCGAGCAGGTGGCCCGGCAGTACCCGAACGAGCTGCGCCACTCGTGCCAGCACGAGGGAGGATCGTGGGATTTCATGGATCTCGTGGTCGACACGCTCCGGGCGAACTACGACACGCGGTGGGGCTACAACTGCAAGCGCGGCAACTGCAACGACCCGTCGCTGGACGTCATCGCCTACCACTTCGGCGCCGGTCCGGACGAGGGCAGCAAGGATGTCTACGTCGTCGACATCATGCTCAGCCACTGCGGCTCGAACCCGACGCCGGCCTGGATCGATCAGACCCAGGTGACGTGGAACTCGGGAACGACCGGCGCCTTCACAAGCCGCGGCCGGTTCGGTGAAGGCCAGCTGGCCACAGGCGGCGGCCCCGTGACGACGTTACCGCCAGTGACCGGACCCGGCGGCCCCGTGAACGGGCGCACGCCGGATCCGCCAGCCGGGTCGCGCCTGCCGCTGCCGTCGTATGCGCAGGCGAAGGTCTTCGAGCTCGCGGCCGCACGGCCCGACCTGCTCAAGGGCCAGTCCTGCCCGCGCGGCCTGAAGTACGTGAACAATCCGTGGCAGGACTACATCGTCGACGAGCTGCGGAAGATCGATACGCGATGGGGCTACAACGCGAAGCCCAATCGCTCGGCCGCTGACAACGGCGGCGTCGCGGTCGTCGCCGCCGGTGACGAGATCACCTATCACTGGGGCCCCGGGAAGGATCAGGGATCGACCGACGTGTACGCGATCGACATCCTGCAGGGACACTGTGGTTCGAACCCGGCGATCACGTGGCGCGATTTCACGGGCCAGGAACCCGTGATCTGGACGGGCGCCGGCCGCTTCTGAATCCTGCGCCGAGGTGGCCCGGCACGAGCCGGGCCGCCTCGGCGGCTACTGCGAACCGCCCGCGGACGGCACTGACGGTGGACGACGAGTTCGGGATCGACCCCGTCGACCCGCCCTCACCTCGACGTCCGTTTTCCCCCACCAGCCCGCTGCTCGGCCACCACGATCGACCGGCCCTCGAAGCGCCACGCCGGGTCCCGTCGCCACCGCTGCAATTGTCTCCGGAAGTGGGCCAGCGCCCCGCGTTCGGCTCCCTCCGCCAGTTCGTCCATGCGATCGACGACCGCCAGTTCCAGGTCCGCCAGCGTCCCGCCATTCCGTAGGGCGAGAAAGGCACGCCTGCTGTCGAGCGGCAGCAGATCGACGCCCCCAAGGCCGGAGAACGCCTGGCGGTCCACCAGGATCAGGCCGCGTCTGCCAGACAGGATGGCAATGTCCGCGAGCGGCGTCGCGGCGGGCGCTGCGTGGACAGATCCCGTCTGGTCCCGATCGAACAGGTTCACGATGGCACGCGCCGGGTCGCGGTCGATGCCGCGCAACCACGCCAGCACGTCCTCCGGCAGGGTGAGCGCCACCAGGCGGCTGGGACGGCCGAACTTCGGGGGACGGCCTCGGGGTCGCGCCACGTTACTCTCCTCTCCAGGCGAGCTCAGCCAGGCTCATCGGATCTCCAGGATCCCGCCCTGTCGTTGCGACACCGGGACCGGGTTGTCAGCCTATCGTCGTCCGCGCCGTCCAGTCAGGCGGTGTCGTGCCTCGCGAAACTGATAGATCGAGACCGTTCCCGACTCGAAGACCCGTTCGAACAGCTCCGGCGACGCGTCGAGCACCGCCTCGAGTTGCGGGTGCCGCTCCCGCTCCGGGGGACCCACGACCAGGTAATCGATCCCGTATCGCCGGCACTCGATGGCGGCCTCGAGTCCCGACGCCGCCGCGAAGACGGAAACGACGCGGTTGCTCGCCCGTTCGTAGCCGATGAGCGGAATCATGGAGATCGGCAGTCCGGCCGCCATCCGCCGCTCGGCGAACGCCGGGATGTAGGCCCACGTCGCCGCGCCGCGCGCGACGGGGTCCACCTGCACGATGGCGTCGGCGTCGGTCCTGGTCCGCACCCACTCGAGGGCCGCGACCTCGTCGGGCGTCAGGAGCAGCGTCCAGCGAAACCCTGGCGCTTCGGCGAAGTTGGTGATGTCCTGCGTGTTGTAGAGATCGATCAGCGGCGTGGGCAGCGCGGCCAGCAGGACGAGGCCCGCCAGCGCGGCCGCCGCCAGGCGCGGGACGCGACGCAGGGCGGCGATGCGGCCGAACACGAGCGCGGCCAACCCGGCCATCAGGATGAACAGCACGTGACCAACCCGCCAGCCGACGTACACGTCCTGGTGATCGCGGACGTCCACGAAGACGTAAGACAGGGCACAGACGCCCACGAGGCTCGCCACGAGCGGCAGCAGCGAAGGCCGGTCATCGCGCTGGCGCCACAGCACCAGGACGGCCACGGGCAGCAGGATCAGGAACGGTCCGAGTCCGAGCCCCAGCGTCGGCAGCACGGCCTTGACCGCCATGGGGTTGACGCCGAAGATGATTGGTGCCGTTCCGAGTTCGACGTAGGCCAGGGCCCGGGTGAGCACGACGGCCGCCAGCAGGGGCACGCTGGCCGCCGCCAGCATCGGTGTCACGCTTCTCCAGGCCCGCTCCTGCAGCACGCGGATCCCGAGGTAGACAGCCACGACAACGGTGAGCATGAGCGCCGAGAAGGAGCTCAGGAGGGCGCTGCCCCCGAGGAGGGTGCCACAGAGCCCGGCCACCCGCCAGTCGCCGGCGCGATGCGCGCGCAGGGCCACCAGCAACGCGGCGAAGCCGGTCGCATAGCCCAACTGGTGCTGCGGCTGGTACAGCAGGAGTCGCTGGAGCCCGTCGATCGGCAGGCCGCCGTACACCCAGCGCGTCACCGCGTCGATGTTCATGTACCGGACGAGCCCGAGCGGCTGACCCCACGACCACAGCCGCACGAACTGCTCCAGCCCCTCGAAGCTGGTGGCGAACACGGCGACGACCACGCCGGCCGCAGCCGCCCAGGCGCGGGAGGTGAACTGTCGTGCCAGGCTGTAGAGGAAGGCGATGAACGCCAGCCCGATCAGCGTCGCGTGTACCAGCAGCAGGTGACGCAGCGGCAGCACGTCTCCGAAATGCTGGTGTTCGGCTGCTGGAAAGAGGTGCGCCAGCCAGTAGTAGTGCATAGGGGAGCCCGCGCGGAACGGGTTCACCGGCGGCACCGCGCCCTTGGCCACCTCGGCAACGGCGCTCATGGCCCAGACGAAGTCGGCCGTGAAGTACGCCCGGTACGCCTCTCCCCCGCCGACCGCCGCGCCGACGCGGGCGTACGGCCAACCGACGATGAGGGGGACGAGCGCGAGCACGAAGAGCAGCGCCCGCGTGTCGACACGCGACCACACGGGCAGCCGCAGGCGTCCGCGGACGAGCCAGCCGAGGCCCCAGGCCACGGGGGCCGCGCCCAGCGGCGCGAGCGCGACGCCGCCGAGCCCCTGGAACCCGAGCGCCCAGAGGCCCAGCAGCGCCAGGCTGCTCAGCAGGTATCCGATGGGCGGAGCGCCCGCCCAGGCAACCCCTCCGGCGGCACGGCCGGCGAGCGCGCGAACCATCAGCCAGCCTGGCGCGACAAACCACGCGAAGAGCAGCACCAGCGGCACCACGACGCGCACTGGCGCCTGCGCGACGAGGGTGGCCGTCAGCGAGACCGCCAGCACGCCAGCCCAGGTCCACGCCCACCGATCCGCCCTCCACGCGACGGCGCGCGATCCCTCCGTGACCCGCTCTCCGCCGGCCGACACCGACTCCGACGCTGACAAGGCTCCTCCCCACGCCCAGCGGCCAGGGCATCGCCCGTCCGACGCCGGCTGCCGTGATTACGCTCGAGGAAGATACCATGCTCGGGAATTATTTCGTCGATAAGTCGGTCCAGCTCCCGGCGTCTCGCACACCCCGCCCGGACCGGGACCGCGCCTCGCGCTATCATGCCCGGCGCGACGCCCGCCGCAGACGGGCCCCCCGGGAGCATCGTGGCCGACGACAACTTCTACAAGTCCTTTTCCGAACGACGCCTCACCGGCTACGGCGCCGGCCGGCGCAGCCGCATCGAACAGTCGCGACTTGCGATCGTCAACGCCGCGGTCGCGCCGCCGGGCGACATGGTGGAGATCGGCCCCGGCCACGGCACGCTGGGCGAACTGGCCGTGGCGGCCGGCTGGCGGTATCACGCGCTGGAGGCGAGCGCCACGCTCATCGACGTCCTCGCGCGGAAAGGCCTGTCGGCGCGTCAGGCCTGGATTCCGCCCATTCCCGAGGCCGACGCCAGCCACGACGTGATCTACGCCGATCAGGTGATGGAGCACATGTCGGGCATCGACGCCGCCCGGCAGTTCACGGCCGAGGCCTTCCGGGTGCTGCGTCCGGGGGGGGTGTTCTTCGTCGTGGTGCCCGACTACCTCAAGGAGCGCACGTTCTTCTGGGATGTCGACTACACGCACAACTTCGTCACCACGGAGCGGCGCTGCCGCCAGCTCTTCAACGACAACGGGCTCGTCGTGGAGCGCATGGTGCGCAGCATCGGGCTGGCCACGGGCCTGCGGCGCGACGCGCTCGCGGCCGGCGCCGCCCTGGTGAACTTCCCGGGCGCGAACACCCTGGCCCGCCGCACGGGCACCGAGGATTTGCTCTTCAGGATCCGGAAGAACCTGTTCGAGACCCTCGCGTTCGTGGCGCGCAAGCCCCGGTGATCGGCCACCTCCTGCGTTCGACCTGGGTCCGGCTGGCCGTCACGGCCGCCATCCTCGGCTGGATGGCGACGCGCATCGACATGGCCGACGCGGCGCGCGCGGCCGTCTCGGTGCACCCATTCGCTGTCGTCGTGGTGCTGGCGCTCGTAGGCTTCGACCGCGTCGTGATGATCTGGCGCTGGGTGCTGCTGCTGCGGGCCACCGGTGCGCCGATCCGGGCGCGCGAGGCGGCGCGAATCTTCCTCGTCAGCTCGTTCGTGGGCGGCTTCCTGCCCGCGGGCGTCGGCGGCGATGCCGCCCGCGCCTGGTCGCTGGCCCGGCACACCGATCGCCGCAGCGAGGCCGTCGCCTCCGTGGCGGTCGATCGCGTGCTGGGCGTGGTCGCGCTGGCGGTGCTCGGCGCCCTCGGGGCGCTGATCTGGTCGCGCTCGATTGCGGCCGGCCTGCGGGCCTGGGTCGTCGGGGTGGCCATCCTGTCGCTGGCCGGCAGCCTTGCCGTGCTCTGGTCGGATCGGCTGGCGGCCGCCCTGCTCAGGGGCCGGCTCCGACATGGCCGCGCCGGGCGCTACGCCTGGCGCCTGGCGGAGGCGATGGGCCAGTACCGCCGCGAACCCGGCATCCTCGCGGGCGTGCTCGCGCTGTCGCTGCTCGTGCAGGTGCTCCGCGTCCTGCAGGCCTGGGCGCTCGGCCTGGGCCTGGGCATCGCGGTTCCCTTCACCTACTACCTCGTCTTCATGCCGATCGGGCTGATCATGCTGCTGCTGCCCATCTCGGTGAGCGGCTTCGGCGTGCCCCAGGGCGTGATCGTCTGGCTGTTGCGCCCGCAGGGCGTTGCCGCCGCCCCGGCCTTCGCCCTCTCGACGCTGATCGTGCTCTCGGGAATCGCAGGAAACCTGCCAGGCGCCTGGCTTTACATCGGTCGGCGCCGCCCTGTAGACTGACCGGACACATGGCACAGAATTACGCGGCGAAATACCTCGCGAAGGCCGCCCTCAGCGCGCCACGCGACCTGGTGAACAGCTACGTCGCCAAGTACAAGGCGATCCACCCGTCGGTCCTGATCTTCCACTGCACGTTCGTCTGCGATGCCCGTTGTGAAATGTGCAGCAACTGGAAGCGCGGCGACCGCAAGTCGGACCTGACGCTCGCCGAGATCGAGCAGGCCTTCTCCTCGGGCCTCTGGGCGCACATCGAGAACGCCAGCCTGTCGGGCGGCGAACCCACCACGCGCAACGACATGGTGGAGATCTGCCGCCTGATGATGGACAAGTTCCCGCGGCTGCGGAAGCTCACCATCAACACCACCGGCCTCACGCCGCACCGCGCGATCCCCATGCTCACCCAGGTGGTGAAGGACGCCAGCGAGCGCGGCATCATCTTCAGCACCCGCGTGTCGATCGACGGCGTCGGCGAGATGCACAACGCCGTGCGGAACGTGAAGCGCGGCTTCGACAAGGCCAACGAGACGATCGCGGCGATGAAGGCGCTCCAGAAGGAGTACTCCTTCAACTTCGGGATCTCGACCACGCTCTTCACGCAGAACCTGGACGACGGCGACAACATCCTGGCCTGGGCCAAGCGCGAGAACCTCGACATCGTGTTCAACATGGTGCGTGTCACCGACGCCATGCTGGGCAACGAGGACGTGGCCGGCAAGATCCGCCCGCTGGGCCCCGAGGAGCAGCGCCTGCGCCAGTTCTTCCTCGATCGGGTGCGGCTCGACCCGCTGCTCGACGGCCAGAACTACATCTACATGCACTACGCCGACATGATCGCCAACGGCTACCACCGGCTGGCGCCCTGCCCGTTCCAGACGCAGGGGATCATGCTCAACCCCGACGGCCGCCTGTACTATTGCGAGAACAGCAACCCGCTCGGCAACGTGCGCGACGAGGATCCCGAGGCGATCTACTTCAAGCCGGCCAACCTCGCCCATCGCGACGAGATCCGCGACCACAAGTGCCCGACCTGCCTCAGCCCGTGCCAGATGAACGTGGCGGCGATCAAGCAGGTGGTGCCCTACGTGAAGTTCCTCGCGCGCGCCGGCGCCGAGAAGGCCAAGCACGCGATCGCGGGCGAGACGGAGACCGAGACGGTCGGATCGCGGTCGTGACGCGGATCGCGCCGCGCGTGTGACCGCGCCGCCCGGCGGTCGCGGGCGCACGAACCCGCCGTGGCGCGCGGGTTGCTCTGCGAAGCCTCCGGCAACCTGCGCGTCTCCGGTTGCTACTTCCAGTCGGGCAGGCGGTCGTTGCCGGGCCCGCTCGTGATCCGCTGCCACTTCCCTGTCGCGACCTCCAGCACCGCGAGGTCCCAGTCTTCCCCTTCGTGGTGGGCCGGGCTCACCGAGAAGGCGAGCCAGTGCTGGTCGGGCGACCACTCCGGGTAGTAGCCCCACAACTGCCTGTCCTCGAACACGAACCGGGGGGCTCGGCCGACGCCCTCGCGCACCTCGAGCGCTGAGGGCAGGTCGCGTCGCAGCAGCACGTTGGCCAGCCGGGCCCCGTCGGGTGCCCAGGTGGGCCAGCAGGCGCCCGCCGGGGCGGCCACGGCGCTGGTGCGCCCCGAGGTCAGATCCAGCACGTGCACCTGGTAGTCCCAGAACGCGCCGACCCGCAGCGTCTGCGCGGCGAAGGCGACGCGGCGGCCGTCGGGTGAGACGTTCGGCATGATGGCCCGGCCGACGAAGTGCCTGGTGAGGCGCTCGACCCGGCCATCCTCGAGCCGCACGCGATAGAGATCACCGCGGCTGTCCCGGTCCGAGGTGAAGACCAGGCTGCGTCCATCGGGCGCCCACGACGGGGTCAGGTCGTTTGCCGGGTCGGTGGTGACGCGCCGTCGTCCCGATCCGTCGGCGTTCATCACCCAGATGTCCATGTCGGCCTCGCCCGGCTCCGGCGCCGGCCCTTCGTAGTGCGCGCGGTTGGACGCGAAGGCGATGCGCGACCCGTCTGGTGACCAGCGGGGCTCCAGTTCCGTCCAGCGCGGATCGCCGCTGAGGTGCCGCACGCGTCGCGTCGCCAGGTCGAGGGTGTAGATGGCGTCGCGTCCCCCCCGATCGGACTGGAATACCAGGGTTCCTGCCAGCCCGGCTGGAAGCGGTGAGGCCGCCGTGGGCAGCGGCGGCCGCTGGGCGTGCAACTGCGCGGCGGCGAGCAGCGCGGCCAGGAGAAAAATCGGAAAAATCGGGGTCGGAGCCATTTAGGAATCGGGGTCGGAGCTATTTATTAGGGTCCGGCAGCCGCCCAGGAAATTGGGGTCGGAGCTATTTTCTGACGCTCGCGGTCCGCCGGCGGCCCGGGATGGGTCAAGGAGAAAAATCGGGGTCGGAGCTATTTGTTCTGGCAGCCCAGGGCCCGGCGGCGGCCCGGGATGGATCATTTCACGCAAAGACCCATCAGGTGCCAGCCCCAGCGCCGCACCAGCGGCCGCGGCAGCGCGTTGAACGCCCCGACGAACACCTGGTTATAGAGGCTCGCCTTCCAGCCCTTGTGCAGCTTCGAGGCCACGGGGAACCGCTCCGGCACGATGCGCACCTGGCCAAACGGCGCCAGCAACTGCCGGAACTCGGCGATGGTGAACATCCGCAGCACCGGGGCGTCGCCGTGCTCCAAGCCCACGCGCATGAGCTTCGACATGAGGTTCAGCCAGCCATGCCGGTTGTAGACCATGAAGATCCCGCGTCCTCCCGGGCGCAGCACGCGGTGGCACTCGCGCACGAGTTGCGCGGCATCGGCCGTGTACTGCACAACGCCGTGCGCGTAGACGATGTCGAAGCTGGCGTCGGGGAACTCGAGCGCCTCGCCGTTGCCCACCAGCAGGTGGGCCGCCTGACCGTGCAGCGCGAAGTTCTCCCTCGCCAGGCCGATGGCCGTCTCCGACAGATCGACGCCCGTGCACACCGCGCCGCCGCGCGCGAAGCGCACCAGATCGGTGCCGATCCCGCAACCCACCTCGAGCAGTTGCCGCCCGCCGAACGCGCCGAAGTCCACCACCTCCGGCAGGTAGCGCAGCTTGTCGAAGCGGTACGCGTCGAGATCGTCGAAGAACCCCAGCGTGCCGGCGGGCTGGTCGGTCATCTCGAGGTCGTGAATCCGCGTGTTCCAGTACTGCTGAATCTCCGCGATCATGCCGCTATCGTAGAATACCGGCGCGTGACGCGCGACCTCGGCCGGCTCTCCGGCGAAACCTTCGACATCCTGGTCATCGGCGCGGGCATCTACGGCGCAGCCATCGCGTGGGACGCGGCACAGCGCGGGTTCTCGGTGGCGCTCGTCGACCGGGGCGATTTCGGCGGCGCCGCCTCGGCCAACAGCCTGAAGACGGTGCACGGCGGGCTGCGCTCGCTGCAGCGCGGCGCGCTCGCCGAGGTGCGGCTGTTCGTCCGCGAGAGGCGCGCGCTGCTGCGCATCGCCCCGCACCTGGTGACACCGCTGAGCTTCGTCGTCCCCACCTCGCGGCACCCCGTGCGCAACCGCACGATCATGCGCGTCGCGCTGGCGCTCAACGATCTCATCGCCCACGACCGTAACCGGGTCCTGCTGCCCTCATGCCAGCTGCACTCGGGGCGGCTGCTTTCGCGCGACGAGGTGCTGGCGATCGCACCGGAGCTCGACGGCTCGCACGTGACGGGCGGCGCGAGCTGGTGCGATGCGCAGATGCGCAATTCCGAGCGCCTGGTCCTCGCCTTCGTGGCGTCGGCCGCACGCGCCGGCGCGGCGATCGCCAACCACGCGGCGGTGGATCGACTGCTGCGCGACAACGGCCGCGTCGTCGGCGCCCTGGTGCGCGACGGGATCGGCGGCGACACGTTCGAGGTCCGCGCGCGCCTCACCATCAACGCCGCGGGCGCGTGGGCCGCGGCGCTGACGAGCGAGGCCACCAGCCGCCCCGCCGCGGCGCTGCTGCCTTCCCTCTCACGCGCGCTCAACATCGTCACGCGGCGGCCGGCGAGCGGGCCGGCGGTCGGCGGGCTCAGCGAGGGCCGGTTCTTCTTCAAGGTGCCGTGGCGCGGCCTCACGATGTACGGCACCAGCCACGATCCGTTCGAAGCGCCGCTGGAGAACGCCAGGCCGTCGCGCGAACCGGTGGAAGCGCTGCTGCGCGACATCAACCGCGCCTTCCCTGGTGCGCCGGTCGCGATCGACGAGGTGTCGCTGGTGCACTGGGGCCTGCTGCCGTCGGTGCCCTCGCGCGGCCCGCACGTGCAGCTGGCCAAGACCAGCATCGTGCGGGAACATCGCGCCGAAGGCGTTGACGGGCTCGTCACCGTCATCGGCGTCAGGTACACGACGGCGAGGCAGACGGCGCAGGAGGCGGTCGACATCGCGGCCACTCGACTCGGGCGCACCGCCGCGGCGTGCCGAACGGCGGTCACGCCGCTGGCTGGCGGCGAGTTCGAGGACGAGGACGGGCTCGCGGCTGCGGCGCGGCGTGGCTGGGCGGAGGCACCGGCAGCCGACGTCGCGCGGCTCGTGAGAACGTACGGAAGCCGCGTGGAGGAACTGCTGCCGCTGCTCGCCGAACCCGGAGGATCGGAAGCGCTCTCGGCGACGTGCCCGGTGACGGTGGCCGAAGTCCGCCACGCCACGCGCACCGAGCTGGCGCTGACGCTCGCCGACGCCATCCTCCGGCGCACCGAGGCCGGCTCGGCCGGCCACCCGGGCGCCGAAGCCGCGGCCCGCGCGGCCGCGGTGATGGCCCAGGAACTCGGCTGGTCGCCGGCGCGGCAGGCGGCGGAGATCGACGCCCTCGCGGCGTGCTACGCGCCGGTGTCTCCGGCCATCTGACGCTGGCGGGCTCCTGCGCGCGGGCCCTTCCGGCCATCGGCATTGCACATGGTTGAGCGACCCGATAGAATGCGCCCTCGGTGCGTCAACCCGGCCCCGCCAGCGCACGGATTCCCACCGTGCGTGTCGCCCGGCCGCACCTTCCCCAGCAGAAGCCTGCCCAGCCGCACCCGGTGCGGATGTGCGGGCGGCGGACAACATTCTCTCGTTCGAGGACGGTACACGATGCATCACCCCGTTCGTCTCGCTGCCGCGCTGTGCGTCGCGCTGGCGGTTCCCTGGCAGGTCGCCGCCCAGCCAGGCAATGAATACAAGACGTGGTACCTCGCCGAAGGCGCCACGGGGCCCTTCGAAGAGGACATCCTCATCGGCAACCCGAACAGCGTCACCGCCAACATCTCGGTGACCTTCTACAAGGACGATGGGACGTCGCTGCCGGTCATCGCCATGACCGTGCCAGCCACCTCGCGGAAGACCATCAGGGTGAACGACCTGCCCGGCCTCGCGACGGCGTTCGTGTCCGCCAGGATCACCAGCGACGTCGACATCGTCGTCGAGCGATCCATGTACTGGCTCAACCGGCGTGGTGGCCACAACGCGCAGGGCGTGAACGCGCCGGCCACGCGGTGGTACTTCGCCGAGGGCGCCACGCAGCGGTTCTTCAACCAGTTCCTGCTGGTGGCGAATCCGAGCCCGACCGACACCGCCGAAATCGGCTTCTCCTTCCTCACGGCGCAGGGCGGCCGGGAGACCACCACCATGTCGGTGCCGCCCATGCAGCGCCGCACGCTCTGGGTCGATCTGGACCTGACCGCCCAGGGCATGGACACGCGCGCCTTCTCGAGCGTCGTCGAGTCGACCAACGCCGTGCCCATCCTGGCCGAGCGCGCCATGTACTGGTCGAACTTCAGCGGCGGCACCAACAGCACCGGCGTCACCGGCACGTCCACCACCTGGCGCTTTGCCGAGGGCATGACCGCGGGCGGCTTCGACACCTACGTCCTGCTGGGCAACCCCGGTGACGAGGCGACAGATGCTACCGTCACCTGGTATCTGGAAGACGGCACCACCTACACCACCACCCGCACGATCGCTGCCGAGCAGCGGGTCACCATCTGGGCGAACTACGACCTCGACGTGCCCTCGCGCGTGCGCGCCGGCGCGCCGTTCTCCTTCAGCGTGGAGTCGACCCGCCCCATCATCGCCGAGCGGGCCATGTACTGGCGTGCGATGTACGACGGCCACACGTCGGCGGGCGTCACCGACGCCGCCACCGCCTGGGGCTTCGCTGAGGGGGTTGAGGACGGCGTCGGCGGCAAGAGCTACGACACCTGGTACCTCTTCGTGAACGGCACGAACACCGCGGCGCAGATCGAGGCCACCTTCTACCGTGAGGACGGCACCGGCGTCGTGCGCACCTTCGAGATCGGACCGAACTCGCGCTACACCCTCTCCCCCTCGGTCTACCTCGAGCTGACGAACCAGCGCTTCGCCGCCTTCTTCCGATCCACCAACGCCGTCCCGTTCGTGGCCGAGCGCGCCGTCTACTGGGACAACTACGGCGGGGGCCATGGCAGCTTCGGCGTGCCGTACGAGGGACGCACCATCGCCGCGCCGCCCGCCCCGCCCGCTCACACCGTCACCGGGGTGACCCCGGCTGGCGGCAGCACGAACGGCGACACCCGCGTCACCGTGACCGGGACGAACTTCGCCACCGGCTCCTGGGTGCTGTTCGGTGGAACGCCGGCGACGGCCGTCTCGATCGTCGACTCGACGACGATCGTGGCGTGGACGCCGGGGCATGCCGCCGGCGCGGTGGCGGTGCAGGTGAATTCGCCCATCGCACCGGCCGTGTCGCTGCCCAACGCGTTCACCTACGAGGCGCCCCCCCCGCCCCCACCGCCCCCGCCACCGCCCACGTCGGGTACCGTCGCGCGGGGCGCTCCGGCGCGAATCTACTGTGACGCGTTCGACGGGCGCGGGGTCTGCACGCACGTGGTCCAGTGGCCGGGACCCGATGGGTATGGCGTGATCTCCCAACTCGCCAGGGAGCGCGGCGACTTGCTCTACAACTCGTGCCGCGAGCACGGGGGCAACAACGAATTCATGTTCGAGGCGGTTCGCCGCCTCCGGCAGGCGACCGGCAGCAACCGCTGGGGCATGAACATCAAGCGCGGAAACCAGGGGCTCTCGCAGGACATCGTCACCTATTTCTACGGCCCGGAGGGCACGGAGATGGAGGGCGACATCCGTGTGTACATCATCGACATCATCAGCGGCCACTGCGGTGACCGGCCAGGGCCAAACTGGGACGACGTGACGGACAAGACCCGCGTCGGCGGCACCATCGGCCGCTGGACGACGGCAGGGCTGGAGTTCTAGGGCTTGGGGCCTGAGGCCTGAGCGAGCGGCGGGCCGGGGACCTTCAGGTTCCCGGCCCGTTCGTCGTCAGGGCCAGCAGACCGTGCGCGCGAGGGCGCGCCAGCAGGGACAGATCGCGCCGTCCGTGATGGCGAATGGCCGTTTCGCCTGACGTTCGCTTTCGCTTGCGCGGCGGTACGAGGTTTTGATAACCTCCGCCGGTCCGGCCGAGACGCAGTAGCCCGCTACTTCCGTTCGGCCGGTTGCCTTTGATGGCTGCTCCGCATTCCGTTCTCCGCCGGCTCGCCGGATTCGGCCTGAAGCTTGGCATCAGTGCCGGGATTCTCTACTGGCTGTTCCAGCACACCGACCTCCAGGCCGTGGCTGCCCGTGCGCGGGCGGCCCACCCGCTCTGGCTGGTGGCGGCGCTGGCCATCTATGGGGTGACGGTGCTGGTCAGCGCCTGGCGGTGGCGCCTGCTGCTGGAGGCGATCGACGCACCGGCGCCCATCGGCCGCCTCACCAACTCCTGGCTGGTCGCCCTCTTCTTCAACAACTTCCTTCCCAGCAACATCGGCGGCGACGTCGTGCGCGTCGCCGACTCGGTGGCGCTCACCGGCTCACGCACGGTGGCGGCGGCTGTCGTCCTCGTGGATCGCGCGATGGGACTGGCCGCCCTGCTGGTGGTCGCTTCGCTCGGCGCGTGGATCGCCGCCGCCGAGGGAATTGCCGTCCCGGCCCGCGACTATCTCTGGCTGGCGGCGTTCGGGTGTGTGGCGGCGGGCGTGCCGACGCTCTACCGCCCGCGGCTGCTGGCGCGCCTGCTGGCGCCGGTCGGAACCCTTCACCCGGAGCTGGTGGGCACGCGAGTCGATCGGTTCCTGCGGGCCGTCGAGCAGATATCCGGGCACCCGGTCCGCGTCACCCAGGCGCTGCTGGGCGCGGTCGCGGTCCAGACGCTGCTGGTCGTCTACCACCTGGTCATCGCGCAGGCCATCGGCGTGTCGCTGACGCCGACCATGGGGCTGGTGATCGTGCCGGTGAGCCTGGTGATGCAGATGGCCCCGGTGTCGGTGAACGGCTTCGGCGTGCGCGAGGCCGTCTTCACGTTCTTCTTCGCGCGCCTCGGCCTGCCGGCCGACGCCGCCATCGCGTTGTCGCTGCTCAGCGCGGCGCTCATCATGCTCTTCTCGCTCAGCGGCGGCGCGGTGTTCCTCTTCCGCCGCCATCGCGGCGAGCGCCTCGATTTCGAAGCGATCCCCGACGGCGCATCGTCGTAATCCGGACGACGCGCGTTCTCGTAGAGCGCGGGTTGCGCGGATCAACAGGAGCAACCTGCGCGTTCAGCGGGTTGCTCGGATCGGCTCGTAGAGCGCGGGTTGCGCGGATCAACAGGAGCCGCGCAGGTTGCCGGAGGCTTCGCAGAGCAACCCGCGCGCTACGCTGTCGTGTCGAGCACCGCCTCGGCCCACCGCTCGAACACCATGAGGCAGAACAGCAGGTGGGCATGGTTCTCGCGCCCCGCGCGATGCTGGCGCATGAGGGTGGCCACGCGCGCCGGCTCGAACAGCCCGCGGCGCTCGAGCCGTGACGGCGACAGGAGCTGTTCCATCAGCGGCGCGAGTTCCCGCCGCAGCCACTGCTTCATCGGGATGCTGAAGCCTTCCTTGCGCCTCGTGAGGATGCCCGGGGGCACGCGCCCGTCCAGCGCGCGCTTCAGCACCCACTTCCGCTGGCCGTCGCGAATCTTGAGGTGCCCGGGCATCGAGAACGCCAGCTCCATGACGTCGGCGTCGAGAAACGGCGCGCGCGTCTCGAGCGACGTGGCCATGCTCATCCGATCCACCTTCACCAGGATGTCGTCGGCGAGGTAGACGCGCAGGTCGGCGTACAACTGACGGTTCAGCCAGTCGCGTCCCGGCGTGTGCGCGTCGGCGTGGGCGAACACCTCCCGCACGGCCGCGTGCACGTCGCGGCCAACGAGCGCCTCCCGCAGGCGCGGCGTGTAGAGCTGACGCTTCTCGAACGGATCGGCGAACGTCATCCACCGGTACTGCCCGATGGCGGCCGGGAATCGCGCCGCCCCCGACGCGAACCGCTTCACCTTGTTGATCAGTCCCTTCTTCTGCCCGGCCGGTGGCAGCAGCGAGGCCATCGCGTCGAGCGCCCGCATCGCCCCGCCCGGCACCAGCCGCTGCAGCCGCGCCGCCAGCGACTGCGCCTGGTAGGCATCGTAGCCGCCGAACAGCTCGTCGCCGCCGTCGCCGGCAAGCGCCACCGTCACGTGCTCGCGCGCGAGCCGCGAGACCAGGAACGTGGGAAACAGCGACACGTCGCCGAACGGCTCGTCGACGTGCGCGATGAGCAGGTCGAACAGCGACGCCACGTCCGGGGTGACGAGCCCCTCGCGATGGTTGGTGTCGAAGGCCCGCGCCACCTCTCGCGCAAACGGCAGCTCGTTGTAGCTGCCGTCGGCAAAGCCCATGCTGAAGGTGTTGACCGATGCGCCGCGCCGCGACGCCGCCTCGTGCATGAAGGCGACGATGGCCGTGCTGTCGATGCCGCCCGAGAGGAACACGCCCAGCGGGACGTCGGACATCATCTGCGAGTCCACGGCCTGCGCCAGCGCGGCCCGCAGGGCCTCCACGGCGTCCTCCTCGCGCCATGCCCTCAGCGGCACGGCCGCCGCGTCCCAGTAGCCGTGCACCGACAGCTCGCCCTGCCGCCAGCGCAGGTAGTGCGCCGCGGGCAGCCGGCTCACGCCTGTGAGGATGGTGCGTGGCGAGATGACGTACTCGTAGGTGAGGAACTGGTCGAGGGCCTCGAGGTCGAGTTCGCGCGGCACGTCGGCCCGTGTCAGCAGCGCCTTGATCTCGGAGGCCAGCACCAGCCCGCGCGGGGTGATCGCGTAGTAGAGCGGCTTCTCGCCCGCCCGGTCGCGCGCCGCGACGAGCGTTCGCGTCCGGCCGTCCCAGAGCGCGATCGCGAACATGCCGCGCAGCCGCGTGAGGAACGCCTCGCCCCACTCCTCGTAGGCGTGCGCGATCACCTCGATGTCCGACCGCGTGTGGAACACGTGGCCGCGCGACTCGAGGTCGCGCCTCATCTCCTTGAAGTTGTAGATCTCCCCGTTGGCAACGACCTGGATCGTGCGGTCCTCGTTGCTGTGCGGCTGCTGCCCCCCGCCGAGGTCGACGATGGCGAGACGCCGCATGCCGAGGGCGACCTCGGGCAGCACGATGCTGCCCTCCTCGTCCGGTCCGCGATGCACCAGGCTGCGCACCATGGCGGCCAGCTCGGCCGCCTGCGGTCCCTCACGCTCGACGATGCCGGCGATCCCGCACATCAGCGCACCCTCCTTCGGCGTGGCGCGTCGGGCTTGGGGCTCGGGGCCTGGGGGCCCCGCGGTGGCGGCGCGAAGGCTCGCCGCTGACCGTCGCCGCCTCGGTCCATCGAGGCCCTGCGGCCGTTCATCATGCGTCGGGCGCCACCGCGCCCGCGCCGCGCTGGCTCATCGCCGCCGGCACGCCGTCGCGGCGATCCCGGATGACGCGGGCCGGGATGCCCGCGGCGATGCGATACTCCGGGATGTCGCCGATCACCACGGCGCCAGCCCCGATGATCGCGTCGCGCCCCACGCGCGCGCCGTCGGTGACCACCACGTGTGCGCCGAGCCACGCGTTGTCGTCCACCTCGATGCCGCGCGCCGTGCGTCCCTGCTCGAGCACCGGCACGTCGACGCGGTCGAAGAGGTGATCGCCGCCCACCAGATAGGTATAGGCCGCCACCAGCACCCGCCGGCCCACCCGCACCCGTGACGCCGAGAAGATCTCGGCGTTGAAGCCGATGTTGGCGAAGTCGTCGACCTCGATGTCGCCGTTCTTGCAGCTCAGGATCGTGTTGCGGCCGATGAACACGCCCGTACCGAGGCGGATGCCCCGGTTGTCGGTGCCCTTCGCGTCGAGGCAGCACTGATCGTCGACGACCACGTTGTCGGCGATCTCGATCTTGTGGGGATGGCGCAGCACGACGTTCTGGCCGAAGGTCACGCCGCGACCGCACCGGCCGAGCAGTCGCGGGTAGAGCTTGGACCGCAGCAGCAGTCCGAGCGCGCCCGGCACCCAGCCGGTCAGGGTGACGATCGCCTCGTACTTGATCAGCGGCCAGAGGCCCGGCCGGCCCACCACGAGGTCGCTGTAGCGCCGCATCCTCGACTTCTTCTCGTCGAAGAGCTCCTGCTGGATGACGGTGATGCGGGGATCGTGCTCGCGCGGAGGAACGGCCACTCGACTCCTCGGGTCCGGAGGTCCGGCTGACCCGGACCGAACGCGCCATTGTAGCGTGGAGCCTGATGTCGGCCTGCCGCGCCCGAAAATGGGGTCGGGTCTATTTTTCAGCCCGAATGGGGTCGGGGGACCCAGAAGAGGAAAATGGGGTCGGGTCTATTTTTCAGCCCGAATGGGATCGACCCAGTGAAAATGGGGTCGGGTCTGTCTTTCAGCCCGAATGGGGTCGACCCGAAAATAGACCCGACCCAGTTTTCGCGCGACCCAGAAAATAGACCCGACCCAGTATTTGGACGACCCAGTATTCGGAGGTGTCGATACGCCGTCACTTCGCGTCGGTCGTGCTGTCATGCGGCGCACCTCGACACCCGCCCAGGCCGGAGCGAACGCCGGGAATCCCAGGATAATCGACCAATCCGCGGAAGACTTGAACGTGGGCACTGGCATTGCACTGACGACGGCCGCGAGCGTCTCGCTCGAGGAGGAAAGCTGATGTCGATCAACTCGGTGACGTCCGGAAACTCACTCCAGGAACTCGCGAGCCTGCTCGTGAAGAATTTCGACAGCAACGGCGACGGCAAGCTCAGCACCGACGAGTTCGGCAAGCTCGTGACGCAACTCGCCGCGCAGTTCAACGTGCCGGCCACCACGACCAACGCCTACAAGACCACGACGGCCTCCACGCCGATCGTCGGCCTGGCGGCGACCACCGGCCGGTTCGAGGGCTTCGACCTCGCGCGCGCCCAGGACGTGCAGAAATCGGCCAAGGACGCGTTCGCGATGCTCGCCAGCCGCTCAGGCTCGATGCCACGGACCAAGTCCGAAGCCGAGCAGTGGTTCAACAGCAACGTCAAGGCCGAGTTCGAGGCGCTCGGACACAAGGTGAACTGGGTGCAGGGCGACAAGTTCTCGTTCACCAACTGGCAGGGCACCTTCACGGTGGACTTCCTCAGGGGCGCCGACGGCAGCGATCCGGCGTTTGCCTGGCAGGCCGAGAACGGATAGGGCCTCCACGCAACGCCAGCCCGTTGCGTCCGCCGGCGGATTCCCACGACGGCGCCGTCCCGGCAGGGGCCGGCTGTGTCTGGCCCCCTGGCAGCCCGTGGCGAAAGTGGCGCTGCATTCGACGGGTGGGGCATCCCGGCTGGCGGCGTTGCTCCTCCCTCAAGTACTGGCCGTATTCTCGGTCGTCGCGCCTGGCCAGCCGGGCGCCGCGCCCGTCTCGGTGCGACGCGGCACTTCCACCACGGGCTGCTACCCCAGCGTGTCGCGAACGACGTAGGTCGCCTTGTCCTGCGACTCGTAGTAGGTGCGCGCCTGCATCTCGGCGAGCAGGCCGAAGGTGAGCAACTGCACGCCGGTGAACACCAGCAGCACGCCCAGCAGCAGCAGCGGACGGTCACCGATCGCCTCGTGCATGAACAGCCGGACGTAGCCGAGGTAGGTCAGGACGATGACGCCGAGCGCGCCCATCGACAGGCCCACCAGCCCGAAGATCTGCAGGGGGCGCGTCGCGTACTTCAGGAGGTACTTGACGGTGAGCAGGTCGAGGATCACGCGGATGGTCCTCGACAGCCCGTACTTCGAGGTGCCCGCGGTGCGCGCGCGATGGTTCACCACCATCTCGGCCACCCGCACGCCCATCTCGCTGGCGATCGCCGGGATGAACCGGTGCATCTCGCCGTAGAGCCGCAGCGGCTTCACCACCTCCGACCGGAACGCCTTCAGCGAACAGCCGTAGTCGTGCAGTTCGACGCCCGTCGCCCGCGAGATCAGCTTGTTGGCGGCCATCGACGGCACGCGCCGCGTCAGCCACTTGTCCTTCCGGTCCCGGCGCCAGCCGCAGACGATGTCGTAGCCCTCGTCGAGCCTGGCCACCAGCGCCGGGATGTCACGCGGGTCGTTCTGCCGGTCGCCGTCGGCGGTGACGATGACGCGGCCGCGCGCGTACTTGAAGCCGGCCGAGAAGGCGGCCGTCTGGCCGAAGTTGCGGCGGAAGCGAATCACGCGCACGCGCGGATCGGACTCGCGCAGCGACGCCATCAGCTCGAAGCTCCCGTCGGTGCTGCCATCGTCCACGAAGAGCACTTCGTAGGAGAGCGGCCCGCCGTCGAGCGTGGCGGTGATCTCACGGTGGAGTTCCGCCAGGTTCGGCGCTTCGTTGTGGACGGGGATGACGATCGAGAGGTCGAGCGACATGCGAAAAGTCGGGCGATTATAGCCGATCGACCGCGGCGGCCTCCGCGGGGGCCTGCCCCCCGCGCCGCCTGCGCACGAGGTACCAGGCCCCGGCGCCGGTCACCACGATCGCCGCGGCCACCCAGGCGACCAGCGGGCCATTGGTCCGCAGGAACTGAAGCGCCCGCTCGCCGTACCACACCGTCAGCAGGCCGATGAGCAGGTACCGTGCCCCGCGGCCGGCCAGGATGGACAGCGCAAACGGCCAGCGTGCCATCCGGGTCACACCCGCCAGCAGCACGAACAGCTTGAAGGGCGCCGGCGGCGGCAGCACCGACAGCACCAGCACGGTGAGCACGCCGTAGCGATCGAAGAGCCGGACGCCGCGCTCGATCCGCCGCGGGCTCAGCCGCCGGCGCAGGAACGCCTGCCCCCCGCGGCGGGCCACCTCGTAGATCACCAGGCTGCCGGCAAGCGACCCCAGCGTCGACATCGCCGCGTAATACAGCATCCACGACGGCGCTCGCGCCACCATCAGGACGATGAGCAGGTCGTTGACCTGCGGGAACGAGAGGAACGACGAGTCGAGAAACGCGATCAGGAACAGGCCCGGGCCGCCGATGCCGACGGCAAACGCATGGATGGCTGAGAGAATCGACTTCATCGGGTCGATGCGGGAGCTCGGAGATCGCGGGCGCGCGGCGGGTCGGGCCGGCCGGGCCGACAGTGTATCCTACGGCTTCGGCGTGCCGGCGGTTTTCGTCGAGGAGGACCCCATCGTCGCGCGCTGTCCGTCCCCATGACCCGCTCCGGCCTTACCTGGATCGCGCTTGCCTCAGCCGCCGCCGGCGTGATGGCCGCCCTTCACTACGCCGCGCTCGACCTGACGCTCAGCCACTACGACGCCAAGGCCCATCTGGTGGTGGCGCGCCGCGTCGCCGACAGCCTCACGCCGGGCTGGAAGCAGTTCGGCGGCGTGTGGCTCCCGCTGCCGCACGTGCTCAACGCGTGGCCGGTCCAGGTGGACTCCTGGTATCGCACCGGGCTGTCGGGAGCAGTCATCTCGGTGCTCGGTTTCGTCCTGGCCGCCACGGCGCTGGCCGCCCTCACGTGGCGCCTGTCCGGATCGCGGCTGGCTGCGGCAACCGCATGGGCGGTGTTCGCCGGCAACCCGAACGTGCTCTACCTCCAGTCGACACCGATGACCGAGGCGCTGCTCTTCGGGTTGCTCGCGGCTTCGGCGCTCGCCGTCACGGCGTGGGCCGCTCCCGGGTCTCGCGTGAGCGCCACCTGGCCCGGCGTCGCGCTGGCCCTGGCCGTGCTCACGCGCTACGAGGCGTGGCCCGTCGCGGCCGCCCTGCTCGTCGCGGCATGGATGGCGCGCGCACGCGCCGACGGCGCGACGGCCCATGCGTGGCGGACCAGCCTGGCGCGCGTGAGCGGGCTGGCGATGTGGCCCGCCATCGCCATCGGCCTCTTCCTCGTCAACAGCCGCGTGAGCACAGGGGTGTGGTTCACGACGGGAGGATTCTTCGTCGCCGAGAACGAGGCGCACGGCAACCCTCTGAGCGCGCTGTGGCAGGTGGGATGGGGCGGCGTGCGGCTGATGGGCCCCTGGACCGCGACGTTCGCCCTGGCCGGGGCGCCCATCGCGCTCTGGTGGGCGCGCCAACCGCCAGGCCATCGACGCGCCCGGGCCTGGATGACCCTCGCGCTGGCCGGCACCGCCGCGCTGCCCTTCTACGCATTCCTCCAGGGCCACCCGTTCCGCATCCGCTACATGGTGGCGCTCGTCCTCGCGACGGCGGTCCTGGCCGGCTTCGCAGTGGCCGCGTGGCCGCGGCGCTCGCTCCGCCTCGCGGCCGCCGCCCTGGTGATCGGGACGGCGCTGGTCGAGACCCCGCCGCTCGATCCCTCGGCGCCGATGGTGGTCGAGGCGCAGTGGGACCGGCCGAACATCGCCGACCGCGCCTCGGTCACGGCGCAACTGGCGCGCGAGTTCGATCGGCCGCGCCACAAGATCCTCGCGAGCATGGGCTCGCTCGCCCACTACATGCAGGAGATGGCGTCGGCGGGGTTCCGGCTCGACGACTTCGTGCACGAGGGCACCGACGACGTGTGGCCCGACGCGCTGGAGGATCCGCGCCGGCACGTGCAGTGGATCCTGTTCGAGGAGAAGGCCGAGGGCGGCGACGTCCTCACGCAGCGCCGCGAGCGATTCCCCGCGTTCGTGCAGGGATTCGCTCGCGTCGCCGAGGCCGCCGGCGTGGCGCTCTATCGCCGCGACGAGCCGGGCGATCGCCACCTGCCGTGAACCGCGGGCGGGGTGGGCCGCACGCGCCTGCCGTCAGAACCGGAACTGCACCGTGAACAACCCCGAGTAGCCGCCCAGATCGACCTTGTCGCCGGCAAAACCCAGGCTGTGATCCAGGTCGGCCTTGCCGCCCTGGTAGCGGAACTCACCACCGACGCTGATGCCTTCGATCGCGCCGAACCGGATGCCCGCCACGGCCAGCGGCGCCAGCGTGTTGCCCTCGTCCACGAACCGGTCGCGGAAGATCTCGCCGCGGTTGTTGAAGTCGATGAAGTCGCCCTGCTCGCTGTAGCGCCAGTTCACGAGCGCGATGCCGCCGCCGACATAGGGCTGGATGCCGAGATCGCGCCCGAAGGGAAAGATGCGGGCGGTGAAGTTCACCGGCACCTGTCGCAGCTTCAGCTCCTGCTCGAGTTCGTAGCCGCTCGCATCGACGTAGTCGAGGTAGACGGTGGGCACGGTGCGCTGGTAGAAGCCGACGCCCACGCCCGCCTCGAGGAACCGCCCCACGCCCACGTGCACGTCGCCGCCGAAGGTGCCGCTGTTGAAGTCGCGGACGTCGAAGGCGAGGAACCCGGCGTTCTGGTAGATGACGTCGTCGACGTCTCGGGTGTCTTCGCCGCGCACGCTGAAATAGCCCCCGTAGAGGCTCACGACCACGTCCTGGGCCACCGCGGGCCGGGCGGACCCGAGGAGGAGAACCGCGCACGCGGCCAGCCCGACGCGTGCGAGCCGCCACCCCCGGCGGCCCTGGGAAGATCTGCGGTTGTCTGTGCACATGGGACCACTCCTGCGATGCGGCGCACGCGCCGCGACGGGCGGCGCGCCTGGTTCTCGTGCGTTGCCTGGACGGCCCGCGCCCGGCGCGGTGCCCGGAGCACCTCAGGAGCAGGGGGTGTGCCAGCGGGCGCGCGCGGGCAGCGGCCGGAAAATGGCGAAAATCGCACAAGCGCGCGAAGCGGCCGCGCCGCATCGTCCACCGATGAGTTCACTCCGTCCGTTGCCGAGCACGCCGCGCGCCGAAGCCGGCGATGACGCCCAGCATGGCCGCATGGATGCCCCCGTTGGAGGCCACCAGGCCCAGAGCACGGGATTGATAAGGACTTCCATCCCACCGCGTCACGCTGCCGCCAGCCTCCTCGACAATCAGCGCCCCGGCGCAGGTGTCCCATGGCTTGAGCCGCGCCTCCCAGAACCCGTCGAACCAGCCCGCCGCCACGTAGCACAGGTCGAGCGCGGCCGAGCCGAGGCGGCGCACCGCGCGCGCCTGGCCCACGAATTCGGAGAACAGGCCCACGACGTCGTCCCGCGTCTGGTGGATGTCGTACGGGAACCCCGTGCACAGCATCGCGTCGCCCAGGCGTTGGGCCCGCGAGACGCGAATCGGCACGCCGTTCCAGGTGGCGCCCTGCCCGCGCTCGGCGACGAACAGGTCGCCGCGCGTGGCGTCGTAGACCGCGCCGAGCACCGCCACTCCATCGATCTCGAGGCCGAGCGACGCGCAGAAAATCGGCAGGCCGTGCGCGAAGTTGGTCGTGCCGTCCAGCGGGTCGAACACCCAGCAGGGTCCGGCGGCGGGTTCGGCGCCGATCTCGGTGGAGAACTCCTCTCCGAGCACCTGGTGTGAGGGGAACCGCTCGGCGATGCAGGCGCGGAACTCGCGCTCCACGGCCACGTCCACCTGCGTCACGAGATCGATCGACGAGGTCTTGCGCTGGACGTGGACGTCACGGCGGAAGTGCTGGAGTTGGACGGCGCCGGCACGAAGCACGGCGTCGACGGCGGTGGCGCGCAACAGCGGGTCGACTGGCATCTCGGCAGTGTATCCGGAGTCGCCGCCCGCGCGGCGCCAGTGTCCGCCCGCCTGGCGACCGGCGCGGCTACGGTCGGGCCGTGAAGGCGGCCGGCGGCCGGCTCAGGTGCTTCACCATGCGCACCTCCATGCCCCCGTCCGGGCACCGGCACAACCGCACGTCGTCCATGAAACTGCGCATGAAGAAGATGCCGCGCCCGTTCGACTTGAGCAGGTTCTCGGGCGCCAGCGGATCGGCGACCGCCTCGGGTTCGAACCCCTCACCCTGATCGCGAATCGAGATGACGAGATCGCGCGGGTCGTCGGCGGGGACGAAGGCGAACTCGACGACGACCTGCTTCGACTCGTCCTGGCGGTTGCCGTGCTTGATGGCGTTGATCACCGACTCGCGGATCGCCACGCCCACCCAGTGCACCGCATCCTCGTCGAGGCCGGCCATCTGGCTCATGCGATCGCTGAGGATCTGAACGAAGTCGAGCATGTCGAAGACACTTCGCATGCTCATCCGGAAGAGACGGGCGGGTTCGGTCATCGAGGTGCGTGGATGACGCCGGCGCCCAGTTGCGTCGAGGGCGGCGTCGGCCGGCAGCGCGCGGGTTGCCCGGTGCCTCGGCGCGGCGACCGACGCGCCCCGGGGTCCCGAGCGAAGCAAGACCCGGGTTTAGTAACACAGCCTCCCGACAGCGTCAAGGCAAGGACGCGCGCGACAACGCACGACGCGTGGGACGTGCGGTCGAGATCGGGTCCCGCGAGCGGATGGTATAGTGCGGGCCGTGTCATCGATCTCGTCGCAATCGCGCCGCGTCGAACCGGCGGTGCGCATCAGCGGCCGCGTCGTCGTTCCCGGCGACAAGTCCGTTTCTCATCGCTACGCGCTGCTCGGCGGGCTGGCCCACGGCCGCACCCAGCTCGACAATTTCGCGCCGGGCAGTGACTGCGCCGCCACGCTCGCGTGCCTGGCCGCGCTGGGCGTCGCCATCAGCCGCGACGGCGCGCGCGTGGAACTCGACGGGCTGGGCCTGGGCGGCCTGCGCCCGCCCGCCCGCGCGCTGGACGCCAGCAACTCGGGCTCCACCATGCGGATGCTTGCCGGAGTGCTGGCCGGGCATCCCTTCGCGAGCGAGATCACGGGCGATGCCTCGCTCTGCCGGCGCCCCATGCGGCGCGTCGTGGTGCCGCTCGAGCGGATGGGCGCCAGAGTGGATCATCACGACGGGTGTCCGCCGCTGCGCATCCACGGCGGCGCCCTCCGGGGCATCGAGTTCCACCCGGAGGTCGCCAGCGCGCAGGTGAAGAGCGCCGTCCTGCTGGCCGGTCTGCACGCGAGCGGCACCACCACGGTGGTGGAGCCCGCCGCCACGCGCGACCATACCGAGCGGGCACTGGCCGCCTTCGGGGCGCCGCCGCGCGTGGAGGGCCGCGCCGTCACCGTACAGGGCGGCGCCACGCTCACCGCCCGCAGCCTCCTGGTGCCCGGCGACGCCTCCTCGGCCGCCTTCTGGGCCGTGGCGGCCGCGGGCGTGCCGGGGTCGTCGATCGAGATGGCCGGGGTCGGCCTCAACCCGTCGCGCATCGCGTTCCTCGACATCCTGGCGCGCGCGGGCGCGGAGGTGCGTTCGACACGCGATCCGGCAGGCGACGGCGGCGAGGCGGCGGAACCGCTCGGCACCATCCGCGTCAGCCACGCGACGCTGGGCGACGTGGAGATCGCACCCGACGAGGTGCCGGGTCTGATCGACGAACTGCCCGCGCTCGCCGCGCTCGCCACCTTCGGCGGCCGCATCCGCGTGCGCGGCGCGGCCGAACTGCGCGCGAAGGAAAGCGATCGCATCAGCGCCCTGGTCGCCGGCCTGCGCGCGCTGGGCGCCGACGCCGACGAATGGCCCGACGGCTTCGACGTGCGCGCCACGCGACGCCTGACGGGCGGCCAGGCCGATGCCTGCGGCGATCACCGCCTCGCCATGGCGTTTGCCATCGCCGCGCTCGGCGCCACCGCGCCATCGGTCATCCACGGCGCCGACGCCGTGGACGTCTCGTATCCAGGCTTCTTCGAGATCCTCGGAACCATCCGTGCCGAAGGCCGATAAGCTCTATCTCGTGGGCTTCATGGGCGCCGGCAAGACGACGCTCGCCCGCGCGCTGGCGGCCCGGATCAGCTGGAAGCCGGTGGACGTCGACGAGTGGATCGAGCAGCGCGAGCGGCGCACGATCGCCGACATCTTCCGCGAGCGGGGCGAACCGTATTTCCGCGCGATCGAGCGCGAGGCGGTGCGCGCGCTCGTCGCCGAGCGCCATCTCGTGGTGGCCACCGGCGGCGGGACCTTCGTGGATCCCGACAGCCGCGCCACGCTGCTGGCCGACGGCACGGTCGTCTGGATCGACGTGCCGCTGCCGGTCATCCTCGAACGGGTCCCGTCGGACGGCCGGCGTCCGCTGGCCGCCGATCGCGCCGCGTTCGAGGCGCTCTACCTCGCGCGGTGCGCCGCCTATCGCAGTGCGCACATCCGCCTCGACGGCACCCAGGGTCAGCCAGGCGACCTCGTCGAACGGCTGCTCGATCGCCTCGGCTGGTGAGTCCCATGCGCTACCTCGTCCTCTCGGACATCCACGCCAACCTGCAGGCGCTCGACGCGGTACTGGCCGCCGTCACCCGCCGCGACGTCGATCGCGTGCTGCTGCTCGGCGACGTCGTCGGGTACGGCGCGAATCCGAACGGCGTGATCGAACGCGTGATCGCGCTGGCGCCCGACGCGCTGATTCGAGGCAACCACGACAAGGTGGCCGCCGGCGTGGAGCCGCCCGACACCTTCAACGCCGCCGCCCGCTACGCCGCCATATGGACGCTGGCCCATCTGACGCCAGCCCATCGCGACTGGCTCGCCTCGCTGCCGCGCGGACCGGTGGTCGTCGACCAGATGGAGATCTGCCACGGCTCGCCCGGCGACGAGGACGAGTACATCTTCGAGCCCGCGACGGCGGAAGAGGCGCTGCGCGCCGCGCGCGCGCCGCTCTGCTTCTTCGGCCACACCCACGTGCAGGTGGGCTACCGGCTCTCGGCCGGATCCCTCGGCATGATCCTTCCGGAGGCCGATGCGGCGACGGAGGTGGTGCTGGAGCCCGGGCTCCGCTACCTGATCAACCCGGGGTCGGTGGGTCAGCCGCGCGACGGCGATCCGCGCGCGGGATACGCGGTCTACGACTCGGAGGCCGGCGTGGTCCGGCTGCACCGGGTGGGCTACGACATCGCCGGCGCGCAGGCAGACATCCTCGCGGCGGGCCTGCCGGAAGCGCTCGCCCACCGGATCGCCATCGGCAGGTAGCCGGCGGCGGGCGCCCTCGGGCGCCTCTACCCTTCCTGGCGCGCCGCGTCCCGGCGCGCGCGCTCCTCGCGCCGCTTGAGGTCGGCCGCGTAGGCATCGGCCGCCGCGCGCGACCCCAGGATCCAGCCAATCACCACGCCCACCATGATGGCGGCGGGCACGTAGATGAAGTGCCCGGCGGTCATCTCGCCCATTGGTTCTATCGCCTCTGCAGGTCGTCGACGCGCCGCGCGACGCCCGCCAGTTCACGCTCGACGGCGCCCAGCCGGCGCCAGATGGTCCACAGGTAACCGAACACCATCAGCCACACGAACGCGTAGGCCGCCATCACCATCGGCGCGGCCGGCAGCGTCTCCTGCTGCGCCGGCGGCAACGACGACACAGGTTCGTAGCCATCTCCGCCGGCCTGGTCCGCGGCGGTGACAGCGGGCTGCTGGAGCGCCGCGGCGGGCGCCGGCCCCACGGCCAGCCCGGCCAGCAGCATCGTTGCCGCAAGAATCAGCGTAGGTGTCTTCATCCTCGTTTCCGATCCGATCGGTCCGGTGAAGCCGATCCCTCCGGCCGGAGCCGGACCCTCATGTGCCGCACCCGCCTCGACACGCGCGCTCCCGAGGTCAGTCGTCGAGCGCGAGGTGGATGCCTTCGAGCCGCGTGCGCTGCTCCTCGAGGCGCGTGCGCACGGCCAGCAGCGCCACGTACAGCAGCACGAACGCCGCCACCGACCACCAGAACGCCGGCCGCATGCCGGGATCCAGCGTCATCACCACCGATGTCTTCGGGTGCAGCGTCCGCCACCAGTTCACCGACACGTAGACGAACGGCACGTTGGCCATGCCGAACACCGCCAGCCCCGCTCCCAGACGGTCGCTGCCCGGCCCACCGTAGCGCCGCAGCAGCAGGTAGGCGAGGAAGATCATCCACAGCACCAGCGTGGAGGTGAGGCGCGCTTCCCACTGCCACCAGACACCCCACGCCTTCCGTGCCCAGATGGGCCCGGTGACCAGCACGATGATCCCGAACAGCACCACCAGTTCGGCCGCGGCCAGCGCCACGCGATCGGCCGTCGCGCGCCGCCCGAACAGGTAGCGCAGGCTGGCCAGCCCGCAGACGAACGCCGAGGCGAACATCGTCATCGCCGCCGGCACGTGGAAGTAGAAGATCTTCTGCACGAGCCCCATCGTGGTCTCGTACGGGGCGTTGACGATCAGGGCCGGCGCCGCCGCGAACATCACGAGCGCCAGTCCCAGCGTCGGCAGGAAGAGCCGGTTCAGCATCGGCATCGCAAGCGTCTCATCCCTCGTCGAACGGGCCGTCGGGCGGCGGCCTCCCGCCTCCCCGCCCGTTACTCCGTCATCACCGCTTCGAAGGTCCAGAGCGACAGCGTGACGAACACCACGTCGAAGAACACCAGCATCGCCACCCACGCGCGCGCGAGCGGCTCGCCGCCCTCCTGCATGATGGCCGCCGTGCCGCGGACTCCAGCGATGATCACCGGAATCGTGATTGGATACAACAGGACGGGCAGCAGGACGTCCCGGCTGCGCGCCCGGACCAGCATCGCGGCAAACAGCGTCCCGACCGCCGCGAAGCCCAGCGTCCCGGCCGCGAGCAGCGCCACCAGCAGCAGCGGCGACCGGAACAGGTCGGCCTGGAACATCAGCGCCACCATCGGGACGATGAGCACTTCGACGAAGAGCAGCAGCAGCAGGATGCCCAGCAGCTTCCCGGCGTAGACCGCCGGCCTGTCGCAGGGGGCCAGCATCAGCGCCTGCAGCGTCTCGTTGGTGCGCTCCCGCTCGAAGGTGCGGCCCAGCGCCAGCGTGCCGGCGAACGCGATCGCGATCCACAGGATGCCGGCCGACACGTCGTCGACGGGCCGCCCCTGCTTCACGAAGCCGAAGGCGAACACCAGGATGCACGACGCCGCGAAGAAGGCGGTGGTGTAGAGGATCTCGCGGCTGCGCATCTCCACCGTGAGGTCCTTGCGCATCACGAGCCACGCGACGCGGAGGAAGCCGCCGATCCAGGCGCTCACGCCCGCCCTCCGCCGGTGACGCGCTCGCGATAGATCTCGCGCAGCCCGGTCACGCCGCCCGCCGCGATACCGCTCACCCGGCCGTCGCGCAGGAAGACGGCCTGATCGAGCAGGCCGTCGATCACGTCGAGGTCGTGCGTGGTGACGATGAGCAGCGCGCCGGCGCTCCGCCAGGCGCGCAGCCGCGCGACCAGGGCCTGCGTCGACGCATCGTCGAGGCCCGTGAACGGCTCGTCGAGCAGGACGAGGCGCGGCTGGTGCAGCAGCGCGCGCTCCAGCGCCAGGCGCTGGCGCATCCCGCGCGAGAACCCCGACACGAGATCGCCGCCGCGATCGCCGAGCCCCGCCCGGTCGAGCGCTTCGTCCACGCGGCCCTCGACCGCGTCCAGACCGTAGAGCCGTGCGAAGAACCGCAGGTTCTCGCGCGCCGTGAGCTCGGGGTAGAGGTAAAGATCGTGACCCAGCGCGCCGATGCGGGCCCGGATGGCGGCGCCGCGCTCGGCCGCCGTCGCCCCGCCATAGCGCACCGTCCCGCTGGTGGGCGTGGCCAGCGTGGCGAGGATGGAGAGCAGCGTCGACTTGCCGGCGCCGTTGGGGCCGAGCAGCCCCGTGATGGAGCCGGCCTCGCAGCGGAAGCTCACCTTCGAGAGCGCGCGCCGCCGCCCGAAGTGCCGCGTGACGCTCTCGACGCCGAGACAGTCGAAATCGAACGCGGCGGCAGGACCGCTGGCGGAGGCGGCAGTCACGGGGTCGTGCCGGTCAACGCGTGGCGGCCGGGGCCCCCGCTCCGGCCCTTCCGGTCCCGGATCCCGACGACGTGAACAGCGGCGCGCTGCCGTCGCGGTCCAGTTGCGCGTAGACGCGCTCGAGCTGCGCCATCAACTCCCCCCGCCGATGGGCGAGCCGGGCCGCATCGTGCCCGGCATCGCTTGCACGCTGCCGGTCGATGTCGACCAGGCGACCCAGCAGCGTCTCGCGCTGATCCTCGAGCTTGCGGCGTCCGGCCGACAGGCGCTGGTCGGGGCCATTGGCCGCCCACCACACGCCGAGACCGGCGATGAAGACCACCAGGCCCAGGGCGATGTAACGCGGCGCACGGCCGTGGTGCGGCACGCCGCTCAGCTCCACGACCAGCGGGGTGCCCGCCGGCAGCCGTTGCCCCGTGGCCATGAAGTACGGACTGCCGTCCTGCATGGTCACCTCGCGCTGCGCGCCCGCCTGGGGCGACCGGAACTGCATCGCACCCACCTTGCGCACGAGCAGGTTCGTGGTGATCAGGTCGGCCGGCAGGCGCTGGGCGAACGAGAGATCGCCCGAGGACACGGGCAGCCGGTAGGCGATCTGCGCCTTCGTCGTGCCCGGCGCGAACGGACCGGCCACCACGAACCGCCGGGCCTCGGCCGTGGCCCGCGGCGACGACCCCTCCAGCACGGTGAGCGAGGTGGCGCCATCGGGCGGCGTGAACACGAGCGGCTCGGTCGCCACCGCCGTCGGCTGGCTGTTGACGATGTCGAGCAGCAGGTAGACATCGACGCCGTCTTCGGTGAACTCCACCGCGATGCGCGACTGCCCGCCCAGCACGACGCTGCCCGGGGCCGCCGGCTCGGCAGGCGTCGCCGGCGCCTGCGGCGCGGCGCCCGCGGCAGCGGTCCCGGCGCCCGCCACGAGCATCACCTTCACGCCACCGCCGGCCGACACCGTGAAGTCCTGCGAGTTGAGCGACTCGCCGTCGACCTCCGCGTGCGCGTGCACCGTCGCGCCGAGGGGGACGTTGGAGAACGTCGCCCGGCCGCTCTCGTCGGTCGTGCCCCGCAGGCTGACGCCGCCGTGCAGTTCCACCGGGTGGCCCGCGATGTTGTTGGCGAGATCGCCGCGGACCAGGCGCACCGACACGGTCCCGGCGGGCAGGTCCTCGGCGGGCAGCGGCGTGCCCGACATCCCGGCCAGGTTGGGCATCTGGGCGGTGGCCGGCGCGGCGGCGAACAGGCACGCGGCAACCAGCGCGGCGAACACCGGCGGCAGGCGCCGCATCGCGTCACATCGGGGCGGTCTACGCATCGAGCCTGGCTCCGCACGACTTGCAGAAGCGCGCGTCGTGATCGTTGCTGGTACCGCAGGCCGAACAGGCGGGCGCGGGCGCCGCCACGGCCGGCGGGGCATCGACCGGCGCGTTCACACCGGCCTGCGCCAGCCGCGCCTCGAGGTCGCGTTCGATCAGGCCGCGGTAGCCCGCCGCCTCGGCATCGAGCTTGGCGAGCAGGCCGATGGCCCGCGCGCGCAGCCGTCCCACCATGTCGGTGAAGTCGGCGTCGGCCACCTTCCCCATGGCCCGATCGAACTCGAGCTCCTTGATCGACCGCAGCACGAACACCTTCTCGCGCTCGAGCGCCGCGCGCACCCGGGCGCTGAGCGCGGGGCTGCCCCCTTCGACGCCGTCCTCGCCGAAGGGCTGCAGCATGCGGTGAAACGCCACGCCGACCAGCACCGCCGAGAAGGCGGTGAGGCTCAGCATGACGAGGTTCTCGGGGCGCGTGTCGCGCGCCAGCGTCACCGCCGCCACGCTCGCCGCCAGGCCTGCCACCAGGAACAGGTGCCAGGGCTGCAGGCCGCTGGCCTTCTCCGCGCCGGCACTCATGAGCCCACCGTCACCTTGCCCTCGCCCTGCGGCAGGCGCGCGGCCGCGAAGGCGAACGAGCTCTCGGGGAGCATGGCGATGATCGTGCCGAGCACCAGGATGCCGAAGCCCGCCCAGATCCAGTTCACGAGCGGGTTCACCACCAGGTGGAACTGCCCGGCCTGCTGCTGGACGTCGAAGGCCGCCATCACGACGTAGACGTCCTCCCACGGCCCGCGCCGGATCGCCACCTCGGTGGTCGGCTCCTCCTCGCGCTTGCGGAAGAACCACTTGGCCGGTTCCATGGTGTCGAGCACCTTGCCGTCACGCGAGAGCTCCACGTGCGCCGTGACCATCTGCTTCTGCCCGTCGTCGGTCACCTTGATCGAGCGGTGCGTGAAGGTGAAGCCGGCGAGCGTCGCCGTCTGGCCGGGCGCCAGTTGCAGTTGGACCTCGCGCTTGTAGCCTTCGCCGGCGAAGCCGAGGAACATCAGCACGATGCCCAGGTGCACGACGTAGCCGCCGTAGCGCCGGTGCGACCGCGAGACCAGGCCGATCATCGACGTCACCAGGTCGGCGCCCGTCGCCCGCTGCCGCACCCGGGCGCCGCGCCAGAACTCCTGCGCGATCGTCGCGAGCACGAACGCCGACAGCGCGAAGCACAGGCCCGAACTCCACACGCGCAGCCCCAGCAGGTGCAGCACGCCCGCCGTGGCCACGGCGAAGAGCACCGGCCACTGGAACTGGTAGCGGAGGTTGGAGGGCGTCGACTTGCGCCAGGCCAGCAGCGGCCCCACGCCCGTGAGCAGCAGCAGGATGAGCCCGATAGGCAGCATCCACTTGTTGAAGAACGGCGGTCCGACCGTGAGCCGCTGCCCCACCAGCACCTCGCTCAGCGTCGGGAACATCGTCGCAAACAGGATGAACAGCGCCGAGAAGAGCAGGATCCAGTTGTTGGCGAGGAACGCCGCCTCGCGCGACACCCACGAGTCGAGTTCGTGCCGCGAGCGCAGCAGCGGCAGCCGGTGGATGACGTAGCCGAAGCTGACGACGAGGATGAGCACCATGAAGATGGTGAACATCCAGGCCAGCTCGCGGTCCTCGCCGAAGGCGTGCACCGACTGCACCACGCCGGACCGCGTCATGAACGTGCCGAAGATCGTCAGGAAGAACGTGACGATGACCAGCGTGACGTTCCAGACGCGCAGCATGCCGCGCCGCTCCTGCACGAGCACCGAGTGCAGGAACGCCGTCGCCGTGAACCACGGCAGCAGGCCGGCGTTCTCCACGGGATCCCAGCCCCAGTAGCCGCCCCAGCCCAGCTCCTCGTAGGCCCAGATCATGCCGAGCACGAGGCCGAAGGAGAGGAACAGCCAGCTGAGCATCGTCCAGCGGCGCACGGCGCGCAGCCACGAGTCGTCGAGGTAGCCGGTGATCAGCGCCGCCATGCCGAACGCGTACGGAATGGTCATGCCCACGAAGCCGATGTAGAGCGACGGCGGGTGGAGCACCATGTACGGGTTCTGCAGCAGCGGGTTCAGCCCGCGCCCGTCGTCAGGCACCTGCGTGAGGTAGGTCGAGAACGGGTTGTTGTGAATCACCATCAGGAACAGGAAGAACATCTGCACGATGGAGATCACCGCCACCACGTACGGGATCAGCTCGCGGTGCGCCACGCGGTTCATGCGCACCGCCAGCGCGCCGAACACCGAGAGCAGGAACGCCCAGAAGAGAATCGAGCCGTCGAGCCCGCCCCAGTAGGAGGTGAGCTTGTAGAACAGTGGCTGGGCGATGTCCGAGTAGCGATCGACGTACTTGATCGAATAGTCGCCGACGAGGAAGGCGTGGACGATCACCGCCGAGGCGACCGTGAGCATGGCGGCGATCAGGTAGAACGCGCCGATGCCGCTCTCGACGAGGCGCGAGTCGCGCCGGCGGGCGCCGCCGATGGACGCCGCCGCCGCGTAGGCGGCGATCACGAACGTGGCGAGCAGGATGAACGTGCCGAAACTGGCCATGGGCTCCTGGGGGCTGGGCTATCGGGTGAACGTGGGGGCGGATCACGCGCGTGCCGCCGCCCCCGAACGGGGCGTCTCGATGATTCTGCGTGCGGGTGACGCCGCGACGCGCCGGGCGCGCACGCGGCTCGAGGCAGGCCACTCCACCGGAGGACGCGGGCCTCAGTAGGACGACTTGGCCACCGTGCCGTTGGGGCCGGTCGCCGCCGACTCGTACTTCGACGGACACTTGGCCATCACGCCGTTGGGCTCCACGACGAACCCGTCGGGGCCAAGCGTCCCCTTCACCACCACCTCCGCGCCGTCCTTGAAGGTGTCGGGCACGATGCCCGCGTAGGACGCGGTGACGACCTTGCCGTTGGCGTGCACCTGGAACCGGTAGTCGAGCGAGTCGCGCTTGCGCAGGATCGACCCGTCGACCACGTGGCCGTGCAGCTGCAGCTTCTTGCCGTACCAGGCGGCCGGCTCGCTCATCACCTCGTCCACGTGCTTGTAGTACTCGGTGCCTTCGCTCAGCGTGGTCCACAACAGCCCGGCGAATGCCAGCACGAGCGCCAGGCTGGTCAACCCGATCTTGGCGGTCTTCTTGGACATGTTCTCTTGGGGGTCTCTGTGATTCCGGGTGTCGCACCGCGCGGGGCGACGACGTGCCGGCCACCGCGGTCGAATCGAGCGCGCGCGACAGGCACGGGCGCGCTCTCTGATACTCAAGAATATGCGCCTCGACGACGCCGGTCAACGCGGCGGCCCGCAAACCTCCGGTTCCCAGCCCGCCCGCGCGAGCAGCCGGTGCGCCACGTGCACCGGCAGCCCCACCACGTTCGAATACGACCCTTCGATCCAGTCGATGAACCGCGAGGCGCGACCCTGGATCGCATAGGCGCCCGCCTTGCCGAACGGCTCGCCCGAGCCCACGTACCAGGCGATCGCCGCGCTGGTCAGGGGCAAGAAGCGTACCCGCGTCGTCGCCACCTCGCTCGCCATCCGGCCGTCGCCGCGAACGGCGACGCCGGTGTGCACCATGTGCTCGCGGCCGGCCAGTCGTTCGAGCATCCGGACCGCGTCGGCGGCGTCCTCCGGCTTCCCGAGGATCCGGCCATCGAGCACGACGGTCGTGTCCGCGGCCAGGATCAGATCGGCGGAATCGGCCGCCTGCACGGCCTCGGCCTTGGTTTCGGCAAGACGGCGGACGTAGTCGGCCGGGGGTTCTCCGGGCCGCGGCGCCTCGTCGACATCGGCGGCCACGACGGTGAACGTATAGCCGGCGGCCGCCAGCAGATCGGCGCGCCGGGGCGAGGCCGACGCCAGCAGGAGTCTCACCCGCGGATGATACCGCGGGCACGCGCGCCGCACCGTTTCGGTCACGCCGTGGCAGGCGCGCCACGCCGCGACGACGCGCCTTGTATTCGGGCGGCGTTGCAGGCACGATGCGGCATGCCCCGCCAGCCAGCCTCGCTCAGGCCACGTCCCTTGCGCGACATCGTGCCTGAGGCGCTCGCCGACCTCCTCCGCGACCAGCCGATGAGCCAGGCGAAGCTGGACTTCGCGTGGCGGGCGACGGTCGGGCCGGCCCTGGCGCGTGCCAGCCGGGTGTGGCTCGAGGACAGGATCCTGCGGGTGGAGACGCCGGGGCCGTTGTGGGCGGCGGAGATCGCGCGGGCCGGAGACGAACTCGTGGCCCGGCTGGCGCGGCTGCTGGGCACCGGCGTCGTCGCACGGCTGGCGATTCACGCCCCGGGCGCGCCGCCCGACACCGCGCGCCGGCCGCCCACTCGCGCCGATACGACCCGGAACCAGCCGCGCGCCGCCGCGCCCCGGCCGTCGTCTCGGCGGAATCCGGCGAAGAAGCGCCCGTGAGGGATCGGGCTGGCGCGAGGCCTCGCCTTCACGCAGATTGATCGGCCACGATCCCGAGCAGTTCGCGCGCCGCGGCAAACGGCGTCATCTTCGCCGCGGCCACCGCCGCCTCGAGCGCCGGCAGGCGGGCCGCGAACCTCGGATCGGCCCGGAGCATCCGCCGCAGGCCGTCCGACAGCAGCTCGTGGAGCCAGTCGAGCGCCTGCCCGCGGCGTCTCGCCTCGAGGTGTCCGTTGGCGGTCTGCACCTGCCTGTGTTCGAGTACCCGTTCCCACACCTCGGGGATGCCCTCGCCGGTGAGCGCCGAGCAGGCGAGCACCCTCGGCACCCAGCCATCGGGCGCGGCCGGGAACAGGTGCAGCGCGCTCGCGTAGTCGGCGCGGGCACGTTGGGCGCGGCGGCGGTTCTCGCCGTCGGCCTTGTTGATGGCGATGGCGTCGACCATCTCGACGATGCCGCGCTTGATGCCCTGCAGCTCGTCGCCGGCGCCCGGAATCATGAGCAGCAGGAAGAAGTCGACCATCGAGCGGACGGCCACCTCCGACTGCCCGACGCCCACCGTCTCGACGATGACCGTCTCGAACCCCGCCGCCTCGCACAGCAGCATCGTCTCGCGCGTGCGGCGCGCGACGCCGCCCAGGTGTCCCTGCGACGGTGACGGCCGGATGTAGGCGCGCGGCTCGACCGACAGCCGTTCCATGCGCGTCTTGTCGCCGAGGATGCTCCCCTTCGAGACGGGGCTCGACGGGTCGATGGTGAGCACCGCGACCTGCTCGCCCCGATCGCGGATCAGGTGAAGGCCCAGGGCGTCGATGAACGTGCTCTTGCCGGCGCCGGGCACGCCGGTGATGCCCACGCGACGGGCCTGGCCCGTGTGCGGGAGCAGCGCGTCGAGCAGGCTGGCCGCCAGCGCCGCGTCAGACGGCAGATCGCTTTCGATCAGCGTGATCGCTTGCGCCAGCGCCACGCGGTCGCCGGCCAGCACGCCGCGCGCGTAGTCGGCGACCGGGAGCCGGCGGCGCCCCGGGCGGGGACGGGCTGGCGACCTAGCGTCGGGCACCCGTCGTCCCCATCAGCGCCTCGAGGATTTCCTGCGCGCACAGCGGAATCACGCTGCCGGGCCCGAACACCGCCGTCACCCCGGCTGCCCGCAGGAACGGGTAGTCGTTGGGCGGGATGACGCCGCCCACCACGACCAGGATGTCGTCGCGGCCCTGCGCCTTCAGCTCGGCGATCACCTCGGGCACCAGCGTCTTGTGGCCGCCGGCGAGGCTCGAGACGCCCAGCACGTGGACGTCGTTCTCCACCGCCATGCGCGCGGCCTCCTTCGGCGTCTGGAAGAGCGGTCCGACGTCGACGTCGAACCCCTCGTCGGCCAGCGCCGTGGCGATCACCTTCGCCCCGCGGTCGTGGCCGTCCTGGCCCATCTTGGCGACGAGGATGCGCGGCCGGCGGCCTTCCTGCGCCGCGAACGCGTCGGCCATCGCGCGGGCCTTGACGAACTCGGGATCGCCCTGGCTCTCGGAGGAATAGACGCCCGAGATCGTGCGGTTCACCGCCTGGTAGCGTCCGTACACCTGTTCGAGCGCCGCCGAGATCTCGCCGAGCGTCGCGCGGGCGCGCGCCGCGGCCACCGCGAGATCCAGCAGGTTGCCGTCGCCGCGCCCGGCCGCCTGCGACAGCGCGTCGAGCGCCCCGGCGACCGCCCGTGGGTCGCGCGCGGCGCGCACCTGCGCCAGCCGGCGCAACTGGCTCTCGCGCACGGCGCGGTTGTCCACCTCGAGCACGTCGATCGGCGTGTCGTGCTCGCGGCGGTACTTGTTGACGCCGACCACCGTCTCGCGCCCCGAGTCGATGTGCGCCTGCCGTCGCGCCGCCGCCTCCTCGATGCGCATCTTGGGCAGCCCGGTCTCGATGGCCTTCGCCATGCCGCCCAGCGACTCGATCTCCTGGATGTGATCCCACGCGCGCCGCATCAGCTCGTGCGTGAGCCGCTCCACGTAGAAGCTGCCGGCCCACGGATCCACCACCTTCGTGATGCCGGTCTCCTCCTGCAGGTAGATCTGCGTGTTGCGCGCGATGCGCGCCGAGAAGTCGGTCGGCAGCGCAATCGCCTCGTCCAGCGCGTTGGTGTGCAGCGACTGCGTGTGTCCGAGCGCCGCCGCCAGCGCCTCGACGCAGGTGCGGGCGACGTTGTTGAACACGTCCTGCGCCGTCAGGCTCCAGCCCGAGGTCTGCGAGTGCGTGCGCAGCGCCATCGACTTCGCGTTCTTCGGCTGGAAACCGCTGATCAGCCGGGCCCACAGCACGCGCGCGGCGCGCAGCTTGGCGATCTCCATGAAGTGGTTCATGCCGATCGCCCAGAAGAAGCTCAGGCGCGGCGCGAACGCGTCGATGTCCAGGCCCGCGCGCAGGCCCGTCCGCACGTACTCCAGCCCGTCGGCCAGCGTGTAGCCCAACTCGATGTCGGCCGTGGCGCCCGCTTCCTGCATGTGGTACCCGCTGATCGAGATGCCGTTGAAGCGCGGCATCCCGGCGGCGCAGTAGCGGAGGATGTCGCCGATGATCCGCATCGACGGCGCCGGCGGGTAGATGTAGGTGTTGCGGACCATGAACTCCTTGAGGATGTCGTTCTGGATGGTCCCGGCCAGCGCCGCCGGCGCGACGCCCTGCTCCTCGGCCGCGACGATGTAGAAGGCCATCACGGGGAGCACGGCCCCGTTCATCGTCATCGAGACCGACATCTGGTCGAGCGGAATGCGGTCGAAGAGGATCTTCATGTCCTCGACCGAATCGATGGCGACGCCCGCCTTGCCCACGTCGCCCGTCACCCGCTCGCTGTCGCTGTCGTAGCCGCGGTGCGTCGCCAGGTCGAAGGCCACCGACAGGCCCTTCTGCCCCGCCGCGAGGTTGCGCCGGTAGAAGGCGTTGGACTCCTCGGCCGTCGAGAAGCCGGCGTACTGGCGGATGGTCCACGGCTGCAGCGCGTACATCGCCGAATAGGGGCCGCGCAGGAACGGCGGCAGCCCGGCGGCGTAGTGCAGGTGCGCCAGCCCGTCGAGATCCGCGGCGGTGTACACCGTCTTCACGGGGATCCGCTCGGGGGTGATCCAGGCCTCTCGCGCCGCAGGGTGCCCCGACGGCGTGGCGCCGTCGCCGCCCGCCGGCGCGCCGGCCGCCGAGTCGTAGCCGATCGTCGTGAAGTCGGGCCTCATCGTCCTGCCTCCATCCCGAGACGGTCCTGCCACTCGCCGAGCGTGGCGATGATGTCGCTGCCGAGGTGGATGAAGCCGGCGACGCCCGCCGCGCGCAGCGCCTCGAGGTGATCGACGGGGTTGCCGGCGACGACGACCGGCGCCGGCGTCCGCGGCACGACGTCCTGCGCCAGCGCGAGGTATTCGGTGTCGGCGCTGCAGAGCACCACCAGATCGGCCGGCGCCAGATCGGCGGCCTCCGTCACCGTGAAGCCCGCGCAGCCGAAGAAGTTGCGCGAGAAGTTGGCGCGCGCCATCCGCATCTTCACGTCGCCGTGCGTGAGCAGCAGCACCGACGGCACGTGGCCGGTGGCCGCCGCGTGCCGTTCCGTGCGGTGGCGGATTCGCTCGAAGGGCGCCGCCATCCGCCACGGCGGAACCGGGCCGTCCTCCTCGGGCGGCATCGGCTCGCGCGTGGGTCCGTCCTCCATCCCGTTCGGGTAGTTGTTGACGCCCACCAGCGTGCGGCGCCGGCTGGCGATCGCCTTCTCACGGGCAGCGCGCGCGCCGCCCACGGCCTCGGCCAGCGCGCCAGACGCCACGTAGCGCGCGTAGCCGCCTGCGGCTTCCACCTGCTGGAAGAGCGCCCACGCCGCGCGTGCCAGGCCGTCGGTGAGCGCCTCGATGTAGTAGGAACCGGCGGCCGGATCGATCACCTCGCCCAGATGCGCCTCCTCCCGCAGCACGTGCTGCAGGTTCGCGGCGAGGTGCGCGGCGAAGCCGGCGGGCTCGACCGCCAGGCGATCGCAGCCGCCGATGGCCGCCGCCATCGCCTCGGTGGTGGCGCGCAGCAGGTTCGTATAGGCGTCGTAGCGGCTCTTGTTGGCGCGCGAGGTGCGGACGTGCGCGCGCATCGCGCACACCGCGACGTCGGCGGGCCCGAACGCCGCCACCGCCCGCGCCCACGCCAGCCGCGCGGCGCGCAGCTTCGCGATCTCCATGAAGTAGTTGGCGCCGACGGCCCAGACGAACGTCAGCGCGCCCGCGGCCTCGTCTACCGACTGACCTGCCGCGGTGGCCGCCGCGAGGCGATCGACGCCCGCCGCCAGTGCGAAGGCGACTTCCTGCGCGGCGGTGGCGCCGGCCTCGTGCAGCAGGTCGACGCGGATGGCGTCCTCCGGCGGCGCGAAGCGCGCGTCGACGTCCCACGTCCAGTCGCCGCGCCCCCGCACGAACGGGAATGCGCCGGGCGGCGCCTCCACCTGCGGCCGCAGCGCCGCGAGATCCTCCTCGCGGTAGAACGGGCGCACGCTGAGGCCCTCGTCGGTGCGCCAGAGGAGACGCCTGTCGAAGTCGGCGCCCTTCAGGTCCCGCCGGATGGCCGCTTCCCAGTCGGATGTCGGCACGGGCGGAAACACGGAGAGATCGAGCGGGGTCGTGTCGTGCGGCAGATCGGACATCGGAGGCTCCGTGTGCGCCGGGCGCGATCAGCCACCGCGGCGATCGACATCGCGGCGCCTGCGGCAGGCATGAGGCCCGGTGCGGATGCGGGGCGATCGGACCTGGGGCGGCGGTCCGGACAACGCCGGCGTGCCTGGGGAACCCACGCCGGCCGCGAGAGGAATGCTAACCCCGATTGAGGGATCCGGCCAGTGGCCCGCCCGCGGCCATCCGCGCGACACCCGATCGCGAGGCGGGCGCTGGCGGCGATGCCCGTCGCCGGCGCTGCGACCCGGGGCCGCGCGCGCTACCGCTGCCGCGCGGCGAGACGCCGCCGGGCCCACCACACCGCGGCCGCCAGCGGCGCGAGGACGGCGATCTCGCGCAGGACGGCCAGGCCATTGTGAGCCCAGAAGCCCGGCAGCCAGTACCGGCGCGAGATCGCGTCGAAGACGTAGAGGTGCGACTGGTAGAAGCCGTCGGTGAAGGGCCAGAGCGCCATGATGCCGATCGGCGGCGTCGTGTCGTTGCCCATCCAGTCGAGCAGCACGTGCGAGCCGTAGGCGAGCGCGCAGGCGGCGCCGCGCCGCGCGTTCACGCGTCCGCCCCAGAGAGCGGCCACCACGAAGACCGCCGCGACCGCGCCGAGGCTGTGCGACTGCCGGCTGTGCATGCCGACGAACAAGTCGGCGTCGGCCAGCGCGCCGAGCACGCCGAAGCCGATCGTCCACGGGTGACCGGCCATCGCACGGAGGCGTGCCAGCCAGCGGCCCTCAACCGCGGCGGGCGCCTGATCGGGGATCGCGGAGGCAGGCGCCGCCAGCCATCCGAACGCGAGGCCGCCCAACACGTGTCCGACGGGACTGGGCATCGCGCTAGTGTATCCGCTGGCTGCCGGCCCCGGCGCGCGGGCGCGGCACGGCCCGGCGACACCTCGTGTGCGAATTCAGGCCATCGCCCGCCGCACGGCCTGGCAGGGACTGCCAGCCGGGGGGATGGAATCCCCACACCCGGCGAAAGTCGCGATGTGACCTATCCTGTCACATGTCAATGAGTTACTGAAGCGCGACCACCGCACCTTCGCTTGACGCGGGCCTGGCACGCCGCTAGAATCGCCGTCGCTCGCGCAGGACGCCCGTTCGTGCGCCCGGCCGCGCTCCCGCGGTCGTTGTGGTCAGGAGGATCCAGCATGCCCGCCGACGATTCGCGTGAACGCGCGCGTGCCATCGAGGCCGCGGTCGGACAGATCGAGAAGCAGTTCGGCAAGGGGTCGATCATGCGTCTCGGCCAGAAGGACGCCATCGCTCCCATCGCCGCCATCCCCACCGGCGCGATCAGCGTCGACTACGCCCTGGGCGTCGGCGGCGTGCCGCGCGGTCGCGTTGTCGAGATCTTCGGCCCCGAATCGTCGGGCAAGACGACGCTGGCGCTGCAGGTGATCGCGCAGGCGCAGAAGCTGGGCGGCATGGCCGCGTTCGTCGACGCCGAGCACGCGCTCGACGCCAGCTACGCGCGCAAGCTGGGCGTGGATCTCGACTCGCTGCTGGTCTCCCAGCCCGACAACGGCGAGCAGGCGCTGGAAATCGTCGAGGTGCTCGTCCGCTCCAACGGCGTCGACGTCGTCGTGGTCGACTCGGTGGCCGCGCTCGTGCCGCGTGCCGAGATCGAGGGCGAGATGGGCGAGGCGCAGGTGGGCCTGCAGGCCCGGCTCATGTCGCAGGCGCTGCGCAAGCTCACCGGCGCCGTGTCGAAGAGCAAGACCTGCCTGGTCTTCATCAACCAGCTCCGCGAGAAGATCGGTGTGATGTTCGGCAACCCGGAGACCACCACCGGCGGCCGCGCGCTGAAGTTCTACGCCACCGTGCGCATCGACATCCGCCGCATCGGCGCCATCAAGGACGGCGATCGCGTGGTGGGCGGGCGCACGCGCGTGAAGGTCGTCAAGAACAAGGTGGCGCCGCCGTTCCGCGAGGCCGAGTTCGACGTGATGTACGGCGAGGGCATCTCGCGCGAGGGCGACCTGCTGGATCTCGGGGTCGAACGCAAGATCGTCGAGAAGAGCGGCACCTGGTTCTCCTACAGCGGCGAACGCCTGGGTCAGGGGCGCGAGAACGCGAAGCAGTTCCTGCGCGACAACCCCGAGGTGTTCCGCGCCATCGACGAGCGGCTGCGCAAGGAGCTCGGGCTGGCCGCCGCCACCGAGACGCCGGTCGGCGCCTGACCGCCGGCCGGCCGCGCGCATGGACACGATCGCGAGTCTCGACGCCGGCCTGCTGCGCTGGATCGCCGGCACGCTGCGGACCCCCTGGCTCGACGCGGCGATGCGAGGGGTCGGCTGGCTCACCGTGTGGGGCACGGCATACGTCGCGGCCGGTGTGGCGCTCACGATCGCCCGCCGCGACGGCCGCCTGCTGATGGCGCTGTGGCGGCTGGTGCTGGCCGTCGCGCTCGCGAGCGTCGTGGCGGTTTCCGTGCTGAAGCCTGTCATCGACCGCCCGCGGCCGTTCCAGGCTCACGGCGACATCAGTGTCGTGGGCCGGCCGGCCTCCGGGGCGTCGATGCCGTCGGGCCACGCCGCAACGGCAGTGGCCGGCGCCTACGCGCTGGCGCTGATGTGGCCCGCCGCCCGCGCGCTGGCGTGGGCACTGGTCGCGCTCGTCGTGCTCTCGCGGATGTACCTCGGCGTGCACTACCCGACCGACCTGATCGCCGGCGGGCTCATCGGGTGGGCCTGCGCGTACTTCGCGACGGGAGGCGCGCCGTGCCTGCCGCACCCCGCCGCGCGCGGTCACGGCGACTCGTCGTGAGGCGGCCCCGGTTCGTCTCCCGGCGCTTGGCACCCTCGCAAGGCGCGTGCTAGACTCCTTCGTCTCTACCGCGCCGCGCGCACCGTGCCGAGGTAGCTCAGTTGGTAGAGCATACGACTGAAAATCGTAGTGTCGCCAGTTCGATTCTGGCCCTCGGCACCACCCTTCCAACCCCAATCAATCGGACACGAAGAGGCCGCCACGCGGCGGTTACCCAGGCGGCCCGAACGCCGACTGGGTAACCGCGTGGGTAACCACAATCTCCTGGATCGGCGGCTGGGCCGAGGGTCGGGCGAGGCTCGGCAACCGGACGGCCCGCGACAGGCGGACATCGTTCGGCACGCCGACTCTTCTCGCGCCGAAGGCTGACTTCGGCGCCGCGCCGCGTGCGTCCCGCGCACACACTCTCGCTCCGGCCCGATACCGCCCAACCTTCGCTCGGCTGCGCACGGGAACTGTGCTACAAACCACGGCCTCGGGGACATCGCGGACTCGACCTCCGGCAATCGCCACGCTGCTGACCACGTCCACCAATTCCTTCGCTGGCGGCCTACCATGCCTGAATCCCTGATCCCGTTCCGACCGTTCGCCGGGTTCACCTCACGCGCCACGCCGATCGCGCTGTGCGGGCTGATGCTCCTGCTCGCTTCGTCGCTGCCACGGGCACAGTCGGGCGGCCCGGTCAGCCTGTCGACGCTCGATGTGGCACACGTCGAGCCATTCGACACGCTCGCGCCCGCCGGATCCTCCAGCGAGTTGCCAGCCGGCTGGGCGATCTCGGAAGCCGGCGCCAACGCGAACGGCTCCTACACGGCGGGGACGGGCAGCAGCAACGCCGGCGACACCTACAGCTTCGGCGCGGCCTCCAGCAGCGACCGGGCGCTGGGCGGGTTGCAGAGCAGCAACCTGAACCCCACCTTCGGCGCGGCGTTCACCAACAACACCGGCGCCGTCATCTCGGCCCTCGACGTCAGCTACACCGGCGAGCAGTGGCGTCTGGGCGCGACCGGCCGCCAGGATCGCCTCGATTTCCAGTACAGCCTCGACGCCACGGGGCTCGGCAACGGGACCTGGGTGGACGTGAACGAGCTGGACTTCAACGGCCCGATCACCTCGGGCGCCACCGGCGCGCTCGACGGCAACGCCGCCGCCAACCGGACGGCGATCGCCCACACGATCGCCGGACTCGCCATCCCCGCCGGGGCGACGTTCTGGGTTCGATGGACCGACTTCAACGCATCCGGCGCCGACGACGGCCTGGCCGTGGACGACTTCTCGATCACCCCACGTGCGACGGGACCGGCCACCTCGCCAGCCGGTGTCGGCGCGGCATCGCCATCGACGGTCCTGCGGGGCGATGCGACGCTGCTGACCGTCACCGTGACGCCGGGCGCGAACCCGGCGAGCACGGGCCTGACGGTCACCGCCGACCTCACGCCGATCGGCGGCGCGGCGGCGCAGCCGCTCTTCGACGACGCCAGCCACGGTGACGTCACCGCCGGCGATCTCGTGTTCTCGTTCGCCGCCACGGTCCCGGCCGCCACGGCCGCCGGCCTGAAGGAACTCGCTGTCGGGATCACCGACGCCGAGGCGCGCACCGGCCCGGCAACCATCACGCTCACGGTGACTGCCCCGGGTCCGCCGACGGTGGTGCTCACAGCCGCTGCGACCGCCTACACGCAGGACTTCAACACGCTGGCGACGGCCGGCACCGCCAACGACGCCCTGCCCGTGGGCTGGTTCCTCGTCGAGACGGGCGGCGGCGCGCGCGACAACGAGCGCTACGCGGCCGACACCGGCGCCTCGAACACCGGCGACACGTACAGTTACGGCGCCGCCGGCGCGCCGGAACGGGCCCTGGGCACGCTCCGCAGCGCCACGCTGGTCCCGGTGATCGGCGCGGCGTTCACCAACGACACGGGCGCCCTCATCACGGCCCTCGAGATCAGCTACACCGGCGAGCAGTGGCGGCTGGGCACGGCCGGACGCGAGGATCGTCTCGCCTTCCAGTACAGCCTCGACGCGTCGAGCCTGAGCGACGGGACGTGGACCGCCGTGGCCGCCCTCGACTTCGTGACGTCCTCGACCACCGGCACGGCGGGCCCGCGAGACGGCAACGCCGCGGAGTACCGCACGCCGCTGGCCCACACCGTCGCCGGCCTGGCCGTCGCGCCCGGCGCCGCGTTCTGGATCCGCTGGGTCGATCTCGATGCGCCCGGCGCCGACGACGGCCTCGCGGTGGATGACTTCTCGATCACCCCCAATCCGCGGCCTCGCGTCGCGATCAGCCAGGTCTACGGTGGGGGCGGCAACTCCGGCGCGACGCTGCGCCGCGACTTCATCGAGATCTTCAATCGCGGCGCCGTCGCCGCGGACCTCACGGGATGGTCGGTGCAATACGCATCGGCTGCCGGCACGGGCTCGTGGCAGAAGACAGACCTGCCGCCGGTGGTGCTGCAGCCCGGGCAGTACTTCCTCGTCGCCGAGGCGGCAGGCACCGGCGGTTCGCAGGACCTGCCGGCGCCGGACGTGACCGGCACGATCGCCATGAGCGGGACGGCGGGCAAGGTTGCCCTGCTCTCGACGCAGGTCGCCGCGAGCGGCGCGTGTCCAGCCGTTGACGTCACCATCGACCTCGTCGGCTACGGCTCCGCGAACTGCGCCGAAACGGGCCCGACACCGGCCCTCACCAACTCCACCGCCGCGCTGCGCAACGGCGCGGGGTGCGTCGACACCGGCCACAACGCCCTTGATTTCACGGTGGGCGCGCCGCTGCCGCGCAACACCTCGTCGCCCCTCAACACGTGCGGCGGCGGGACGGCTCCGACGCTCGTGACGACCGCCACGCCGAACCCGGCCTTCGCCGGCGAGAGCGTGTTGATTGCCGCCGTGATCACCCCCGGCACGGGCCCCGACAGCACGGGCCTCACGGTCACGGCCGATCTCTCCGCCATCGGCGGCGGGGCCGCCCAGCCGCTCTTCGACGATGGCACCAGCGGCGACGTCGTCGCTGGCGATCTCACCTTTGCCGTCCTGACGTCGGTTCCCGTCGCCACCGCGCCGGGCAGCAAGGTCATCGAGGTCACGGTCGGCGACGCGCAGGGCCGCAGCCGCACTGCTGAAATCGTGCTCGCCGTCGTCGCCGAGCCCACCTGCGCCGCCACCCACCAGATCTCCGCGATCCAGGGCAACGGCGCGATGTCGCCGCTGGCCGGTCAGACCGTCACCAGCGAGGGGATCGTCTACGCCGTGCGGCCCAACGGCTTCTTCATGCAGATGGCCGCGGGCGACGGCGACCCCGCGACCTCCGACGGCGTCTTCGTCTTCACGAGCACCGCGCCGCCCGCGGCGGCCGCGGTCGGCAACCTCGTGTGCGTGACCGGCGGCGTCGCGGAGTTCGTGCCGCCCTCGGATCCCTTCCAGGCTCCGCTCACCGAGATCGTCAGCCCGGTGGTCGTGCGCCTGTCGTCGGGGAACCCGCTGCCGGCCGCCACCGCCATCACGGCGGCCACGACGACGGGCACCGCGGCGGAGGTCGCTGCCAGGCTCGAAGCCCTCGAGGGCATGCGCGTGAGCGTGGCGTCGCTCACGGTGGTTGGCCCGACGGCGCGCTCGGGCGGCATCAACGAGGCGGCGGCGACGCTCGTCAGCAGCGGGGTGTTCTACGGTGTGGTGACCGGGGTGCCACGGCCGTTCCGCGAGGCGGGCATCGACATCGCCGACCCCGTGCCGGCGTGCGCGGCGGGCGGAGCCTGCGCGATCCCGCGGTTCGACGGCAACCCCGAGCGGCTGCGCATCGTGAGCACCGGGCTCGGCGGCGCGCGAATCGACGTGCCCGCCGGCGCCATCGTGACGGATCTGGTCGGCCCGCTCGATTACGCCTTCCGCGCCTACTCGATCCTCCCCGAGACCACGCCCGCCGTCACCGACACTGTGGTGGGGCAGCCCGTGCCGGCCGCGCACCCGCAGGAGATCACGGTCGCCTCGCTCAACATGCTGCGGTTCTTCGACGACCAGAACGATCCCGACTTCACCGGATCCGAGCCCGTGCTCACGGCCGCCGCGTGGGAGCGCCGCCTGACGAAGGCGTCGCGCACGATCCGCGAGGTGCTGCGAACGCCCGACATCATCGGCGTCGTCGAGATGGAGAACCAGGCCGCGCTCGATGCCCTCGCCGCGCGGCTGAACGCCGATGCCGTGGCAGCCGGCGCCGGCGATCCCGGCTACGTGGGCAGCCTCGTGACCGGCAACGACGTCGGCGGCATCGACGTCGGCGTGCTGTGGAAGGCCGGCCGCTTCGTGTCGGTGGCGGTCGAACAGGTGGGCAAGGACGCGACGTTCGCCAACCCGAACACCGGGGCGCTCGAACTGCTCAACGATCGCCCGCCGCTGGTCGTCCGCGCGCTGGCGACACGGCCGTCGGGCCAGCCGTTGGACCTGATCGTGGTGGTCAACCACCTGCGCTCGCTGAACGGCATCGACAGCCCCGAACCGCAGGCGGGCTGCCTGTCGGGGGCCCCGTGCACGCAGGGCGCGCGGGTCCGGGCCAAGCGGCAGGCCCAGGCCGAGTACCTCGCGCAGCTCGTCGCCGACCTCCAGGCCGCGCAGCCCGGCGCGAAGATCCTGCTCGTCGGCGATTTCAACGCCTTCGAGGTGAACGACGGCTACGTGGACGTCATCGGCACCGTGACCGGCGCGCCCGCCCCGCCCGAACAGGTGGTGGTGGCGAGCCCCGATCTGGTGGATCCCGATCTGACGAACCTCCAGGCGTTCCTTCCGCCCGACCAGCGGTACTCGTACACGTTCGACGGCAACGCGCAGACGCTCGACCACGCGCTGGCCAGCGCGGGGCTCATGCCGTGGGTAAGCCGGTTCGCATACGGCCGCAGCAACGCCGACTTCCCGGAGATCCTGTTCAACACCGCCGGCCCGGCACGCCTGTCGGATCACGACGGCTCGGTGACCTACATCGCCACCGGAACGCCGCGTATCACGGGCCGCATCGTCGGAAAGGCCGGACGGGCCGCCACCGTGGACCTCGAGATCGCGAACACCGGCGGGGGCATCGCGTTCGACGTGACGGTTGGCCAGCTGATCTTCCGGACGCTGTCGGGTGCGGGCACGGTGACCACCTCGACGCCGACACCGATCGCCATCGGACGGCTCAACCCCGGCGAGGCGCGCACGATACGGCTGTCGCTGACGGTGCCAGCCGGCGTGACGCGCTTCTCGATCACGGAGAACGGCACGCTCGTGGACAGTACGGGGGCACTGCTGCGCTACTCGGCCGCGCAGTCCGTGATCCCCTGACGCAACGACGCAGGCAAGAGGTGGCCGGGAGGCGGCCGCCGCGGCACACAGCGCGGGCGGGGCGAGGGAGCGCCCTGCCCGCACCAAATCGGACGCAGGAGACAATCTTGAGGAACCGGCTCGTTTCACTTGCTGGCGCGGCGGCCCTGCTGGCCTGCCTCTCTACCCCCGCTCAGGCGGCTCCGTTCACCTTTTCGCTGACGCTCGACCCGGCGGACGGCGCCATCTCCGGCGCCCCGGGCGAGACCGTGGGCTGGGGTTTCACGATTGAGAACTTCGACCCCGACCACTGGCTCGAGATCTTCGCGGTGGACTCTGACCTGTTCGACACCGGTGAGCCCACGGCCTTGACGGTGCCGCTCGTCGCCCCGGGGGCGACCTTCACCGAGGCCTTCAGCATCGGTCTGACGGGCCTCTACCAAGTAGCGATCGACCCGGGGGCGTCGGCCGGGTCGTCTGACAAGGGAACGTTCCTGCTCTCCGCCAACTGGTACGACGGCGACCCGCTCGAGGGCGGTGATCTGCTGCAACCTGACGAGGCGATGTTCGAGGCCGAGGCGCCGTACTCACTGACCGTGACGGCCGCGGTGCCCGAGCCAGCGACGCTGGCGCTGCTGGGCCTGGGCCTGGCCGGGGCTGCCGCGATCCGCCGCCGGCGCTGACGCGCCGCCCCTGCGGACGCCCGTCGCCGATTGGCAGCGCAGGGCCGCCCCGGGTTGCGGCCCTGCGCTCACGCGCGCCTCCCCTTCCGGCGCTGGCGCCACCCCTCCGCGAACGCCAGGGTCAGTGCGCGGCTGCCGGAGTCGGCCGTGGCCAGGCCAGCGCGATTGCGCCGGCGAAACTGCTACCATGGGCGGTTGTCTGGCGCCGGCCAGGCCGGAGTGGTGCCGGCCGGGCCGCCGCCCGGGTCTTCCATCGTGAGCCATTACGACCACATCCTCTGCATCGGCGCCGGTTACGTCGGCGGGCCCACCATGGCGATGATCGCCGCCCGGTGCCCGCACCTGAAGGTCACCGTCGTCGACATCAACCAGGCCCGCATCGACGCGTGGAACAGCGACGATCTGCCGATCTTCGAGCCCGGCCTCGACGAGGTGGTGCGCGCCGCGCGCGGGCGGAACCTGTTCTTCTCAGGCGACATCGCCGGCGGCATCCGCGACGCCGACGTGATCTTCGTGTCGGTGAACACGCCGACGAAGACCTTCGGCCAGGGCGCCGGGCAGGCCGCCGACCTCCAGCACTGGGAGAAGACCGCACGCCAGATCCTCGCCCACGCCACGCGCGACAAGATCGTCGTCGAGAAGTCGACGCTCCCCGTGCGCACGGCCCAGGCGATGGAGCGCATCCTCAACCACAACGGCCACGGCCTGCGCTTCGACGTGGTGAGCAACCCCGAGTTCCTTGCCGAGGGGACCGCGATTCGCGACCTCGAGGATCCCGATCGCATCCTCATCGGCGCGCACGAGACGCCCGAGGGACGCCGCGCGCGCACGGTGATCGCCGACATCTACGCCAACTGGGTGCCGCGCGAGCGCATCATCGAGAGCAACCTGTGGAGCGCCGAGCTGTCGAAGCTCACCGCCAACGCGTTCCTCGCGCAGCGCATCTCGTCGATCAACAGCATCTCGGCGCTCTGCGAGGCGACGGAAGCCGACGTCGACGAGGTCGCCTACGCGATCGGGACCGACAGCCGCATCGGCCCCCGCTTCCTCAAGGCCAGCGTCGGATTCGGCGGCTCGTGCTTCAGGAAGGACATCCTCAACCTCGTCTACATCTGCCGCGGCTACGGGCTGGACGAGGTGGCCGATTACTGGGAATCGGTCATCGCCATCAACGACTGGCAGCAGGCCCGCTTCGTGCACAACATGCTCGCCAACATGTTCAACACGGTGGCGGGCAAGCGCATCGCGCTGTTCGGCTTCGCGTTCAAGGCCGACACGGGCGACACGCGCGAGTCGGCGGCCATCGGCGTCACCCGCCAACTGGTCGCCGAGCAGGCCCGCGTGGTGGTCACCGATCCGAAGGCGCTCGACAACGCCAGGATCGATCTCGCCCCGCAGGCGGGGCTGGTGGAGTTCGAGCCCGATCCCTACGAGGCCGCGCGCGGCGCGCACGCCATCGCGGTGCTCACGGAGTGGAAGCTCTACCGGGAGCTCGACTACGCCCGCATCCTCGCCGGCATGGAGCGGCCGGCCTTCATCTTCGACGGCCGCAACATCCTCGATCACGCGCGGCTGCACGCGATGGGCTTCAACGTCTTCGCCATCGGCAAGGCGCCGTTGAAGCACTTCTAGGCTTGGGGCTTGGGGCTTGGGGCTTGGGGCTTGGGGCCTGATCGGCTCGCTTCGCAGACCGTCGGGCGTTCGAGGATGAGCGACGCGAGACCCGAGCATCGTCAGGCGCCAGGCCCCGGGCGTAAGGCGCCTCCAGACCCCAGCCCCCGATGATTCCCCCCGATCTGCTGCTGCGCGCCTACGCGTCGGGCTGGTTCCCGATGGCGCAGGCGGCCGGCGCCGACGCCGCCATCGAGTGGTTCTCGCCCGATCCACGCGCCGTCATTCCCCTCGACGCCTTCCACGTGCCGGCCCGCCTGGCGCGCACCGCCCGCCGGCGGCCGTACGATCTCGTCATCGATCACGACTTCGAGGGCGTGATGCGCGCCTGCGCCGAGCGCGACGAGACGTGGATCAACGAACCGCTCCTGCAGAGCTACGTCGAACTCCACCGCCGCGGCTTCGCCCACTCGGTCGAGGCCCGCCGCGAGGGACGGCTCGCCGGCGGCCTCTACGGCGT
>WBZO01000861.1_pt1 | contig 55080 bp, 44 predicted proteins | sample 5204261 | NCBI WGS metagenome assembly WBZO01 (sample SAMN12412400, study PRJNA552823) | activated sludge metagenome | isolation source: activated sludge from anammox sidestream of wastewater treatment plant... | place: USA: North Carolina | collected 2017-09
AATGGGCCTGAAGCCTCTGTAACTAGCGTGAGCCTTGCGGCGAGAGTTTTCAGGAAAGCCGGATGCGGGAAATCCGCACGTCCGGTTTGACGAGGGGGGAGGCGTTTATCCCTCCCCTACTCTACTTTTTTCCGTTTGTTCCGTAATCTCTCTTCCATGTTTTCCAAACGTTTCAAATGGAGTCTGGAATCGAACCGGTTCGCGCGGGTGATCGAAGCGAAAAAGAAATCCGGCGCGCGCATTCTCGATCTGACCGAGTCGAACCCGACGCGCGCTGGTTTCGATTATCCGGTTGAAGAGATTCTCGGCGCGCTCGCTCAAACTCCGGCGATGCTTTACGAACCGGCGCCGCGCGGATTGCTCCTCGCGCGTGACGCGGTCGCGGGCTATTACGCCGAACGCGGCTTCAACGTTGATCCCGAACGCATTCACCTGACCGCCAGCACCAGCGAAGCATATTCCTACCTTTTCAAACTGCTCGCCGACCATGGCCAGTCAGTTCTGGTCCCGCAACCGAGCTATCCCTTGTTTGAATTTCTCGCAGCGCTCGAAGGCGTCGAATTGCATCCTTACGAATTGAGTTACGCGCACCCCGCCGGATGGCGAATTGATTTCGATTCGGTCGAGAAAGCGATTGACGCAAACACGCGCGCGATCATCCTGGTCAGCCCGAACAATCCTACAGGCTCTTTCGTCAAGCTCGGCGAAGTCGAGCGGTTAAATGCAATCTGCGCGCGACACAATCTTGCTTTGATCGCCGATGAAGTCTTCGGCGATTACGGCTTCAGAGACGACGAAAGCCGCGCCGGGTCGCTGGTTTCAAATAACTCCGTGTTGACCTTCGTGATGAGCGGCTTCTCGAAGATTCTGGCGCTGCCGCAGATGAAGCTGGGATGGATCGTGACTAACGGCCCGGCGGATTTGCGCGATGAAGCGGTCGAACGTCTGGATTTCATCGCCGACACATTTCTTTCGGTCGGCGCTCCCGTACAGCACGCCGCGCCATCGTGGCTGCGGTTGCGGCGCGAATTACAGAATCAGATTCTGGATCGCGCGCGCGGAAATCTGAATTGGCTGGGGAATGTGACCGAAGGGGCGCCGCTCCGTTTGCTGAACGTTGAGGGAGGGTGGTGCGCGACGCTGGAATTGCCGCGCTATTTCACGGAAGAAGAGTGGGCGTTGGCGCTGCTGGAAAAAGACGACGTGTTGGCGCATCCGGGATACTTCTACGATTTCCCGCGCGAAGCTTTTCTTGTCCTGAGCCTGCTGCCGCGCGCTGAAATATTCCGCGAAGCGGTCAACCGCATCCTGGCGCGAGTCGGATGAATTTGAGCTACGGCTTTTTCGGTTGAGCCTTTGGCTTCGCTTCCTCCTTCGGCTGATCTTTTCTTTCGGTCTTTTCGGTCTCCGCTTCACGCTGAGCCAGACGGTCAATCGCCTTCTGCATTTCAAGCATTCGCTTCTGCATCGTCACTACTTGTTCGGCCATTGAAAGCTGCTGCCTCTGCAATTCCAGCAACGCCCGCGTCGCGATATCCGATGAATTTGATGAATTGGCCGAATTGGCGTTGCTGATCGTCAGGTTTTGTATAGCGCGCTCGATGGCGTCCACGCGAATCTGCAATTGATCCAGCCTGCGTTCGACGTTCATCAGGCGGAAAGTCTGATCCTGAGCGCCAGTCGTGGCCGTCGGCGCGGCGACCGCGGGCAGCATTGCCAGCGCCAGCAATGTTGCGGCGACACTCAGCGGTTTGAACTGATTTGTTCGCATTGTTTCTCCCTCGTTGACATCAATTTCAGCGGCGTGCTACATCCCCGGCTCACTCCGCCCGACTGATCATAAGTTTTCTTCACAAATTTTCAACGGGAAGGGAAGCGACGGATTGAAACGAGCCTCAACTTACGCGGCGCTGTCGGCATTTGTCTGCATTGCGGCGGTCACGGTCGCCATTATCAGCTTCAACGGCGGCGTCAGCGTCGGCGCGTCGAACCATTTCGGCCAACTCCCGGTCGTGCGGCGCGCGCTCGATCCGAATTACCTGCCTGGGGATTTCAACATCGAAATCCGCCAGTATCACCATCGAGTCTTCACCTGGATGATCGCGGCGTTCACATTGGCGCTGGGCGAAGACCGCGCGCTGATCTTCATTCACATCGCCGGAATGAGCCTGCTCGCCGCTTCGTTGTGGCGGTTGTGCCGCGCCGTCAACCTGCCGCTGCCGGGTTTTGTCGTGGCCGGTTTGTTTCTGGCGACCAATCTGATCTGGACTGGCGAGGGGTTGGAGTCGAATCATTTTGTCGGCGACGCGGACATTATGCCGCCGACATTCGCGCACGCGTTCGCGCTGCTGGCCGCGATGAGTTTATTGCGTGATCGTTATCGCCGGGCGGCGGTGTTTGCGGGACTGGCCACGCTCTTTCACTTACAGATCGGGTTGATCTGCGCGGCGATGATCGCGCCGTTCTACTTGATCAAATTGAAACAGCTCGGCGTCAAAGAGACGTTGATCATCGTTGGGCTGTTTTTCATCGCCGCCGCGCCTGGACTGCTCGACCTGGTTCACATGCTTCGGAACGGACTTCTGAAATCGCCCTCGACCGAGTTCTCGCTGGCCTACTACATTGATTTCCGCCATCCGCATCATTTCGAGTTGATTTCGACCGCTGCCGCGTTGTGGGTCGGCGCGCACATCGTTATTCAGCTCGTCGCGTATTGGTTTCTGAGCCGACGGCAAAAGCCGGAAGCGCGCGCCGTCGGCAAACTGGCGGTGATGAGTCTGACGCTGGCTGCGCTGGCAGTCGTTCATTTCAGCGATTATTACCTGATGAAGGATGATCGTATCGCCACAATTCAGTTCGTCAGGCTCAGCCCGTTGATCACGGTCTTCGGCGCGGTTTGCCTGATCGTGCTGATCAACGCCTGGGCCGATTCGTTTGCAGTCAATACGGGGAAGAGCCGGATCGCCGCGTTCTGTAACGCCGCGTTGATTCTGATCGCCGCGCTATGGGGCGTTCGAGAAGCGCGCAAGCCGGACGCGGTCTTCCATTTCGGAATCAGCCGCTACGCCGAACAATCATCAAACTGGATCAACATCTGCCGCTGGATAAAAGGCAATGGCCCGCGCGGCGCGGTTTATCTCACGCCTCCCGGCGCCAACGGGTTCACGTCTCTGGCCGAGAGATCGAACGTGGCCGATTTCAAGAACAATCCGGACAGCGGACTCTTTCTGGCCCAATGGTTCGAGCGATTGCGCGATCTGGCCGGAGGCGCGCTGCCCAACGGACGCGGGGCCGAGAACAGACAGTTATTTAATCAAGCCTACGCGGCATTGAATGCGGCGCAGTTGATTGAGATCGGAAAGAAATACGGTGCGGAATACGCAGTCCTCCCAAAATCATCGAAGGCCGACTTCGACGTCATTCATCAGAACGACGGTTATCGGTTGGTGAAATTGCCGATCAGATAAGAGAGATTACGGAAAAGACTGAAATAACGGAAAAGGCGGAACCCCTTCTATTGTTTCCGTCTGTTCCGTTGTCTCCGTCTTTTCCGTAATCTCCTCTTTGACTCAAAGCAGATGGAAATTCGAGATCAACTGTCCGCCTTCGAGCGGAATGACATGCCCGGTCATCAAATCGGGGCCGGTGATGATGTTGATGATCGCCAGCGCGACGTCTTCCGGCTCGCAAACTTTATGCAGGATCACCGATTCCTCAGACCTCTTCTTCGTCGCATCGTAGACAGCGTCGCCCAATCCTTCCTTCAACCAGCGCGTGGTGATAAAGCCGGGCGCGACGGCGTTGACGCGCACCGTCGGCGCGAAGACGCGCGCGAGCGTGACGGTCATGTTGTTGAGCGCGGCTTTCGACGCGCAGTAGGGAATCGAACTGCCGATCCCGGCCAGCCCGGAGATGCTCGAAACGTTGACGATCTCGCCGTTGCCTGAAGCCAGCAGAGCTTCTCTCGCCGCGCGCGCGCATTGGAACGCGCCGATCACGTTGACCGAAAAAATCTTCATCCAGTCTTCGGTCTTCACGGCTTCCAGATCGGAGTGCCGGATGAACGCGGTCGTCGCGGCATTGTTGACCAGAACGTCAAGGTGTCCGAACTCGCGCACTGCGGTTTCGATCATCTTTCGGCAGGCGGCGTCATCGGCGACATCGGCTTCTACGGCGACGCCTTTGACGCCGAGCGCGGTGATTTCCGCCGCTGTCTCTTCGGCCTCGTTTTTCGACTTGCTGTAATTGATCAGAACCGAGCAGCCTCGTCGCGCCAGTTCCAACGCGGTCGCGCGGCCAACGCCGGTTCCGCCTCCGGTGACTACGGCGGCTTTGCCTTCGACTTGCATCTGTTTTTTTCCTCTTTCGTGTTGAGTTGGTAAGAGCGAACGCGCGCATCTTCGCATCGTGACCGGTATCTGGCAAGAAATCGCAATCGCATTGCGTTCGCGTCAATTGATTACGGCTCAGACGCATTGTAAGCTTCACGGCCAGCAACCCCAACGAATGCTATTGCCTCGCTTCATCGAAGGAGGAGTCTTAAGTGAGTCGAGGACCCGAAATACGCCGCCCGCGCCAGTTGATGGCCATTCGCATTTTTTTCTTTTTGGCGATTCTGCTTGCGCCGCCTCTCGCCACAATCGCAAACCCGTTCCGGCAGGCAGATTCCAAACCCGAAAATCAGGAGCTTCGCGCGCTCAAGCCTGATCAGCCGATTGATGATGAACTCTCAAGCGGCGAGAGTCGCTATTACCGGGTCACGCTTGCGGCGGGCGAATACCTGCGCGTGGAAGTGGCGGAACGCGGCGTTGATGTTTACCTGACGTTGGCCGACTCAGGCGGACAAAAACTCGCGGAGTCCAACGACGGCGACTCCGGTTTGGAATCGGTTTCGCTGATCGCTGAATCGGCGGGAGAGTTTCGGATTGAAACGCGCTTGTCCGGCAAAGCGGCCTCAACTGGTCGTTACCAAATCAGAATCGCCGAGCGGCGCGAGGCGACGGCGCGTGATCGTGATCGTGTGCGCGCCGAGCGGATATTCGACGCAGGCAGACAGCTTCAGGCTCAACGCAATGCGGAAGCCTATCGGGGCGCGCGCGGCAAGTACGAAGAAGCGCTCGCGATCTACAAGGCCGCTGGCGACCGGCACAGCGAAGCGCTTCTTCTATACAGACTCGGCCTGATTCATTACCTGCTCAACGACAGGCGGAAAGCGCTTGATTATTACCGGCAGGCGCTGCCGCCTTTTGAAACTACAGCGGATCGCAAGGCGCAAGCCTGGACGCTGGTCGAGATCGGCACGGAACTCGATTTTCAGGGCGCCAAGCAAGAGGCGCTCGACACTTTCGACCGCGCGCTGGCGTTATTGCGTGAAATTGGCGAGCGCAGTTACGAGGCGTACACGCTCAGCCTCATTTCAAATGTCCTGGCGGTGATTGCCGACAGGCGGCAGGCTATTACGTACCGCGAGCAGGCGCTGGCGATTTACAAATCGCTGGGTGATCGCCGCGGCGAGGCCATCTCGCTGAGTGCGATCGGCAACAATTACGAGAATCTGGGAGAGAAGCAGAAGGCGCTCGAATATATGCATCAGGCTCTGCCGATCTTCCGCGCCGAAGGGGACGGCCAGTCTGAAGCTCAGGTGGCTTACACGCTGGGCATGGTTTACGACTCGATTAACGAGCGGGAGCGGGCGGTCGAATACTTCAACCAGGCGCTGACTCTCAGGAAAAAGGCCGGCCATCGGCGCGGGCCAGCCTTCGCGAATAATGATCTCGGCAACATCTACGCCGGGTTGCGGGATTATCAGCAGGCGCTCGCTCATTACCAGCAGTCGCTCGCGCTTTTTCAGGAGCAGAAAGAATACAACGGCGTGGCCAGGGTGTTGCGCAACACGGGCCTGGTTTACGATACGATGGGCGAGCCGCGGAAAGCGGCGGAGTATTTCAAACGCGCGCTGCAGCTCTTTCGTCTCGGTACGGATCGCCAGTCGCATGCGCGTGTGCTCGCCAATCTGGGTAAAGCCCTTTCCCAAACGGGCGAGCACGAAGAGGCGTTCGGCCATCTCAACGAAGCGTTGGCGATGTTTCGTAAACTCGAAAGTCATTTCTTCGAGCTTTACACGCTCTACTGGATCGCCCACGCCGAACGCGGTCGCGGCAATCTGGCCGAATCCCGCGCGCGGATCGAAGAAGCGCTCCAAAAGATCGAGCGTATGCGCGGCAGTTTTTACGATCCGGGGCTGCGCGTCGCCGGTTTCACCAAAGCGCAGGATTTTTACGAGTTGGAGATTGATCTGCTCTCGCGGCTCAACCAGAAACAGCCGGATCAGAAACTGATCGCCGCCGCGCTCGAAGCCAGCGAACTGGCGCGCGCCCGAACGATGCTCGACCTGCTGGCGGAATCCCACATCGAAATCCGGCAGGGAATCACCGAAGAGTTGAGACAGCGCGAGCAGGCCAGCCAATCGCGCCTCTCCACGATCCAGAGCCGGCTTATTCAAGCTCATCAACAACCGAAACCCGATCAGCAACGAATCGCGGCTTTGCAGGAAGAACTTAAGAGAGCCGATGCGGAGCGCGATAAACTGGAGCGCGAAATTCGCCGTCAGCATCCGCGCTACGCTGAAATCCATTACCCCGCGCCGTTGCGGGCCGAAGCTATTCGCGGGCTGCTCGACCAGCAGACGGCGATGCTCGAATACTTTCTGGGGCAGGAGAATTCCTTCCTGTTTGTCATCACGCGCGAGAACGTCGTGAGCTTCCGTTTGCCGAAAGCCGATGAGATCGGAAACTTGTCGAAGGAGTTTCGGGAGGCGCTCAAGACGCCAGGCCGCCGCGAATTCACCAACTTCACGCGGACGGCCCATCGGCTTTATCAAACGCTGATTGCGCCAGCCGCCGAAGCGATTGCGGGCAAACAGAAACTGCTGATCGTTCCCGACGGCGCGCTGCATTACGCGCCGTTTGAAGCCATGATAGTCAAAGAATCCGAGCCGGATTACCTGATCAAACATTGGGCGATCAGTTACGCGCCTTCGGCCAGTGTGCTCGCCAGCCTGCGTCAGAATACGCATCCCTCCGCCGGCAATTCAGCCCGGCAATTTCTGGCTTTCGCCGATCCGATTTACGAGCCGGTAGTTCAGCGCGATCTGGCTGCGAAGAAAGCGGGACCAAATTCGCTAACGGACAACGCTGTCGCCCTGGCCACGCGCAGCCTCTTCGGCGATGACGCCCAATGGGATTTGGCGCGGCTGGCGCAATCGCGGCGCGAAGTCAGGGAGATCGCGCGCCATTACCGCCCGGAGCAGGTAGCCTTGTTTCTGGGTCAGGACGCGAAAGAGGAGAACGTCAAAAACTCTCAGGCTCTGGCCACTGCGCGCCGCATCCATTTCGCCACGCACGGTCTGATCAGCGAACGCCAGCCGCAATATTCCAGTCTCGTGTTGACGCTCGATGGCGACACGCGCGAAGACGGGCTATTGCAGGTTTACGAAATCTTCAACCTCAAGTTGCAAGCCGATCTGGTCGTGCTTTCGGCCTGCCAGACCGGACTCGGACAGCAACTCAAAGGCGAAGGGATCATCGGATTGACGCGGGCTTTTATGTACGCCGGAGCGCCGAGCGTAGTGGTCAGTGTATGGCGAGTGGCCGACGCTTCGACGGCGGAGTTGATGGTTGGATTCTACCGGCATTTGGATCGCGGCGACGATAAGGCTGAAGCGCTCAGGCGGGCGAAGCTGGAGTTGATGAAGAATCCGCGCTACGCGCATCCGTACTTCTGGGCGCCGTTCGTGCTGATCGGCGAAACAAAGTGAGCGGTCTTTACCGCTAACCGGCGACGCGAACCCTGTAGCTTTCGATCTTCACGCGTTTGCCGCCAACCTGTCCGTAAACATTGAAAGTGTAAATCCCCGGTGGCAATAGCTCGGTCGAGATGTTGACCGTGTAATCGCCCGTCGAATGCCGAACCAGACCTTGCTGGCTCAACACCGCGCCGCGCCGCGCATCGAGAATCTCGAGGCTGTAGCTTTTGCTTTCAACCGCGCTCTGCGAATTGAGAATCAGCGTGATGGCGCGCGCGCCTCGCGGAATTTGAAGTTGATTGACGCGCTCACGTTCTCCGCGCTCGGTCATTTCCTGCGGCAGGACTTCGAGCACCGGAATGTTGATCTGCGGCGAAGAGAGTTCTTCGACCTGCGACTTCAGACTGGCAATCTCGCGGTTCGCCTGTTCCAGTTGACTTGCCGATTGCGGCTGGGCCTGGCGCAACTGCTGATTCTCGGCTTCCAACCCGGCCACGCGGCGGCTCATTGCGATCTGCCGTTCATTCAGGTCTCTGGCCTGACGCCAGTTCCACCACCAGCCGGTCAACGCGACAAAACCGATGACGCTCGCCGCAATCGCTCCGTATGCCCACAATCGCGCAGGCCTTCGCATCAGCGCGGCTTCCGAGATGTTTGCTTTGGCGCGCGACTTCGGTTTGAACGCGATCACGTTGTCTTCGGCGTCGAGCAGGCGGCGGCTTTCTTCGAGCATCTCCAATTCCGCCGCGCACTGCTCGCATTCGGCCAGATGGCGTTCGATCATCTCCCGGTCATAATCCGGCGACGGGCGGTTGAAAGCGTAATCAACCAGCGCCTCTTCGGGCGCGTGCTGTTGAAAGACGGCGCCGGCGAAGGCTGTTTCCTGAAGCTCCCGGCGGCATTGCTCACACCCGGCCAGATGCGCGCGCGCCGCTTCCCGTTCAGCCGCGTCAAGTGAGCCGTTCATCAACCAGGGCAGAATCTCAGTCACATGTTGGCAATCCATCAGAGTCATAAAGGTCGAATCCTTACTTTGACAGGGACGCCGGATGGGAAAATGTTACGTCACGGTCTCCTGTTTTTTACTCAGCAACTGATCGCGCACGGCGACCGCGCGTTTGCGGCAGCGCAACGCCTTGACGCGCAACGCCCCTTCCGAAGAGCCTAACCGCAGGCTCATCTCCTGATAGCTCAATCCGTCGAGGATCATCCGCCACAACCCTCGGCATTCGTCGGGAGTTTGTTCCATCACGCGGAGCAGCAGGGTTACGGATTCTTTTTGAAGCAGTTGATTGAGCGGCGAATGCTCCGGCGGCAGACATTGCTCGGCCACAGCGTCGAGTTCCGTCCATTGCGCTCTGGTCTGGGCGCGGAGTTGTTTGAGACAGGCGTGAGTGGTGACGCGCCAGATGTAGGTCTTCAACCTTGCGTCGCCGCGAAACGAGCCGCGTTCGAGCAGACGGGTGATTTCCAGCGAAACTTCCTGCAACAAATCTTCCCAGCTTGAACCTAGCCGCCGGCGAAACGGCGAGGCGGCGCGAGCGATCCAGCCTTCGATCACCCTGGCTGATTCGGCTTCGCGGCGCAGGAAGCGCTCGATAATTTCCTGATCTTCGACAACCACAGTCACATCTCCGTTGGTTGGCGGATTGTGTCTCAGAGCCGGTGCGCTGGCAATAGCCGGCGAATGAGGCCGAAGCCTGAGGACAAATTTTCTAGCTCAGGGCTGTAACGTTTTCATCGGCGGCTGCCCTATTTGAAACGAAAGCGGGTGATCCGCTGTCTGGATACAAACAATCAATTTCACAGGGGGAAAGCATGTTTAAAAAAGAACACTGGTTGAAGCTGTCTGTCGCTCTGGTTGTCGTGGCCGCTCTGGCTGCTCTGGCGATTCTGCCCCGCGCGCTGGCGCAGTCCGCGCAGAAGAAGGCGAAACGGATTGAAGAGGTGACCGTTCGCGAAGGCGCAAACAAAGCCAAAGTCAAACAGGGATTTGAATGGGTGAAGAAAGGAGAGAACAGCTTCACCGTCAGAAGCCACACGGCAAACACGTCGCAGCCGACGCCGCCGGTAGAAGGTCAGTTTGAGTGCAGGTGCGCCAGTCGCGAGAAGCTTCTTAGGCGTGGCAAGTGCGCGGCGACAATCAGCGGCGGCGTGTTGAATTGTCATACATGCCCTGACTGTAAATGTGACGAGTGTGTTCTGGATCTCAGGTAAGTGCTTGTCTTTCCGCATAACCATTAACATTCATTATCTGGAAAAAGGAGGAACGATGGTGAATATCAGTTACAAACCGAAGTTTTTGGCGCTCCTGGCGCTGAGCCTGTTCCTGGCCGGCTCACTCGCCTCGGTGGAGCCGCAGGCGCAAAAGAAAGAACAGCCGCAGAAGAAAGGGAAGGAATTGAAGATCGAGGAAGTGACAGTCCGCGAAGGTTCAAAGGCAGCGGCGGCCAAAGAAGGATTCGAGTTCGTGAGCGCAGGGAAGAATCGAGTCACTGTCAGGCGCGTGAGCGTCAACACTGCGGAGCCGCCGCCATCAGTCAAGGGAAGCTACATCTGCGCCTGTCAGGATATCCGGGGGGGAAACTGTGTAATGGAGCGGACATCGCCCAGAAGGGTTGTTTGTAAGCCGTCCGGCTGCACTAACTGCCAGATTACAGTCACTGCTCAATGATTATCCGGCGGGGCTGGCGCGCGCCCGTCCCCGCCGCATTACCTGCGGGCAACCGATAAAACCAAATCGAGGAGCGGCGCTTCATAACGCGCCCCGTGATCGAGACGCAATCACTCAGCCAGATTTTGCAAACCGATCCTCCCGAATCTTTTCTTGAAATCAGTGGCCCTCTTTCCTTGACTTGACGCCTACCGGTCGGTAAGTTAGCGCCAGCTTGGTTGCGGACATACGCAGGTTACGTGATTTTCCGTGCCGCCAGCGTCGCTGATTCGCCGGTCAAATGACTTGTAACAGAGGCTTCGCGATTTTCGTCTTTATCACTGAATCCGCAATTCACCCGGTTCGTATTCTCAAACGGTAACTATTCGACAAGCCAACACTGAGGAGTGAGTTTATGAGACGCAGCATTGCCTTATGCCTGATCGTCGCCTTCGCGCTCGGAGCTTTTTTCATGTCGCAGGCGCGGAGCGACGCGAGCGTAAAGAGCGCCGCCGTCGTGACATTCTCGAAAGATGTCGCGCCGATTCTTTACGCCAAGTGCGCTACCTGCCATCGTCCCGGCGAGATGGCGCCGATGTCGCTTCTGACTTACAAGGAAGTTCGTCCGTGGGCCAAATCAATCCGCGAAAAAGTTTTGAGCAAAGAGATGCCGCCCTGGTACGCCGATCCGAATCACGGCCAATGGGCCAACGACGCCAGCATGACTCAGCAGCAGATTGACACGATCCGCGCCTGGGTTGATGGCGGCGTGAAGGAAGGCGATGCGAAAGACCTGCCCGACCCGCCGAAGTTCGCAAACACCGGTTGGAAATTCGGCCAGCCTGACGCGGTCTTCTCGCTGACCGAAGAAGCCGAGATTCCAGCCGACGGCACGGTGCCTTATCGTTACTGGGCTGTCCCGACCAATTTCACCGAAGACAAATATGTGCAGTTCGCCGAGGTCAAACGCGGCGAGCCTAGCGTCGTGCATCACGTCATCGTCAGCGTGCGCGAGCCTGATCAAGGCCCATTGCCTCCGGCGGGCGAAATCAAATTGGGGCAGCAGCGGGTCAATCCTGAAGGGGCGCGCGACACGCAGCAGGCGCAGCGGCCTCGCGGCACGAATCCTGACGGCATGCTCGTCGGCTGGGCGCCTGGCATGAGTCCGCTGACGTTGACATCGGGCAACGCCAAACTGGTCAAGAAAGGCTCCGTGCTGATCTTCCAGATGCATTACACGACCAACGGCGTCGCGGCCAAAGACCGCACCAGCATCGGCCTGTGGTTCGCCAAAGGGCCGGTTGAAAAGCGCATGATCACCAAAGGCGTCATGACCGATCCGCGCAAGCTGGCGATCCCGGCGGGCGATGCGAATTTTGAATCGCGCTCGTCGTTCACTTTCACCGAAGACGTACACCTGCACATGTTCATGCCGCACATGCACGTGCGCGGAAAAGATTTCGAGTACAAGCTCGTTCTTCCCGACGGCAAGGAGAAGATTTTGCTCCGCGTGCCGAAGTATGACTTCAACTGGCAACTGACTTATTTCACCAAAGAGCCGATTGCCGCGCCGAAAGGCAGTCGCATCGAATGCGTGGCTCATCACGATAATTCAGCCGGCAACAAATTCAATCCCGATCCGACCATCACCGTCCGCTGGGGCGATCAGACCTGGGAGGAGATGATGATCGGCTGGATTGATTACACGATTGATGGCCAGAACCTGCGCGCGCAGGGGCAGACGCAGAGCGCTTCAAACAAGTAATAACTCAGGCAAAAGTCACATAGCGCTGTCCAGACCATATTTCATATCGCATATTTAATATGCGATATGAAATATGGTCTGGACAGCAGTCTCGCAACGAACATTTCTCCAAGGAGTCATCATATGTGGATTCGTAAAGCGATACGCGACATGAAGAAGGGCGTTGATTCGCCAATGCCCACGCAGGTGGTCTCGAACGAAGAATTTGAACCGCGCCCGCAGACCGAAAAACAGAAACACGTAGAGCATCTGATCGGCGAGTTGTCCGAAGTCCGCGCGAAGAAGTTGGGCGTGCAGCGCCGCGATTTCATGCGTTCCTCGATGGGGTTGGCCACGTGCTTCCTGGCGTCGAACATGGCTTACGGCAAGAATTACTGGGACGTGGACGAGGCCGAGACCTGGGAGGAGGCGGCGACCGAAGAAAAATTTCCGAAGGGCGAATACTTCGTCATTGACGTGCAGGCCCATTTCACCAACGGTTTGCCGCTCGGCAATTTCAGGCAGATGGAGTTCGTCAAGAACATGGGCTTCAACCTGAAGAACGACGCCGAGGCTTATGGCTTCGGCAATTTCGTGAAGGAGATGTTCTTCGACAGCGAGACGATGATAACCGTCATTTCCGGCGTGCCCGGCAAAGAGGAGTTGCGCGGCTCTGACGGCAAGGTGCTCGAAGGCGCGGCGCGCACTCCGGGTATGGCGGGCAGGGTGTTGCCGAGTTGGGTGATGTACGAAGCCCGAAAAAAGATCAACGAGTTGGCCGGTTCGCAGCGCGCGCTCAATCAGGGCAACTGCGCGCCGAACCATTATTGGGACAAGGCCAAGAACACGATTGACAAGGCCGCGCTGATCGAGCAGATGGAGCGCGAGATGAAGGTTTACGGCATCAGCTCGTGGAAATGGTACTGCCACACCGACCCGGCTCGAACCGGCGCCGGTTTCCAGCTTGATGACGACAACGCGCAGTTCTTCATCGAAGAGTCGCGCAAGCGCGGCCTCAAGCTGATCAGCGTGCATAAAGGCTATTCTTACCAATCGCGCACGCTCGGCCATCTGGCCAACCCGAAAGATGTCGAGAAAGCCGCGTTGCGTAATCCCGACTTCAACTTCGTCATCTATCATTCGGCCATCAAGCACGGCACCAACGAACCGAACTACAGGGAATTGGACAAATACGATCCGACCACCGGCGATTTCGAGTGGCACAGCGTGTTGATGGACATCAAGAAGCGCAACCCGCAGATGAACAACGTCTATTGCGAGATCGGCAGCTTCTTCAACACTCTGGCGGTTACCGATCCCGAACTGTGCATGCACGGCATGGGCAAGAACATCAAGTATTACGGCTCGGATCACGTCATTTGGGGCACCGACTGCCTGTGGTGGGGTTCGCCGCAGTGGGGCATTGACGCCTTCAAGCGGTTCCAGATTTCGCCCGAAAACTGCGAGAAGTTCGGTTACAAGCCGATCACCAAAGAAGACAAGGCGAAGATTTTCGGGCTTAACGCCGCGAAGCTTTACAAGATCAACGTGAAGGCCAAACGAAACCCATTGCCGGCCGACGCGTTGGACAAAGCGAAGCTCGCCTACCTGGATCAAGGCGGACAGCGCAGCAACGCGGCTTACGGCTGGGTGCGCGCGAGCGATTGATTCACGTTGGCCGCTCTCCGGTTCCGTGTTAGTCTGCCGTCAAGAACCGAGGACTTGAATGGGCAATGTGCATATAGAATTTGAACTCCCGGCTCTGCTGGCGCATCAGGCAGGCTTGAATGAAAAGAACATCGGCCAGCAGGCGTTGCGTCTGCTGGCGCTGTTTCTCTTTGAGCACAAGCGGCTCTCTTTGGGAAAGGCCTGCGAGATCGGCAGGATGAGCTATTGGGAGTTTGCCGATTTAAATCGTCAGCTAGGCATTCCTTTTCACTATTCACAAGATGACCTTGCTGAAGACCTGACAAGGTTAGCCAATGTCTAAGACGGTTGTCGCTGATTCTACTTGCCTGATCGGGCTGAGCAGGATCGGGGAGCTTGAAATCCTGCGAGACTTGTTCGGCGCAATTATCATCCCACCCGCCGTGCATCACGAAGTTGTGGTACAAGGCGGGGGGCGGCCCGGAGCATCCGAAGTCGCTTCGGCGGGATGGATTCAGACTTGCGTGGTGGCAGACCGTCTGGCCGTTGACGCATTGCGACTGAATCTGGGCGCGGGCGAATCGGAGGCTATCGTGCTGGCCATTGAGCAATCGGCTGATTTCGTCATTCTCGATGACTGGCGCGCGCGGCAAACGGCCTTATCTTTGTCGCTGCCGGCGATCGGGACTGTGGCGGTTTTAGCCAAGGCGGAAGAGAAGGGACTGATTAATGACCTCGGTTCAACGATAGAACGGCTCCGCCAGTCCGGGTTTTATTTCCTGTGAACAATCGCAAACCGCCGACAGACATTGGCGGTTTTGCTTTTCCTGATGAGGACAACGCCGTGAATCCAAAAGCGCGATGGTCTAGGTTCGCATTCATCAGCCTGTTCATCTGCAGCGCCTTTCTGTTCTGGCGCGTCGCTGGTTTAGCGGAACAGGAATCGAAGCAGGGACAAACAGTGGCGGAGAGCAAGCCCGCCGAAACGCAATTCCCCGAAGCCCATTTCCATCACCTGCACCTGAACACGACTGACCCGAAAGCCGCGATTGATTTCTACACCTCGAAATTCGATTGCGAGAAGGCGAGGTTCGCCGGATTGGTTGACGCCGTCTGGGCGCAGAAATCGTGGATGCTGTTCAGCAAAGTCGAAAAGGCGCCGCCCTGGGAATTGACTTCGGCGATCTGGCATTTCGGCTGGGGCGCCAAAAATATGAAGGCGACTTACGAAAAACAGGTGGCGTCGGGCACGAAGTTCTTCACGCCGCTCACCGACATCAGCGACATCGGCGGCAATGCCGGCGCGAAGGATTTGTTATACTACGCCTACGTCGAAAGCCCGGACAAGGCTCTGATCGAATTGAACACCGCCGGGCATCATCGTTTCGGTCATCTACATTTGTTCAGCGCCGATCCGGTTGCGGCGGGGGAGTGGTACTCCAAGTATTTCGGCGCCAAACGCCTGGAGACTCGCCCGCCGTCGCGCGAGCCTCGGTTTTATCGCGGCTATCAGATCGGCCCGTCCGTTTCGCTGATGATGGACAACGTCAACATCATCATCTTCCCCGCCGAGTATTTGAAAAAAGATTACCCGGATCGGTGGAAGGGAAAAGTCGAGCTTGAATCCACCAAAGGCCGCGTCGTTGACCACGTCGGCTTCAGCGTCGCCAATCTGTCTGAAGCTTTGGAGAAGATGCGCAAGGACGGCGTGAAAGTGACTGACGAGATTCGTTCCGTTGCCGGAGGCAAGGTCAAATTCGCGTTCATCGAGGGGCCGGACAAGATTCGCATTGAACTGGTCGAAGGCCACGCGAGCAAGGAGTGACGGCGAATGGCGTTGAAGCGCGTGATTCTGTCCATCTTCGTCATTCTCATTCTCGCCGGGTTGGCTGGACGGTTCGCTCAAACAGCGTTGAGCAACCCGCGACAAAAACCGGAGAGATCGGCTGTGGTTCGTCTGGGCGAACGGTTGTTCGACGATAACCGTTTCTCGACGCCGCAGGGAGACCTGCCCGCGAGTTGCAGCAATTGCCATCTGTTTGACGAAGACCCGCAGGGGATGCGCGCCTACACCGATTTCCTGAATCGAAGCTGGGTTTCATCGCGCGCGCAGGATCGCCGCCGATTGGGCTTGCGAAACTCGCCGACGATCTTCGACGTGGCCGAGGCGCCGCGATTGCATCACGACGGCGAGTTCGGCTCGCTGGAAGATTTGGTCAAAGGCACGATCTCAGGCCGCGTGATGGGATGGCTGCCGGGCGAAGAGGAGCAGGCTTTTGATCGAGCGCGCGCAATCGTGTTGAACGACGCGAGCGCTGATTCCTACCGAAGCCAGTTCAAAGCCGCTTTCAACGTTGATGTTGAAAAACTCAGCCGCGACGAAGTGGTCAATCTGATCTCGAAAGCCGTGGCCGGCTTCATCCGCACGCTCAACACGCGCAAGGATTCTCCCTACGACAAATTCATCGCGTCGAACGGATTGGCGAGCAAACCCGCGCCGGGCGAAGACGGCAAGGATTTTGGCCGACGGCTGCTGGCCAAAATCAATTCGCTCGAATCGAAAGGCGCGATCAAGCTCACGAAGGATTTCAACGCGGCTGCGCTCAGCGGGCTGAAGATTTTCTTCAACGCTGAAGCGGGCAATTGCGCGACGTGCCACGCGCCGCCGCTCTTCACCGATTTTTCGTTTCACAACAAAGGCGTCAGCCAGCTTGATTACGACCGTGTTCACGGCGAAGGGAAGTTTGCGGCATTTGCGATTCCCGACGCCGCAAGCGCGCGCCGCCCTTCGACGCAATACCGCGAAAACCCGTCGAAAGGAAAACCGGGCGAAGCTGATCTGGGCTTCTGGAATTTCGTTGACCTGAAAACATCCGTGTCGCGTCGCGCGGGAGAAAGCGACGACGCTTTTCTGCGGCGAATGATCGCCGCGTTCAAAACGCCGACGCTGCGCAATCTCGCCTACACGCAGCCGTATTTTCACGACGGCTCGATCACAACTTTGGAGGAAACGCTGGCGGAGATTATTCGTTTGAGCGAGATGGCTCGCGCCGGACGCGTGCGCGAAAGCGATGAGGAACTGGCGAAGATCAGGATCGGCGCGGCGGACGTTGCTCCGCTCGTTGCGTTTTTGAATTCGCTCAATGAAGACTTGAAGAGAGGATATTGAATGAGAGCATCAGCAAAGTATTTTTTGTCGAGCGTGTTCGTGGTGGCGCTGGCCTGTTTCTGGGGAATGCGCGCGGCGTCGCAGGAGCAAACCGGAAAGGTCGCGCCGCCCGACGGCGCGAATCTGTACCAGCAGCGCTGCGCCGTCTGTCACGACAATCCGCAGGATCGCACGCCGCCGAAATCCATCCTGGCGAAACGCTCGCCCGATGAGATCGTCGCTTCGCTGACGACCGGTTCGATGAAAACGCAGGCCAGCGGCTTGAAGGAGTCGGAGATTCGCGCCCTGGCTGTTTATCTCACGGGGAAACAGCCGGGCGGATTGATTGATCCCGGCGAGATTCCCAATCGTTGCCAGGCGCCGGGCGGCCCCATCAACTTGAAAGCGCCGCGCTGGAACGGTTGGGGGTACGATTCCGACAACACGCGCTATCAACCCAATCCGGGGCTGAAGCCCGAAGACGTGCCGCGTCTCAAGGTCAAATGGGCGTTCGCTTATCCGACGACGCAGGCTATGGGGCAGCCGACGGTCATCGGCAATCGGCTTTATGTCACCACCAACTCAGGCCAGGTCATTTGCCTGAACGCGCAAACGGGCTGCGCTTATTGGGCGATCAATGTCGGCGCGACCGTGCGCACCGCGATTACGGTAGGCCCGGCGCCTGCGGGCGGCAAAGCGAAATTCATCGCGTATTTCGGCGATGTGCGCGCTTACGTTTACGCCGTGGACGCCGAGACCGGCAAAGAATTATGGAGGTTGAAAGCCGACGATCATCCGGTCGCGCGCATTACCGGCTCGCCTGTGCTCCATCGAAATCGCTTATACGTTCCCGTCTCTTCGGTCGAAGAAGTCACCGGGCGGAGCGATAAATACGAGTGCTGCAAGTTTCGCGGCAGCATGCTCGCGGTTGACGCATACACCGGCAAGTTGATCTGGAAGACTTATTCCATCGCTGATGAACCCAAGCCTTATCGAAAGAATGCCGCAGGAACACAGTTGTACGGCCCGGCGGGCGCGGCCATCTGGTCGGCGCCGACGTTGGATCTGAAACGCGGCGTGCTTTACGCGGGGACGGGCAATTCATACACGGATGCGCCGACCGGCGGCCCGGACGCCATCATCGCGTTCGATCTCAGGACCGGCAAAATTCGCTGGATCAATCAGGTCTTGCCCAACGACAACTTTCTAGTGAATTGCCGCCAACCTGGCGTGGGCAATTGCCCCAAAGACGCCGGGCCTGATTTCGATTTCGGCAGTTCGCCCATCCTGCGTAAATTGCCGAACGGCAAAGAAGTCCTGCTGGCGGGTCAAAAGTCGGGAATTCTTTTTGCGCTCGACCCGGACAATCAGGGCAAGAAACTTTGGGAAGTTAAACTCGGCAGCGGCACCGCGCTCGGCGGCATCGAGTGGGGATTCGCCGCCGATGCAAGCGTCGCATACGTGCCTGTGGCCGATCCCTTCGGCGCGCCGGATGCGCGCAAGCCCGGCATTACGGCGGTGAAAATCGCTACGGGCGAAAAGCTCTGGCACACGCCCGCGCCTGAGGCGAAGTGCGCCTGGGGCGCGCAGCGTTGCACCAACGCGCAATCGGCTGCGGCGACCTTAATTCCCGGCGTCGTTTTTTCCGGCACGGCGGACGGCCACATGCGCGCTTACGCAACGAGCGACGGCAAGATCATCTGGGATTTCGATACGGCGGCTGCGCCTTACAACGCGGTCAACGGCAAGCAGGCCAAAGGCGGAACCATTGACGCAGGCGGAGCTACGATTGCGAATGGCATGCTTTATCTCAACTCCGGATATGGAGTCATCATCGGAATGCCGGGCAATGCGCTGCTCGCATTTTCGGTGGATGGAAAATAGGAAACTGGGCGCGCCGCTTACAGCGTGCGAGGATTCGTCATGTGTTCAAGATTCAAAATCGCGCGACCAATCGCCGCCGCAAAATTGCTGGTTGCCTGCGCGCTCGCGGTCTTCGCGTTGTCGTTCAACGGCGGCGCGAGCGGGCAGGATCAAAATAAATCCGAGCAGAAGACGATTGATCCGAAAGCCTGGGGCGGCAATCACGCCGGTCAGCCGATCCCGGATTACGTGCATGGCGACGAATGTCTCTTCTGTCATCGTAACAACATCGGCTTGACGTGGCAGAAGAACGCGCACGGCGTGGCTGTGCGGCAGCGCGAAGACGCGCCCGAATTGACCAAAATGCTCGAATCGCAACCGGCTCTGGCCGGAGTGGCGAAGCAGGTCGAATACTTTCTTGGCAGCCGCCATCGCGTGCGTTTTTTGAAAAAGGATGGCTACGGCAAATTTACGATGCTCAACGCGCAGGCCGCGCTCGGCGCTGATGGTCAGGCGGCGAAGCTGATTGATCACGAAAAGCTCGCCTGGGACAAAGAGAAATTCGCCAATCGCTGCGCCGGTTGTCATTCGACGGCGATTGACGCTGAAACCAAAGCCTTCAGCGCCTTCGGGCTGGATTGTTACACCTGCCACGGCAGCGTTGATCTGAACCACAGCAACAACACATCGCTGGTTCTGCTGTCGAAAAAGCGGCGTAACGACGCGAAGGTAATCACTTCGCTTTGCGCGCAATGCCATCTGCGCGGGTCGTCGTCGCGGTCAACAGGTTTGCCTTATCCAAACAATTTCGTGGCGGGCGACAACTTGTTTCAGGATTTGGAGGTTGATTGGACCAGGGCTGATGACGAGAAGTTGAACGCGGGAGAGCGCCACATCTGGCGCAACGCGCGCGACGTCGCGCTCTACGGCAATGAATCAATCACTTGCCTGAACTGTCATGCGGTGCACGGCAATTCGAGCTTCAAACACCGGCGCGTTTTGCGCGCGCCGATCTGCGCCGAATGCCATCAGGGCGAAGGCTTCAAGAACGTCAAACGATACGAGGTTCACAGTGCTTCGTGCGAGTATTGATCATCCCGGCAACGTCTCTCTGACTCGGTTGCGGTAGGCGATGCACTGTTCCAGAACCTGACGATATTCGTCCACTTCGACATCGCGCTCACAACAGAACATCATCAGGTTTCCGTCGTCGCGGAAATTGCCATCCCATTCGACGACCTGCTCGTCGCTCCAGGACGAGTCGTACCGCCGCATCTTTTCGTCGTCCATTCGGTCGAAATAGGCGCGCAGATTGACGCCGGTTTCATCCATCGGCTCGGTCGCCGGTTCCTGCTCGAAGTTCCAGATTGGTTGTTGCATATGAGTAATTTCTTGACAGTAAACTTACCACTCGGTAAGTTTATGGCCACGTTCTGACACTGTCAATTTTTCAAACGCATCACAACCAACGCCATCGCTGAAGTACAGGAGTTATTCGTGGGACAAGATGGCATCTTGTCCCACATTTACAGGGAGAGAAACGGATGTTTCTGCGCCAGCCTCGGATCGAACCGCTTGCGGAAGAGCAATGGGATGACGAGACGCGGGAACTGCTCGAACGTTCGAGCGTTGAAGGCCGCGTCCTGAATATTTTCCGCACGCTCGCCGTCCATCCGAAACTGCTCAAACGCTGGCTGGTCTTCGGCGGCCACGTGCTCTTCAAATCGTCTCTGCCGCCGCGCGAGCGCGAACTGCTGATCCTGCGCACCGGCTGGCTCTGCCGCGCGGAGTACGAATGGGGACAGCACGCCGTCATCGGCAAACAGACCGGCTTGACTGACGAAGAGATCGGTCGAATCAAGGAAGGGCCTGATGCGGTGGGCTGGAACGAGTTCGACCGGACGCTGCTGCGCGCGGTTGATGAGCTTCACGAACACGCTTTCATTTCGGACGGGACCTGGCAGGCGCTCGGCGAGCGTTACGACGCGCAGCAGTTGATTGACCTGATCTTCACCGTGGGCCAATACAACCTGGTTTCGATGGCGCTCAACACGCTCGGCGTGCAGTTGGACGAAGGCGTTGCGGGATTCGAGTAACTTTGGAGGTCAGCTATGAAACTTCTCAACACCCGATTGTTCAGATGGAGCGCGAGGTCGCTACTGTGCGCGGTGGCGCTGGCGTTGTTCGTCATCTCCGCTTCCGCTCAGCAGACTGCGCTCGACCGCTACGTCGCCAAACCTGATCCGGCCTACTCGTGGAAGCTGGTCAACACCATCGCCGGTCAGGGCTACAAGGGGTTCGTCATTGAATTGACCTCGCAACGATGGCGCACTGAGAAGGACGTTGATCGTCCCATCTGGAAGCACTGGCTGACGATAGCCAAACCGGACAACGCGACGGCCAGCAAAGCCTTGCTCTTCATCGGCGGCGGCAATAACAAAAGCCCTGCGCCAACGGCGATTCCAGAGCGCGTGGCCCAGTTCGCGCTCGAATCAGGCTCAGTCGTCGCCGAACTCGGCCAGGTTCCCAACCAGCCGCTCTTCTTCACCGACTCGAAAGACAAAGCCAGAAACGAGGACGACCTGATCGCTTACACGCGCGTCAAACATTTCTCGACGAAAGACGACGAATGGCTGGTGCGGCTGGCGATGGTCAAAAGCGGCGTGAAGGCGATGGACGCCATTCAGGAATTCCTGGCGAGCGACGCCGGGGGCAAATTCAAAGTTGATCAGTTCGTAGTCTCAGGCGGATCGAAGCGCGGTTGGACGACGTGGCTGGTTGGCGCGGTTGATAAGCGCGTGATTGCGATTATGCCGACGGTGATTGACGCGCTCAATTCCGAAGCCATCACACGGCATCATTACGAGGCCCTGGGGTACTTTTCGCCCGCACTGAAAGATTACGTCAACCATGGCCTCTTCCCGCACAAGATCGGAACGCCGGAATACCGCGCTGTGCTCGCCATTGAAGACCCGTACAATTACCGCAACCGCGAGCGGCTTAAAATCCCGAAGTACGTGGTCAACGCTTCGGGCGACCAGTACTTCCATCCTGACAATTCGCGGTTCTACTTCGGCGAACTGCAAGGCGAGAAACATCTGCGCTACGTAGAAAATGCAAAACACAATCTGGCGGGTTCGGATGCGCGCGAGAGCATGCTGGCGTTCTATCTGGCGATTTTGAAAAACAAGGCCCGCCCGCGTTATTCGTGGAAGAAGGAGAAAGACGGCTCACTTGTTGTCAAAGTCGTTGACAAGCCGAAAGAGGTCAATCTGTGGCAGGCGACCAATCCGAAGGCGCGCGATTTCCGCGTTGACACCATCGGCGCCGCTTACTCGAAGACGGTATTGACGGAGCGGAAAGGCGGCGTTTACGTTGGCCGCGTTGACAAACCCGCTTCGGGCTTCACAGCGTTTTTCGTCGAACTGGTTTACGACATCGGCGAGAAATATCCGTTGAAGCTGACCACCGAGGTGAGCGTCGTCCCCGACACGCTGCCGTTCAAATTCGAGGACGCCGGGAAGAAATATTCCAACGGCGAGATCAGATAGTTTCGGTATGGATGTTTCAGTTCTTTTGTTGTTATCGTTTCTGATGATCGCGGTCATTGCGATCATCGTCCTGGTTTACAGGAACGCCTCGCTCAAATCGCAACTGCCGCTGCTGGTTCAAGAGGAGAGCCGGCTGTGGAAAGAAAGAGCCGAGTTCGAGCTTCAGCAGCGCGTGCGCGCCCGCGTTCAGGAATGGCGCGACAAGGAGATGCAGACCGTCCACGCCAACGCCCAGCGCGATTCGCTCGTTCAGGCTCACAAACTTTTCAAGGACTGGTGCGAAGGCGAGATTGAAAATGTCCGGAAAGAGCAACGCGAACTGGCGATGCGCGAGGCGTCGAATCAGTTGATCGAATGGAAACAGGTGAGCGAGAAGATCATCCGCCAGGACGCCATTCAACGCAGCCAGGCCGTCACCGTCGGCAAAGTCACCGAACACATTGTCCCGCATCTGCCCAACTTCAACTTCAACCCGAAGGACGCGCGCTTCATCGGCAGCCCGGTTGATTTCGTGGTCTTCGACGGATTGAACGACGAAGAGTCGGATCAAGTCCGCAACGTGGTGTTCATCGAAGTCAAAACCGGAGTGTCAGCTTTGACGAAAAGAGAACGATTGGTGAGAGACGCGATCAAAGCAGGCCGCGTGAAATGGGTGGAATGGAACGCCGCGCGTGAATTGCAGCAGGCGAATTCGGCGATGTTTGAATGATGTTTCGGAAAACAAAGAGAGACCACGGAAAAGACGGAAATGACCTCCAATCCATTTCCGTCGTTTCCGTGATCTCTTCCTCTCCTTATTTGCCAGGCTTCATACCCAACACCCGCGCCAGAAATCCCCAACTGTCCGAAATCTCTTCGATGATCTTCGATGTTGGTTTACCCGCGCCGTGTCCGGCTTTGGTCTCGATGCGGATCAGCGTTGGCGCATCGCCTGCCTGCGCGGCTTGCAGCGTCGCGGCGAATTTGAAGCTGTGCGCGGGCACGACGCGGTCGTCGTGATCGGCTGTGGTGATGAGCGTCGCCGGATACTTCACGCCTGGTTTGATGTTGTGCAGCGGCGAGTAAGCGTAAAGCGCCTTGAAATCTTCCGGGTTGTCGGGCGAGCCGTAATCGGAAGTCCACGCCCAGCCGATCGTGAATTTGTGGAAGCGCAGCATGTCCATCACGCCGACCGCCGGCAGCGCAGCGCCGAACAGATCAGGCCGTTGCGTGACGCACGCGCCTACGAGCAACCCGCCGTTCGAACCGCCACTGATCGCCAGCTTCGGCGTTGACGTGTATTTGTTGGCGATCAGCCATTCAGCCGCGCTGATGAAATCGTCAAAGACGTTCTGCTTTTTAGATTTCGTCCCGGCCAGATGCCACTCTTCGCCGTATTCGGCGCCGCCACGCAGATTCGGTTGCGCGTAAACTCCGCCCATCTCCATCCAGACCAGATTCGAGATCGAAAACGCCGGCGTCAGTGAAACGCTGAACCCACCATAACCGTAAAGCAGCGTTGGATTCTGGCCGTCGAGTTTCAATCCCTTTTTGTGTGTGATGAACATCGGCACGCGCGCGCCGTCTTTGCTTTTGTAGAAGACCTGTTTGGTTTCGTAAGCCTTCGGATCGAAATCAACTTTGGGTTGGCGATAGACCTCGCTCTTGCCCGTCTTCACGTCGTAACGATAAATGGTCGTCGGCGTGGTGAAGCTAGTGAAGGCGTAAAACGTCTCGGAGTCTTTGCGCTTTCCGCCGAAACCCGCCGCCGCGCCGATGCCGGGAAGCTCGACTTCGCGGACGAACTTTCCGGCCAGATCGAAGAGCTTGATCTGCGCGTGTGCGTCTTTCAAATACGACGCGATGAAATGATCGCCGACCAGGCTGACGCCTTCGAGTGTTTCAGCCGCTTGCGGCACAAGCTCTTTCCAATTCGCGCGGGCCGGTTTGGCGGTGTCAATCGCGATGACGCGGCCACGCGGCGCGTCTTTGTCCGTGCGGAACCAGAAGACCGAACCGTCGTTGCCGATGAAGTTGTACGCGGCCTCGAACTCGTTGATCAACTCGATGACCTTGTTGTCCGCCCGCTCGCTACCGCTCGCGGTACCGTTCCGCAGGTCTTTGTAAAAGACCAGATTCTTCGGGTCGGTTCCTTGCCAGACGCTGACGATCAGATAACGCCCGTCTTCGGTGACCTGACCGTTGAATCCCCACTCCTTCTGGTCTTTGCGCTCGTAAACCAGAATGTCTTCGGATTGCGGCGCGCCGAGGCGATGATAAAAGAGCTTCTGGTAATAGTTCGCGTCTTCGAGCTTTGTCTTCTCGTTCGGCTCGTCGTAGCGGCTGTAGAAGAACCCTTTGCCGTCAATCGTCCACGAAGCGCCAGAGAACTTCACCCACTTGATCGAATCGGACAGATCGTTGCCCGTCTCGATCTCGCGCACCTTCCATTCCTGCCAATCGGAGCCGGAGGTTGAAAGCCCATAGGCCAGATATTTGCCATCTTCGCTGACGGCGTAACCCGATAACGCGACCGTGCCGTCGGCTGAAAGCTTGTTCGGGTCGAGCAGCACGCGCGGTTCGCCATCCAGTGATTTCAACGTGTAAAGCACACTCTGATTTTGCAGCCCGTCGTTTTTGAAATAGAAATAGCGTCCGCCTTCTTTGAATGGCGGCCCGTACTTCTCGTAATTCCAGAGCCTGGTCAGCCGCTCTTTGATCTTCGAGCGTTCCGGAATCTCGTTCAGGAAGCCGAAGGTGAGTTTGTTCTCGGCTTCTATCCAGGCGCGTGAATCCGCCGAGTCCGGATTTTCCAGCCAGCGGTAAGGATCGGCGACCTTCACTCCGTGATAATCGTCAATCTGATCAACCTTCTTCGCCTGCGGATAAGTGAATTTTTTGTTCATCGTTGGTTTGCTCTGCTTTTGCGCCGAGACGCCGGCGTTCGACAACATCGCCGTCAGAGGCGCGGCGATTACGACCAGGATTGTCGCTGACAATCCTACAGACAATTTTTTTGTTGATTGATGGTGACGCATTGATAATTTTCCAGGTTGATTATTTGGTTTTGTTGCCTGCGCCAGTCAGGAGCGATTCAAGAACCTGGATTAATCCAGGAAATTGAATTTTCGCACTCTGCCAGTCCACGCGTGAAGAAATTAAACCGCGCATTTCCAATACTCTGCCAGCCGGAACTTACAAGGCATAATCCTTGCCTTTTTTTATGTTGCTTTCTTCAGGGCTTATCCAGGCTCTTGTTCCACATAATTTGAAAAGGGGTTAGCTCATAAAGAAGGATAACATTTCCTGGAGAGAATTATTGCTCTGCTTGAAAGAAAGCGACACTCGATAACTATCTCGATAACTATTTGGATGAGCATACAACTCTTGGCAGACAATTGTGTGTAAGCCAGTTCAAAGCGCATTGCGAGCCTGAGTAACAGGAGATCATTAACAACAGCGTGAGGAGTTTCATCTGGCCGACGCTCCGGCTCAACCTCCTCGCGTTCAAGGGAGATAAATTCATGCTAAAAGTGAAACAATTATTGATTATGTCTTTAGTTGTCGCGCTACTCCCGGTTATCGCTATGGGACAGCAAACGTCCTCGGCAACCGGAGTAGTAACGGACGCCACTGGCGCAGTGATACCTGGTGTTGATGTGAAACTCACAGACACCAGAACAGCAGCCGAACAAACAACGAAGACCAACGAACAAGGTGTTTATTCGTTCATCAAGGCGGCGCCAGGGAACGGATACAAACTCACCTTCACAGCGCCAGGCTTTAACACTGTGGTGTTGTCTGATGTCACGCTTGGAGTAGGTATCACGGAAACCTACAACGCGCAGATGACGGTTGGGCAAGTTACCAACGCAGTCACTGTGACATCATCGGGGGAAGCCACTCTGAATACGACCGACGCCAGCATCGGCAACGTCATCAGCACGCGCCGATTGCAGGAACTTCCGATTCAGATTCGCAATTCACCAGCCGTGCTGATCGGTCTGCAACCGGGCGTTGTCGGAAGCAACGTGGGGACCGGTTCCGCCAATCGCGTAGGCTCTGTTACCGGGTCGCGCGCCGACCAGGGAAACATCACCATTGACGGAATTGACGCCAACGATCAGGCTACCGGGCAATTCGCTGCGACTGTCGGCAACGCCCCGGTTGACGCGATTCAGGAATTCAGAACCGTTTCGACCAACCCAGGCGCATCTGAGGGCCGTAGCAGCGGCGGCCAGATTCTGATGGTGACCAAAGGCGGAACCAACGATTTTCATGGATCGCTGCGCGAGTACAATCGCACCGCGTTGACTGCGGCGAATACTTTTTTCAACAACAAGTCGGGAGTCGAAAGACCCCAATTGACCCGCAACCAGTTTGGCGGAAGCATCGGTGGGCCGATCAAGAGAAACGACCTGTTCTTCTTCTTCGATTATGAAGGACGCCGTGACGCGCAGGGCGTCGCGTATCTGCGCACAGTTCCGCTCAATCATTTTCGGAGCGGGGGCCTTGCGTTCCTGAACAACACGGCGGGATGTCCGACGAGCGCCCGGCTCAATACGCGGCCAGAGTGCATCACGATTCTGACGGCTGCCCAGGTCGCAGCCCTCGATCCGAAGGGAACAGGCGCCAATCAGGCTCTCTTGAATTTTATCAACCAGCGTTACCCCGAAGCCAATGATCTGACCGCTGGCAATGGGATCAACACCGGCGGGTTCCGGTTTAACGCGCCTTCGCGCCGGTCGGATGATACCTACACGACCCGTCTCGATTGGAACGCGACCGAAAGGCAAAAACTGTTTGGCCGCTTCAACATTGCCCGCCGCACGCAAACAGACACGGTGAACACCGTCGCCCAGCAGTTCCCCGGAGACCCCGAAACCGGGCAGATTATCGTGAAGGATTATTCGTGGGTTGTCGGCCACACCTGGACAATCGGCTCAAGTCTCGTGAACCAGGCGATAGTCGGCGTGTCGCGTTCAGGGCTGGAATTCCCGGCCAAGTTCGCTCCGGCGTCTCCGAACTCCTTCGCCTTTGGGACGACCGCTCTGGGTCTCTCACAGCCTTATGCGAGCATCAGCTCACAGGATCGCTTCGTCCGTGTGCCGACCATCCGTGATGATCTTACCTGGACCAGGGGAAAGCATAGCCTGACATTCGGAGGCGTTATCAAACCGATAGACTCGAAATCGGGACTGGTCAACGATTTCAATTTTCCGACAATCGGCCTGGGCGGTTTCACGACCACCCTCAACTCCTCGCTGCGGCCTGCCACTATCGGCTCCGGCTCCACGCGCAGCGGCAATTATGACGCCGCGTTCGCTTTCCTGTTGGGGAGGTACGCGCAGATCGCAACCAATTTCAATTATGACACTGCGGGAACCGCATTTGCTCCCGGCACTGGAAAGAAGCGTGATTTCCGCTACAACGAGTACGAAGCCTACGCTCAGGACAACTGGAGGTTGCGAACCGACCTCACGTTGACGTTCGGGCTGCGTTGGCAGTATTACGCCGCGCCATACGAACTCAATGGATTCCAGGCGGGCAATGATGTGGATTTCCGAAATCTGTTTGATATCAGGCAACGGAACGCCGCCGCCGGAGTCAGCGGCCCCACAGCCGAGCCTTTTCTCCGCTATGACCTGCTCGGCAAGGAGAACAATGCTCGTGGATACTATGAGCCGGACCTCAACAACTTTGCTCCGCGTTTTGGCTTCGCCTGGACTCCTTCGTTCAGGAACGGATTCCTGGGCAAAGTGTTCGGCGATCGGAAAACTGTGATACGCGGAGGAGGATCCGTCGTTTACGATCGTGTCGCGGGCACTCTCACGTTTATTCAGGATCAGCTCACGTATTTGTTCGACAACTCAAAGACGACGGCGTTTGGCGCCTCGGATGCGCGCGCGGCCTTGTTGAACGACCCGCGCTTCAATGGCATCGGAACATTGCCGATACAGAACGTGGCTCCGGCGATTACCCGTCCGTTCACTCCTTTCGTGGATTCCAATGGATTACCGACAGGAAATGCGACCGGTGAGTTTAACTACGCTCTGGATCAGCAGTTCAAATCGCCGTATTCAATCCAGTACAGCTTTGGCTTCCAGCGCGAATTGCCCGGCAATTTCCTGCTGGATATTAGTTACGTGGGACGGCAGGGGCGCAAGCTATTTACGCAGGCGGACGCCTCACAGATCCTGGATTTCAAAGATCCAGCGTCAGGTCAGTTCATGCTGACCGCTTTCAATGCTCTGCAAGCGCAGATTCAGTCCGGAGCGACAATCACAGCGCAGCCCTGGTTCGAGAATCAGATTAGCGCGGCGCTCGGCGCGCCTTGCACAGCGGTTGTTGGATCTTCCTGCACGGCCTTTCTCGCCGCAAACCTGGCGGACCTGATCCAGATTGGCGATACTTCCGATACGATCCAGGCTCTGTTCGCCAATGGGCTACTCAATCCGAACGTCGGATTGAGCGGACAGTTCTCAACCAACGCCTTCATCACAAACCTGGGGTCATCGAGCTACAACGGAATGCTGCTCAGCTTGCGGAAGCGATTCTCGCGTGGGCTTGAATTCGACTTCAACTACACCGTGTCCCATTCGCTTGATAATCAATCGAGCATTGTCAATACGGTCTCTGGCGGTTTGATCTGCGATCTTCGTAATCTCCGTGTGTGTCGTGGAAGCTCCGACTTCGACATCCGGCACCTCATCAACGTCAACGGGATTTATGAGCTTCCTTTCGGCCGTGGGCACTGGCTTGGCGGGAATGCGCCCGGTTGGTTGAACACCATCATCGGTGGATGGCAGGTCTCCGGCATATACACTTATCGCAGCGGATTGCCTTTCAGCACGACTACAGGAGCGTTCCCGATCGGCTTCAACTTCAACAGTCCGGCGGCATTCAACAATGGCGCCGCCAGTTCGCTGCGGGAGCGGATTCACGACAGCGGCTCTACGATCCAGTTTTTCGGAGATCCTGCGACGGCTCTCGCCGCCTTGCGTTATCCGCAACACGGAGAGATCGGCAACCGGAACGTCATTCGCAGTTCGGGTTTCTGGAATCTGGACACGGCCCTGATGAAGACCATCAAGATGCCGTGGTCGGAGAGACATGAGCTGAGGGTAATTTGGCAATCCTTCAACGCTTTCAACCACAACAGCTTTGGCTTGCCGAACGCCAACATTGCATCACCCACGTTCGGGCTGATCACCGGATCCGCCAGCACGCCGCGTGACATGCAATTCGCGTTGCGCTACCAGTTCTAGATCAGTTTGCGATTCTGTTTACTGATCGGCTGATAACGGTGGGACAATTTGCCAAATTGTCCCACCCAGGCAGTTAGAAACTTATCCAGGCTCCCTGAATCAGGGGGCCTTTTTTATTGCGCGCCGGGCCTTAGATCGGATTGCGATTGCGTGTAGTGGCATTACCGCGAGCGGTAGCGAGAATCTCCCGCACGCCCTCGACCAGCCGTTCAACTTCTTCATCCGTTGTGTAGCAGGCGCATCCCGCGCGCAGCAATCCCTGCTCCACCTTGCCCAATCGTTCGACCACAGTCTGCGCGTAAAAATCTCCGTGTGAAGCGAAGACGCCGCGTTCGACCAGCTTCTGCGTGACTTCGATTGATGGGATGTCTTTGATCGTAAGGGAAAGCGTCGGAGTGCGCGGCGTGTTCGGGGCAGGACCGTAAAGCGTGACGCCTTCGATTGATCGCAGCCCTTCCCACATTTGTTTCAGCAGATCAGACCCGCGCGAGTGCAACGCCGCGAAAGAATTTCGCAAACGCTCTCTGCGCGTTGATCCTTCAGCCAGCGACGCAAGAAAGTTGACCGCAGCCGCCGCCCCGATCATCCCTTCGTGATTTTGCGTGCCGGTCTCCAACCGCTCAGGTGATTCGCCGGGCGCGGGTTCGAGTTTCGCAACGTCCAGACTTTCGACCAAATCGCGGCGTCCGTAAAAGACGCCGATGTGCGGCCCATAAAATTTGTAAGCCGAACAGGCCAGGAAATCGCATTCGAGTTCGCGCACGTCAACAAGCGAGTGCGCCGCGTAATGCACGGCGTCAACGAAAACCAGCGCGCCCGCGTCGTGAGCCATTCGAGCCGCCTGCTGAATGTCGTTGATCGTGCCGAGCGCGTTCGACGCCGCGCCGATGGCCAGCAGCTTCGTGTTGCGGTTGATCGCGCTCTCCAGATCGTCCCAATCAAGCTGGCCGGTTTCGGTCAACATTCGCACAGTGCGTACCGTCAGGCCTCGATCTTTGGCCAGTTCGCGCCAGGTGTCGGAGTTGGCGTGATGGTCGAGTTCGGTGACGATGATCTCATCGCCGGGATTGAAGCGGCGACCCAAAGCGCGCCCGACGTGAAGAGTGATCGTCGTCATATTCGCGCCGAACGAAACTTCGTCAGGCTCGCAATTGAAGAAATCGGCCATTGCGGCTCGCGCGCGGGCGATCAACTCGTCCGTCTCGGCGCTGGTCGGATAAGCCCAGTGCGTGTTCGCGTTGTGATGAAAAAGATAATCGCTCATCGCGTCGGCGACTGCGCGCGGAACCTGCGTGCCGCCGGGGCCGTCGAAATAGGCCACAGGATGACCATTGTGCTTGCGTTCGAGCGCTGGAAAGTGAGAGCGGATTTCGGAGGTTGAAGCGACCTTGATGTTTTGTGTTGTCATTGTCTGATTTTATGCGGTAGCGGTTTGAGAAAGATAAGGGATCGTCATCGGGCCTTCGGGCAGCACGGCGATTGGCGCATCCTCTCCGAACCGGGGGCCGATGCGGTTCAACTCTTCAGCGATGAACGCGCCGATGTCGTTGACCGGTTCAAGATGCGCGCGGCGAACTTCATCCGGCGCGATGTCGCTGTACAAACCGACGCGGGCCTTCAGCCGGATCATCGCCAGCAACTGAGCTTCCCATTGATCGTACATCGAAAAGCCGGGCGCGAGGATCGTGTCGAGAATCGCCTGGGGCGAGTCGTGATCAAAGAGCAGCTTTTTGAAATTTCCGTGATTCGGAAAACCATCGTTGCATTTCGACGCCGCGACAATCAGGCCGCCTTGCTCGACGATCTGCGCGGCGGCGGACATTCCCTTCACAGCTTGATAGAGATTTTGATCGAGCGGATAGCCGCTGTTTGTCGTGACGACAATCGGGAAAGGCGCGGGGCAGGGGATCATCACGGTTGATTTTGAAAACTCGCAGCCGCGTTCGTGCGCGGTCATCACATCGCCGCAGAAGAATTGCGTGATCTGCCGCTGCCGGTTGAGCGTGACGTTGATCAGAAAATCTACGGGCAGCAAGCTCCCGTTCGCGCGAATCTGCTCCTGAGTGGGATTGCCTTCGATCACTCCCCACGCGCTGCGCTCGTGGCCGATCACTTCGGCGCGGTGGTAATGCATGATCGAATCAATGTCGGCGACGGCGGGGAAGGCGCCTTTGTAGCCGCCCGAAAAACCGGCCATAAAATGCGGCTCGATGAATCCCATCACGATCCGTTTGTCAGCTTCGACGTATTCGCGGTTGAAGAAAACATCGCGCCCGTCTCGCGTCTTGCCCGCAAAGCTGAGCGTCGCCGTATCGTGCGAGTTGTGATTGACGATGCGGTAACGCGTGGCGATGTCGGCGCCTACCATCGCGGCAAGCTCATCGGGTGTGTTCGCGCGGTGCGATCCCGTGCCGTTGATGATCACGAAATTTTCAACCGGGACGTGATCGAGTTCGGCGAAGAGCCACGCAAGCAGACGATCGCTGGGCAGCGGGCGCGTGATGTCGGGAATGACTACGGCTACGCGATCTCTCGTGCTGATCATCTCGCGCAGCGGTTTTGAGTTGATCGGCGCGCGAACCGCGTCGCGGAACGCTCCGGCTTCATCGGGCAATCCCGGAATGAAGCGCGGCGCGAGCATGGTGACGTTGTTCGATGGAATTTCAATCTCGATTCCATCTTTGCCGTATTGGAGATGTGTGATCATAAAATCTTCGGATGATTATCGAGTCTGCCGAATCGCCGCAATTGCGGCGAAGAGAACGCGACCGTGGCGACTACGATCAATGCGCCCACGCCGCCGCTGACTACCGAAAAGACCGGGCCGAAGAGCGCCGCGACCGATCCCGATTCAAACCGCCCAAGCTCGTTCGACGCGCTGATGAACATTCCGTTGACCGCTGAAACGCGGCCTCGCATCTCGTCGGGCGTGAGAATCGTCGCCAGCGTGTGGCGGATGACGACGCTGATGTTATCGAACGCGCCGGTCAGGAACAACATCGCCAGCGAGAGCCAGAAATTTCTCGAAAAGCCAAAGACAATCGTCGCCAGGCCGAAGCCCCCCACAGCCCACAACAACGCTCTTCCGGCTTTTTTCAATGGCGGCATGTGGGCGGTTATCAGTGCCATCGTGACCGCGCCAAACGATGGCGCGGCTTGCAACGCTCCGAAGCCTGCCGGCCCGACGTGCAAAATGTCTTTTGCATAAACCGGCAGCAACGCGACCGCGCCGCCGAACAACACCGCGAACATATCCAGCGACATGCCTGCGAACAGCAGCTTCGTTTTCCAAACATATTTGAATCCGGCGGCCAGCGTTTTCAAGTTAGTTTGGCTAATCTTCAATTCCGCAGCGTAAGATCGGCGGGTGAGCGTCGCCAGCATCACGAAGTAAACGACGCTGCCGAACCCGGCGAAGACATAAACGAAAGTTGCGCCGCCGAACAGATAGATCAACCAGCCGGCGAGCGCGGGGCCGATCATCGAACTCAATTCAAATCCGCTGACGTTCCACGAAACCGCGTTGTTGAAAGTTTGATGGGGAACCAGTTGCGGCATCAACGCCGATCTTGCGGGGCCTTGAAAAGCGCGCGCCAATCCGCTCAGAAAGAGGCAGGCGTAAATCAGCAGAACATTGGCTCCGCCGGTCATCGCTACAACAGCTAATCCGAACGCGGCGACCACGGCCAGCGTCGTCGCGGTCATCAGAGTTTTTCTGCGGTCGAAACGGTCGGCCACGTGCCCGGCGGGAAGCGCAAGACCGAGCATCGGAATGATCTGAACCAGCCCGACCATTCCCAGCGCAAGTTCTGAATTGGTCTTTTCGTAAAGTTGCCAGCCCACGGCGGTCGTCTGCATCTGCACACCGAGCACCGAAAGCAGATGGCCTGAGAGGAACAATCGGAAGTCGCGGATGCGCAAGGCGGCGTAGGCGTCGCGTTTTTCTATCTGGCTTTGAGACGCAGGGTCGTCCGGTGAGTTTGCTGTCGAATCCATTTCAATTGGGGATCGTTTGATTGAAAAACAAAGGGGCGATCAAACCTGATCACCCCTTCGTTTTCTTAATGCGGATGAGAGGACTCGAACCTCCACGAGATTGCTCCCACAGCGTCCTGAGCGCTGCGCGTCTACCAGTTCCGCCACATCCGCGCTGGAAGTGCGCATACTACTGATCGAGGTACAGGCTGTCAAGCAGGCGCGCTTGCGTCGCTCTTCTTCAATCCAATTTCTTCCTGAATCTCGCGCAAGGCCGCGATCACGAACGCGCAATGCTCATCGAAGCTCAAGCCAAGCTCTTCGGCGCCGCCCGACAGATCGTTGCGGTTGACTGTGCGAGCGAAGGCTTTGTCCTTGATCCGCTTTTTGACCGACGAAACTTCCAGCGTGTCGAAGCTCTTGTCGGGGCGGACGAGCGCGCAGGCCGTCAGGAAGCCGCACAATTCGTCGGTGGCGAAGAGCGCATGCTCCATCAGGCTCTCGCGTTTGACGCCAGTGTAATCGGCGTGCGAGAGGATGGCGCGGATCACGTCTTCGGGGTAACCGTTTTCGCGCAAGACTTCGGAGCCGAGTTGCGGATGGCGTTGATCGGGGTAACGCTCGTAATCGAAATCGTGGAGCATACCCACGACGCCCCATTTATCTTCGTCTTCGCCGTATTTGCGGGCGTAAGTTCGCATTGCGTGTTCGACGGCGCGCGCGTGTTTGCGCAGGCTGTCGGTTTGCGTCCACTCGCACAGCAGGTTCCAGGCTTCTTCGCGTGTTGGCATTCGTTTCTCCTCGTTTTCCCTAGCCCAGCGATTCATCGCTGGGTTGGAACGTATTTGAATCATCCGGAGGCGGTTCAACGCCCTTTCATAATGGCTTTAGCCAAATTGCCGCATTCGGCTAAAGCCAGATGATGAGCCCGCTGAACCGGGCTAAAAGTATTGCTCGCCTCACAGCCCAGCGATGATGGCGTTTGAAAATTAACTACAACAACAGCGTAGGGGCGGGTTTTCCCCGCCCGGATTCGCTATTGAGGGGCCTGGGCGGGGAAAACCCGCCCCTACACTGTTGTTGCGTTATTTACTCAAAGACCATAATCGCTGGGCTAGAGAAAATTGGATGCGGGGTTGATTTTCTACATTGATTCTTTCGGCAAGGCAAGCGCGTGAATGCGCCGCGATCCGTGTTATATTCGGCGCGGGTTATCTCAACCCGATCAATGCCCACGAGGAGATGCGCAATGAACCGGCGCCGTTCGCTTCAACTTTTATCACTGTTTTTCGGATTTATAGCCGCCGCCTCGATTTTGACGTTGCAAGGCGAGGCTCAAAGGAAAAAGCCGGAACCAACGCCGGCCAATCCCGCCACAGTCGAAGTGTTGAACCGCCAGTCGGCGAAAATTGATTCGCTGACCGATGGCGATTCGGTCAAGCTGAAGGTGGCGTTGAATCAGCCCGCCAATCTGGCATACGTCGCTTCGTTCAAGTTCGCCGACGATGAACGTCAGATCGGCAAGTGCATCATCAAGCCTGGCAAACAGGAATGTGAGACGGAGCTTGCGCCCGCGCTGGGATGGCATTGGAGCAAAGACGGCAAGGCGCAGGCTGAGCGCGAGATTCGCGCCGAATCGGCTGATCCCGGCTTGCCCGACACGATGAAATTTTCCGGGATGACAAAGCTGCGCATCTCTGCGCGCCCGGTCGTGTTGGTTCACGGCCTGGCGTCGAACGCTGCGACGTGGGCTTCGTATACGAAGCCGGACGGCTATCTGGCCTCGATGGGATTGCGCGGCTTTGCCGTTGGCGATGGGCAGGCGGAAGGGGCTATGTCCACCGGCGATCCGGCGCAACCGCTCAAACAGACGAACACGATCGCGCAGAACGCCGAAGAGCTTGCGCGATACATCGCCGGGGTCAAACGCGCGACCGGCGCGCAGACGGTTGATCTGGTCGCGCACAGCATGGGCGGATTGATCTCGCGCTATTACATTGACCGCCTTATGAAAGATCGGGATGTCGGGCAGTTGATCATGCTCGGCGCGCCGAATGGCGGATCGGGGTGCGCCAGCTTGCCCGCGTCGCTTGGATTTTATCTGCCCGCGACGTTGGAACTGCGCTCGTCATATCTGGCTGAAGTCTTCAACCGCCAGATCACGCGGCGACGAGGCGTTCCGTTTTACCTGTTGGCCGGTAATCCGATCATCGAATCTTTCAAAGCTCCCTGCACTGCTACGCCAAGCGATCTGGTGGTGAGCCGCGCCAGCGCAGCCGCCGTCGCTGCGCCGATTGTGGAAGCGCCGTTGCTTCATACTGACATGACCGGATCAGAGCAAATCTTCAAAAGCTTCGTCGCGCCCCATCTGCGGCAGCAGGCAGGAGAATTTCCCGCCGAATCTGATCCGCCGCTTCCCGCCGAGACATCAGCGCCGGAACAGTTCACCAGAGTCGTCACCGGCCACGTAGATTTCGGTTCCAGCCGGGAAGTCGTCGTCAACCTGGATCAACTGACTGTGGCGAGTTTCGCGCTTTACGACACGACGCGCACGCTGGCGGTCACGGTTCACGGCGCGAGCGGCAACGTGATCAACCTGACTCCTGACGCGAATGGGTTGATCCGTGTCAATGATCCGGCGGCGCTCTTCACGCTCGGTTACGGTTTCGACAACCCGAAGCCGGGAGCCTGGAAGATCGTTTTGCAGGCGACTCCGCAGACGCCGGGCAAAGGCGCCGATTACGCGCTGGCGGCGAAAGTCGTCGGGGGCGTGGCGCTGCGGGCGCAGGCGGATCGAATGGTCGCCAAACCCGATCAGCCGATTACGCTCTTGGCCTCGATGGAACTGGCCGGGCGTCCGCTGGCCGGCGCTCTGATCCAGGCGCGCATTCGCCGGCCCGATGGTGGAGCCGAAGAAGTTAATTTCACTGACAGCGGCAATGAAAAGCGCGCGGTCTGGATTCCGAAAGAGCCGGGCATCCACGCGGTTGATGTCATCGCGCGCGGCTCGACGCCGGATGGATTGCAGATCGAGCGTTCCGATTTTCTCGCTTTTGAAATTCAGCCAGGCCCCGCGCGGGGGCAATGGAGTCTGGCGCTGCTGACCGTCGCCGGAATCACATTGATCACCGTGATTATCTTTTGGATTATGAATCGGCGTGGCGCAAGGCGTCGTGATGACAGTTGAGCGCCCGCTTTTTAAATTTTGACGAAGGAGAGAAAGCCATGAAGTTTTTTATTGATAGCGCAAATTTGAATGAGATTCGTGAAGCGGCGAGTCTGGGCATCCTCGACGGCGTGACGACCAACCCGTCGCTCATCGCCAAAGAGAGCAACGTAAATTTCAAGGAACACATTTTGAAAATCTGCGAAATCCTCAATTGGGAGGGCGCTTCGGTCAGCGCCGAAGTCGTCGCTACCGACTATGAGGGGATGCTCCGCGAGGGACGCGATTTGGCGAAAATCCACCCGAACGTTTACGTCAAACTGCCGATGACCAAAGCAGGATTGCAGGGGACGCACACGCTGTCGAAGGAAGGCATCCGCATCAACCAGACGCTGATTTTCAACGCCACCCAGGCGCTGATGTCGGCGAAAGCAGGTTCGACTTTTGTCAGTCCGTTCATTGGCCGGCTGGACGACATCGGCCACGAAGGCATGGGGCTGGTTGGCGAGATTCGTGAGATTTTCGACAACTACGGTTTCAACACACAGATTCTGGCGGCCAGCATCCGCCACCCGCTGCACGTGATCGAATCGGCGCGGCTCGGCGCCGACATTGCGACGATGCCGTTCAAAGTGATCGAGCAATTGCTAAAACATCCGCTGACGGACATCGGGCTGGCGAATTTCCTGAAGGATTGGGAGAAGGTGAAACAGTAGCTGTGGCTTCAACACAGATCGCTCAGCGACTGGTCGGCCAGGAAGCGCCGGATCGCGCCCGCAATCAGGGGCGCGATTGAAACAACCTGCAATTGCGGCCAATCCTGCCTGCTCACGGGCGTCGTATCGGTCACCAACACCTCGCGCACGCCCGCGCGGATCAGCTTCTCGCGCGCGCCTTCGAGCAACAATCCGTGAGTGGCCGCCACTGTGATTTCAGACCGCGCGCCTGCGGCTCGAAGCGCTGCGACGCTTTCAGCGATGGTGCCGCCGGTCGAGATCATATCGTCAATGATCAGGCACGCCCTGTCTCGCACGTCGCCGACTACGCGCAGGATTTCAGTCTCCGTGCCGCTCTCGCGCCTTTTGTGCAGAACGGCGACTGTGGCGTTGAGCCGATGCGCGTATTCGGCGGCCATCTTCACGCGCCCCGCGTCGGGCGAGACGATGACGAAATTTCCAGGCAGCCGGCGCCGAAACGCCTGGCAGAGCGTTGGCGCCGCCGTCAAACTGTCTACAGGAATGTGGAAGAAGCCTTCAATCTGCGGCGCGTGCAGGTCTATGGTGACCAGATGATTGATTCCCACCGTCTGGATCAGTTCCGCGACCATGCTTGCGGTGATCGGCTCGCGGCGGCCATGCCGTTTGTCGGCGCGCGCATAGCCGAAGTAAGGCACGATGGCCGTGATGCGCTCAGCCGAGGCGCGGCGGCAGGCGTCGGCGAAGGCGAGCAGTTCGATCAGATGATCGTTGACCGGCGGCGAGGTCGGCTGCACGATGAAAACTTCGCGCCCGCGCACCGGCTCCTCCAGCCGCACCGAAATCTCGCCATCCGGGAAACGCTCGATCACGCGCGCTCCGAGCTGCGCGCCGAGTTCGCTTGCGATCCTCGATGCCAATGCGGGATTGGCCGCGCCCGCGAAGATAATAAAGTCGGATATCATCGAGTCAGTGTGCGGCGAAACCAGCTAACCACCGGGAAACGGGGAGCGCAGGGAAGAACAGGAGCAGCGACGATTTTACTTTTTCTTTTCCCGCGCTCCCCGTTCCCAGTGATTGATTCCGCATACACGATTGCCAATCAGACTTAAGCGCCGGATTGGATTTCGATCTGGCGCCGGCTTGTTTCGCGGCGCGGCGCGGGCATGGTTACTTCGAGCATGCCGTCGTGGAAATTCGCCTTCGCCTCACCGGTTTTGACGCCTTCCGGCAACGGAATGCTGCGGTAGAAGCTGCCGTAGCTGCGTTCGCTGTGGTAATAGCCCTGGCGATCTTCTTCGCTCTCCTGCCGCCGCTCGCCCTGGATCGTGAGCGCGTCGTTGGTGACGTCTACTTTGACGTCGTTCTTGCTCAAACCGGGCAGCTCAGCGCGCACAATGAACTGATCTCCACGCTCGAAAACCTCGATTTGCGGCGACCACAACTCGCGCCTTCCTAAAGGCGCAAGCCAACCATGTCCCAGGCCACGTCCCAGACCGAAGTCTCCGAAGACGCGATCCATCTCATCCGCAAAGCGACTCATCAGATTGAATGGGCTGGCCCACGATGTTATCGCGGACGGATCGTGGCGCTGAAGCCCCGTCTGCCGCTCACCCTGCTGCGCAGGTTGAGTCGGTTCTCTACTCTCTTTTGCTTTTGCCATGATAATTCACCTCCATTCTCAAGCTTTCGCTGCTCTGGCTGCTCCACGATGTTCGCACAACGCTTGCAGCGTAATCATCACATCGTCGTAACTGACGCCGGGCGTTCTGGCCGCGCCGCCGACTCGCTCGGCCTGAAGAATCAGGTCATTGATCGAGAGGATGCCCTGCAATCGGCCATCCTGATCAACTACCGGGAGCCGCCGCACACGCTCACGCCGCATCGTTTCGAGAGCCGATTGAATGTCATCGTCCGGCGCGCAAACGTGCCTTTGCCCGGTCATCACTTCGCCTACGGGAATGTGTGAAGCGATTCGCCCCTTGGTCGCCGTGGCGATTGCGATGTCGCGGTCGGTGATCATTCCGACCACGCGTTCATGCTCGTCCACGATGGGCAGCGCGCCGCAATCGTTGTCCCACATCATCACTGCCGCCGACGCCAAATCTGTATCAGTCGCGCAGAATTTGGCGTTGGGTGTCATCAGCCTTTCAACTTTAACTTTCATCTCTTCCTCCTGTTTTGCGCGATGCGCGGTTGAAATTTGTGTCAGCCTCCGGCGGGCGCATCCCGCCTTGCGCTGGTAAGCTCCCATCAAATGCCCCGCCCATTCTTATATTCAAGCGGCGGAAAACAGCCTTTCTCACTCAAACCTGAATATAGGCTGAAGAATTGGTCAGTCGGCGCCGCCGGATATTTTTGAAGTTTCGGCTTGCAGGCCGTCCTGCAATTTCCAAAATTCAGGCAGTGCGCGGCAATCGTGGGATCAACGCCATCTTAGGCTGCCCCGTCACGCAGGTCGGTACTCCAACGCACCCAACCGGCGCCGATCACGACTTCATTCAAAGATCACAAGCCCGACGGGTAAGTTTCCGGCGCTTCGCCGGCTTCCCACCTGGCTGTTCGTTCGAGCGGTTCTACCGCCCGCGTCTCATCGAAATGGATCACTGCGTCGAATTGATCGGACAACCGCGCGTGAAAGTAATGACTGAGACGCTCCGATTCAGGGCGATAAATCACACCGATAGCCCGTTCCAGTCTCTCCGGACGCAGCGTCCACGCCAGCTCCTCGCTTTCGCCCATCACGAGCAGAAAACGCGGCAGGCCCATTTCGTGGAAAAGTGATTCGTAACTATTGTTCAATGCCGGGCGCACGCGCTTGCGTTCGGCTGGCCAATCCCAATTCGACGCCGCCGTCACCGTTCCGGTGTGGGTGGTGAATCCGACGATCATCGCTTCGCGGCCATGCCGTTCGCGCACAAGCTGGCCGACATTGAGCTGGCCTCGCTCGCCGCTCTCAGTCGCGCGCGCGTCACCCAGATGCGAGTTGTGCTCCCAGACCACAATTTTCGCCTTCCGCCCCTGCGCGTCGAGATGCGCGATCAGCGCGTCGAGCGTTCCGGCCATGTGTTGATCGCGCAGATTCCACGAATCCACGCGCCCGCTGAACATCGAGCGGTAATACTCTTCGGCGTTTTTCACCAGCCGCGCGTTTTGCTCGGCGTAGAAGAATTCGTCGGCGGCCACGCGCCCGTCACGGCTGGCGTATTCAGCCGCGCGCCAGCGCAGTTCCATCAGTTGATTGACCACTTCATCCTCGCACGACTCGCCCAGGCCGAGGCTCGCGGCGTAACCGTAGGCCTGGCTGTCTTCGCCGAAGTCTTCGAAGCACGAATAGCGATAGCGCGCCCGCCGCCCCGCTTCCGGGTCAACTTTATCGAGGTAGGCCAGAACCGCTTCGATCGAAGTAAACAGGCTGTAGAGGTCCAGGCCGTAGAAGCCGGCTTTTGCGGCGTCACGACCGGCCCGGTCGTTGCGCTCTCTCAGCCAGCCGATGAAGTTGAGCACGTCGGCGTTGCGCCACATCCAGGTCGGGAAGCGTTTGAAACCGCTGAGCGCCTCGTCGGCGTCGGCGTCGTTGCTCGCGCCGACCGCATAGCGGTTGACGCGGTAAGCGTCCGGCCAGTCGGCTTCGACCGCGACCGCCGTGAATCCTTTCTCCTCAATCAGACGTTTGGTGATCTGCGCTCGCTCGCGGTAAAACTCGTGCGTGCCGTGCGAAGCCTCGCCGAGCAAAACAAGTCGCGCGTCTCCAATCGCCTTCAGCAGCGGATCGTAATCCGCCGCCGCGCCCGTCAGAGGATGGGCAAACGTTTCAATCAATGTCTTGGTAGCTGTTCCAGTCATAGCGGCCTTTCATGTGTCGCAAATACCTTTGCTATAAGAAGAGGCAAGACTGGCGCCACGCGCATCCGCCTACAAAGGCCTGATTCAGCCTCATCGCTTCAGGCGCAAACATCACAGATCGCTTCGGCATTCGATCCAGCAGCGGTCGTCTTCAGATCTGATCGCAGTTCCGATTTCGGCTGAGCGCTCGCGCATCCGTTCAATGATCGCCTCGCGCGCGGCGCCTGTGGCGAAGTTGACCTGGCAGCGGCCAATCAAGGTCGGGATCAACTCCACTCGGCGGACGCTCCGCCCGGACAACTGCAAGCGGAAGAGAAAGCCCCAATCATTTCGCAGCGCCGGATCAACCGCGTAATCGTCCACGAAATCACCGGCGTCGTAGATGATTGGCCGCCCGCGATAGATTTCGACTCCCTGGAAGACGTGCGCGCTGTGACCGAGGTAAACATCGGCTCCCGCGTCAATCACCGCGCGCGCAAACTCGCGAAAGAGCGGGGACGGGCGCTCGACCATGTTCGGCCCCCAATGAATCGAGAAGATGACGACATCCGCGCCTGCTTCACGCGCGCTGGCGATGCCCTCGCGCGCCGGCTCGAGAGATTGTTCCGATAACGAGATCGGAATCCAGTTCGTGCCCGGCCCTTCCCTGGAGGCTGCCCAACCCGGCTCGTTGTCGGTGAAGCAGATCAGGGCGATGCGCGCGCCGCCGGTTTCAAGCAGCGCTGGCCGCCGCGCCTCTTCGATGTTGCGGCCCGCGCCGGCGTGGGCGATGTGGTTACTGTCGAGCAGTTTCAACATCTCCACAAACGCGTCTTCCTCGAAATCGAGCGTGTGATTGTTGGCCAGCGAGACGCCGTCAACGCCCGCCAGCAGCAGCGCTTCGACAGCGGCAGGGTCGGCTTTGAAATGAAAAATTTTAGGCCACCGCGACCACGGACGTCCGCCGCGCGCGATCACGCATTCCAGATTGATCAGCGTCAGATCGGCGGCGCGCAATTCGTCGAGCGTGTTCCCCCAGGGATAAAGAAGCCCGTATCGCCGGATCGCCTCGTTCACTCCGCGTCCCAGCATCACGTCGCCGGTCACAGCTATCGAAATCCGCTCTTTCATCTCATTCTCATCGCGATCCTTTCTGAGTCATGACCGCTGGCCGTCCGGTGGCCCGCGCGAGCAGATCGCGCACCTCATCGTCGGTCGTCTGCGTGAAGTCTCTGTACCAGAGACTGATGGCGAAGAACGGTTCCGGCGTCACAGCGCAGATCGCCTCATCCACTTCACGCCTGAATTCGTCGCAGGTAGAAGCGGCCCCGACCGGCACGGCCACCACGATTCGAGCGGGCCGCTGCTTACGCAGCGCCGCCGCCGCCGCGCGCATTGTCGAACCGGTCGCCAGTCCGTCATCAATCAAAATCACCGTGCGCCCGCGAACGTCGAGCGGCGGCCTGCCATCGCGGTAAAGATGTTCGCGCCGCTCAAGCTCCTGCTGTTCTTTTGCGGTCACCGCGTCAATCACCTCGTCCGGGATTCCCAGCGTCTCCGTCACATCTTCGTTGATCGTTCGCACACCGCCCGAAGCGATCGCGCCCATCGCCAGTTCCTCGTGCCCGGGCACGCCGAGCTTGCGCACGAGAAAAATGTCGAGCGGCGCGTTCAACGCCCGGGCCACTTCAAAAGCCACAGGCACGCCCCCGCGCGGCAGCGCCAGCACAACCACATCAGGGCGATTTTTGTAAGCATCCAGGCTCTCGGCCAATATCTGTCCCGCTTCAACTCGATCCTGAAATCTCATCGCAACCTCCTCTCATATTTCAACGTTCTCATCACACCCGCACATTCAACATGTTTCTGGAAGAATGCTACACCCGGAGAGCAGGCATTTCATCAGAAAGAATGAAGCGGAACACTTCAAAGCACGCGGCTTGCAAGCTGAATTACTGACTAAATCAGACCACGCAACATTGGCGCAGAGAGACCAACCGCAGAGGGTCGTAGAGGAACGCAGAGGAACGCAGAGAACGATCCAGACAGGTCTTTCCCCTGCGTACCTCTGCGCACTCTGCGGCGGGTTGTACCAATCTTTGCTGTTCCGATTTAGAGCGCAAAGGACTAAATCGTCACTTTAAACGGAGGAAGAAATGGGGCTTGAAACTTATCGCCGCAGACGGGACTTCAAAAAAACGCCGGAGCCGAAAGGGCGAGTCTCGCGCCGCGCGCGGCGCCGTTTTGTCGTGCAGGAGCATCACGCGTCGAGACTGCATTTCGACTTCCGCCTTGAAATGGGCGGCGTGCTCAAATCGTGGGCGGCGCCGAAAGGCCCAACGCTCGACCCGCGAGTGAAGCGGCTTGCGGTGATGACCGAAGATCATCCGGTCGAATATCTGAAATTCGAGGGACGCATTCCCGAAGGCCGTTATGGCGCGGGCGAACAATTGATCTGGGACGCGGGGAATTACGAGATGAAGAACGACGCTGATCCGTTGCGGCAATTGAAAGAAGGGAAGCTCAGCTTTGAATTGCACGGCGATAAGCTGCAAGGCGGATTCAACCTGATTCGAATGAAAGGACGTGACGGCGAGTGGCTGCTCATCAAAAGCGACGACGAGTTCGCGCAGCCCGGCTGGAAGCTCGAGTTGCGATTGAAAACCGGCGAGACGCGGAAGAGGAAGAAGAGCGTGGACGGCGCGCGTCACCCCGTAAAAAAGTTTCGGGCGAAGGCCAAACAGGAAAGCCGCGCAATCGCGGCGAGCCGCGTCTTCAGGGCGAAAGATCTGAGCGGCGACATTGACCTCAAAATCGGGAAAGAGATTGTCGCGCTCACCAACCTCGATAAAGTTTACTGGCCCAACGACGGTTACACGAAAGGCGATCTGATCAGGTACTACTACGGGATTGCGAAATACATCCTGCCGTACCTCAAAGATCGTCCGCTCATTCTCAACCGTTACCCGAACGGGATCGGCCAGCCTTCGTTCCACCAGCACGATGTTGACGAAGCGCCCGATTACGCGCGCACTGTCACGATTGCTGTCGAAGAAGGTCACACGGTGGATTACCTCGTCTGCGACAACCTGGCGACGTTGCTTTACGTGGCGAACCTCGGCGCGATTGAGTGTCATCCGTGGAATTCGCGCGTGAGCGCGCTTGACCATCCTGATTGGTGCGTCTTCGATCTCGATCCGGGCGAAGGCGTGGAGTTCGCGGCAATCTGCGAGACGGCGCTGCGTTTGCGCGAGGCGCTCAACCGCGCAGGGCTGAAATGTTGCGCCAAGACCTCCGGCTCGCGCGGCATTCACGTTTACGCGCCGCTCAAACCTGTTCACGATTACGAAGAAGTAGCGGGCTTCGCCGAGCGAATCGCAAAGCTGATCGCCGAAAGGTACCCGCAGATTGCGACGGTCGAACGCTCGCTGAAAAAACGTCCGAGCGGGCGCATCTACGTTGACCATCTGCAAAATGCGCGCGGCAAATCGGTCGTCGCGCCTTACTCGGTACGTCCGCGCGCCGGGGCCACAGTTTCGACGCCGCTCGATTGGAACGAGATCAAACGCGGGAAAATCAAGCCGCAGGATTTCACAATTGAAAACATACTCCGGCGAATAGAGCGGAAGGGCGACCTGTTCCGCCTCGCGCTGAAGGGCAGGCAGAGTTTGCCGTCCGCGGTCGCCGATCTATAGCAATTACGATAAATGTCGAATTCACATCATTGCAACGTCAGGAAGCGTGGCAGATTTTCCGCCGCGCGGCCAATCGCCCGCGCCAGGCTGAGTTTCGCCACGTTGTGAGCGAAGAGGCTGTTGATGTAATCCAGTTGTCCGGTGGCGATTGATTCCTGGGATTGCACGACTTCGACGTTGTCGCTCACCCCTGCGTCGAAACGTTGCCGCGTCAGGTCGAGATTCTGTTGCGCGATTTGAATGTTTTTCCGGGCCACCTCGACCTGGCTCGCCGCCGCCTGCAGATCGAGAAAGGCGTTGCGGACATCGCTTTCGATCTCTCCCCTGATGTCTTCCAGTTCGGCTCGCCGCTGGGACAGAGCCGCCTCAGCCTGCTCGATCTCTCCTTTGATGCGGCCGCCCTGCCAGATCGGAAAGCTCAGCGTTCCGATCACGCTGAACGTGCCGTGCGAGCGCGACGGAGTCGTTCCGATCACGCCGTAATCGGCGTAAATCGAGAATGAGGGAAGGCGTTCGGCGCGCGCGGCGGCCAGCGCTTTCTCAGCCGCGCGGACTTGCGATTCCGCCGCCTTCAAATCCGCGCGATTCTCGAAGGCCAGCTTCAGCGCCTCATCCAGCCTCATCGAAGGCGCGGGCGAGAAGGGAACCAGGTCGGAAATGTCGTACAGGTCGTTCGACTCCAGGCCCGTCAACCGCGCCAGATTGATCTTCTGTTTCGCCAGATCGTTCTGAAGCGTGATCAGTCGCTGTTGTTCGGTGAGCGCCTGAATCTGAGCGCGATTGAGATCGGTCTGCGCGATGACGCCGGCGCCGCGCTGTTCGATTGCCTGTTGATAAAGAGCGTTCGCGGTTTCCAGTTGAGCGCGCGACGCGTCCACCTTCGCCTTCGCCGCGATCACCTGAAGGTAGGCGCCGCCGACCGCCAGGACGACCAGATCGCGCGCGTCTTCGACCGACCGTTCGTTGGCTCGCGCGATCTCTTTAGCCGAACCGTAGTTTTTCCACGCCGTCACGTCTACGACCGTCTGCGTCAGGCTCGCGCGAAGATCGAAGAAATTGAACGGCCCCGCGATGGTCGGGATCGTGAAGCCGGGAAGCGGTTGATTCAATCGCAATCCCAGCGCCTGCAGATTTACCTGCCGCACGGTTTCGCTCAGATACCCGTTCAGGTTCGGGAGCAGCGCGCTGCGAACGACTTTGCGCTGGCCGCGCGCCTCGCGCACCGCATTCGTCAATCCGACCGCGCCCAGATTGAAATCAATTCCGCGATCCACCGCTTCGCGAAGCGAGAGCCTGCCCGAAAATGGCCTGTTTGCGGCGCTCCCGGCGAAAGAGCCTGCCGGTTCGACTCTCGGATTGAGAGTGTTGACGCTGGTCGTTGTTCCGGGCGTCGGAACTTGCGTGGACGTCACGGTCCCGTTCTGTCCGGTTCGTCCGGAGAGCGGAAGTTGAATGGCCTGCGCGCGCCTGGTTCCGCCGGGCGGAGTTCCTGTCGGCTCGGCCTGCGCGAGAACGCGAGGCGATAAAGCGAGGATCGCAATTGCGAAGATTGCGGCGCGAATTGGGTAACGCGAAAAACCGATTGCTGAATTCACCGCAGAGACGCAGAGAACGCGGAGGCATCGCAGAGAAGAAGAGAAGAAAAAGAAAAGCCCTCTGACGTCCTCTCTGCGCTTTCTCGGCGTTCTCTGCGTCTCTGCGGTAAACAGGCCTTTCACGATGCGCCAATCAGGTTCGCCATGTCTCGGCGTCACATCTTTTCCGCTTCTCCGAATTGATGTTTTAGTCGGTCTTATCATCATCTTTGAACCTTCCCCTAGCTAAGTTGTTTTCGGAAGCGCCACACGCTCAATGAAAACAGCACGAGCGTAATGACGAGCAGGCCCAGAAAATTGGGCCAAAGATCGGCGAATCCGCTTCCCTTGAGCATGATTGCGCGCGCAATGGTCGAGAAATGGTGAATCGGATTGATTTTCGTCACCGGCTGCAACCACTGCGGCATCGCCTCTACCGGATTCAAGGCGCCTGATAAAGTGGCGAGGGGAGGGTTCACGAAAAAGCTCGTCAGGAGGGCCTGCTGCGCTGACTTGCTGAAAGTGGCGATGACCGTGCCGATGCTGATCCCCGACAGCACGCACAACGCCGCGCCGCCAAGCACCAGCGCCATGCTTCCCTGAAAAGGCACGCCGAAGCCGAGCTTGATCACTACAATCGCCAGCAGCGCCATCAGGCAGAGCAGAAAAAACATCGGCGTGATTTTGGCGATGATGATTTCAGACGTGCCGGCGGGCGACATCAGCAACTGTTCGATTGTTCCCGCCTCGCGCTCTTTGACCATCGTTCCGGAAGCCACCAGCGATCCGTTGAGAATCAAGAGCAGTCCGAAGACGCCGGTCACGATGAACCACGAATCAACCAGACCGGGGTTGTAAAGAAAGGCGGGCCGCAAAACGACCGGGCCGCGACGAGCGACATCCGGCTCGGCGATTTGCCGAAAGTCGGCGTGGATTCCCTCCGCCCGAAGGCCGCGATTGTAGGATTGGATCACGCCTTCGACGTATCCCTGGCCGATGGCGGCTGTGTTCGCGTTCATCGCGTTCAGCAAAACCTGCACCGTCGTCGCGCGGCCACGCAGCAGGTCGCGCGTGAAGTCGTAGGGAATGACGACTCCCGCGTCGAGATCGCCGCGACCGATCGCCTCGCCAAGCTCTCTCGAAGAAAGATAGTAACCGGCCAGGCGAAAGCTCTTGCTCTCGCTCAGCGACGCGATCAACTCCCGGCTCTCAGGCGTTTTGCTGTCGTCAACCACGCCGAGCCGCAGATTTGTCACGTTCGCGCTCAAAGCGAAACCGAAAAGCAGCAATTGCAAAGTCGGCGGAAGAATCAGAGACATCGCCAGCCGCCGGTCGCGCCGAATCTGATTGAACTCTTTCCGTATCAGCGCGCGAACCCGCCCCGGCTTGTAGTTGAAGAGTTGTTGGAACAGCCTTGCCATTGATCATGTCTTGAGTTGCATTCGCCGCATGCCGCGCCACGCCAGCGCGTAAAAGACCACGCCGATAGCGCCGATGATCACGACCTTGTACCAGACGGAAGGCCATCCGCCGCCCTGCAGCAACGCATCGCGCACGATTTCGATGTAATACCTGCCCCAGACCAGACGAGAGAGCCAGCGCAAACCCACCGGAATGTTTTCGACCGGAAACAAAAGACCGGAAAGCAGGAAGACCAGCAGGAAGCCGCCCAGCGCGACTGCCTGCATCGCCGCCGCCTGACTCGGAATGACGGCCCCGATCATCGTTCCGAACGAAGCGACACAGAAGGCGTACAGGACGGTGGCGACGATGAACGGCGTCGGATCGCCGGCCAGACCGAGGCCGAAATATGTGAACAGCAACAGCAGTCCGAGCAGGCATTCCGCTACCGCCACAATCACGAAGGCGAAAATCTTTCCGAGCAGAAACTCCGACGCTGAGACGCTGGAGACATAAACCTGGAGGATGGTCTGCTGCTCTCCTTCTTTAGCCATCGCCAGCGCGGCCAGCAGCGACGGGAACATCGAAATGCCAAGTACGAATATCCCCGGCCCATAAAACTTCTTGGACGAACGTCCGGGATTGAACCAGAGCCGGATCGCGGCCTGAACAGGTTCGGGCCGCGTCGCGTTGGCGTTCCGCTGGTTGTATGCCCGCGTAATCTGGGTCGCGTAACCGGCGACCAGTCTGGCGGTATTGGCGTCTGAGGCGTCTATCAGAATCTGCACAGGCGAATTGAATCCGCGCGCCACATCGCGACCGAAATGAAACGGGATGATGAGCGCGGCATGCGCGGTGTTGGACATGAACGCGTCGTCGGGTTGTTTGTCAGTGGGGAAGGAAACGACGTGGAAGGTGAGCGAGGCGCGGAAGGCGTCTATCAAATTGCGCGACGCAGGCGAACTGTCGAAATCCTGCACGATGATCGGCAGGTCGCTCACCGTCAGCGAAATCGCCGATCCGTTCAGGACGAGCAGAATCATGGGAAGCGCGAGCGCCAGCGTCAGTGTCCGCCAGTCACGAACGATCTGGGTCAGTTCTTTGCGAGTTTGCGCAAGTATTCGTCTCATTGAATGCTGAATATTCGATTGCGGATTGCGGATTGCGGATTGCGGATTGGGTTTGGAAAATCCGCAATCCGCAATCCGCAATCCTTCAGTCTTCAGACGCGACTTTGCCTTCCTGCCGCGCCTTTTCGACGACGCTGATGAACACGTCTTCCATCGAAAAGCTTCCTTCACGCGCGTTGATCACACGCAATCCATTCGCTTCAAGCTCGCGTGTGATTGTTTGCAGTCCGCTCCGGGCGTCTTCATCCGTGATGACGTGGAGCCGGTCGCCGAAGAGCGAAACCCGCCATCGCTCCATTTCTTTCTTCAACGTGTCCGCCGCGCGTTGCGGCTGATCAACGATGAATTCCAGCAGGTGGCCGGTCTGTTGGCTCTTGAGGCCGCTCGGACTGCCTTCGGCCACGATCTCGCCCGCGACCATCAGGCCCAGGCGATTGCACTGTTCGGATTCTTCCAGGTAATGCGTGGTCACCAGAATTGCGGCGCCCGCGTCGGCCAGCCGGTTGATCATCTTCCAGAAGGCGCGGCGCGCCAGCGGATCAACGCCGGAAGTCGGCTCATCAAGGAAGAGCACGCCCGGTTCGTGCATGATGGCCGCGCCGAAAGCCACGCGCTGTTTCCAGCCTCCGGGCAAACTGCCGGTGATTTGATCCTGCCGGCCTTCGAGTCCGGAAAACGCCAGCACCCATCGCTTCTTCTCCTCGCGCTCACGTTCAGGCACGTCATAGACCCCGGCGAAGAAGTCCAGGTTTTCTTCTATCGAGAGATCGTTGTAGAGCGAAAACTTTTGCGACATGTAACCGAGTTGTTCGCGCACGCCGACGGCTCGCAAGTCGGATTCGCCCGCTAGTTGAATCTTTCCGCTGGTCGGATCGAGCAGCCCGCAGAGCAACTTGATGGTCGTCGTTTTGCCTGCGCCGTTCGCGCCGAGCAGTCCGTAAATCTCTCCGTATCGAACTACCAGGTTGACGCCCTTGACGGCGGCGAACGATCCGAAATGTTTGACGAGATTGTCGGCGCCAATCGCAATTCGCCCGCGCAGCGCTCCGTGATCGTGGCGGCCTGGGAACGGGGCTTCATGCGTCTCCTGTCCCAGAGCGCGCAAGACGGCGACGAAGGTGTTTTCGAGAGTTGGTTCGTCAACGCGAACCTCTTCGATTCGCAGCCCGGCGGCGCTCATCCGGTTTTGCAGAATGCGTTTCGCTTCGTCCGGGTCGTGCGCGAGCAGATCGAGGCGGTCGCCGAATCGCTGCACGTCAACGATCTCTCGATCCGGCCCGCTGATTTCCGAAAGAATTTGTCCGGCTTCGCCGAGGTTCGAGGCGCGAAGCTCGATCCGTTTTGCGCGCAAACTGGCTCGCAATTCGGCGGGCGCGCCGCTTTGCCGAATCTCGCCCTGACTCATCAGCGCCACGCGGTGACATCGCTCGGCTTCGTCCAGATACGGCGTGGCCACCAGAATCGTCAAACCGTCAGCCGAAAGATGCGCCAGCGTGTCCCAGAATTCGCGGCGCGAGACCGGATCAACGCCGGTCGTGGGTTCATCCAGCAACAGCACGCGCGGTTGAGGCACGAGCGCGCAAGCCAGCGCCAGCTTCTGTTTCATGCCGCCGCTCAAACGGCCCGCCAGCCGATCCTCGAACCGATCCATGTCGAACATCCGCAAATAACGGCGGCCACGCGCGACAATTTCTTTCGGCGGAACGGCGCGCAGATCGCCGATGTAGCGGATGTTTTCTGCAACGGTCAGATCGGGGTACAGGCTGAACGCCTGCGTCAGGTAACCGGTTTGCGAACGCATCTCGCGCGCCGGACGGCCAAAAATTTCCGCCGCGCCTGACGTGGCTTCCATCACGCCCGCGAGAATCTGAAAGGTCGTGGTCTTCCCGGCGCCATCCGGCCCGATCAATCCGAAAATTTCACCCTCGCCGACATCAAGGCTGACGCCGCGAACGGCTTCGAGCTGTCCGTATCGCTTCCAGAGATTTTCGACGCGAATCGCTGAGTAGGGAGTGGGGAGTGGGGAGTGGGGAGTGGGGAGAGGGGGAGGATTTCCGGTGTCGGACGCCCGTTGCTGCTTGTGCGTTTCTCCTGACATCATTTCACGCATATTCATTATTTCACTCCCCACTCCCCACTTCCCACTCCCCACTCCCCACTCCCCACTCCCTACTTCCTTCGCTTATACTCCGGCCATTTGACGCCCTGGACGAGAATCTCGCCGTCGGCCGGCATGCCCGGTTTGGCGAATCCGACCGCGCCGTTTAATTGCAACTTGAGGCCGACGACCTGCTTCACGCGATCATTTCGGAAATATGTGTTCTCCGGCGTGAAGGTGGCTTCGGGATCAATGCGGGAGACGTAGGCTTCGATTGACTGATTGGGGTTGGAATCGAGATAGACGCGCGCGGGCTGGCCGACCTTGACCTTTCCGATCTCTCCTTCCGGGACAAAGCCTCGCAGATAGACTTTGCTCAAATCCAGCAGCGTGACGACGGCGGTTCCTGCGGTGATTACTTCTCCGGGTTCTGCGGCGCGCGTTGTGATTGTGCCGTCGAACGGCGCAGTGATGATCAAGTCCTGCCGGTTCGCCTGAGCTTCTCGAAGCTGAGCGCGAGCTTGTTCGATGTTCGCGTTGGCTCCGGCTACCTCCGCCTGTTGCCGCGTAATCTGCTTTTCCACTGATTCGGCTGCGGCCCTGCGAATCTTCGGGTTGGCCAGGTTCGCTTTGGCCGTAGTCAACGCGCCGCAGGCCGCTGCGACGCGGCGTTTGGCGGCGGCGACGGTCGCGGCTTGTTGATTGGCGGTTGAGGCGGCCTGTCTCCCCTGACGTTCGGAGACGGCGCCGGTCTTCGCCAGCCGGGAATAAGCTTCCTTGTCGAAGAGCGCGATCTGATAGGCGGCCTGTTGTTCGACGAGTTCGGCTTCGGCGGCCGCCAATTCGGCTTCGGCCTGCCGCACGCGGCCTTGCGCGTCAATTTCCGCCTGCTCTCTTTGCAATTGCTCCTGCCGCAACTGTTCCTGAAGAACGGCGATCTGGTCTCGCGCCGATTGCGCCTGAGCTTCCGCTTCCCGCAACGCGGCGCGGGCCTGCTCCTCGCGCGCCAGAATCTGTTTGTCGTCGAGAATCGCAATCACCTCCCCGGCCTTGACGCGGTCGCCCTCACGAAAACGGATTTCGCGAATGCGTCCTTCAGTTTTCGGCGCCAACGCGGAAGGGTCGCCTTCGATCCGCCCGCTCAGCGTGATGACATTCTCCGGAACGCGAGGCTTCGCAAAGAAAAATTTCCAGATGAAGTAGGCCGCCGCCGCAATCGCCGCCAGCAGAATGATCAGAACGATAAAACGGCGAACGCGCGAACGACGAGGCGCGGCGGCTACCGGTTGCGGAGGCCGCCCGCCATTTTCCGGCAAGCGCTCGACCGTTGGTTGTTCCGTCATTCGCCTCTATAAACATTGCGCTCCTAACGGAGCGGGGGAACGCCGACTTGTATAGATACCGATGGCCGACAGCCTGTCGGACAGAGCATCGCCTTTTTCATTGTTTCAAGGCGTCGTCAGACTGGAAGCCATGGTCTGGATAGTGTGGATGAGGGGATCCGGATAGACTCCAAACCAGATCATCAACAGCGTCAGGCAGGCAAGCGCCGCGCCGCCAATGAACGAAAGCGACGGAGTGGCGATGGGGGCTGCTTCACCTTCAGGCGCGCCGCGGAACATCATGAAGGCGACGCTCAGGTAGTAGTAAAAACTGATCATCGTGTTCACCACTAGCATGATCGCCAGCAACCAGAGCGCCGATCTGGCGCCGGCCAGCAGGATGTAGAACTTGCCCATGAACCCCGCCGTCACCGGAGTTCCGCCCAGGCTGAGCAGCGCAGTGAGGAAGATCATGGCCAGCCAGGGCCGCCGCCAGAACAGGCCGCGATAATCCTCCAGGTCATCCGCCTCTCTTTGACCGGACAAGACCGTGACGACTCCGAACGCAGCCAGATTGGCCACGAAATAGACCACGAGATAAAAGGCCACCGCCGTCGCTCCCAAACTTCCGCCCGCCAGAAAAGCCACCAGCAGATAACCCAGATGCGCGATTGAGGAATAAGCCAGAATGCGTTTGACGCTGTTTGAGATGAGCGCCAGCACATTGCCTACGAACATCGAGGCGATGGCGATGACCACGAGCGCCGGAAAAAACGATTGAAAGACCTCCTCTCCCAAATTCGCAAAATACCTGAGCAGCAGCGCAAAGACCGCGCCTTTTGAAACTGTCGCAAGAAAAGCCGTCACCGGCGCCGGCGCGCCTTCGTAAACATCCGGCGCCCAGATGTGAAACGGCGCGACCGCCAGCTTGAATCCGATGCCGACGAAGATCATCGCCTGGCCGGTCAGCAAAAGCGCCCATCGAGCGTTCGCGCCACTCATCCCCGCCGCCAATCGCGCGAACTCCATCGTTCCGGTTTCGGCGTAAACGAGCGCCATCCCGAACAACAGAAAAGCAGCCGAAGCCGCAGCCAGAATCAGGTATTTGATTCCAGCTTCGATGCTGACCCCGCTTGCGCGCCGATAAGCGATCAGCACGTACAGGGAGACGCTGAGAACTTCCAGCCCCAGAAAGAAAGAGGCGAAATGACTGCTCATCACCAGCGTCGCGCCGCCCACCGTCGCGAGCAGCAACACGAGATAGAATTCCTCCGGCTCGCCTTCGAGATTGCCCAGATAGCCGTGAGACAGCAGCGCGACGACAAAACTGGTGATGAAGAGAAGACCCAGATAGAAGAGCGCGTATTGATCGAGAATCAAAAGCGACGTGATCTGTCGCGGCGCGCGCGAAGCGGCCACCGGAAGCGCGGCGAAGGCCAGCGCAATTCCAACGAGCGCGCAAATCAGAGCCGCAAGCCGATTGCGATAAAAAGCGATCACCAGCATAAGCGCCACCGAAGAGGCGGCGATGATAAGCAATGGCAATAAGGCAATCAGATCATCAGCCGTCACCTGGGTCATCCTCGCATCTGGCTCGCCGCGTCGGCGTCCACGGTTTTGTAATGATGGTAAAGTCTGAGCACGAGCGCCAAACCGACCGCCACCTCCGCCGCCGCCATGCTCAGAATGAAGAGATACATCACCTGTCCATCAGCCTGCGCCCACCGCGCGCCCGCCGACACGAAAGCCAGCCCCGCCGCATTCAACATAATTTCGAGCGACATCAGAATGAAAACGATGTTGCGGCGGACGATCAGCCCAATCAGCCCCAGCGCGAAAAGCGCGGCGGCCAGCAATAATCCGTACTCCATCGGAACCGAAGCCATCACAATTCTCCTTCCTTTCCATTTCGGTCGCGCCGGCCCAGATGGTAAGCGCCCACCATTCCCGCCAGCAGCAACAGCGAAGCCAGCTCGACGCCGAGCATATACGGACCGAAAAGCGCAACGCCCACCAGCTTCGGCGGCGCCTCGCCGATTCCGTGCAACTGAGATGTTCCGCGCGCGATGATGAACACCAGTTCGCCGACCAGAACGAGCGCCAGAATCGCAGGCCCGATCCAGGCCTTCGGACTTTGCCACTGTCTCTCGCGTTCGGTGGAGCGATGCCCCAGGTTGAGCAGCATGACTGCGAAGATGAAGAGCACCATTATCGCGCCCGCGTAAATAATCACTTCCAGCGCCGCCGCGAACGCCGCGCCCAGCGTGAAGAAGATCACCGCCACCGCCAGCAGCGAGACGATCAAATAAAGCAGCGCGTGAATCGCATTCAATCGCGTGATCACCATCACGGTCGAAAACAACGCCACCGCCGCTGCAATGTAAAAAACCACGTTCATCCGCGTTACCTCAAGGCATCAGGCTACGCACGTCTACCGGCGGCCTTTCATTCTCGGCTTCGCCTTTGTCTTTGCCGCCGATGGACAATCCGGCCACACGATAAAAGTTGTAGCCGGGGTATTTGCCCTCGCCGTTGATCAGCA
>WBZO01000863.1_pt1 | contig 55027 bp, 45 predicted proteins | sample 5204261 | NCBI WGS metagenome assembly WBZO01 (sample SAMN12412400, study PRJNA552823) | activated sludge metagenome | isolation source: activated sludge from anammox sidestream of wastewater treatment plant... | place: USA: North Carolina | collected 2017-09
GGGCGCCGGCGCCGTGGTTTACGGGCTCAGGCGCCGGTGAATCCGCGCGCCGGGGCGGGGCGGTGTCCGCGCGCGGCACGGGGCGCGGGAGATGCCGCGCAAGCCGGCGTTTTCAGGCGGCGGAGTGCCACAGATATCCTGGCTTATGGTAGAAGAATCCATTAGAAAATTTCAGGGAAGGATCAACTTCCTCTATACCTCGAATGGCTTCTAGCGGCTCAAATCGCCCTTGCACCACCCCTTGGAAGGCCTCAATCACCTTTCCCATATCCAGCGTGTGGGACGAAAGCCTGATATAATCGAGACCCCAGCGTATCATTTCTGGGATTTCCTGAGCCAGATTCAAATAGGTGTGTGACATGGTTTGTACGCCATTAATGGCAAGGAATGGCTTCCCGTCGGCGGTTTTTAGCTCCATCCCATCGGGATCATTCTCGCAAACGAACTGGCAGGTATCCTTGATTTTATTATGCGCTCTGGCGTGGTAACAGCGCGCTGATAGTGCCAGCGGTGCGCGTCCGAAAACCATAATTTCGCTGCCAACCCCCAGCTTTTTTGTCTCGGCGACCAGTGACTTCAGTGCTGCGGCATATAATTCGCTGGGAAAAGTGAAGTGCTGTGCACCGTTTTTTACCAGATGCGCCATGGTATCTTCGTTATAAGTGTTGATGTATTGGCCAATGTAATGCGGCTTGCCACGCAAATGAAACAAGGCTGCGGCATCGTTTGCTTCCACCGGATAGTCCTCCAATGCGCAGACGGATTCTGTCATTTTACGTTCACGCGGAATCATGATTTCCGAGAGAGTCGAAAACACGACTTTCTTACCGGCTGCACTCAGCCGTGAAACTACTTCGTCGTAATATGGCTCAAAGAACGGGCTGCGCTTGGAGCAGATCACTTCCCCCACATACACCGTATCCACATCCCATTCATCGGCTGCACGAAAATAAAAATCCCGCCAATATTCCGCTTTCCAATTAAACAGTACGGGGCCAAGGGCTAGTTTTGTTGACATGCTTATCTCCATTGTTTGCTGCGGAACGCACCGGTGGTTTCTTTTTGTCCCTCGGTCAGCGCGACCAGATCGGCTTTGGGAACGGCTTTGCCCTGCATCACGCTATCGACCGCCAGACGCCAGGCACTAACCACTTGTCGGATATAAGCGCGTGAACGCTGTCGTCCTTCAATTTTGAAAGCCTCAATGCCTGCGCCCACCATTTGTGGCAGCAGATCAAACAAATTCAGGCTGATAGGTTCTTCAAAGGCATAATAGGGTTCATTGCGATGTGGGGCGACGTATTTGCCTTTGCAGATGGTAGGATAACCAGCTCCTTGCGAACAGGAGAAGCAGTCAATCGTAAATTCGCCGAGCTGGGAATAAAGCATGTTGTTTTTATCTTCATGAAACGTCACATCGCTCGGCGGTGAACAGACGCCATCAAAATTAGTGGATACGCCACTGACGAAATTCGTCAGACTGCATCTTCCCTCGGCCATGAGCCCCTGATTGCCGAAGATAAAGGTTTCGATCTCGCAGGGGATTTCGCTTTTAAGCTGCTTGATTTCAGGAATGCTTAATATTCTGGGCAACACCACGCGCTTGACACCAAATTCCTCGCAATAATAGCGAATTGCTTCCACTGAAGGAGCACCAGCCTGCACCGATAAATGAAGGCGCTGGTCGGGGTATGTGGTGGCAATATGATGTGCCACCCCGATATCAGCGACAATCATTGCATCTACCCCAAGCCGTACGCCGTCCGAGACGGCTTGCTTCCATAGCGATGTCTGACCCGCAGGTGGGAAAGTATTCAGTGCCAGTAGTACCTTCTTGCCCCGCTTATGGGCATAGTCCACGCTTTCTTCCATCTCTTCAGGGGTAAAATTCAGCCCCGGAAAATTGCGGGCATTCGTCGCATTCTGGAAGCCGCAATATACCGCATCCGCGCCTGCATCCACAGCGGTTCTAAGAGCGGCAGGCGTGCCAGCTGGACATACCAGTTCTGGCGGATTATTTGGCAAATTCATGATGTAGTTCCTCTAGTTTCCGTGCGAATTTTAACCCTATGGCACCCGGTCTGCCGAAGGCTTTGGCCGCTTCGTCAATCACGGTGCTATCCATGTCATCCAGTGCATTTCGGAGGGCAACTACCGCTTCGGTATCTCCTTCGATCACGAGTTCTCTTGAGAAAAACAGTGCGTCCCCATCTGTGCGTGCCTCAACCAGCTTCAGTAAGTTCATGAAGCTGCCAGAAATTTTTGCATCCCAAGGTTCAGAGGCGGTTCTTCTAGCCAGAAGCTCAGGTTTTTTCGGATTCGCTCGCAAGAACAGCACAAAAGGCATATCTGTTGGCATAATGAGGAAGCATTTTTGTGCATGTGCGCCGAGTCTGGCGAAAATACGCGGATTATTCTTAGCAACGGTATGAATGCATCTGCTCAAAAGAAGCTGAAGCGCAAAAACAGGAATCGGCCTGAATAGCAGTTTTCGTAGTGTGAGTGTTGTTCTCATCATAGGGGAATATCCATTATTAAGGTTGCAACATAGCCTCGTACCAATCGTCATCACGAAGGTAATAAATGTGACGCTCATGAATGCGATATGCGCCGTTACCCCAAAATTCAAAATAATCAGGTACGATCCGAAAACCTTTCCAGTACGGCGGTCTCTCAACATTTCCCGTTGCCCATTTCGCGGTGTAATAAGCAATGCGCTTCATGAGTTCGGATCGGTCTTTAAGCGGCCTCGACTGCTGCGATGCCCACGCCCCGATTCGTGATTTGAGGGGGCGTGTATTAAAATATGCATCTGCCTCCGCATCGTTCAGGTTGGTCACAAAGCCCTCCACACGAATCTGAAGGCCGCATTCAGGCCAATAGAAACACATGGCTGCCTGCGGATTATCGTCGATGTCGCAGCCTTTGCGGCTCTGTGCATTGGTATAGAAGGTGAAGCCCGACTCACTGAAATCTTTCAAAAGCACCATGCGGCAGGAAGGCGCGCCGCAGCGTGTGGCAGTTGCAAGGCAAACTGCCGAAACATCCTGCTTTTCTTTTAATTTCGCTTGCCCATACCACTCAGAAAACTTGAGCGTTGGACTGGATCCTGCCCGCTCTCCATAGGGCGGATCGAATGGCATTTGTATGTCGCTGCGGTTCATACTCGGCCTTCCGAAAAAGGGTATAATCCGCGCTCTTCATGGTCAATTCGGCGCTCAAGATCCGTAATTAACGCCTGCGTCTGCTCGCAAAATTGCTTTGGTTTGCGGGAAAGAGTCTGCGTATCAGGCCAGTCATTTAGATAGTGCTTAAGGCTATCCGCGAAGCAACCCATGCTTTGTGCATGATTTCTGGCAAGCATTCTGGTGGGTTCGTGTTCGCTGAGTAATAACTCCTGATAAACGCTGCGGTCTTCATGAAGCAGATGTGCTAAGGTTTTTCGGGTCAACTGTGCAAGGAGCGCATGCAGCATGCCAGCATTTTTGGATACATGATCTGGTTGCAGCAGATGGCGAATCTCATACGCAATTCCCAGTATTTCTGCATGTTCATGACGAAAACGATCCAAGTTTTTCATGTGGGATTCTCCATCGTTAGGATACTCTCGAATACTGAGCAGAGTCAGGTAGTTGATACTGATCAAATACCGCCGCAACCGCGCGCGATGCCATGCGATACGGCGTGGCAATCTGCACTAGGTTTCCCTTTGTATGTGCAATATCGCTGTAGGCACATTCCTGCAGTAATGTCAGCTCGCGCGCGCAGATATTTGCGTCCTGTCCGTGCCTGGCAGCAATCTGGCCTATGTCGGCCTCCATGTAGCACATCAGCGTATCGATAATTTCTTTGCGGAAGCTATCCTGTGCGCCCGCTTTCCAGCCTCGGCATGTGGCGAGCTGACCCGCTTCAATCCGTTTACTGTACTCGTGTGTGGCGCTGTAATTCTGGGTATACCCGCCCGGAAACTGACTAATGGCAGAGGTACCAAAGCCCAGCAAAATATCGGTGGTATCGGTGACGTATCCTTGAAAATTACGCCGCATGCGATGAGAGTTCGCTGCAACTGTGAGGCTGTCATCCGCGCGCGCAAAGTGGTCGATACCAATCGCTGTGTAGCCATTTGCGAGCAAAAACTCTGTCGCCATCCGATAAAGCGTGAGCTTCGTGCGATCATCGGGTAGCGCATGTTCATCAATTAAGCGCTGATGCTTTTTCATATGCGGCACATGGGCATAAGAGAAGAGCGCAATGCGTGATGGTGTAAGCGACAGCGTTTGCTTTAATGTATGCTCAAAACTGGTCACGGTTTGATAAGGCAGACCATAAATCAGGTCGGTGTTGATCTGATGAATTCCTGCTTCATGCAGTCGCTTCATTAATCCTGCGACCATCTCAAACGATTGGATGCGATTCACCGCCTTCTGCACCTTTGGATCAAAGTCCTGAATTCCCATACTGACGCGCGTAAAGCCGAGGCTGCCGTAAAACGCTATTTTTTCTTCACTGGTCGTGCGCGGATCAAGCTCAATCGCAAGCTCACCGGGCGGCGCAAACTCAAACGCTGATGCCAGTGCATACAAAATTGACATGAGCTGTGATTCGTTCAGCAGGCTTGGGCTTCCGCCGCCAAAGTGAATCTGCTTCAATATTCCTTTCCCAGCGGCGTGCTTTCCAATCAGTGCAATCTCATCCAGCAATACGCGCACGTATTTTTCTATCGGTTCATCACGGTAGGTCATCTTGGTGTGGCAACCGCAAAACCAGCATAGCTCCCTGCAAAACGGAATATGTACATAGGCAGAAACCGTCTGATCCTTGCGTATGGAGGTAAGCCACGACGCATGTAGATCCGCATTCACGCCAGCATGAAAATGCTGCGCCGATGGGTAGCTGGTATAGCGCGGCGCTTGCAACCCCAGCCAAGCTGGCGGTTTCTCAGATGTTTCAAAGGACGGTGCGGCTAGAGTGCTTGACACAGATCAACCTCATTTTCATGACACAGCCCGATTAAAAATCATCCTCCATTAAAAATACTTGATACGGATCAAATAGGTTTTCTTGGGGTTGGGACAATCTGGGATCATCACAATTCTTTGAGGGGATTATGTCATCAACCATCACGCCATATAAGCAGCGCAAGGCACTGTTTTTAAGTACCGTTCTGTTTGCGCTTACCTTTGCGACATGGACATTGTTTTCGATACTGGGTATCGAAATCAAGCAAACGCTGGAACTTTCAGATTCACAATTTGGGATATTAGTCGCAACACCCGTACTGACAGGTGCGATCAGCCGACTATTTCTTGGGGCGCTGACCGATCAAATTGGTGGCAGAAAAGTATTTATTGCCACGCTGTTGGTAACAGCAGGATCGACTTGGTGCATAGCATTAGTGCAGAGCTATCATATGTATTTGCTGGTAGCGCTAGGCGTTGGATTGGCTGGCGGTACGTTTTCTATTGGCGTTGCTTATGTTTCTCGTTGGTACTCACGCGACAAACAAGGCACTGCACTTGGGTTATTTGGTATTGGTGTTGCGGGTTCGGCTCTCACAAGTTTTGGTGCGCCGATGCTCATTGCCAGCTATGGCGTAGCGGGTACTGCACAAATATACGCTGTGACGCTAGTAACAATTACCATTATTTTCGCGCTTATTGCTGAAGACGACCCGACGCTCGCGGAGCGTAGGAACAAAATGCAAAAAACATTGATGATTCATCAGTTCGAGCCATTAAAACGCCTTCAGGTATGGCGATTTGCGCTTTATTATTTTTTTGTGTTTGGTGGATTCGTAGCATTAGCATTGTGGCTACCAAAATACTATATGGGTGTTTACGGAGTAGATATTAAAACAGCCGGATTGTTGACCACCTTATTCGCATTGCCTGCAGGAATTTTTCGTGCTGTAGGGGGAATATTATCGGATAAATATGGTGCAAGGCGCATAATGTATTTGGTGTTTGCCGTGTGCGTTGCCTGCACGTTTATTCTCTCCTATCCAGCCACAACTTACAATGTGCAAGGCATAGAGGGCGAAATCGCATTCAGCCTGTCAATATCATTGCCAGTGTTTGTGGTTCTCATGCTCATGCTGAGTATATTCATGTCGTTCGGCATGGCGGCGGTGTTTAAGCATATCCCTGTCTATTATCCCAATAATGTTGGAGCTGTTGGCGGCATGGTAGGGCTTATCGGTGGACTGGGCGGATTTTTTCTTCCGATTGTCTTCGGATTATCCAACAGCATAATTGGTGTATGGACGAGCTGCTTCATGATTCTCTTCGTTTTGGTGAGTATCGCTTTTGTGTGGATGCACGTGACTATAATTCTGCTGGAGCGTCGTCAGCATCCTTCACTACGTGGGCCTAAATTTCTTCCCGAATTAGAGATACAGGCATCTAACAAATTTCATGAAAAAGCGAGAAGTTGATCCACATCAATCACGCGAGGCAGTTCGCCACCTAATATCCAGCAGCATAACACACTAGGAAGAGCGCAATATGAGTTATTTAATCGACAAGCTGACCTTCTTCAAACAAGCGAAAGAGCCATTCGCAAACGGTCACGGTATCACCACCGATGAGTCGCGCGAGTGGGAACACACCTACCGTGATCGCTGGCAGCATGACAAAATTGTGCGCTCCACCCATGGCGTGAATTGCACCGGCTCGTGCAGCTGGAAGATTTATGTGAAAAACGGTCTTGTCACATGGGAAACACAACAAACGGACTATCCGCGCACCCGCCCGGATATGCCGAACCATGAGCCGCGCGGTTGTTCGCGTGGCGCAAGCTATTCCTGGTATCTCTATAGCGCCAACCGCTTGAAATACCCGCTCATTCGCAGCCGCTTGCTGAAAGCCTACCGCGATGCAAAGAAAATCGCCAAAGACCCTGTGAATGCATGGGCAGCGGTAGTGGGTAACGAGCAAACCCGCAAATCCTATCAGAAAGTGCGTGGTCTGGGCGGTTTTGTGCGCACTGATTGGGATGAGGTGAATGAAATCATCGCTGCCGCCAACGTCTATACAGCAAAGCAGCACGGCCCCGACCGTATCATCGGCTTCTCGCCGATTCCTGCCATGTCAATGGTGTCCTACGCCGCAGGATCGCGCTACCTGTCGCTGATTGGTGGCGTATGTATGAGCTTTTACGACTGGTATTGCGATCTGCCTCCTTCCAGCCCACAAACATGGGGCGAGCAGACAGACGTGCCAGAATCCGCTGACTGGTATAACTCCAACTTCATTATCGCGTGGGGCAGCAATGTGCCGCAAACGCGTACGCCGGATGCCCACTTCTTCACCGAGGTGCGCTACAAAGGCGCAAAAACCGTGGCCGTTACGCCCGATTATTCCGAGGTCGCCAAGCTCTGCGATTTGTGGATGCACCCCAAACAAGGCACCGACGCCGCACTCGCCATGGCGATGGGGCATGTGATTGCCGCCGAATGGCATGTGAAAGGCAAAAGCGATTATTTCGATGATTATTGCCGCATGTACACTGACATGCCGTTTCTGGTGCGCTTAGTCAAAAATAAGGATGGCTATCTGGTGCCAGAGCGCATGCTTCGCGCCTCCGATTTTGAAGGCAATATGGGTACGGACAATAATCCGGATTGGAAGCCCGTCATCATGTGCGGCCACGAAGAGAAAGTGCGTATCCCGAATGGCACGATTGGTTCTCGCTGGGGGCAGAAAGGCAAATGGAATCTGGAGCCGAAAGACGAAGTCACGGGTGAAGAACTCTGGCCATTGCTTTCGCTTATGGAGCACAGCAAGCGCGAAGTGGTCAGTGCGGCGTTCCCATATTTTGGCAATCTGGAGCATGAGCATTTTAATTCGACCGATCATGCCAGTATTTTAGAGCGCAACATTCCTGCGATTAAAATGAAGCTCAAAGACGGTGAAGCCATCGTCACCACCTGTTATGACTTGTTCATTGCCAATTATGGCGTGGATCGCGGCCTTGGCGGCGGCAATGTCGCCAGCTCGTTTGACGATGATGTTCCCTACACCCCTGCTTGGCAGGAGCATATTACTGGCGTCAAGCGTGAGCACGTGATCAATGTGGCGCGTCAGTTTGCCGAAAATGCCCATAAAACCCATGGCAAATCGATGGTGATTATCGGTGCGGCGATGAACCACTGGTATCACATGGACATGAACTACCGCTCGATCATCAATATGCTGGTGATGTGCGGTTGTATCGGCAAATCAGGTGGTGGCTGGAGCCACTATGTAGGGCAGGAAAAGCTGCGCCCGCAAACGGGTTGGGTACCGCTCGCCTTTGCTACGGACTGGAATCGCCCGCCGCGTCAGCAGAACTCCACCTCGTTCTTCTATGCCCATACCGACCAATGGCGTTATGAAAAACTCAAAATGGAAGAGATTCTCTCGCCGCTGGAAGATAATGCAGACTGGAAAGCGTCCTCGTTCATTGACTGCAACGCACGTTCCGAGCGCATGGGCTGGTTGCCTTCCGCACCACAGCTGGAGCGCAACCCGCTAGAGCTGGGTAAAATCATCAAGGATTCTGGCAAAGCAGCAGGTGAAGCGATTGCGGCTGGGCTTAAATCGGGCGAACTAAAACTCTCCTGCCATGATCCGGATGCGCCACAAAACTGGCCGCGCAACATGTTTGTCTGGCGCTCGAACATTTTAGGTTCCAGCGGTAAAGGCCATGAGTATTTCCTTAAGCATTTACTCGGCACGCAACATGGTGTTCAGGGCAAGGATTTAGGCGCTGAAGGTAAAGAGCAAAACAAAGAAGTCGCATGGCATGACCGCGCACCGGAAGGAAAACTCGACCTGTTGGTGACACTGGATTTCCGTATGTCCACCACCTGCATGTATTCGGATATCGTGCTGCCGACCGCAACCTGGTATGAGAAACACGATCTGAATACTTCCGATATGCACCCGTTCATTCACCCGCTTTCAGCAGCGGTTGATCCGGCATGGGAGTCACGCACGGATTGGGAGATTTACAAAGGCATCGCCAAAAAGTTCTCTGAAGTATGTGTGGGTCATCTGGGAGTCGAGCAGGATGTGGTGCTAAACCCCATCAAGCACGATACGGCGAATGAGATCGCACAACCGCTCGATGTCAAAGACTGGATGCGCGGTGAGTGTGAACCCGTTCCTGGAAAAACCATGCCAGCGGTGTTTCTGGTGGAGCGGGATTATCCGAACACCTATAAAAAATTCACCTCGCTTGGGCCAATGCTTGCCAAACTCGGTAATGGCGGTAAAGGCGTTTCGTGGAATACCGAACATGAGCTGAAACATCTGGCGGATTTGAACTACACCGTCACCGAAGAAGGTATCAGCAAAGGCATGCCGCGCATTGAAACCGCGATAGATGCGGCGGAAACCATCATGATGCTGGCACCGGAAACCAACGGTGAAGTAGCGGTAAAAGCATGGAAAGCCCTTGGTGAAGCCACGGGGCGTGACCATACGCACTTGGCGGATACCCGCGAGGATGAGAAAATCCGCTACCGTGATATTCAGGCTCAGCCGCGCAAGATTATCTCCTCTCCCACATGGAGCGGTATTGAATCCGAGCATGTGAGTTACACAGCGGGATACACCAACGTGCATGAGCTGATTCCGTGGCGCACGCTGACAGGTCGCCAGCAGCTTTATCAGGATCACCCATGGATGCGGGCATTCGGTGAGCAACTTTGCACCTACAAACCACCAGTGGATTTGAAAACTACGGACGAAGTGAGCAAACGCTTCGGCAAAGGCCGTAAGGAAGTGGTGCTGAACTTCATCACCCCGCACCAGAAATGGGGTATTCACTCCACCTACACAGACAATCTGCTGATGCTGACCTTGTCACGCGGTGGTCCGATTGTCTGGATATCGGAGATTGATGCGAAGAAGATTGGCGTCATCGATAATGACTGGGTGGAGGCTTATAATGCCAACGGCGCGCTCACGGCGCGTGCGGTGGTCAGTCAGCGCGTACCGGAGGGCATGATCCTGATGTATCACGCACAGGAAAAAATCGTGAACGTACCGGGCAGCGAAATCACTGGCGCACGCGGCGGTATACACAATTCCGTCACGCGCACAGTGCTGAAGCCTACCCACATGATTGGCGGCTACGCACAGCTTTCCTATGACTTTAACTATTACGGCACCGTGGGTTGTAACCGCGATGAATTCATCGTGCTGCGTAAGATGGATAAGGTGGAATGGATGAACGAAGACAGTTACGGCGACAAGCTCTTCCACGGTGAGATTCCGCGCTTGGAGCAAACCGCACTTGGCAAACAGGGAGCATAAGGCAATGAGAGTAAGAGCACAGATCGGTAAAGTCCTCAATCTGGACAAATGCATCGGTTGCCACACCTGTTCGGTCACCTGCAAAAACGTATGGACGTCGCGTCGTGGCGTGGAATATGCGTGGTTTAACAACGTCGAAACCAAGCCAGGTATTGGTTATCCCAAAGACTGGGAGAACCAAAAGCGCTGGAATGGCGGCTGGACGCGCAAGAAAAACGGTAAGCTGCAACCCAAGCAAGGTGGTAAGTGGCGCAGTCTTGCGAATATCTTCGCTAACCCAAATATGCCATCTATCGATGATTACTACGAGCCGTTCACTTTCGATTACGAGCATTTGCAAAAATCGCCAGAATCGAAAACCATGCCTTCTGCCCAGCCCGTGTCCGTCATTACGGGTAAAAAACTGGACAAGGTGGTGGGTGGCCCCAACTGGGAAGAAATCCTCGGCGGGGAGTTCGAGCATCGCAGCAAGGATTACAATTTCGAGAACGTGCAGAAGGAAATGTACGGCCAATTTGAAAACACTTTCATGATGTATCTGCCGCGCTTGTGTGAGCATTGCCTGAACCCCACCTGTGTGGCATCCTGCCCATCCGGCGCGATTTACAAGCGCGAGGAAGACGGCATTGTGCTGATCGATCAGGATAAATGCCGTGGCTGGCGCATGTGCGTCTCTGGTTGCCCGTATAAAAAAATCTACTTCAACTGGGAATCTGGCAAATCCGAGAAATGCACGTTCTGTTATCCGCGCATTGAGGCTGGCGAACCAACTGTTTGTTCGGAAACCTGTGTTGGACGCATCCGCTATTTAGGCGTACTGCTCTATGATGCCGATAAGATTGAGGCTGCTGCCAGCGTCGAGGATGAAAAAGACCTTTATCAGGCGCAGCTGGATATGTTCCTTGATCCAAACGACCCAGAGGTTATTGCTGCCGCAAAAGCCGAGGGAATTCCTGATAGCTGGCTGGAAGCAGCAAAGCGTTCACCCGTCTATAAAATGGCGATGGAGTGGAAGATTGCGTTCCCGCTACACCCTGAATATCGGACGTTGCCAATGGTATGGTATATCCCGCCGCTCTCGCCGATTCAGAATGCGGCAGAAAGTGGCGAGATGGGCATGAACGGGGTGATTCCCGATGTGAAAAGCCTTCGTATTCCGGTGATGTATCTGGCAAATCTGCTGACGGCTGGTAAAGTCGAGCCGGTAGTAGTTGCGCTAGAGAGGATGCTCGCGATGCGTAGCTTCATGCGCTCGCGCCATGTGGACGGGGTCGTGAACACCGAAGTGCTGAAGCAAACCAATACGAGTGAGGCGATGGTCGAAGAGATGTATCGCTACATGGCGATTGCGAATTATGAAGATCGCTACGTCATCCCCACTTCGCACAAGGAATATGCGATGTCGGCGTTTGATGTACGCTCTGGCTGTGGCTTCTCCTTTGGTGATGGCTGCAACAGCGGCGGCAACGATTACAACATGTTCAGTAAACCAAAACGTAAAAACCTGTTCGGAGGCACCCATGCCAGCAGCTAGATTTCAAACGTTCAAGGCACTTGGCATCTTGCTGTGCTACCCTACGGCAGAGTGGCAGGAAGGCGTGGTAGAGCTGGCTGAGCTTATTAACCGCGAGGCTATTTTAAAGCCGCAGGACAGAGAGGCAATTCGTGCCTTTGCGGCAGATGCAGCGGAAAGCGACCTGTTTGATTTGCAGGAGGCGTATGTCGATGCATTTGACCGCGTGCGCTCGCTCTCACTGCATTTGTTTGAGCATGTGCATGGTGAATCGCGGGATCGCGGTCAGGCCATGGTCGATCTGGCAGGGATGTACGCGGAGCATGGTTACGAACTATCGGCGAGTGAATTGCCAGATTATCTCCCAGTGTTTCTGGAGTTTCTCTCTATTCTGCCAAACCATGAAGCCGTCGAAATGCTGGGTGATCCAATGCATGTGATTGAAGCACTCAGCAAACGTCTGGCCGAGCGTGGAGCGGCGCAGCACATCATCCTCGATAGTCTGATCCGGTTTATGGGCAAAGAACCTGCAAAAGTAACCCCAAGACCGCGAGCAGAGGTGATTGATTTCGCTGCGATGGATAAGGAATGGGAAGAAAAACCCATTGAATTCTTAGGCGCTAGCGCACCCGCAGCTTCTGCAGGTGGCTGCGGCGGCGGAAGCTGTGGTGGCGGTGGATGTGGCGGAGGGAAACCACAAGCAATGGAGCAACGGATATGATTACTTTCTTTCATGAATTTTTCTTTGGCATGTTGCCCTACATCGTGCTGGTGGTGATGGTGCTTGGCACCATCATCCGTTATGACCGCGAGCCTTATTCCTGGCGCGCTGCCTCAAGCCAGATTCTGGCGGATAAAGGCCTGCGTGTCGGCAATATCCTGTTTCATATCGGCGTGATTTTCCTATTTTTCGGGCATCTTATCGGGCTGCTCACGCCGCACAGCGTGTACCATCACGTCATCAGTGCAGAGAATAAGCAGATGGTTGCGATTGTGATGGGTGGGCTTTTCGGCACGATCTGTTTTATCGGCCTCACTATTCTGTGCGTCCGCAGGCTATTTGTAGCGCGGGTACGCGTGACCAGTGCACCGGCAGACGTAGCCATTTTGGTCATCCTCTGGGTGCAGCTTTCCTTGGGCTTGGCGACGATTCCATACTCACTCGGCCATTCTGATGGCAGTGTGATGATGGCGCTCTCGCAGTGGTGCCAGAGCATCATCACCTTCCAGGGTGCTCATCCAGAGTTGATTGAGCCGCTGGCATGGCCTTACAAAGCGCATTTGATTCTGGGGATGTTTATTTTCTTCCTGTTTCCCTTTACCCGTCTGGTGCATATTTTAAGCGCACCCGTGCGGTATGTATGGCGTCCTTATCAGGTAGTGCGTAGCCGGGCAGCGAGGAGATAGTTATGCCTGTATTTGTCAATAAAGTTGAAATCACGGATGATGAGGTGTTTGCCGAAATGCAATACCATCCTGCTGAGAATGTTGCCGAAGCACAATATCAAGCAGCGCTTGCACTGACCATTCGTGAGCTTTTATGTCAGGAAGCGTCACGGCTTGGCATCACACCTCCGGTAGAGCAGGACGATACGGAGCTGGCACGGGAATATCTGGTAAACAGTCTTCTCGAACAGGAAATCACCGTACCAACGCCAACGGAAGAAGAATGCGAGCGTTACTATCAGCGCAATCCGTCCATATTCAGAGATCAGGGCGGTAATGTAGTACCTTTTGCCGCCGTGCGTGAGTCAATTGCGGAATACCTGCAGGAGTCCAGCGAACAGCAGGCAATGAAACACTATGTGAAGATACTAGCTGGACAGGCAAGCATTGCTGGCATTACTCTGGAACGTGCCAATAGCCCTTTGGTGCAGTAAATGAATGATATTTTGCGCCGAGAACAAATCGCCAATATTACGCTCGCACTCAGTTATCTTTATTTCTTCGGGAATAACTTTGCGTTCCTGACCTATCAGTTTCGCTGGAGTGTTTTATTTCTGGCGGTGTTCAACCTGTTTTTAGCGGTGAATGCAATTTTTCGCCGGTCACCGCGCTGTGTTTCGCTCGCTCCGTTTGATATTTTTATCACCCTGATGGGCACATATTCCGTAACCTTCATGGTGGGGGTCGGTACGCAGCAGGAAATATTGGCCTTGCAAATTATTGGAGGCTGTGGGCTACTCCTTTCGCTTTCTGGCGTGTTGGCGCTTAATAAGAGTTTTGGCTTACTGCCTGCCGATCGAGGGGTTATCAAGACAGGTATTTATCGCTTTATCCGCCATCCGATTTATGCAGGTTATTTTATCTCAAACTGCTGTTTTATTGTGCAGAATTATTCCCACTGGAATCTTGGGTGTTTTACTCTCTTCGTAGTATTTGAAATGCTACGCTTGTTGCGGGAAGAAGAGCTGCTCTGTCAGAACCCTGAATACTTTCAATATACGCAGGAAACGCGATGGAGAATCATTCCTGCACTCTGGTAAAAGAAAGCCCGAAGGGTTAATCCTTGGGGCTTCTTTACAAAAAGGAGTGGTGTAATAAGGGTTAAAACTTCACCTGAACATACGGCATGATTTTGGTGGTATCGGTTGAGAAGTTATCGGCCTCGTAATAGCCAGCCTGCATACCGATGGTGTAATGCGATTCAATCGTTTGCTCGAAGAATAGGTTCCACTCGTTGCCGTAGTGTGTATCGCCTTTTTCTGCCCTGAAATCATGGTAGCGCACCATGGCACGCGTTCCGTTCAGCCATTTCTGGTCGGAGGCAACGGTGTAATTGACTGCAATGTTCATATCGATGAGGCCATTCGCCGGTGTCGTCAGGAACTTATCCACCCAGCCATCAAACGCATGGTTGGTGCCGACAGCAAACTGCATGGCATTGGTGCCGTCGCCTTCGATTCGCTCATACTGACCTAAGATTTTCCACTGGCCAAAGGCAATGCCCGGCTCAATCATATAGTAGTTAAAGCTCGTGTTGTTTGGATTATTGGCGTAGTCCATTTGATGGGCATATTCGAGCGATAACAACCCTGTGAATGTTTTGTCTATAGGCTGTTTGCCTTCAAACCGCGCACCATAGGTGGCGCTCGACAAGGTAGCAGAATCAGGAATATCCAGCAGGTAACTATACCCCACCAATCTGCCGTAAGGCAGACCCGTGTAGGAGGCGTTGATCAGGTGAATATGGCTATCATCCCACACCCCAACAGGTGAGTTTGTGCCCTGCACACGATTGACCTGATTGGCGTAGGCATAATACAGCGTCGTATCGGGCAATGAGGTGTTTGATACTGAGAGTGCATCGAAGGTCTGGTCGTTTTGCCGCCATGCGATGCCACCAACAAATCGCTGATTATCCAGAACAATCGTTTGCCGCCCCAGAATGGCCTTGGTATCTGGAAGGCCTGCATAGGTCAGCATCAGCCGATTGAGGTTGGTGTCTTCTGGATCAACAACGACAGGGTAGCGCGTTTTGCCGTTAATGCTGTCGTTGAAGCGTTCCGTACCCAAACTTTCAAGATGCTCAAATTCAATGAGTGCCGAAAAATCTTTATAGACACCGGTTTCATAGCCAAGACGTGTGACCAATGTGTGCGCGTGCGCGTCTTCTGGCAGTCCATCCTGATCGACATACTCATAACGGTAACGCGAGAGGAACAGAGGTTTTCCCTCCATCAACGCTTTTTCAAACTCGCTTTTTACAGCTGGTGGCTCTGCCGCATAGGCTGGAAAGCTGGCAGCGATGCATAGGGTAAGTGCGCTTGTCAGTAGTAGTCGGCGGTTCGTCATAGTGTCCTCATTGAAGTGGTAATCATGCGCGAAAACCTAATGGGTAAAAGCGTCATACGAATTGATCCGGCTCAAGTGTTTTTATGCGTTTGAGCCGTAGCATCGCCATCACATCCCAATATGGAAGGTGCTGCACATGACCTTAATCAATATCTCCGAGCCAGAAAGGCCTTTGCTACATGGCTTTGCCTTGTTCCGGCTTGGCTTTCGGCCATTCTTTTTGCTTGGTAGTCTGTGTGGACTCTTGGTACTTGGCTATTTCATCCTGCTGATAAGCGGCATGGCGACAGAGCTACCAAGCAGATGGGATATGGTGGAGTGGCATCGCCATGAAATGCTGTTTGGTTTTGTGGGTGCGATTATTGCAGGGTTTTTGCTCACGGCAGTACCCAACTGGACGGGGCTTCCTACCGTGAAAGGATCGCGTTTGGCAGCCCTCACAGGGCTTTGGTGCGCCGGGCGGGCGGGCGTGTTCATGTCAGCAAAGCTGCCTGAAACGCTGGTAATGGTATTGGATGCCAGTTTTTTCGTAGGTTGTGCGCTTGCGATTGCGCCTGCGCTCATTCGTTCAAACAATAAACGCAATTACGGATTCATCGCGTTATTACTGCTCTTGGCGCTGGCATCCGGGCTCACTCACGGTGAATATGCCGATGCAGGCATCCGCCTTGGCCTTGGTGTCGTCACCCTCATGATGACGCTGATAGGTGGGCGGGTGATTCCCTTCTTCACCGAGCGGCGACTGGGTATCACCATCACACGCAACCCACGCATCGAAAAGCTCACGATGATTTGCACGGCGCTTGCTGTTTTGTGCAACGTCATTGCACCCGATGCGCCATGGCTGTATTTGCTTTTCATCGCAGCGGGCGTAGTGAATCTCTGGCGGTTTACTTCCTGGCAAACAGCCAAAACCTTCAGCATTCCGCTGCTATGGGTGCTGCATGCAGGCTATATCTGGCTGATCTTCAGCTTCTTTGCCAAAGCAGCCGTGCTGATGGGGCTTTCAGTGCCTGCGGCCTTTGCCACCCACAGCCTGACCGCTGGGGCGATGGGTACACTCATTCTTGGAATGATTGCGCGTGTATCGCTGGGGCATAGCGGCAGGCCTCTGGAAATCGGTAAAGCCATGCATATCGCATTTGTTGCGATTAATTTGGCCGCATTGCTTCGCGTGTTTGGCTGGTGCCTGCCGATAGATACGATGACAGGATTTCAGCTTGCGGCCTTGTGCTGGCTCACTGCCTACGGCCTCTTTGTGGTGATTTATACGCCGATTCTTCTTCGCCCAAGACTGGATGGCAAAGATGGATAATCAGCTGCCACTTCTGACACTGCCTGAAGATGACATGCGCCGTATGGCGGAGAAGGTATTTGGCCTGATTGTCGATCATTTCACTGGCCTTAAGGACTTACCCGTCACCACACCATCCACGCTGAAGCATATCACCGAAGGCCTGCACGAGCCGATGCCGACGCAAGCAGTACCCGTCGAGCAACTGCTTGCGCAGCTTAAAACCCATGTGTTCGATCAGATGACGCATCTGGATCACCCGCGTTATTTTGCCTTCGTGCCAGGGCCGAGCAACTTTGTCAGTGCGATGGCAGACGCGATCGCTTCCTCATTTAACGTATTCAGCGGGGCATTCATCGGCCCATCCGGTGTGGCGCAGATCGAGGTCACCACTATTGAGTGGCTGCGCGAGCTATTCCGCTTTCCGCAAGATGCAGGCGGGTTATTTGTCAGCGGCGGCTCGATGGCGAATATGACAGGGTTGGCCGTTGCACGGCATGTGATGTTGGCGGGCAACACCACCAATGCCACCGTGTATTTCTCGGATCAAACCCATTCCTCCGTAGCCAAAGGCCTCAAGATTCTGGGTTTCCAGCAGTTCCAACTTCGCAAGATTGCTTCTGACGCGACCTTCCGCCTTTCAGTGGATGCATTGCGCCAGCAGATCGCGGCGGATCGGCTGCAAGGGCTGGTGCCATTTTGCGTGGTGGCCAATGCGGGAACCACCAACGCTGGTGCGACTGATCCTATCAATGAACTCTCGGCATTTTGCAAAGCCGAAGGCTTATGGCTGCATGTGGACGGTGCCTATGGCGGTAGTGCAGCCATTACTGAGCGTGGCTACAAGGTGCTGGAGGGTATCGAACTCGCTGATTCATTAGGCATCGACCCACATAAATGGATGTTCCAGCCTTATGAGATCGGTTGCGTGTTGGTGCGTAACCGCGAACATCTGAAAAATACCTTCCGCTTCTCAGCGGAATATCTGAAGCTCAATGAGCAATGCGCTGAGCAGATCAATTTCTGTGATTACGGTGTACAGCTGACACGCGGGTTTCGTGCGCTGAAGCTCTGGCTATCGCTCAAAGCCTTCGGCGTGGAGGCGTTCCGTGCGGCCATCACCAAGGGCATAGAGAACGCCGAAATTGTCGAATCGCTACTACGCAACGATGATTGCTGGGAAATCATCACGCCCGCGCAGCTGGGCATCATCACTTTCCGTTACCGCACAAATGGATTGGATGAATCGGCACTGAACGAACTCAATAATCGTATCGCGCAAGACATCATCTATTCCGGCTATGCGATGCTCAGCCCAACCATCCTTGGCGGCAAACATGTGCTGCGCATGTGCACAATCAACCCCCGCACTACCCATGACGACTTGAAGCAAACGGTCGATATGCTGAAATCCTTCGGCGAGCATATCAAAGTCAAACCAATACCTTAGAGGAAATGTCACACTGTTTATCCCTTTTTTAGAGAACTTGATCTGGGTCAAATGCACCCATTAGACACAAGATGTAGTATCAATTCCGCCTAAAGCACCAACATATAGTCAAAACAAGGGGGATTCTATGCAACTAACCGAAACTGCCACAGCAACACCCAACACCACCCAATTGCCGCACGCGCTGCAGCCCGCAGCTCAGAAGCCGAATGTCTTTTCACTCTCGGTGCATGCGAGCTTGAAGGAGGCGTTTACTGCATCGGGTGAAGGCAGTTTCGATGCGTTCATGTCGTTACTCTCCACCTCGAAAGAAGCACTGGCCGATAGCGCGATGGAAAGCGTGATCGAGGACGAGTTGGCAGCAGCAGGTTACGTTAAAACCCTTAAATCATTCATCCTGAGCCGCAATCGCGCCACCGCGCAGGATACGCTGGTGAGCTGCAAACAAGCGGTGGAGGAGTACATTTTGCAACAGGATTGGCGGGTCAATGCCAATGCGAACACCGCTTACAGCAATGCGGGGCTGATTAATAACTCGGCAGGCAAGATCATCGCTAATTACTGGCTGGACAATGTCTATTCGCCCGAAGAGGGTCAGGCGCACCGCCGCGCGGATTACCATATCCACGATCTCGATTGCCTTACGGGTTACTGTGCAGGGTGGAGCCTGCGCGCGCTGCTGGATGAAGGCTTCAATGGTGTTGCGGGGAAAGTGTCGAGCCGTCCGCCGCGCCATTTCCGTGAGGCGCTGGGGCAGATGGCTAACTTCCTTGGTATCCTGCAATCCGAATGGGCGGGCGCGCAGGCGTTCAGCTCATTTGATACCTATCTTGCGCCCTATGTGTTCAAAGACAGGCTGCCCTTCATCGAAATCAAAAAGGCTATTCGCCAATTCGTCTATAACCTGAATGTTCCAGCGCGTTGGGGACAAAGCCCGTTCACCAACATCACGCTCGACATCACCGTGCCGCCAGATCTTCGTGATAATTTCCCGACCGCCAACTGCACCCACCTGTTCCGCGATATTGACGATCCCGAAATTATCGCCGAGGCGAAAAAGCGTGGTGTTACCAACCTCGAAGACATGACCTACAAACATTTCCAGCCGGAGATGGAGCAAATAGTCATCGCGTATTATGAAGTGATGACCGAGGGCGATTCGCACGGCCAGCCCTTTACCTTCCCGATTCCGACCGTCAACGTGATGGAGGATTTCGATTGGGAAAGCCCTGTCGCCAAGGCACTCTTCGAGAACACCGCCAAAATCGGCAGCTCGTATTTCCAAAATTTCGTTGGCAGCCAGTATATGCTGAACGATAAGGGAGAAAAGGTGCAGAACCCCGATGCTTATGCGCCGCACGCAGTGCGCAGCATGTGTTGCCGCTTGCAACTTGATTTGCGTGAGCTGATGAAACGTGGCAACGGCCTGTTCGGCTCGGCGGAGATGACGGGGTCGATTGGCGTGGTTACGCTCAACATGGCACGGCTTGGCCACCGTTACAAAGGCGATATGCTGGGGCTAATTCAGGAAACCGAACGGCTGATGATCCTCGCTAAATCCACGCTGGAGAAGAAGCGCGTGTTCATTCAGGAAATGTATGATCGCGGCCTGTTCCCCTATACACGCCGTTACCTACCGCATCTTCGCAACCATTTCAGCACGATTGGTGTCAACGGCATGAATGAGATGGTGCGTAACTTCACTGGCGATGCCTATGACATCACCGATCCGCGCGGCATGAAAATCTGCGAGGATATTCTCGATTACATGCGCGTGGAGCTGAAGAAGTTTCAGGAAGAAACGGGGCATCTCTACAATCTCGAAGCGACACCCGCTGAAGGCACCACCTACCGCTTTGCCAAAGAAGATCGCAAAGCCTACGGCAATGCCATCATCCAGGCAGGCTGCGAGGAGAATATCTATTACACCAACTCCACGCAAATTCCCGTGGGCTATACCGAAGACCCTTTCGAGGCGCTGAACCTGCAGGATAAACTGCAATGCAAATATACAGGCGGCACGGTGCTGCACCTGTATATGAGCGAGCAGATTTCCTCTGGTGAGGCCTGCAAACGGTTGGTGCGGAAGGTGATCGAGAATTACCGCTTGCCCTACATCACCATCACGCCGGTGTTCTCGGTGTGCGAAACGCACGGCTATCTCACCGGTGAGCAATCCCATTGCCCTGACTGCGGCAAGGAGACGCTCGTGTGGACGCGGGTGATGGGCTATCACCGTCCGGTAGCCAGCTTCAACCTCGGCAAGAAAGGTGAGCATAAGGAGCGCAAGCATTTCAAAGAAAATGCGTCGCCACACCTGCCGCTCTTTACCACGGAGAACGCGTGTTGCAGCGGGCATTAAACAAGCTCCCCATCACGAGCATCACTCCCTTCACCTTTCAGGATTACCCTGAGCATACCGCTTGTATTCTGTGGTTCTCAGGGTGCAATATGGCATGCAGCTACTGTCATAATCCTGAACTGGTGAAGGGAGAGCTTGCCAAATTACCGCCAGCGCAGGTGATCGAATTTCTTGAATCACGCAAAGGCCTGCTCGAAGGCGTGGTGCTATCGGGCGGTGAGTGCATGATGAGCGCGCAGCTTCCCGATTTTGCGCGTTATCTTAAATCACTCGGCTTCAAGGTGAAGGTGGATACCAACGGAACCAACCCCGACATGCTGGAAAAAATGCTTAGTGAGCAACTGATCGATTATGTGGCACTCGATTACAAAGCACCGACCGATCTGTTTCAAAGCATCACAGGGTTTGATGGTTATGCGCTCTTCGAGCGATCCTTGAAGTTGCTTATCGCGTCTGGCATCCCACTTGAAATCCGCACCACCGTTCACGCTGATCTGCTGGATGAAGCAGACATCAATTCCATACTGAAACATCTGGAAAATCTTGGATTCAGCGGCACCTATTATGTGCAGAATTTCCGTGCTGGAAAGACGCTGGGGAATCTGGATGATCCGTTTAACCACTTTGATGTCAGTCGATTAGAAAGCCACACTATCCGATGTGAAACACGGGGATTTGGAAGGGCCACAACAAACCAATAAGTTGCACAAAACTTATCCACATCAATTATGGGTTGTCGGCTCGTGAATATGGTTATTCCCCCGTTTGGGGAACTTTATCAACCATATCACAGGAGTAGACCATGGAAAATCCTTATTTAAAATTCGCCGATCATTTTTATAGCCTCAGCCCCTACGACCTTCAGCATTTGAGCGAATGCGTGCTGTGCAAGATAGAGCAGGTCTTTGAAGACAAGCTCTGCAGCAAATGTAGTCATATCGAACTAACCGAGAAGGATATCAAATTTGCCATCACCGAGGCGATGAAGGATATCGTCCTCGATCTGCGGAAGCAGGAGCTTGAAATCAAGAGAATACAGCTCCAGCAGGCCGAAGCCTTACTGCATGTCGATAGACGAATTGTTGGCTGATTGCTTTGACATTGATTGCTCAACATTTTATCGTATCCCCCGAGGGGGCTGTAATCCCCTAAATACTGCGATTAAGTTTTTAAAGTAGGCTCGTATCACAAAGCCCTGCTTCCGCACGCTCATGCGTCGGGAGTAGGCTCAATACAATACCCGAAAGGGGAATAGGCCTGCGCTCGTATTTAGGCGATTACAACTCCCGGCACCAGCCGAGGTGTGGTAACTTAAAGATGACATTTGAATCCGCGTAGCAGAAATGCTCGCGGATTTGTTTTTTGTATCAGTATAATTTGAGGGAAATGGTGCCGCCTATAGGATTCGAACCTACGACCCCATCATTACGAATGATGTGCTCTACCAGCTGAGCTAAGGCGGCCCACGAAGGGGATTTACAAACTATACCAAGCGTTTGCAAACCTTTTGCTGACATGGTGCTGATACGGTTGATGCATCAGCGGTATAACTACTTTCCAACTCTTTGTTCTTCCAAACTTACTTCCAACTTCACGCCGTGTCGCTCAAGGCATTACGAATGACGTGCTCTACCAGCTGAGCTAAAGCGGCACGGAGGCTTCTTTAGGCTACCTCGGCCACAATGGCAATTATCTTTTCGCCTTGCGGCTGCGCGTAAGCAGGCAAACCATCAGGGCAAGCCCGGTCAGTGCTGAAAGAATCGCATAAGCCGTACCTGGAATAGTTATAAACCGTTCCGGGTAGCGGTTCACCGGCGTATTGCCATAATGAAAAGATACCAGCAAGGTCGCAATCAGCATACCTGTCATCATTCCCAGCGAACGCGCCTTCGCACCCAGGGCCGAGGCCATGCTCGTTTTGGCCGGCGGCACACTGTTCATAATAATGGTCATGTTCGGTGAGGAAAATAATGCAAAGCCAATACCCTGCAGCGTGAACATTCCGGTGATAAACCACAGGCTTGAATCTGCATGCAGCGTTACTCCCATCAAAGAGGAAACCAACACGCAAATGACACCGCAGCAGGAAACCAGATGCGGGGGATAGCGGTCAGCAAGTCGGCCAGAGAGTGGCGCGACAATAACCATCAGCACTGTACCAGCCGCAATGATCTGCCCTACCGTCTTCGCTGTCTGCCCCATCGACACCTGAAGGTAAAGACTCAGCAGAAAAACAGTGCTGGCCGCGCTGATATAAAGCAACAGCTGCACCAGCAATGAGTTGCATAGCATCTTATTCTTTACCATGGCGCGGATGTTCAGCAGCGGCTGGGGAAGTCTCAGCTGCCACCAAACGAATAAGGCCCCCAGCATGATACCACCCGATAAGGCCATAAAACCCATCATTCCCTGATTCGCCAGCGAACTTCCTGCCACCAGGCACAGAGAACACAGCACTATCAGTGCCGTACTCGGCAAATGTATCGCGCCTTTTGGCGGGTGCCGCCAGCGTGAAGGCATCAGCTTGATCACCAGCAGACTTGCCAGCACCAGCAGGATGCCGCCGGCCATAAACAACGCCCGCCAGCCGAAATGATCATTGAGATAACCTGCTATCAGAGGCCCTAGTGTAAGCCCCGCATATATCGCGCCGATGGAGCTGCCATATGCACGGCCGCGCTTTTCCGCAGGCACAATCTCCGCCAGTATGGCCGGCCCGGTTGCGGCGAAGATCGCCGATGTCATTCCCTGCACAAACCGCAATGCCAGTATACCGGGAATGGAGGAAAGCATACTAATGAGCAGTGCCGAAAACCCAAAGCAGAGCAGCCCGTATTTATAAAGCGTTCGCTTATCACTGCTATCCGCTAACCGCCCTACGGCCAGCAGGAACGCCAGCTGGCTTGCAAGGAATAATGTTTCCACCAGCCCGAGGCTGATTGCACCCGCGTGCAGTTCAGCCCCCATGGTGGGCAATACCACTGCCACGCCGGAAAACATAAAAGGCGGCGCAAATTGCGATACGATAATGGCCCTCGCCAGCAGGCGGTTATTCTGTGTTTCGTCCATTTATTTGTTAAAGAGACCGCTGCGTAATTTTTCTATGTACTTTTCCATCTCGGACTTGATACGCCCGCGCAGCAGATAAACCGCCACCAGATTCGGCAGCGACATGCCCAGAATCAGCAGATCGGAGAAATCCAGGACCACGCCGAAATTAAGGATACCGCCAAGGAAAGTCGCAAAGCAGAATAGCAGCGTGTAAAAGCGCACGCCCCATTTGTTCTTGCCGAACAGATAAGTCCAGGCAATCTCGCCGTAATAGCTCCAGCCGATCGCGGTGGAATAAGCGAAGATGCACACATTCACTGCCAGCATGATCGGGAACCAGTCACTCACCGTGGCAAATGCCTTACTCGCAATCAGCACGCCATCCGCTGCCTGCCCGCCTGCATATGCACCCGTGACTGTCACCATCAGGCCGGTAAGCAGTGCTATAATCGCGGCAAAAAACGGCTCCAGCAATGCTACCGCCGCCTCGCGCACCGGCTCTTCCGTCCGCGCCGTTGAATGCGCGATCGGCGCCGAACCGAGGCCCGCTTCATTCGCGAAACTGCCGCGTTTAAAACTGATCGCCAGCATACCAATAAACCCACCGGTCGCTGCGGTCGGGTCAAGGGCTTCAGTTATAATCATCAGCAGCGCCTCCGGCAGCTTCTCGATATTAACCACCAGGATTACCAGCACGCAGGCCAGGTATAAAAATCCTTTCAGCGGCACGATTGCTTCCGCCACCTTAGCGATGCGCTTGATGCTGCCGATCAGCACTACATAAACCAGCGCTGCCATGCCAAGCGCCAGCAGCCAGTCCAGCCCTTTCAGCGGTTCGAAAGTGTTAGTAAGAATTTTTACTGCCTGATTCGACTGGAACATGTTTCCGCCGCCGAGCGCGCCGCCAAGGCAGAACGCCGCAAACAAATAGGCAAGGAATTTGCCGAAGCGCGGCCAGCCGATATCCGTCAAACCCGCGGCCAGATACTGGAACGGGCCGCCATAGACTTTGCCGGTTTCGTCGACCTTGCGATAGCACATGCTGAGGGTTACTTCCGCGAATTTGCTGGCCATGCCCAGCAGCCCCGCGATCACAATCCAGAATACCGCACCCGGCCCGCCAATCGCAATCCCGACGGAAATCCCTGCGATGGAACCTAAGCCCACGGTGGCCGATAAGGCTGAAAGCAGCGCCTGCAGGTGGCTTACCTCGCCTGTGTCCTCCTTATGATCGAACTTCCCCTGCGCCACTTTCAATGCATGGCCGAACAGCCTGAAATTTACCCCTTTGAGATAGACAGTGAAAAATACTGCCGCCACCATCAGCCATAAAACGATGAACGGAAAACCGCCGATATCAAAGAACAGCACCGCCGCCAGCACATCCACGAGTTTCTGAAAATAAGTTTGAAACAGCCCGAAGGCGGCATTCTGGTTTTCCATTTTTTTCTCCCTGTTGCGCAGGAAGTTAGCAGGAGTTCCCGCATTACTCCAGTCTCGTTTCAGGCACAAAAAAAACGCCGCAGGGCGGCGATAGAGAGAACAAGGTGTTTTTGTTTCTCCATCGCTTCCTGCGGACGTTCTTTTTCCCGCTGCAGCGTGCGGGTTACTTCCAGGCAAAACTCAGATAGGTCGGACTTTCTACGAGGCCACCGGCATACAACGTGAATCGCATGGGCTGTTCACCCGTGATCGTCAGCACACCTTCCTGGGTTACAGGATTAAAGGTGATGCCGGCGGTACCGCTATCGGTGGTAAACACGTGGATTTTTTTGCCACCGGCGATTTCATCACGCACGTAGGTCATGGTCGTTCCGTGGTTTTGGCCGCCTTCTTCCCAGGTTGCGTTTGTCAGACCCTTCCAGTCAACCGTGTCACGGGCGAAGGTAAACTCTGCAGTCTGCCCGGGCTTGGTAGGCACCAACTCTTTGCCGTTCCAGTGGAACCAGATGTCGTAATCCCATCCGACGTGAATGGTGCCACGCTTTACGACGGGTTGCCAGTCAATCCACAGCCCCTTTTCGATGAAAAAGTATGCCATGTCTTCGTGTTCGTAGTCCACAATCACATTCCGCAAATTGGGCTTGATGTTGTACTGGACCAGCGAATCCCCGAAGTGAATTTGCTGGAGGTGCCTCCAGTCAAAGCCCAGCACTAACGTCGAATCGAGCATTGCTTCCAGGCTGGGATGCAAGAGCAGGCGTACACTGTCAGCGGCTTCGGTATTGATGGTAGAAAGTTGGCCGTCGGCACTGCGCTTGAAGTGACCTAATCCGGGGATTTTCAGTTCATCTTTTTCCGGCCACCACTTTATCCGAAGGTCATGGACCTTGTTTGAAAGCCGACGTTCCTGCCACTCGAACCAGTAAGCCTCCTGTTTCCACACAAACTCCCCTTTGCGGCTTATTTGGAGGTATGGGGAACCGAGACTGCTTTGGTAGAGTTGTACCGTGTCGGCAACGATCTCGCCTTTGCTGGTGTGGGTGTAACTGATCCAACCGGCAATTTCCCGGATCCACTCCGGTTCTTTGTACATCTTTGGATTTGCGGTAGAGAAGTAATCAGCTGGTCGGCTGGTCTTGCACGAAGGCATGAACAGCCATAACGCGCCCAGCAGCGCGATCAATGGTATTTTCATAATTGTTATAGTTATCCCCCCCTATGCTGCTTGACGGGGGATCAGTTTGAGATTTTCGTTTTTTCTTTAGCGCTAATAAGCCAGGCAATCGGTGTTCCGTACCCCTTGTATATCGGTCAGGCGGTGAGCGGCGTACTGTGATAGTTTACAGGCGAGCAGCGTTTAAGATGCAGCAAAAATCGTGCAATATTAACATATTCCTTAATATTTTAACAGATAGCCGGCACAATCTTCATCAAACTGTAACAAAAGCTAAGTCTTTTTTTTCATTGCATATTTCAGCTTCTTCACCGCCAGCGCCCTGAGCTGCGCCCGTCCGGCTGCAGGATCTCCGACAATGCTGGCTTCCCGGCCGCTTACCGGATCCATCGCCGTCACTTTCACTACATTGCCAATCTGGACAATCTCTATGAGGTATTCACTCATTATCTTCCGCGCTGTCATCTGCCATCGGCAGTTGCTCAATCCGCACCCGCGTAATCTGGCTGGCCGTGCGCGCTTCTACGGTGAAACGCACCCCCTGTATGATAAATTCAGCGCCCGCATGTGGTATATCCCGCGCTTCATGCAAGATCAGCCCGGCGATGGTGTTCGCCTCATCATCGGATAAATCCCAGTTGAGATAGCGGTTAAGATCGCGAATGCCGACATCGCCGTCCACCAGCCAGATTCCATCCTCGCATTGCACGATATTGGACAGATCAATAGTATCATATTCATCGTCAATCTCGCCGACGATTTCCTCAATCACATCCTCCAGCGTCACAATGCCCAGCAAGGCACCGTATTCATCCACCACCATGGCGAAATGCTGGCGGCGCGATCGAAAAGCATGCAGCTGGTCTTTCAGCGAGGTCGTGCTCGGCACGAACCAAGGCTTGCTGGAAATACGCAGCAGATCCTTCGCCGTGATGGCCGCTCTCCCCTTCTGATCAATCAGCCTCAGCAAATCCTTCACATGCAGCACGCCGATCACCTGCTGCACATCGCCGCGATAAAGCGGGAGGCGGCTATGCGGCGAGGCGACCACCTGATGCAGAATCTCCGCGGGCGGCAATTCCATATCCAGCGCTATCATCTGGGTGCGGTGAATCATCGCATCTTCCACCGTCATTTCTTCCAGCTCGAGAATGCCGCCCAGCATGTCGCGATCCTGCCGCTTCATCTGCCCTTCCTGGTGATGCATTTCAATCGCGCCCTTGAGCGCTTCATGCACCGAATCCCCCGCCACTTCCGCATTCAAATCAATATTGAGCATACGGAAAAACTGCTTCACCACCCATTTGATGCCGCCATTGAGCGGCGTGAGGATGATGACCGCAAGATTGATGCTGGGCGCCACCGCAAGCGCCACTCTCTCCGAGCGCTGCAGCGCATAACTCTTGGGCAGCACCTCAGCAAAAACGAAAATCAGAATAGTCATGATACCGGTGGCATAAATAACGCCGGTTTCACCCCAGAGTGAGATGGCCACACTCGTTGCAACGGCAGAGGCCATGGTCATCACCATATTACTGCCCAGCAGCACGGCACTTATCAGCGACTCTTTCTCTTCGCGCAGTTTCTGTACCAGCTTTGCCCGGCGGTTATTTTCTGAAGCCAGCTGAAAAATACGCGCGCGCGCAACCGCCGTGAGGCCTGTCTCCGCCGCCGAGAAAAACGCGGCAAACAGCAGCAGTATTGCAATCGCCAGCAGGGAAAAAAGTAAATCGCTTTCCATGTTTAATCAGCAATAGCGGCTTGCCATAACTCACGCAACTGCTCCTCTGTCGCCTGTGCGCTTATAATTGCATCACCAATACCTTTGAGCAGTATTAACTGCATTTTACCATCCTGCACTTTTTTGTCCTGCTTCATGCGATCAATGAGCGCGTCAACCTCCAGCCCTGGCGGTTTTACAGGTAACCCGGCGGCATTCAGCAAGGCCTTGATTCGATCCGCCGCTGAGTGATCGCACAAGCCGAGCCGCGCCGATAACGCGGCCGCCATGACCATGCCGATGCTTACAGCCTCTCCATGCAGAAGTGTTCCATACCCACATTCCGCTTCCAATGCATGGCCAAAGCTATGGCCAAAATTCAGTAATGCGCGCAAGCCTGATTCCTCGCGTTCGTCCCGGCCCACAATCGCGGCCTTGGCCATACAGCTGACCTCCAGCGCATGCCCAAGCGCGGTCTTATCGCGCGCGAGAACTTTTGCGCCATTCATCTCCAGCCATGCAAAAAATTCTGCATTCTGGATGCAACCATATTTTACTATTTCCGCAAAACCCGCGCGCAATTCCCGCTCTGGCAGTGTCGCGAGCACCGCAACATCCATCAGCACCAGTTTCGGCTGATAAAAACTGCCCACAAGGTTTTTGCCCTGCAGCATGTTAATGCCTGTTTTTCCGCCGACAGAACTATCCACCATCGCAAGCAGCGTGGTCGGCACCTGCACAAAGGGCACGCCGCGCAAAAGAATACTCGCGGCGAAGCCGGCCAGGTCTCCCACCACGCCGCCGCCTAAAGCCACGACTGCGGTTTTGCGATCAGGCCGCGCCTCCAGAAGCATTTCCATCAGCCCTTCCAGCGAGGAGAATGACTTGCTTGCTTCTGCCGCCGCCACGACAAAATGTTGCGCGCTGATTCCTGCATCTTCCAGGGATTCCAACACCGGCCTCAACCATAAATCAGCTACATTCTCATCTGATACCACCAGCGCTTTCCTGGTGCCGTCAAGCAATTCTCCCAGCTGCGACAGGATTCCTTCTCCAATCACCAGTGGGTAACTACGTTCACCAAGCTCTACTGTCAGCGTTTTCATTTAACCACCAGTTCAGGCGCATGTTCCGGCAGCTTCTCCAGGATATCCTTCACAATGCGTTCATGCGGCCCGTGGCCGCTATCGATGATCAAGTCCGCCTGCTGGTAAATCGGGTAGCGCTGCTTGATCAGTCGGCTGAGAATTTTTCGTTTATCCCCGGTTGCCAGCAGCGGCCGTGAATCCCTGCGGCTTACGCGCTCCAGCAAAATTTCCAGCTCCGCGCGCAGCCAGACTGTGTAAGCGCGCTTGCGCACTTCTTCCTGAATAACAGGCTGGATATAGGAACCGCCGCCGGTTGCGAGCACGAGATTACGCTCTTTCAGCAGGCGCCTGATAACCCGTTGCTCCAGATCACGGAAAATCTCCTCGCCGTAAATGGCAAACAGGTCGGAGATAGAACATCCCGCTGCCTGTTCAATTTCATGATCGGAATCCTTAAACGGCACGCCCAGTGCTTCGGCAAGGCGATGTCCTACGGTAGACTTCCCCGCTCCCATCAATCCAATCAGCACTATCGGTTTGGTTAAACTTGCCATGCGTGTGTTTGCTTTGTATCTTTCACGCAAGAAGCTAACAAAGAACCCGACAAAAGCAAGGTAAGGAAACATGGCCCCCAGAAAATCAAAAGCAGATGCTGATCGCAAAGTCGCTTATTTCTTCGGCGTGGTGCTGCTTAGCTTCACAGGCCTGTGCCTCTGGCTGATGGCTGACATCCCCCCCGCTCCGACGCAGGAAGTTGAACGCGAGATTCCGTATGACGCGCTGGTCCGCCGCTAGTTTCCTATGCAGTCTGCTGCTTGCAACTTCCGCCCTGGCGGAAGCGAAGCAGCTGATGGATGATACTGAAATCAACACTTCCGCCATCAGCGTTTCCACCCCGAAGGATATTTCCTCCAATACTACAGGGCTTGTTTCACCCGGTGAAACAGAACTGCCCGACACGCTGTGGAAAGACATGAAAGACGGCGATTTGGAGCGTCTGCTGCAGGGCATCACGGGCGGTATACTCTCCCCTTCGCTGCGCAGCCTTGCTGTGCGTACCCTGGCCGCTTCGGTGGAAGCTCCTGAAACACAGGCAGACCTGCTCGCGGATCGCGCCGATGCGCTGCTGACGCTGGGTCAGGCCGAGCTCGCCGCCCGCCTGCTGGCCCAGGTTCCGCAAGGCTATCGCACCGAGCGGCAGGAACAGCTGGCTTATCTTCTGCTCATTATCAGCAACGAGCCGGAGCAGCAGGTTTGCAAAACAGCGGAAGAAAAACTGGCCGCGCATGCCGAGCCTTTCTGGCAGCGCTGGATGGTTTTATGCCAGGCGAAGGCCGGTGAAACTGATAAAGCTCAACTCGCACTTGATTTGTTGAGCGAGCAGAATGAATTCTCCGAATTTTTCCAGAAACTGGCACAATCGCTGCTGACAAAAGCGCCTCTTTCTAAACTGCCCGAGGTTGTTTTCTTTGAGCAGGCCGCATGGCTGCATTTCGCCGGACAGCAGAGCTATCTCTCCACACAGCAGCATCCGCCGCTTGCACTGCTTGGTCTTATCCCGGCCGCTAAACTACCCGAATCCTGGCAATCGCTTGCCACCGCTTACGGAGTGCATGAAAATCCTCTACAGGCTCCGAAGCCTCCTGCCTTTCAGCCTCCTTTGTCCGGCCTGCAACTGACAGGTGATGCTTCACCCCAGAAGAAACGTACCGCATTCCTGACTTATGGATTGCGCAAAGCCCTTGAGCTTCCTGTGTCGCAGGAAGCAGAGCAGGCTTTGCAAACCGCTTTTTATGAAGCGCAGGGTACCGTGCTGTCACCAGCCTGGCGTGAATCCCTGCGTGAGGCGGCAAACCGGGGACAGGCCGGGTATGTTGCTCTCTTGCTGGGGTCTACTCTCACCGATGACATCAACCAGTATGCGCCGTCAGATTTATCGCTGGCTGTCGAAGCTCTGATGAAATCCGGCCTGACATCCGATGCCTCCGCTTTCGCCAGCGAAATCATGCAGGCCGCACGCCTGCCTGAGTAATGCTGATCGAAACCTTTATTGAAATGCTTGCGGCTTCCCGCGGCGCAGCCCGCAACACCTGCGAAGCTTACACCCGCGACCTCAATGATTTTCATACTTTTAGCAAAGGCGCACTGCTCACGGCTGACACCGCCTTAATCCAAAGCTGGCAGGCAGGGCTGCACAGGCAACATTACTCTCCGCGCAGTATCGCGCGTAAGCTTTCCGCCGTGCGCCAGTTTTACCGCTTCCTTTATGAAGAAGGCCACCGCGCCGATGATCCAACCGCTGGCCTTGAGGCACCAAAACAACCCAAAGCCCTGCCAAAATTACTTTCAGGGGACGAAATCGCACAGCTCCTGCGCAGCCTTGCCGCTTCGGAAAAAGAAGATGATATCCGCCTGCGCGCCATGGTCGAATTGCTTTATGCCTCGGGCTTGCGCGTGTCGGAACTGGTTTCACTGCCTTTTCTTTCCGTGCAGCGACTGCTGCTCTCCGGTGATCCGTTACTGCTGATTAAAGGAAAAGGCAGTAAGGAGCGCCTGGTTCCCGTGCATGATCAGGCCATGGCATCGCTTAAAGCCTATCTCGCCATCCGCAGTCGATGGATCAAAAACAAGGCTGATGAAAAATGGCTGTTTCCCTCCGGAGCGGAGCAGGGCTACCTTACGCGTCAGCGTTTCGGCCAGCTGCTTAAAGCTGCCGCGCTCAATGCAGGCCTCGATCCCTCACGCATTTCACCGCATGTGTTGCGCCATTCCTTTGCCAGCCATCTGCTTGCCGGCGGCGCTGATCTGCGTGTGATTCAGGAATTGCTGGGCCATGCGCATCTTGCCACTACAGAGATATACACCCACCTGCTCCCTGAAAAACTTCGTGAACTGGTAGCGAAACATCCGCTCGCAAAAAACTAAAGTGAGCCCTTATTAATTACAGCTCGGCGACTACCTTATTCCGGCCGCCTTTTTTGGCTGAATACAAGGCTTCATCGGCGCGCTTAATTAAAAAGGGCACACTGTCGCCTTCGCCGATGCGGAAGCGCGCCACGCCGATGGAAACGGTGATCTGCCCCAGTTCGTCCTGGCTGTCCCGGCGTTTCAATTTGCTGGCGGCAATGGTTTTACGCACATTTTCCGCCACTACCAGCGCGCCGTTGAGCGGCGTGCCCGGAAGCAACAACGCGAATTCTTCACCACCATATCGTGCCACCACATCGCTGCCGCGAACGTTTTGCCCCAGCGCCTTGGCAACCACTTTCAACACTTCGTCGCCGGTCTGGTGACCCCAGGTATCATTGAATTTCTTGAAATGATCGATATCGATCATCAACAGGCACAAATCTTTAAACTGCCGCTCTGAAGCCTCCGTCAGCTCAGAAATAACTTCGTCGAAAGCGCGGCGGTTGGGAATACCGGTGAGAAAATCACGCCGTGATTCTGCCGTTGCCTTTTCCAGATTAGTGCGCAGCGTTTCAATTTCCTTGCGCGAACTGGCCAGCTTGGAATTGAAATTAGCGCCTGAAGTCCGAATATCCTGCAGCTGCCCCACAATCTCTTTCAGTAGGCTGCCGACTTCGGTTCCTTTTGTTGCTGTCTCTGTCAGCTTGCTGGTCTGCTGATCGATTTTTGCGTTATAAGCCGCCGTTTCACCGCTAAACTGATTAACGATTTTCATTACTTCAGCCAGCGCTTCCTTCGCTTCATCCGCCCCCGCGCTGACGTTCACCTCGGGTGCGGGTATGTATTTATTGCGCAGATAGTCGCTTACTTCAGGCGTGAACTCCACTTTCTGATTCACAATCTGGCGAATTTCCTTGGCCAGGGCGGAGTTTTCATCGCACGCGGCCATGTACCATATTTTGTAATTATCCGGCGTCGGCGCAATCTTGTGCTGCTCCATCTGCGCCAGCGCTTTTCGCGCCTGCTCATATTCCGGCGCTGGTTCCGCCGCCTGTATTTTGCTTTTGCTGGACATTGTTGAAATAATTTATATGGCAGATCGCACGAAATACAAGAACTAGCTCGTATCGATTGATCTTTTCATGGCCGGGGTATAAACCCAATTTACGGTTACAAAAATAATAAAAAACTAAATAACAAACATAGGGTAATTAGAATGTTCAAAACCATGGCTTATTTACGTTCATGGCGGCTCGATGCAGTGGCCGTCTCGCTTTTTATTTTCACCGCCGCTTTCCTGTTCCTGATGCTTGGCAGCAAGCCTGGCAATGCGGAAAAGCCCACGCCTGCAATGATTGCGCGTGAAACTCCCGCTCCGGCGAAGCAGTTCGCACAAAATGCGCCGAAGGAAGTCAGCCTTGACTCCCAGATTCGCATCCTTGCGATCATCAACGGAGAATAAGGAGAATCCCATGTTACGACGTCTTGCCGCCTGTTGGCTGTTATTTTGCGCCGCGCCTTTACTGGCACAGGCGGCAGGAAGTCCGCTCGGGCTGATGACCGGCGATCGCACCGGCACTTATTATCTTATCGGTCAGGATATCCAGCGGGTGGTTGGCAAAAGCGGCATTCCTATCACGCTGCGCGAATCCAAAGGCTCGGTTGATAACCTTAAAAAGATGGCAACTACCGGTGAAAACGCGGCGCTGGGTATCGTGCAAAGTGACGTCATCTCTTTCCTGATGCGCTCGCCGATGCCGCAATCGAAAGATATCTCCCGCAAGCTGCGCATTATTGCGCCGCTGTTCCGTGAAGAGATCCACCTGCTGGCACGCAACGACATCAAATCCTTCGAAGATCTGAAAGACAAACGCGTGGTTGTCGGCAGCGCCGGCAGCGGTAGCATGATGACCGCCGTTAATCTTCTCTCTCAGCTTGGGGTGAAACCGAAGCGCCTGTTTGAAGTTTCACCCGCCGAAGCCGTCGTGGCGGTGCTCGCCAACCGCGCTGACGCGATGGTGTTTGTCGGCGGCAAACCGGTGCCCATGTTCAAGAATATGGAGAAGCTGGCCGATGTCGGCGAAGGGAATATGTCGCAACTGCTTTCCCAGGTGCACTTCCTTCCCATTCCGGCGGATAAAGCCGGTGGCGTGTACGAGACTGCCACTTTAAGCCCGCAGGATTATGATTTCATGACGGAAGAAGTTCCCACCCTTGCGGTGCGCGCGGTGCTGGTCGGCTATGATTTCACCCTGAAAAATACTTCCTATTACCATATGCGTTGCAAGCAGCTGGCGGATTTGGGCCGTGCTTTAAGCAAAGGTCTGCCCGAGCTGCAGCAAAGCGGCCACGCCAAATGGCAGGAAGTGGATATGAATAAAGATCTCGGTCTGTGGAAGCGCGACAGCTGCGCCTGGCCCGGCGCCAATGTGATGACGACTGTCGTTAAAGCCGTTGCCAAGGAACCCAAACCCACTGTTCAGCCGAATTCCACCCTGGAAAAAGAACTGCTGGATATTATCACCAACGGGAAGTAGTGCACGGCACTCAAACAAAAATCCCGCGTAAACCGCGGGATTTTTTGTTTGAGGTATAAAATCAAATATTATTGTTTTTCCAGAGACCCTTTACTAACCTCGCCATTACTTCCCGCTTGAATTGAGCCATTATGCACTGCAGCACCATTGAATTGGCCACCTTGCTGTTTAACAATTTCGGTCAGGGCCGCCACTTGGCCTTTTAAGTCACGAATTGCATGCACTTTGGGCCTGAGAACGTTTTTATCCAGTTTCACCGCTGCCACCTCCACCTCATGTGCAGCTGCTGCTCCGTGATAACCAACCTTCTGGCCAAACTGCTCAACGCTTTCGCCAAATTTACGGTCAGCTTCCTTAATTTCATTCTTCACAGTTTCATAAGCACCCACTGCTGCATCAGCCAGTTGACCCGCTTTTTCTTTTACAGCAGCTCCAAATGCCAGCAGTTTATTTTTGCATTTTCGGCCTGCCTCCCTAACGCTTTCTTTTGCTCTATCAACAGCGTCATCCGCTTTTTGCATCGGCTCAACAAGGGCACCAAGCTTTGCTGTAACCACTTTAGTCATACGCGTAGTACGTCCCTCACGATGATCGCGGTTTACCGGTTCTGCAGAAGCCTTTTCCTCGACTGGTTTTTCCGGCGCAACACCGCCATTTTTCACCATTTCGGTCAATTCTGCCACCTGCCCCTTTAAATCACGGATCGCGTGCACTTTAGGGCGCAATACAGTTTTATCTACTGCAACGGCTGCTTGTACTGTTTTGTCTTTTACTACCTTAGCGCCATCTGCAACTTTTTGTTTCGCATGATCAACACCATGATCAAATTTTTCTGCTTTTCCGGTTAACTTATCAGACTGATTGGCAAGTCCTTGCGCCATCCTGGCTAAACGACCGCCACTTCTTTTTGCTTCAAGGCATGTCTCCTGGCGCGGCGTGATGGTTTGATTCTCCTTCAACGCTTCTCGCGCTTCAGGGGTAAACATGCTGGAGTTAATCTGGATCTGGCCATCCCGCTCACCCGCTTGCATTGCACCGGGGCAACCCGCTTTGTTAAGCAAGTCTTTAATCTGTTGCTGATCTTCCTGGGAGATATTATTAAACTTAATGAATTTATCTTTATTATGCGGCTCACCATAGCGGCCTTCATGCCGTTCAAACCAATTGGCAACTTTTTGCAGTCCATTCTGTTTCGGCGCTTTCTCGGGAGTCGGCTCCATTCCTACTGATTCAGCCGGTATTTCCATAGGCAGATCAGTTGCAGCTCTTCCCGTTTCGGAGGTGCGGCCTGCATCGGGGCCTACATAAGCGGATTCCGGCTGTGGTCGATAATTAAATGCAATGTCCTTTAATCTGTTGAGCGCAGTAGCGGACATCTGCGTTGTATCAAAGGATACTGCCCCATTTTCTCCAAAAGCTATATGGCCGCCATTAGCATTCATCCATTCCTGAATGGCCATTACCTGATCTTGACGTAAATTATTAAATTCTCTCGGTCCAGTTTCACCGGCACGTGCTACTAAATGATCCGCCAGCATTTTTACTGCAGGATGGCCGTCGAATTCTGGTAATTCTGTCGCGCTCGTTTCTTTTTGTCCCAGCACGTTTTTATTAAACCAATCTCTTAACCCCATAACCATCTCCTTAGGCGAATTGCGGTAATTAGAGTTACTTTACGCTTGATTTGTTAAGATTTTTTGACAGCAGTGTGAACTTTTTGTGGCAGTCCTTGAAAATCAGTATAAACCGCTGGGATGGAACTCTATTCGCTGCTACGCCCCTTCCTGTTCAAACTCCAGCCGGAAACCGCGCATAATCTGGCGATACGCGCCCTTTCCAGAGGGTTTTATCCCGGCCAGCCGATGGGGGATTATCCGTCGCTGCGCCAGAAGCTTTTTGGCCTGGACTTCATCAACCCGGTAGGCCTTGCCGCCGGGTTTGATAAAAACGCCGAGGCGGTGGCGGGCCTGACAAAGCAGGGTTTTGGCTTTCTTGAACTGGGCACCGTGACCCCTTTGCCTCAGGCGGGAAATCCTAAACCCCGTATTTTCCGGCTGTTGCGCGACGAGGCTATTATCAATCGCTTAGGGTTTAATAACAAAGGCTTACAAGAATACTGCCGCAATTTCTCCGCCGCGCCGCGGCAGCTGCCCTTAGGCGCGAATATTGGCAAAAACAAAGACACTGAAGATGCTGTAGAGGATTATCTTAAGGCGCTGGAGGCTGTCGCGCCGCTGGCGGATTACGTTACCATCAATATTTCCTCCCCCAATACGGCGGGACTGCGTGACCTGCAGGGGCGCCACCATCTTGAGAAACTACTGGGAACCCTGGTGGAAAAGCGTGATTCCCTGCCGCGCAAAGTGCCGCTTCTGCTCAAAATTGCGCCGGATCTTACCTCGCAGGATAAAGAAGATATTGCCGGCATAGCGCTTGTTAAGCGCATTGATGGCCTTATTGTCAGCAATACGACAATTGAGCGCCCGCTTTCGCTGCAAAGCCGCTGGCGTAACGAGAAAGGCGGATTAAGCGGACGCCCGCTTTTCGAATCCTCCACTCAGATGCTGGCTGAAATGTACCGTCTTACCGCCGGGAAAATTCCCCTTATCGGGGTCGGCGGCATTTCCAGCGGGGTGGAGGCCTATCTTAAAATCCGCGCCGGCGCTTCGCTGGTTCAGCTTTACAGCGCCCTGGGCTATCAGGGGTTCGGCCTTGTCACCCGCATTAAGCGGGATCTGGCCGGGCTGTTGGCACAGGATGGATTTGAATCTATAACACAGGCAATTGGAATCGATACGCAATGAATAGAGTTTTTTCCGGCGTCCAGCCGACCGGTAATCTTCATCTGGGCAATTATCTGGGGGCCATCCGCCACTGGGTCAGGCTGCAGGACAGCCACGAATGCCTCTATGGGATTATGGATCTGCACGCTATCACCGTGCCGCAGGATCCCGCCGCGCTTCGCAACGCCACGCGTGAAGTCGCTGCTGCGCTGATCGCCAGCGGTATCGATACGCAGAAAAGCCTGCTTTTCCCGCAATCCGCTGTTTCAGTGCATGCCGAACTGGCCTGGATTCTGGGTTGCCACACGCCGCTGGGCTGGCTCAACCGTATGACGCAGTTTAAGGAGAAAGCCGGCAAGCAGCGTGACAATGCCGCGCTCGGTCTTTATTCCTACCCCGTGCTGATGGCCGCTGATATCCTGGGTTACAAAGCCACCCATGTCCCTGTGGGCGAAGACCAGAAGCAGCATCTCGAGCTTGCGCGCGATATTGCCGGTGCTTTCAACCGTGCTTATAGCGTTGATTATTTCCCGGAACCTGAACCGCTCATTCTCGGCGAGGCTACCAGGGTAATGAGCCTGCGCGACGGGCGCAATAAAATGAGTAAGTCGGATGCTTCGGATATGTCCCGCATTAACCTTACCGATGATGCCGATGCTATCGCCAATAAATTTAAGAAAGCGAAAACCGACCTCATCGAAGGTATCGCTTACGATCCCGAAAATCGCCCCGAAGTGGCAAACCTGCTTAATATCTATGCAGCGCTTTCTGATAAGCCACGCAAAGCGATCGAAGCGCAATATGCGTCTAGCAACTTCTCGCAGTTCAAAAAAGACCTCACCGATCTTGCGGTGGCACGCCTTTCGCCGCTTACTGCTAAAATGCGCGTGCTGCTTGACGATCCGGCGAATATTGACAGCTTCCTTCAGGTTGGCGCTGAAAAAGCCGCCGAAATGGCAGGCCGCCACCTCGGTGAAATAAAAGATATTGTCGGTTTCCTGCGTTTGCCTCAAAATCCCTTCCGATGAAACCGCTGCTCAAGCCTGAAACTGTTTATACCCTGCGCGAAACTTATCGACGCCTGGGGCCAGGTGCTATTTTCAAATACCTGGTACTGATCTCGCTCGTTATCTGGGCGATCTGGCCTTCTGCAGACAGCCCAAAACCAATGATGACTTCACAGCAGCAGAAAGCGCTGCAGCGCGAACCGCTGCCCCCTGTCGCTGAAAACACAGAGAAGGACCTGCGCGAGCAGATGACCTCCACTCAGTCGGGCTTCTACTGGGATAGCTTCACCTGGATGATGGAACACGGGCCGGAGCTCAAAACCAAGTCCTTTGACGGCAAAGTTATTTTCATGAGCTACGTTAAGGATGTCTCATTCAAGGCAGAGAACGGCCTTCTTTGCATACCCTATTCAGAAAAACTCTTTATTGCCGGCAAATACAATATCCGTCGCGGCATAGGCTGCCGCCTGAAGCCCGGCAGCTGGTGCCGCCAGGCAGAGAACGAAAAATCCCAATGCAGGCTGCAGGACGATGGCGGCCTTACCTCCCTCTCCAGCGATACGGGCGTGACCCTGCATAATCTTAAAACCGGCTGGGATCGGAATTTACATGATTGGGGCTTCTGATTTTTAAATTAAATCCAGCACCTTTTTGAGCCATTGCTCACCTGCGCTTCACCCGCTAAAACCATCGCATGTTCCGCCTTCTTATCTTCCGTCTATGGCCTGCCTGGATTCCGATTCTGATTTATATCGGCTGGCATCTGTGGCGCACACGTAAGCATGCAAAAGAAGGCCTGGAAAAACCAAAATTCTTTGATGGCCCCTGGCGCACCGTTCTCCTGGCAACCATTCTGCTGGCTGCAGCCAGCCTGATGGTTATCGGCCTGTCGGAACCGGCGCGAACCGGCCGTTATGAGCCCGCCCATATGGAAAACGGCGAACTGGTCAAAGGGCATCTGGAATGAAAAAAATTTCCGCTGACTGGCTGCACTGGCCTGAAACAGAAAAACTCGTCAGCGCCTTTAATGCCGCTGCAGTTCCACTGCGTTTCGTCGGGGGGGCTGTGCGGGATTCTCTGCTGAACCGCAAAGTGACTGATGTTGACGCGGCCACTCCTGCCCCGCCGCAGAAAGTAATGTCAATCTTAGGCAATGCGGGCATCAAATCCATTCCCACGGGTCTTTCTCATGGCACCATCACCGCTGTCGTTAACGGCAGGCCTTATGAAATCACCACGCTTCGACGCGATATAAAAAATTTCGGCCGCCATGCTGAGGTGCTTTTTACCAGTAATTGGGAAGAAGACGCGGCCCGGCGCGATTTCACGATGAATGCGCTTTATTGCGATCCTGACGGCACGGTCTATGATTATTTCGGCGGAATGGTGGATGCTGCCGCTGGTCATGTCATCTTCATCGGCGATCCCGCCAAACGTATCCAGGAGGATGCGTTGCGCATCCTCCGTTTTTTCCGTTTTCATGCCCATTATGGCGAGGGCGAGCCCTACACGGCCGGCATTGAAGCCTGCACAGCGGAAAAGCATCGTATTAACCAGCTTTCCGGCGAGCGCGTAACTCAGGAAATGCTTAAGCTGCTTACAGCCGAAAATGCGCCGCAGGCACTGGAAATCATGCGCCAGGCGGGAATCCTCTATGAGATCCTGCCCGGGGCGCTGGATACCCAAAGCCTGCACGCATTCACACGCGTTCGTCTGATGGCAGATACCGAAACCATTGATCCGCTGATTACGCTGGCCTTGCTGCTGCGCGGTCAAAACCAGCAATACACGCCGATTGCGCCGCTTATCGCCCGCTGGAGGCTTTCCAATAAGCAATCGGCGCAGCTGCAGTTTCTTGCTTCCTCTTCCATCATTCCTGCAGAAACTGATGAGGCGGAACAAAAAAGGCTCCTGCGCAAACTTGGGCATGAGGATTTCGCCTCGCTGGTGCTGGTCAGCTGGTGCGAGCGTTTAAGCGAAAATCCCGCCCAGCCACAGATACTTTCGGCTGCCTATCGCTCTATGCTGGGGCTTTCCGCACGCTGGGAAATCCCTGTTTTTCCTGTCAGCGGCGATGATCTTCGCGCCATAGGCATTCCTCCCGGCCCTGCAATGGGCACTTTGCTTGCCCAAATGGAAAAAAGCTGGGAAGAAAATGACTATCGCCCTTCGCGCGAAATGCTGCTAAATGACCTGCAAATGCAAACAAACCTTCATTAATTTATGCCAACTGACCCGTTACTTACCCGGCAATATGCCGTTTCTGCCCAAATCTTCGCCGATGAAGGCGAAGTACTGCGAAAACTCTGCGATGCCGCACCGCGTTACAGCAAATTGCAGCCTGCTATTTTTGCTCAAGCAAAAACACTGGTAGAGAAGCTGCGCAAGGACGGTGCAGGCCATGGCGTGGAAGCGTTCCTGCAGCAATATGGCCTTGATACGCAGGAAGGCATCGCCATCATGTGCCTCGCTGAAGCTCTGTTGCGCATTCCGGACGATCACACTGCCGATGAACTCATCCGCGACAAATTTGAAGGCCGCGGCTGGGATAAGCATATCAACCAAAGCGAATCCCTGTTCGTCAATGCCTCCAGCTGGGGGTTGATGCTGACCGGCAAAATGATGGATTTCAGCGCCCCGGCCCAGGCAAAGCCAAGCGCTATCCTTAAAAAACTGGTCGGTCGCGTTGGCGAACCGGTAGTGCGGGAAGCCCTCAAGACCGCCGTTAAATTCATCGGCACCCAATTTGTAATGGGCACTAATATCCGCGAAGCTATGAGTAAGGCTCGCAGCGCAGAGAAAAAAGGCTATCAGCTCTCTTATGATATTCTGGGAGAAGGAGCCCGCACCGAGGCCCAGGCAAAAGCTTATTTTGAAGCCTATCTTGATGCCATTAAGGCCATTGGCGAAGCAAAAACGAGCAAGCTTCCCAGCCTATCGATTAAACTCTCAGCGCTGCATCCGAAATATTATTTGCAGAAAGAAGAGCGCGTTACCGGAGAACTCTATCCGCGTCTCAAAGCGCTTTGCCTGGCCGCCCGCGATGCCAAACTGATGGTCGCTATCGATGCGGAAGAATCTTACCGTCTTGATACCCACATGATGCTTTACCGCATGTTGCTTGAAGACCCTGATTTCAAAGGCTATGACGGCCTGGGCTTTGTTATGCAGGGCTATCAGAAACGCGCCCACCAGGTAGCGGAATGGCTGGCAGAGCTGGCGAAAGCTACGGGTCATAAAATTCCTGTCCGCCTTGTCAAAGGCGCTTACTGGGATACGGAAATTAAACTCAGCCAGGTGATGGGCTATCCCGCTTATCCGGTCTTTACCCGTAAAGCGGCAACAGACGTCTCCTATCTGGCATGCGCCGAGAAATTACTTTCGCACCGCGAACTCTTCTTCCCGCAATTTGCTACCCACAACGCCTATACGCTGGCAGCAATCCGCCACATCGCAACCGATGCCGGCTGGCAGCTGGGAGAATATGAATTCCAGCGTCTACATGGCATGGGCGAAAAACTTTATGATCAGCTCATCGGTGAAATTCCCTGCCGAATCTATGCACCGGTCGGCGAATATCAGGATCTGCTCGCCTACCTTATCCGCCGCCTTCTTGAAAACGGCGCGAACACTTCATTTGTCAATCAACTCATGGACCATTCCGTAACTGTGGAGGAACTCTTGGCCGACCCCATCGCAAAAACCCGCGCCCGCGGTTTCGCAAACGCAACCGATCTGCCCCTGCCCGCCGCTATTTATGGCGATCGCAAGAACTCCGGTGGATTTGATTTCGGCAATCTCGACGATCGCAAAAAATTCATGGATGCCCTCACCCCGCATCTGAACAAAAGCTGGGAAGCCGGCGATAAAACCGGCAGCGAATCCAAGCCTGTTACTTCGCCCACCGATAATGCGGTGGTTGGCACCGTGCATCAGGCTTCGCCCATGAAAATGGAAAATATGATGTCGCGCGCACAGAAGGCTTTTGCCTCCTGGACCGCTACTTCCGTGAATGATCGGGCAGCCATGCTGGAGAGCGCTGCAGAACTGTTTGAAGCAAACCAGTTCGAGCTGATGGCGATTTGTGTGCGTGAGGCAGGAAAAACCCTGAATGATGCCGTTGCCGAAATCCGCGAAGCTATCGATTTCCTGCGCTATTACGCCATGCACAGCCGCAAGCTTATGGCGCCTGAAGCGCTTACCGGCCCCACGGGTGAAAGCAACACCCTGCATCTGCACGGCCGCGGTGTGTTCGTCTGCATCAGCCCCTGGAACTTCCCGCTGGCTATTTTTACCGGTCAGGTGGCAGCCGCACTGGTAACGGGCAATTGCGTATTGGCTAAGCCGGCGGATCAAACTCCGCTGATTGCCGCCCGCGCCGTGCAATTGCTGCATCAGGCCGGCATCCCGCAGGATGTATTGCAGCTTGTTCCCGGTCGCGGCTCCGTCGTCGGCGAGGCCTTGCTTAAGCATGCGGGCACCGCTGGTGTGTGCTTCACGGGCTCTGTGCCCACCGCACTGCATATCAACCGCACTCTTGCCGCGCGCGATGGTGCTATCGTACCGCTTATCGCAGAAACCGGCGGCCAGAACTGCATGGTCGTGGATTCAACCGCCTTAATTGAGCAGGCGGTTGACGATATTCTCCTCTCCGCGTTCGGTTCGGCTGGCCAGCGCTGCTCTGCATTGCGCGTACTCTATGTGCAGGAGGAAATCGCTGATCACCTGATCGAGATGCTTAAAGCCGCGATGAGCGAGCTGAAAATAGGCAACCCGGCTGAATTCAGCACTGATATCGGCCCGGTGATTGATGACAAGGCCCGCGCGGGACTGCAGAAGCACATTGATGAAATGATGAAAACTGCGAAATTTATTGCTAAAATCGATGCGCCAAATCAAGGCAGCTTCCTCTCGCCGCATGCATTTGAAATCAATGATATCTCGGAACTCACCGAAGAGCATTTTGGCCCTATCCTGCATATTATCCGGTTTAAGGCGGCGGAACTGCCGAGCCTCCCCGCGAAAATTAACGCGACCGGCTTCGGCCTCACTTTCGGCCTGCATAGCCGTATTGAGGAACACTGGCAGCTCTTCCAAAGCCAGATCAAAGCAGGCAATTGCTATATCAACCGTAGTATGATCGGCGCCACCGTGGGCGTACAGCCTTTCGGCGGCGAAGGGTTAAGCGGCACCGGCCCCAAAGCCGGCGGCCCGCATTACCTGACACGCTTCTGCCTTGAGCGCACCGTGACCATCAACACGGCAGCCATCGGCGGCAATCTGGAACTGCTGGCGGGGTAAACCCCTAAAGCAGCAACGCCGCCTTCCCCTGTGAAAGGAGAAGACGGACGTTGTCGCAAATTAGCAGGAAAATCCTAACTATTTGCTGGGTGGTTGCCTGTTCCAACCTGCCCCATCACGGGGGGTCCCGAGTGGATCACCGCACGACGAAAGCCGAATGGCAGCGGTGAGAAGGAAAAACGCCAGGGCGTAGTGCCACAGGCGACCCGGCAGACGAAGCTGCGGCAGACTGAGCGAGAAACGCTTCGGCTGCACGATTGCAATTGCGAGGTAACGCATAAAAATGTTGGTTGGTAACTGGGCGCTTCGAAAGAGCCGCATGCATTAAGCAATTAATAAACACGCACCTTTTTCTAACACCCGAAAAAGGTTGAAAATAATATTTTATTTTAACTTAGTTAAGCCAAGGAGAGTGTTACAATTTGATGAAGATTCACTGATCGATTCTTTATCTCTGCCTGCATAAACCGTAGCGCCTTTTGATGTGGTGAGGGCTATCACTCCTTTTGAGCCGGGCAAAACGCCCGCATTCTCATCTCTAAAGTTTAATTCTCACGTGAAGGAGCATTCTTATGGAATCTTACGGACAGAACCGTCGTAACTACAATCAGTATGAAGACGATTACGACGACAATCAGTACGGCCGTTACGGCAATCAGCAATATGGCAACCGCAGCCAGTACAGCAGCGGTCGCGACCAGGGCTATTACGGCAGCAACCGCGGTTCTCAGGGGCGCTCCAGCCGTAATGACGATCTCTCTTATTATGGAAATACCCGCGGTTATGGCGATGATTATCGCTACAGCGCCCGTGGCGACGATTATGGCATGGGCGGCGATTACGGCTCGCGCAATCGCGGAAGCCAGTACGGTAGCCGTTCGGGCCAATATGGCTCTAATTATGAAGAGCAGGATACCGGTGGCTATTATGGCGGTCGTTACGGCAGCCGCTCCAATATGAGCGGTGGTTCTGGCTATGCTGGCAATAGCCGCTCCGGCAGCCAGTATGGCGGCGGCTATGATAACGATCCTGATTATGGCAGCGGCAACCGCTCCGGCAGAAGCAGCGGCAATTATTCGCAGGGCTATTCGCAGAATCGCTATTCGGGCAGCCAGTACGATAGCGATTATGACGATGAAGAAGCAGGCGGCAATTATGGCGGCGATAGCCGGTCCAACATGGGTAGCCGCAGCGGCAACTACACTACCAGCGATTACTATGGCCGCAATCGTGGTTATGGCCAGTCCGGATTAAGCAATTACGGCACCGGCAGCCAGTATGGCAATGAGGATGAAGACTGGTACGAAAATAACCGTTCCAGCCGCAGTCGTTCCAATTACGCTGCCTAAATGATTTCATGTGGCATTACCGCCGGTGGAAACTTTCCATCGGCGGTAATGTTTTAATAATGCGGTGGCGGTGTTTCTTCCGTCACCGGCCTGATCTGGAACCCCTGCCCCATTGCCGATTTAAGCAGTCCTTTCAGCGCTTCCAGATCTCTTCGCAGCGCTACGATTTCTCGCTGCTGCACATATAGCTCTTCGCTCAGACGCGAAATTTCTTCCTGCTGATGCATCACCATTTCCTGCAATGCGATAATCTCTTTTTCCATGTCACCTCTTAAAAAAAGGAAAGGGCGGTCAGTTGACCGCCCCAGCCTTGAGCTTTTGCCCATTGTTAAGCGACAGAATGTCGCGCAACGGGAACAGTTATTCGGTACCCGTCAGCTTCGGTGCTTCGGCTTCCTGCGCAGCAGCGCGTTGGTCGGCCACCTGCTGGTCGCGCTCATGCGCCACTTTTTTCATTTTGCGCATAAAGGCACCGGTACCCGCCGGAATCAATCGGCCGACGATCACGTTCTCCTTCAGGCCAACCAGCTTGTCGACCTTGCCGGAAACAGCGGCTTCGGTCAGTACGCGGGTGGTTTCCTGGAAGGAAGCAGCGGAGATAAAGCTGCGAGTCTGCAGAGACGCTTTTGTAATACCCTGCAGCACCAGATGGCCTTCCGCCGGGCGTTCGCCTGCGTTGACAGCCTTGGTATTTGCTTCTTCAAACTCGTCGCGTTCCACCTGTTCACCTACCAGCAGCGTGGTATCGCCCGCAGCGGTGATTTCCACTTTCTGCAGCATCTGGCGCAGCACTACTTCGATGTGCTTTTCGTTAATCGCCACACCCTGCAGCCGGTAAACCGCCTGCACTTCGTTGACCATGTAATTGGCAAGCGCTTCAACGCCCATCACGCGCAGAATATCGTGCGGCACGGGGTTACCGTCCATCAGCAGATCGCCTTTTTCCACGAAGTCACCTTCATTCACGGTGATGTGCTTGCCTTTTGGAATCAGGTATTCCACCGGCTCGACACCTTCATCGCGCGGCTGCACCACGATACGGCGCTTGGATTTGTAATCCTTGCCGAAATGGATGGTACCGGCGATATCGGAAATGATCGCATGGTCTTTCGGTTTGCGTGCTTCGAACAGTTCCGCCACGCGCGGCAGACCGCCCGTAATGTCGCGGGTTTTCGAAGATTCGCGCGGGATACGCGCGAGTACGTCACCGGCATGCACCTGCTGCTGGTCTTTCACGCTTAGGATAGCGTCAACCGGCAGGAAGTAACGTGCTTCGAGACCGTTCGGCAGCGTGATGATTTCACCTTTTTCATCACGCAGCGCGATACGCGGTTTCAAATCCTGACCGCGAGCCTGTTGGCGCCAGTCAATCACCACTTTGCTGGAGATACCGGTTGCTTCATCCGTTACGTCGCGCAAGGACAAGCCTTCCACGAGGTCGCGATAATGCGCGATACCAGCGCGCTCGGTGATGATGGGGATGGTATACGGATCCCACTCAGCCAGTTTCTGGCCCGCTTTCACCTGTTTGCCTTCATCTGCCAGTACGCGTGCGCCATAAGGCACTTTGTGGCGGGAGCGCTCGTTACCTTTTGCATCACGAACAATCAGTTCGCAGGTGCGGCTCATGACTACGTGGCGTCCTTCACTGTCGGTTACGATATTTTTGTTCGACAGTTCAAGCGTGCCGTCATGCGAAGATTCAACACTCGACACTTCCGTGCCGCGCTGTGCCGCGCCACCAATGTGGAAGGTACGCATGGTCAGCTGCGTGCCGGGCTCACCAATGGATTGAGCCGCAATAACGCCTACTGCTTCACCCATATTCACCGGTGTGCCGCGTGCCAGATCGCGACCATAGCAGCGGGCGCAGATGCCACCGGTGCTGTCGCAGGTCAGTGCCGAACGCACCATGATCACTTCGATACCTGCTTCGTCAATCTGGTCGACCACCACTTCATCGATCAGCGCACCGGCTTTCACGATCAGCGTATCAGACACCGGATGGAATACATCGCGCGCCGAAGTACGGCCCAAGATTTTATCCGAAAGCGGCATTACAATCTCACCGCCTTCAATGACCGGCTTCATGATGAGGCCGCGCTCTGAACCGCAATCATCTTCAATAATGATGCAATCCTGGCTTACGTCTACCAGACGACGGGTCAGGTAACCGGAGTTCGCCGTTTTAAGCGCCGTATCGGCCAGACCCTTACGGGCACCGTGGGAAGAGTTGAAGTATTCAAGTACGGTCAGACCTTCTTTAAAGTTCGAGATAATCGGTGTTTCGATAATCTCGCCTGAAGGCTTGGCCATCAGCCCGCGCATACCGGCCAGCTGCTTAATCTGAGCAGCGGAACCACGTGCGCCTGAGTGAGCCATCATCCAGATCGCGTTGATGTCTTTGCCGTTCTTCGCTTTCTTGTCATTCGCACCGGAGATGAGTTTCATCATATCCTCGGCAACGCGCTCGGAGCAGTGCGACCAGGCGTCAACCACCTTGTTGTACTTCTCACCCTGCGTGATCAGACCTTCAGCGTATTGCTGCTCGAACTGCTTCACTTCGCTGAGCGTCGCATCAACGTGCTTCTGCTTGGTATCCGGCACGAGCATGTCGTCCTTACCGAAGGAAATACCGGCTTTGGCTGCCTGCTTGAAGCCCATATCCATGACGCGATCAGCGAACATTACGGTCTCCTTCTGGCCGCAATAGCGGTAGACGGTGCCGAGAAGATTCGACATCTCTTTCTTGGTCATGAGACGGTTGATGGAATCAAAGCTCAGTTTCGGATGCTTCGGCAGATATTGCGCCAGCAGCATACGGCCGGGGGTAGATTCAACCAGGGTGATTTTCTCTTTGCCCTTTTCGTCAACGCCTTTGTAGCGGCATTTGATTTTCGCATGCAGCGTAACCACTTTTGCATCCAGCGCCTGTTGCAGCTCAGCGATGGAGCCGAAGGCCATGCCTTCACCCGGCTCGCCATCAGCCTGAAGCGTCAGGTAGTAAAGACCAAGCACGATATCCTGCGAAGGTACGATCACCGGTTTGCCGTTGGCGGGCGAGAGAATGTTGTTGGTGGACATGATCAACACGCGGCTTTCAAGCTGCGCTTCGATCGAGAGCGGCACATGCACCGCCATCTGGTCACCGTCAAAGTCAGCGTTGAACGCGGTGCAGACCAGCGGGTGCAGCTGAATAGCCTTACCTTCGATCAGCTTCGGTTCAAATGCCTGAATACCGAGGCGGTGGAGCGTGGGTGCGCGGTTCAGCAGCACCGGATGCTCGCGGATCACTTCTTCGAGAATATCCCAGACTTCAGGACGCTCGGTTTCCACCATGCGCTTCGCCGCTTTAATGGTGGTAGCGATGCCGTAAATTTCCAGCTTCGCATAGATGAACGGCTTGAACAGCTCGAGCGCCATTTTCTTCGGCAGGCCGCATTGATGCAGCATCAGCTCGGGGCCTACCACGATAACGGAACGGCCGGAATAGTCCACGCGTTTGCCGAGCAGGTTCTGACGGAAACGGCCCTGTTTGCCTTTGAGCATATCGGAAAGCGACTTCAGCGGGCGCTTGTTAGTGCCCGTAATGATACGGCCGCGGCGGCCGTTATCGAACAGTGCATCCACCGATTCCTGCAGCATACGTTTTTCGTTACGTACGATAATATCCGGTGCGCGCAGTTCAAGCAGGCGCTTCAGACGGTTGTTACGGTTGATCACGCGGCGATACAGATCGTTCAGATCCGAAGTTGCGAAACGACCACCATCGAGCGGCACCAGCGGACGCAGATCCGGCGGAATCACCGGTACCACTTCCAGCACCATCCATTCCGGTTTATTGCCGGATTCGACGAAACTTTCGATCAGTTTCAGACGCTTCACCAGTTTTTTACGTTTAGCTTCGGAGCCGGTTTCGCGCAGTTCCGTTTTCACGATTTCCATCTCGCCTTCGAGATCGAGATCGGCCAGCATCATTTTGATCGCTTCAGCGCCGATTTTTGCAGTGAAGGCTTCTTCACCAAAATCATCCTGCGCATTATAATATTGATCTTCGCTGAGCAGCTCGCCTTTTTTGTATGGCGTCAGGCCCGGATCGATGACCATATAGCTTTCGAAATAGAGCACGCGCTCCAGATCTTTCAGCGTCATATCCAGCAGCAGGCCGATACGGCTCGGCAGGGATTTCAGGAACCAGATATGCGCGACAGGCGCTGCCAGTTCAATATGCCCCATGCGCTCGCGGCGCACCTTTGAGGTGGTCACTTCCACGCCGCATTTTTCGCAGATTACGCCGCGATATTTCATGCGCTTGTACTTGCCGCAAAGGCATTCGTAATCCTTCACCGGGCCGAAAATGCGGGCGCAGAACAAACCATCGCGCTCAGGCTTGAACGTACGATAGTTGATGGTTTCCGGCTTGCGCACTTCCCCGAAGGACCAGCTGCGGATTTTTTCCGGGCTGGCGATAGAGATGCGGATTTCGTCAAATTGCTGCTGGTTTTGTTCCAGGCCGTAAAAACTAATGAGTTGGCTCATGGTTCTTCCTCGCTCTTATGCTTCGTTTTCTTTGAGTTCTACGTTCAAGCAAAGCGAACGAAGCTCTTTTACCATTACGTGGAACGATTCGGGGATTCCCGATTCGAAACTGTGATCACCGCGGACGATGGACTCGTACACCTTACTGCGGCCCGCCACGTCGTCAGATTTAACGGTGAGGATTTCCTGCAGGGTGAACGCAGCGCCGTAAGCCTGAAGTGCCCAGCACTCCATCTCCCCGAAGCGCTGGCCGCCGAATTGCGACTTACCGCCAAGAGGTTGCTGCGTAACAAGGCTGTATGGCCCAATTGAGCGCGCGTGGATTTTATCGTCCACCAGGTGGTGCAGTTTGAGCATGTAAATGTAACCCACGGTTACGTTGCGCTCAAAGCGCTCACCGGTACGGCCGTCATAAAGTGCCATCTGGCCAGAAGTTGGCAGACCCGCGCGGGTAAGCCAGTGCTCGATGTCCTTCTCGGTTGCACCATCAAAGACAGGGGTCGCGAAAGGAACGCCGCGGGTGGTGTTGCGGCCCAGCTCAACCAGATCACTCTCTTCCATTTCCTTGATGGCGGCGGAGAAATCTTTCTCGTCATAAATGTCGAGCAGTTTCTTGCGCAGATCATCGGCCTTGCCTTTTTGCTCGTAAGCTTCCAGCGCTTCCGCGACCTGGCGGCCAATACCGGCAGCCGCCCAGCCAAGGTGGGTTTCCAGAATCTGACCCACGTTCATCCGGCTTGGTACACCCAGCGGGTTGAGTACGAGATCAACGGGAGTGCCGTCTTCCAGATAAGGCATGTCTTCCACCGGAATGATCTTGGAGACCACCCCTTTGTTACCGTGGCGTCCCGCCATTTTATCGCCAGGAGCAAGCTTACGCTTCACTGCCAGGAACACTTTCACCATTTTGAGCACGCCCGGAGCGAGATCGTCGCCGCTCTGAACTTTTTCAACTTTTTCTTCGAAACGCTTCTCAATGCGGGTGACGGCTTCTTCCAGCTGGCTTTTCAGTTTTTCAATCTGGTTCATCAGCTTGCTGTTATCGACCGCGAACTGCCACCATTGACCTTTGCTGTACTGGCTGAAGTGCTCCGCAGTCAGCTTCGCTTTCTTGAAGCCTTTTGGTCCGCTTGCCGCTTCTTTGCCTTCCAGCAGCTCACGCAGGCGGCCGTAGACATAACCCTCGATGATCGCTTTTTCATCGTTGCGGTCTTTTGCCAGTTTTGCGATTTCAGCGGATTCAATCGCCAGTGCGCGTTCGTCTTTCTCGATGCCGCGGCGGCTGAAGATGCGCACGCCGACTACCGTACCGGTAATGCCAGGAGGTACGCGCAGCGAGCTGTCACGCACGTCGGAGGCTTTTTCACCGAAAATGGCTCGCAGGAGTTTTTCTTCCGGCGTCATCGGGCTTTCCGATTTCGGGGTCACCTTACCGACGAGAATATCACCGGCTTTCACTTCTGCGCCGATATGCACCACGCCGATTTCGTCGAGGCTGCGCAGCGCTTCCTCGCCTACGTTCGGAATATCGCGGGTGATCTCTTCCGGCCCGAGCTTCGTATCACGCGCCATCACTTCGAATTCCTCGATATGGATGGAGGTAAACACGTCGTCGGAAACAATACGTTCGGAAATCAGGATCGAATCCTCGAAGTTGTAACCGTTCCAGGGCATGAAGGCGACGAGGGCGTTGCGGCCCAGCGCCAGTTCACCCAGCTCGGTCGAGGGACCGTCTACGATTACATCGCCCTTTTTCACCACATCGCCTACTTTTACCAGCGGGCGCTGGTTAATGCAGGTGTTCTGGTTGGAGCGCTGGAATTTCTGCAGGTTGTAGATATCCACGCCTGGTGTTGAACCATCGGTGTCTTCTTCCGAGACGCGAATAACGATACGCGCGGCATCCACCTGATCGACCACGCCGGCACGGCGGGCAGTCATGGCAGCGCCGGAATCGCGGGCAACCACTGCTTCCATACCGGTACCAACCAGAGGCGCTTCGGAACGAATCAGCGGCACCGCCTGGCGTTGCATGTTCGAGCCCATCAGCGCGCGGTTCGCGTCATCGTTCTCGAGGAACGGAATCAGCGCGGCAGCTACGGAAACCAATTGTTTAGGCGCTACGTCGATATAGTCAATCTGATCCGGCGGCGACATAAACAGGTCACCGGCTTTGCGGCTTTGCACCAGATCCTCGGCGAATTTGCCGTTTTTATCGAGCGGCGCCGAAGCCTGCGCGATCATGTATTTGCCTTCTTGAATTGCGGAAAGATACACAACCTCGTCGGTCACTTTGCCATCGGTCACTTTGCGGTAGGGGGTTTCGATGAAACCATATTTGTTCACACGCGCATAAGTTGCCATGGAGTTAATCAGACCGATGTTCGGACCTTCAGGGGTTTCAATCGGGCAGATACGGCCATAATGGGTTGGGTGCACGTCCCGCACTTCGAAGCCTGCGCGTTCACGCGTCAGACCGCCGGGCCCAAGTGCCGAAAGACGGCGCTTATGGGTAATTTCCGACAGCGGGTTGGTTTGATCCATGAATTGCGACAATTGCGAAGAACCGAAGAACTCACGCACTGCGGCAGCTACCGGCTTCGCGTTAACGAGGTCATGCGGCATGACGGTGTCGATATCCACGCTGCTCATACGCTCGATAATTGAACGCTCCATGCGCAGCAGACCGATACGGTATTGGTTTTCCATCAGCTCACCCACCGAACGCACGCGGCGGTTACCGAGGTGATCGATATCGTCAATCTGGCCGTAGCCGTCTTTCAGGCGCACCAGCAGGCGAATGGTTTCAATAATGTCCTGCTTGGTCAGCGTGCCCTGCTCTTCCGGAATATCCAGATCCAGGCGCGCATTAATTTTTACGCGGCCCACCGCGGAGAGATCATAACGCTCCGCTTCGAAGAACAGGCTGTTGAACAGCGCTTCAGCTGCTTCCGGCGTGGTCGGTTCGCCGGGGCGCATGACTTTGTAGATATCCATCAGCGCATCTTCTTTGGTGGTGTTCTTATCCGCCATCAGCGTGTTGCGCATATAAGGGCCGACATGGATGTTATCGATGTCCAGCACAGGCAGTTCATTGATACCGCCATCGGTCAGGATGCCCAGAATACCTTCGGTGATTTCTGCGCCAGCATCGGCCAGCACTTCGCCATCCTTATTCACCAGGTTGCGGGCAAAGAAGCTGCCGATCACTTCTTCCGGCGCGATCAGGATTTCTTTAAGGCCTTCTTCCGCCAGCTTTTTAGCCTTGCGCGGGGTCAGTTTCTCACCTGCCGCTGCAGCAACTTTCCCGGTTTTCGCATCCACGAGATCTTTAGTCAGCTTCACACCGCGGAAGCGCTCAGAGTTATACGGCGCAACCCAGCCGCCTTTTTTGCCTGAAGCTTTTTTATAGGTAATGGTCTGATAGTAGGTTTTGAGAACATCTTCCGTGCTCATGCCCAGCGCACGCAGCAGCGTTGTCACAGGCAGTTTGCGGCGGCGGTCGATACGCGTGAAGACAGTGTCCTTGGCATCGAATTCGAAATCGAGCCAGGAGCCGCGATAAGGAATAATGCGTGCATTATACAGCAATTTACCGGAGCTATGGGTCTTGCCCTGATCATGGTCGAAGAACACGCCGGGAGAACGGTGCATCTGGCTGACGATTACGCGCTCGGTTCCGTTGATAATAAAGGTACCGTTTTCGGTCATGAGCGGAATATCGCCCATATAGACGTCCTGCTCTTTAATATCCTTAATCTCGCGGGCGCCGGTATCCTCATCAACAATCCAGGTGATGAGACGCAGGGTAGCGCGCATCGGCGCGGCAAAATTCGCATCACGCTGGCGGCATTCATCTACATCGTATTTGGGTTCGTCGAATTCGTAGCAGACGAATTCAAGCGTTGCTGTTTCGGTAAAGTCGTTAATCGGGAATACCGATTTCAGCACCGCCTGCAGGCCGGTATCCTGGCGCTCACGGGCAGCAATGCCGATTTGCAGGAATTGATCGTAGGACTTTTTCTGAACTTCAATCAGGTTCGGAAGTTCGGTTGCCGATTCAAGTCGGCCAAAAGTTTTGCGGAGACGTTTGCGTTGTGCGTAATTGAGAAGGACGGGAGAAGAGGCTGCGTTCTTAGTCATAAATTCCCTTTAAGAAGGTATCGCGTATGAGATCGGTACAAAGCACTTATTCGTGCGTGCTGCAAGGATAGTATATCGTTGTATAGCCGAAAACCGGGGGCATGCTCTTAAAGAGCACGTCCCCGGCACGGTTAGACATTATTGGCGTTACTTAACTTCAACTTGAGCGCCAGCAGCAACCAGTTTCTTCTGGATATCTTCTGCTTCAGCTTTGCTTACGCCTTGCTTCACGGGCTGCGGAGCGCCTTCAACCAGGTCTTTCGCTTCTTTCAGGCCCAGACCGGTGATTTCGCGAACAACTTTAATTGCGTTGATTTTGTTGTCGCCACCGCTTTTCAGGATTACGTCAAATTCAGTTTTTTCTTCTGCAGGAGCAGCGCCAGCAGCGGCACCGCCAACAGCGGCAACAGCCACCGGAGCAGCGGCGGAAACGCCCCATTTTTCTTCAAGCATTTTGGAAAGTTCTGCAGCTTCCATCACGGTCAGTGCGGAAAGGTCATCAGCGATTTTTGCAAGGTTAGCAGCCATGGTCATCATCCTCTAGTGGTTAAATAAATAAATAAAGTTGGGTTGGTTATTCTTTCGCTCCGTATGCGCCAAACACCCGCGCCAACTGGCCCGCAGGAGCTTGAAGAACGCCGGCAACGCGCGTCGCCGGAGTGCTGAGAATACCAATGATTTTGGCTCGCAGCTCGTCGAGTGAAGGCATCTTCGCCAGTGTTTCGACACCCTTCACATCCAGTTTCTGAGCGCCGAATGCGCCGCCCAGCAATTTCAGTTTTTCATTATCCTTAGCGAATGCCGCCAGCACTTTTGCAGGGGCAACAGGATTTTCACTGTAGCCGATGGCGGTAGGACCGGTCAGCAGATCCGCCAGGTTTTCATAATCGGTACCCTGAAGCGCACGCTTGGTCAGCGTATTTTTGGTCACCTGCATCGAAGCACCAGCCGCACGCAGCTTGCCGCGCAGATCGGTGATTTCAGCCACGGTCAGACCCTGATAATGCACCACAATCGCCGAAGAAGCCTTCTTCAGCTCGGCATTTACTTTTTCAATATAGGCGGTTTTTTCGCTGCGATTCATGAGTCTCTCCTTATGCCGCCGCTTTCAGGCTGGCGAGGTCAATTTTCACGCCGGGGCCCATGGTGGAGCTTACGGACATTTTCTTCAGGTAAGTACCTTTGCTGCCCGAAGGCTTCGCTTTATTCAGCGCATCAATCAGAGCCACAATGTTTTCTTCAATCTGCTTTGCAGTAAAGCTGGCCT
>WBZO01000865.1_pt1:0-2500 | contig 54901 bp, 40 predicted proteins | sample 5204261 | NCBI WGS metagenome assembly WBZO01 (sample SAMN12412400, study PRJNA552823) | activated sludge metagenome | isolation source: activated sludge from anammox sidestream of wastewater treatment plant... | place: USA: North Carolina | collected 2017-09
AGATAGAGACCGAACTGTCTCGCGACGTTCTAAACCCAGCTCACGTACCGCTTTAACCGGCGAACAGCCGGACCCTTGGAACCTGCTACAGCTCCAGGATGCGATGAGCCGACATCGAGGTGCCAAACCTGAGCGTCGATGTGAACTCTTGGCTCAGATCAGCCTGTTATCCCCGGCGTACCTTTTATCCGTTGAGCGATGGCCCTTCCACGCGGAACCACCGGATCACTAAAGCCTGGTTTCCCACCTGCTCGACTTGTAGGTCTCGCAGTCAAGCTCGCTTATGCTTTTGCACTCTATGGCTGATTTCCAAACAGCCTGAGCGAACCTTCGCGCGCCTCCGTTACAGTTTAGGAGGCGACCGCCCCAGTCAAACTACCCACCTAGCAGTGTCCCTGATCTGGATGACAGAACGAGGTTAGAACGCCGAAGCAGTAAGGGTGGTATCTCACCGTTGGCTCCCCCGAGTCCGAGAACCCGGGTTCAAAGCCTCCCACCTATCCTGCGCATACTGCGTCAGCATTCACTACTAGGATGTAGTAAAGGTGCACGGGGTCTTTTCGTCTTGTGACGGGCAACCGGCGTCTTCACCGGTACCACAAATTCGCAGTGCTTCTCGTTGAGACAGCGCTCAGATCATTACGCCATTCGTGCAGGTCGGAACTTACCCGACAAGGAATTTCGCTACCTTAGGACCGTTATAGTTACGGCCGCCGTTTACCGGGGCTTCAGCTCGAGGCGTCGCCTTGCGGCTAACCTCTCCCTTTAACCTTCCGGCACCGGGCAGGCGTCAGGCCCTATACGTCGTATTCGACTTAGCAGAGCCCTGTGTTTTTAGTAAACAGTTGCCTGAGCCTCTTTATTGCAACTCCCTCACGCTTCGTGCCGCAAGGACACTGACGTTAACGGAGCACCCCTTCTTCCGAAGTTACGGGGTGAGTTTGCCGAGTTCCTAAACGAGAGATCACACTCGCACCTTAGGATTTTCTCCTCGCCTACCTGTGTCGGTTTGCGGTACGGGTACCCAAAAGACTCCTTAGAGGATTTTCTCGGCAGCGTGGCGTCTGCGACTTTACTGGCCTTGCGGCCATCGCCATGAGCCCTCAGGGACTGTGACCCACCGGATTTGCCGGGCGGATCCCCCTACAGCTCTGAACCTACACGTCCAATCGTAGGCTCGCATAGCCTCCTGCGTCTCCCCATCGTAATAACGTCTTCTAGGTAGTTCTGGAATATTAACCAGATATCCATCCGCTACGCCTTTCGGCCTCGCGTTAGGACCCGACTAACCCTGAGCGGACGAACCTTCCTCAGGAAACCTTAGGCTTACGGTGGACGGGATTCTCACCCGTCTTATCGCTACTTATGCCGGCAGGGTCACTTCTCACCACTCCACCAGTCCTTACGATCTGGCTTCACGGCTGTGAGAACGCTCCTCTACCAATATGCAGTCCGAAGACTGCGTCTATTCTATGGCTTCGGTCTTGTGCTTAAGCCCCGTTGGATTGTCGGCCCAAAGCCGCTTGACCAGTGAGCTATTACGCTTTCTTTAAAGGATGGCTGCTTCTAAGCCAACCTCCTGGTTGTCTGAGCGTCTTCAGATCCTTTCCCACTTAGCACAAAGTTTGGGACCTTAGCCGATAGTCTGGGCTGTTTCCCTTTCGACGATGAAGCTTAGCCCCCACCGTCTCACTCCCGGGATACGGGTCGCTGGCATTCGCAGTTTGATTGGATTCAGTAACCTGGTAAGGCCCCTAGTCCATTCAGTTCTCTACCACCAGCGCCGACCTCCCGAGGCTGCTCCTAAAAGCATTTCGAGGAGAACGGGCAATCACGAGGTTTGATTAGCCTTTCACCCCTACCCTCAGCTCATCCGAGCTGTTTTCAACCAACACCGGTTCGGACCTCCATACGGTGTTACCCGTACTTCATCCTGGCCAAGGGTAGATCACCTCGCTTCGCGTCTATTCCCAGCGACTGAACGCCCGTTTCGGACTCGCTTTCGCTACGGCTCGCTTACGCTTAACCTCGCCACTGAGAATAACTAGCCGGCTCATTATGCAAAAGGCACGCGGTCAGGCATTCCGAAGCAAGCTCCGGCATAGCCCTCCCACTGCTTGTAGGTATACGGTTTCAGGTACTATTTCACTCCCCTAACAGGGGTTCTTTTCACCTTTCCCTCACGGTACTGGTTCACTATCGGTCACCAGGGAGTATTTAGCCTTACGAGATGGTCCTCGTAGATTCCCACGGGATTTCACGTGTCCCGCGGTACTCAGGTACCCGACGCAAGCCAATTCGCTGTCACCTACCGGGCTGTCACCGTCTGTGGCCGATCGTTCCAGATCGTTCGATTAGCAAACTGGTTGGTAACTTGCCGCCATTGAAGGCAGCCGGGCCCTACAACCCCACCGTGCAAGCACGATGGTTTGGGCTATGTCCGCGTTCGCTCGCCGCTACTAGCGGAATCACTGTTGTTTTCTGTTCCTGTGGGTACTGA
>WBZO01000865.1_pt1:7500-54901 | contig 54901 bp, 40 predicted proteins | sample 5204261 | NCBI WGS metagenome assembly WBZO01 (sample SAMN12412400, study PRJNA552823) | activated sludge metagenome | isolation source: activated sludge from anammox sidestream of wastewater treatment plant... | place: USA: North Carolina | collected 2017-09
TCCACCGCAGCCGCTGGGTCTCGCACGACGACGTGCAGGCCGCCGTCAGGGTGCTGATGCACGAGCAGCCGGATCTCGTCGTGCTCGGCGGCGACTACGTCACGTGGGGCGATCGCAGCTACGTCAGTCCCGCCGCCGAATCGCTCGCCGGCCTGTCCGCGCCGTCCGGCGTCTTCGCGATCCTCGGCAACCACGACGACGACCATGACATGCCGGCCGCGCTGGCGGCACGGGGCTTCACCGTGCTCCGCGACGCCCGCACCCGCATCGTCGTGCGCAACGAGCCGATCGAGATCGCGGGCATCCGCTTCTGGACGCGCCGTGCGTCGGACATCGCGACGGTGCTGCGCGGCGCTGCCGGTCCGACGATGCTCCTCGCCCACGATCCTCGTCGTCTCATCGAAGCGGCAAAGCTCGGGATTCCGCTCGTGCTCTCGGGTCATACGCATGGGGGACAGGTGGTGCTGCCGGGACTGGGACCGGTGGCGGCGCGGAAGTTCCCGGTCGTCGCCGGCTGCGCGCGCCAGGAACGGACGACCCTCTTCGTCAGCCGCGGGGTGGGGACGGTCTACGTGCCGGTGCGGATCAACTGTCCGCCGGAAGTCGCGGTGCTGACGCTGCGACCGGTTGACAAGACAGTGCTGCACGGAGACAGCGACAAGTCCGGCTGAAGCCTTTCCAGATGTATGCAGGCTTTAGCCGGACTTCACCGCAGCCCGCCTGAAGGCGGCACTACATCAATCCAAAACGCAACATTACGAGAAGACGCGACGACGAAATGCGAGCGATTAGACGCTCGCGGGGGCGTCGACGACGAAGCGGCGGCCGTCGAGACGCCACCCGCCGTCGAGCACGACCTGGATCGCCTGCGGATACAAGCGGTGTTCCTCGACGAGGATGCGCGCCGACAGCGTCTCGACCGTGTCGGCCGGCAGCACCGGAACCGCCGCCTGCAACACGATCGGCCCGCCGTCGAGCGCCTCGGTCACCAGGTGGACGGTTGCGCCGGCGATCCGCACGCCGTACTCGAGCGCCTGCCGCTGTGCCTCGAGGCCGGGAAATGCCGGCAGCAGCGACGGATGGATGTTCAGGATCCGGTTGGGGAACGCCTCGAGCAGCGGCCGGCCCACCAGGCGCATGAACCCGGCAAGGCACACGAGGTTCACATCCCGTTTCCGCAGCTCCTCCGCGACCGCCGCGTCGTAGGCGTCGCGCCCGTCGAAATCCTTCTGACGCAGGCAGACCGTCTCGAGACCCGCTTCGCGCGCGCGCAGCAGCCCCGCCGCTTCGGGACGATTCGAGATCACGACCGCGATCGTCGCGTGCAGATCGCCCTGCGCGATCGCGTCGACGATCGACTGCAGGTTCGATCCGCGTCCCGAGATGAGGATGCCGAGCCGCCGATTCACGCCGTGTACCTCACGCCGTCGCCGCCCGCGACGATCTCGCCGACGATCGTCGCACCGGTCTCTCCGGCGTCGTCCAGCATGCGCAGCGCGCGATCGCCTGCGCCGCGATCGCAGACGACAATCAGCCCGATGCCCATGTTGAAGGCGCGGAACATCTCGTCGGTTGCGATGCCGCCGCGCTCCGCGATGAATGTGAAGAGCGGCGGAACCGTCCACGAGCGACGGTCGATCGAGGCCGCACAGCCGTCCGGAAGCACCCGTGGAAGGTTCTCGGTGATCCCTCCGCCGGTGATGTGCGCCATGCCCTTCACCAGCCCTTCCTGCAGCAGCGGCGTCACCGGACGCAGATACGAACGATGCGTGGCGAGCAGCACGTCGCCAACCGTTCCGCCGAGCTCGTCGACCTGGCTCGTGACCGCCAGCCCGCAGCGGTCGAAGAAGACCTTCCGCGCGAGCGAGTAGCCGTTGGTATGCAGACCGGACGATCGGAGCCCGATCAGCAGATCGCCGGGCGCGATCGCCTTGCCGTCGATCAGACGCGCGCGCTCGACCGCGCCGACGATGAATCCGGCGATGTCGTACTCGCCGTCCGCGTAGAATCCCGGCATCTCCGCCGTCTCGCCGCCGATGAGCGCGCACCCGTTCTCGCGGCACGCGCGCGCAACGCCGCTGACGATCTGCTCGGCGACGTCGGGCGCCAGCCGCCCCGTGGCGAGATAGTCCAGGAAGAACAGCGGCGCCGCTCCCTGCACGAGGATGTCGTTCACGCAGTGATTGACCAGGTCGGCGCCGATCGTGTCGTGACGGCCGGTCATGAACGCGAGCTTCAGCTTCGTGCCGACGCCGTCGGCGCTCGACACGAGCACCGGATCGGCGAGACCCGCGGCGTTGAGGCTGAACAGTCCGCCGAAGGATCCGATGTCGGAGAGCACGCCCGGCGTGTACGTGCCGCGCGCGAGCGAACGGATGCGGCGAACGGTTTCGTTCCCGGCGTCGATGTCGACGCCGGACTGTCGATAGTCCATCAGAAATCCAGCTTGCCGATGAGGGTCTGCATCAGCCGCCGTTCAGGCGAGCCTTCGGCTGCTTCCCAGTAGGTGCGGCGGACGAGCGCGAAGAAGCGCTCCTTCTCGAGGTCCTCTTCGAGCATGTCGAAGCCTTCCGCCATGAGCGAGATGGCGTCGGCCTGCGCGGGCAGCGTCTGAAGCACCGTGAGCATGAGCGGCGTGTTGCGGAGCGCGACGGTCGCGACGGCGAGCGCGACGGGCGCGCGGGTCGGATCGCGCGACGGGATGCCGACCTCGAAGAGCGCCGTCACCGCGCTCTCGCGTCCGCTGACGCCGAGCGCGCCGAGCCCGGCCGCCGCCCCGCGCAGCAGCTCCTGGAAGCCGATGTTCTGGTCGGCGAACTTCAGCGTCTGAATCAGGTAGTTCTCGTGCGAGCCGCAGTTGATGCCGAGCAGGCAGATCCCGGCGGCGACGAACGGCTGCGCGGTACGCGGCGCCGTGCGCTGCAATCCCGACAGCGTTTCGAGCGCGCGACGGTCTCCGATCTTCCCCAGCGCCAGCGCCGCATCGTCGAGCAGCGGTCCATCGAGCTTCGCGATCCCGTTCACGGCATCGAAGGCGTATGCCGCCTTGTAGTCGCCCAGCGCCTCGATGACGACGCTGCGGAAGAAATCCTCGCCGCGGCCCGCTTCCCGGATCAGCACCGGCTGCACGCGCGGATCGTCGCCGTGCGCCGCCAGCGCGCGGATGAGCGCAGGCCGCACGAACTCGGCCTGTTCCTTGTCGAGCGCGGCCAGCAGATCGGGGAGCAGCGCCTTGTCGGGGTGGTGCTCGAAGTAGCTGTACGCCACCGTGCGCAGACGATCGTTCGGGCTGGCGAGCGACTCGCGCATCGCGTCCCTGGTCCGCGGATCGTTGAACCCGGTCAGGAGGACGAGCGAGCGGTAGCGCACGTACCCGTCGGCGTGTGAGTCGACCGCGGCCAACAGCGCCGGCACCGCTTGGCTCGCGGCAGTGCGGCGCACCAGGCGCGACGCATCGGTCCGCGTGGCGTAGTCGAGCGATCCGAGCGTGTCGATCGCGCCCTGCAGTTGTGCGGCGGTGACCGACTGCGGCGCGGCAGGTTCCTGCGCGCTGGCGGTCCAGGGATGGGCGAGGAGAAGGAAGAGGGCGAAGGTCCGGCTAAAGCCGGACACGCCAGCGGACGACAATGTCCGGCTGAAGCCGGACACTACGAGCGACAGCCACGCCCGCCGCGTGCCGGACGCCACAGCAAAGCCGTACACTGCGACCGACTTCGACATCAGCTCGTGACCGGTTCCTTGTCCAGCTTCAGCGCAAGCTGCAGGTAGCTCCGTTCGTCGCGCGGGAACGCCACGGGGTACTGTCCGGTGTAGCACGACGTGCAGTAGTGGCTGCTGCCGTCGCCGACCGCCTTCATCAGCCCGTCGAGGCTCAGGTACTCGACGCTGTCGCAATCGAGATAGCTCCGGATCTCCTGGAGCGTGTGCGTCGCCGCCATCAGCTCCGAGCGCCGCGGCGTGTCGACGCCGTAGAAGCAGGGCGAGATCGTCGGCGGACAGCTGATGCGCACGTGCACTTCGCGCGCGCCCGCCGCACGCACCATGCGGACGATCTTCCGGCTCGTCGTCCCGCGCACGAGCGAGTCGTCCACCAGGATGACGCGCTTGCCGTCGAGGATGCTGCGAACCGGGTTCAGCTTGACCTTCACGCCGAAGTGACGGATCGAGGACTGCGGCTGGATGAAGGTCCGGCCGACGTAGTGATTGCGGATGAGCCCCATGCGCAGCGGGATGTTCGCTTCGTCGGCATACCCCATGGCGGCGCAGACGCCCGAGTCGGGAATCGGCACCACCACGTCGGCATCCACCCGGTGCTCGCGTGCGAGCATGCGACCGAGATTGGTCCGCACCTCGTTCACGCTCTTGCCGAACACGTAGCTGTCGGGCCGCGCGAAGTAGACGTGCTCGAACACGCAGTGCGCGAGGGCGGCCGGCGCGAACGGCTTCATCGACTTGACGCCGCCGGCGCTGATGATCAGCAGCTCGCCCGGCTCTACGTCGCGCACGTAGGTCGCGCCGATCAGATCCATCGCGCACGTCTCGGAGCAGACGACGAACGCCTCGCCGAGGCGGCCGAGCGCCAGCGGACGGAAGCCGTGCGGATCGCGTACGGCGATCATCCGATCGGGCGTCAGCATCAGGAACGAGAACGCTCCCTGCAGCTGCGTGACCGATTCGACGATCGCGTCCTCGACGTTGCGCGCCTTCGACCGCGCGTACAGGTGCAGGACCACTTCCGTGTCGCTGCCCGACTGGAAGATCGATCCCTGGCCGACCAGCTCGTTGCGCAAGGCGTCGGCGTTCGTGAGGTTGCCGTTGTGGCAGATGCTGATCTGGCCGTGTGCGCAGTCGATGAGGAACGGCTGCGCGTTCGCCAGCCGGCTCTCGCCCGCCGTCGAGTACCGCACGTGGCCGATTGCCGCGTGGCCGGGCAGCTGCGTCAACGTCTGGCCGCTGAAGATCTCGGCGACGTATCCCATCGACTTCGACACGCGGACGGTCTGGCCGTCCGACGACGCGATGCCCGCGCTCTCCTGCCCGCGGTGCTGCAGCGCGTACAGCCCGAGATAGGTCATGTTCGCGGACTCGTGGTGCCCGAAGATTCCGAAGACGCCGCACTCGTCCTTGAACTTGTCCAGCATGTCAGGCCACTTTTCTCTCGAACACGCGACCGATGGCCTCGGACCACACCCGTTCGGCCTGATCGACCGCCACATCCACCTCGATCGTCCCTGCGACGGCGATCCTGATCCGGTTGCCTCCCGTTTCGCCGATCACCCGTGCCGGCACGCCGGCCTTCGCGGCCTGCTGCAGCACGTCGGTCACGTTGTCGGGAGCGGCTGACACCAGGACGCGCGACGTCGATTCGCCGAACAGCGCCGCGGCGACGCCGATGCGCGTCGATGCCGGGACGGCAATCCCCTCGATCGAGGCCTCGGCGCCGATCCCGCCCGTGTTGAACGCGCACTCGGCGAGCGCCACCGCCAGGCCGCCGTCCGAGCAGTCGTGCGCGGAGTGCACGAGCCGTTCGCCCGCCAGCGTCACCAGCAGCTGCTGCAGCCGCCGCTCGGCGGCGAGATCCAGCGCCGGCGGCACGCCGCGCACCAGGCCGTGCACCTCTTTCAGGTACTCGCTGCCGCCAAGCTCGCCACGGCCCTCGCCGAGCAGGACGATCACGTCGCCCGATCGCCTGAACGGCCGGCTCAGCACCCGGTCCACGTGCTCGATCAGCCCGACGATGCCGATGGTCGGCGTCGGGTAGATCGCCTTCCCGTCGGTCTCGTTGTAGAGCGAGACGTTGCCGCCGGTGATCGGTACATCCAGCGCGCGGCACGCCTCGCCGAGCCCTTCGACCGCCTGCGCGAACTGCCACATGATCGCCGGCTTCTCCGGGTTCCCGAAGTTCAGGCAGTTGGTCGTCGCCAGCGGCTTTGCTCCGGCGCACGCCACGTTGCGCGCCGCCTCGGCCACCGCCAGCATCGCGCCGCGCTTCGGGTCCAGGTAGCCGTAGCGCGCGTTGCAGTCGAGCGACATCGCCAGCGCACGATCGGTCCCCTTGATGCGGACCACGCCGGCCCCGGCCCCTGGCAGGTTGACCGTGTTGGTCTGCACCATGTGGTCGTACTGCCGGAACAGCCACTCCTTGCTGGCGATGTTCGGGCCGCCGAGCAGCCGCAGCAGGGTCTCACCCGCGGGAGCAGGATCGGTCAGCGTGTCGAGATCGAGCCGCTGCACTTCGTCGAGATACGCCGGCCGCTCCATCGGACGCCGATACACCGGCGCTTCGTCGGTCAGCGCGCGGTTCGGGATCTCCGCGACGACCTCGCCGCGGTTCTTCACGCGCAGCATCCCGTCGTCGGTGACCTCGCCGATATGAACGGCGTGCAGGTCCCACTTCTCGAAGATCCGCTCGACTTCGGCTTCGCGTCCGCGCTTGACGACGAGGAGCATCCGCTCCTGCGATTCGGACAGCATGATCTCGTACGGCGTCATGCCGGTCTCGCGCTGCGGGACGAGCGACACGTCGATCTCCACCCCCGCGCCGCCGCGCGATCCCATCTCGGTCGTCGAGCAGGTGAGGCCGGCGGCGCCCATGTCCTGGATGCCGACGAGCGCGTCGGTCTGCATGACCTCGAGGCAGGCCTCGAGGAGCAGCTTCTCCATGAACGGATCGCCGACCTGCACGGCTGGACGCTTCTCCGCCGACTTCTCGTCGAACTCCGCGCTCGCCATCGTCGCGCCGTGGATGCCGTCGCGGCCGGTCTTCGCGCCGACGTAGTAGACAGGATTGCCGACGCCCGAGGCGACCCCCTTGATGATCTCCGACGCCGTCGCGATCCCGAGGCAGAACACGTTGACGAGGCAGTTGCCCGCGTAGCTCGGCTCGAAGTAGACCTCGCCGCCGATGGTCGGGATGCCGATGCTGTTGCCGTAGCCGGCGATGCCGGCGACGACCCCTTCGAGCAGCCGCTTCGTGCCGGGCGCGTCGAGCGAGCCGAACCGCAGCGAGTCCATCAGCGCAATCGGCCGCGCGCCCATCGTGAAGATGTCGCGGATGATGCCGCCGACCCCGGTGGCCGCGCCCTGGTACGGCTCGATGAACGAGGGATGGTTGTGGGATTCGATCTTGAAGACCGCGGCGAGACCGTCGCCGACGTCGATGGCGCCGGCGTTCTCGCCAGGCCCCTGCAGGACCTGCGGGCCGTCGGTCGGCAGCGTGCGCAGGTGGACGCGCGAGCTCTTGTAGCTGCAGTGCTCGGACCACATCACCGAGAAGATGCCGAGCTCGGTCAGGTTCGGCTCGCGCCCGAGGAACGCGACGATCCGTTCGTACTCGTCCGGCTTGATGCCGTGACGTTCAAGCGTCTGTGCGTCGATGCTCATGCGGGGGCAAACGCCTTCACGATGGATTCGAGGATGACGAGACCGTCGGTGCTGCCGAGCGCCGCCTCGCAGGCGCGCTCGGGGTGCGGCATCATGCCGACCACGTTCCGACGCTCGTTGCAGATGCCGGCGATCGCGTGCGCCGAGCCGTTCGGGTTCGCCTCGTCGGTGACCTGGCCGTCCGCCGTCGAGTAGCGAAGGATCACCTGACGGTTGGCTTCGAGCTGCTCGAGGACGCCGGCAGGCGCGTAGTAGTTCCCTTCGCCGTGCCCGATCGGGATGCGGAGCACCTGTCCCACCGTCGCGCCGCAGGTGAACGGCGTGTCGACCTGTTCGACCCGGACGTGGACGTGCTCGCAGCGGTACTTCAACCCTCTGTTGCGCAGCATCGCGCCCGGCAGCAGCCCCGACTCGAGCAGCACCTGGAAGCCGTTGCAGATGCCGAGCACCGGGCCGCCGCGCTCGGCGAACGCGCGCACGGCGTCCATCACCGGGGAGAAGCGTGCCATCGCGCCGGTGCGCAGATAGTCGCCGTGGGCGAAGCCGCCCGGCAGGATCACCGCGTCGGCCCCCCGCAGGTCGTTCTCCTTGTGCCAGACGAGCTCCGCCGCCTGGCCGAGCACCGCCGTTGCCGCGTGATACGCGTCCTGATCGCAGTTCGAACCTGGAAAAACGACGACGGCGAATTTCATGGTCGAGCCCTATTCAACTTCGACTCGGTAGCTCTCGATGACCGGGTTGGACAGCAGCTTGTCCGCCACCTCGGAGGCCAGCGCCCTGGCCTGCGCCGCGTCCGTGGCCGCGAGATCGAGCTCGAAGTACTTGCCCTGCCTGACGTCCTCGACGTTCGTGTACCCCATCGAGTGGAGCGCGTCGGCGATGGTCTGCCCCTGCGGATCGAACACCGACTTCTTCAACGTGACGAACACGCGCGCGCGCATGCGGCTACACCTTCATGTGGACGGCGCCGGTCCCGGACGCCGCCGTGGTCTGCCCGCCGAACACGCGTGCGAACACGTGATCGACATGCCTGAACTGCTCGTCGAGATCGAAGGCGATCTCGATCTCCCGCGGTGACAGCACCGCCGTGATGTCGGGGTCGGACAGCAGCAGCTGCTTGAAATCGACCTGCTCGTCGAAGGAACGCATCGCGTTGCGCTGCACCCATTCGTAGGCCTGCTCGCGCGAGACGCCCTTCTTTGCCAGCTCCAGCAGCACGGTCCCCGAGAAGACCACCCCGCGCGAGCGCCCGAGGTTCTCGCGCATCCGGTCCGGGTAGACGACCATGCCGCGCACGATGCGCGTCATCCGCCGCAGCATGTGATCGAGCGCGATGAAGCTGTCGGGCAGGATGACCCGCTCGACCGACGAGTGCGAGATGTCCCGCTCGTGCCAGAGCGCGATGTTCTCCATCGCGGCGTGGCAGTTGGCGCGCAGCAGCCGCGCCATGCCGACGATCTGCTCGCAGCCGATCGGGTTGCGCTTGTGCGGCATCGCCGACGAGCCTTTCTGCCCTCTCGCGAACGGCTCCTCGACCTCGCCGATCTCCGTCTTCTGGAGGCCGCGGATCTCGAGCGCGAACTTCTCGAGCGACGCGGCGGTGATCGCCAGCGCCGACAGCAACTCGGCGTGACGATCCCGTTGTATCACCTGCGAGGCGACCGGCGCCGGCTCGAGACCGAGCCGGCGGCAGACCTCCGCCTCGATGCTCGGGGGCAAGTGCGCGAAGGTGCCGACCGCGCCCGACAGCTTGCCGACCGAGATCGTCGCCTTCGCGCGGCGCACGCGCTCGACGTCGCGGTCCAGCTCCGCGTACCAGAGCGCCAGCTTCAGGCCGAAGGTCATCGGCTCGGCGTGCACCCCGTGCGTGCGGCCGATCATCGCGGTCGCGCGATGCTCGAAGGCCCGATCGCGCACCGCGGTCCCGAGCGCGTCGAGATTCGCCAGGATGACGTCGCACGCTTCGCGCATCTGCAGCGCCTGCGCCGTGTCGATCACGTCAGACGAGGTCATGCCGAAGTGCATCCAGCGCGCCGACGCCCCGACCTTTTCGGCCACGGCGGTCGTGAACGCGATCACGTCGTGCTGCGTGACCTGCTCGATTGCCTCGATGCGCGCGATGTCGAAGCCGCCGCGCTCGCGAAGATCGCGCGCGGCCTCCGGGGGGACGATGCCGGCAGCCGCCATCGCTTCGGCAGCCGCGGTCTCGACGAGCAGCCAGGTCTCGTACCGGCGCTGGTCGCTCCAGATGCGCCCCATCTCTGGGTGTGTGTAGCGTTGAATCACGCCTCAACCTGCGGCGAAGGACACCGATGACGTCGAGGCCGCCCCGATCGGCCCGGCCTCCCGACGATTCGCTGACGTGTGTGGTGAATGAACCTATTGTAAATCGAGACGCTCGCGCGGGATCTGCAATCCGTTCACGTTCCCGAGCACCGTCGCCGACAGCGCGCCGTTCCTGAACAGGTCGGCAGCCACACGCCGGATGTCGTCCGGGGTGACCCGCTCGACCCCTTCGAGCGTTTCGTCGAGGCTGACCTGGCGCTCGAAGTAGATCTCCTGCCGCGCGACGTGCGACATGCGGCTGGCGGTGTTCTCCAGGCTGAGCATCAGGCTCCCCTTCAGGTGGTCCTTGGCACGCCGGAGCTCCGCGGCCGGCACCGGCGTCTGCTTGATGGTCCGCAGCTCGTCGACGACGAGGTCGATCACCTCGCTGACCGCTTCGTTGGCGCAGCCGGCGTAGATCGTGAACGATCCGGCGTCGCGATAGGCGCTCAGCCCCGAGAAGACCGCATACGCCAGACCGCGCTTCTCCCGCACGTTCTGAAACAGACGCGAGCTCATCGATCCGCCGAGCAGCGTGTTCAGGACGTAGCTCGCGTACCGATCGTCGTGGTTCTGCGGGTAGCTGGTGGTGCCGAGGCAGACGTGGCTCTGCTCCAGCTCCTTGTTGCGGATCAGCACCTTCGGGACGACGACCGGCGGCTCTTCGCTGGCGACCTCGCCTGCCGGCTTCAGATGCCCGAAGCGCTCCTCGACCAGCCGCCGCACGCGATCGTGCTGCAGGTTGCCGACAGCGGAGACGATCAGGTTCTGCGGTGTGTAAGCATTCCGGAAATACGAGCGCAGCGAGTCGGAGGTGAACGACTCGACCGTCTCCCGCGTGCCGAGAATCGGACGGCCGAGCGGATGGTCCTCCCAGAACCCCTGCGTGAAGATCTCGTGAACGAGATCGTCAGGGGTGTCCTCCACCATCTTGATCTCCTCGACCACGACCTTCTTCTCCCGTTCGACGTCTTCCGGGTTGAAGGCAGGGTTGAGGACGATGTCGGAGAGGATGTCGAGCGCGAGCGGCAGGTGCTCGTCGAGCACCTTGATGTAATAGGAAGCGTATTCCTTGGCGGTGAAGGCATCCAGCTGTCCGCCAATCGAGTCGATCGCCTGCGCGATGTCCTCGGCCGAGCGCGCGTCGGTCCCCTTGAACAGCATGTGCTCGACGAAGTGCGCGATGCCGCTCCGATCGGCGGTCTCGTGCCGCGACCCGCGCGTCAGCCAGACGCCGATGCTCACCGAGCGCACCTGGTTCATCGGCTCGGTCAGGATGCGGAGCCCGTTATCGAGAGCGTCGCGAACGATCGGTGAATTCGACACGGTGGTGGCTCGCTGCAGCACGGAAGTTGACGACTCGATCGACATTGCTCGTATCACCGCAAAGCATTGAAACGAAAGGAATTAATCGACGTGACCCGAATATAGCATGCCCCCAGCCGTTCCGCAAGCACGGGTACCGGCGCGGCGGCGGCGGTGGACAGGCGCGGTAAAATCGGGTGTCTGTGGAAGTGCTTCACGCCGTGAGAGATACCGCAACGGATCAGGTCGACCTGGCCGAGCTCGACCGCGTCGAGCTGGAAGCGGCATGCGCCGCCAGGGGAGAGCAGCGCTTTCGGGCGCGTCAGCTCTTCGCCTGGATCTATCGGCGCGGGATCACCGACGTCGACGCGATGACCGACCTCCCGCTGGAGCTGCGGACGTCGCTCTCCCGCGATTTCGTGATCCGGACGCCGCAGATCGTGTCACGCGAGCGGTCGGCCGACGGCACCGAGAAGTTCCTGCTGCGGCTCGCCGACGGCCGGAACATCGAATCGGTCTTCATCCCCGACACGCCGGCGATGACCTTCTGCATCTCCACCCAGGTCGGCTGCGCGATGGCGTGCGCGTTCTGCCTGACGGGCAAGATGGGACTCGTGCGCAACCTGACGGCCGGCGAGATTGCCGGGCAGGTCCGGGTGCTCGCCGGCGCCCTCGACCTCCGCGACAAGCCGTTCAACATCGTCCTCATGGGGATGGGCGAACCGCTCCACAACTACGAGGCGGTGATGAAGGCGATGCGGATCCTGTGCGACGAGCACGGCTTCGCGCTGCCGCCGCGGCGCGTCACGCTGTCGACCGTCGGGCTGCTCCCCGCGCTCGAAAAGCTCGGGCGCGAGGCGCTGATGCCGAACCTCGCGATCTCGCTCCACGCGCCGACCGACGCGCAGCGCGGCGCGCTCGTGCCGATCAACAAAAAGTACGGCGTCGCCGACATCATCGCGGCGTGCAAGCGCGTTCCGGTGAGGAAGCGCAGCCGCATCACGTTCGAGTACGTCATGCTCGCCGGCGTCAACGATTCGCCCGACGACGCGCGCAGGCTGGCGAAGCTGCTGGCGGGCGTCAAGGCCAAGGTGAACCTGATCCCGCTCAACCCGGCGGCGGGCATTCCGTTCGAGCGCCCGTCGGACGCGGTCGTCGACGCGTTCGCCCGCACGCTGTCGGAGCGCGATGTCACCGTATCGGTACGCAAGAGCCGCGGCCGCGACATCCGCGCCGCATGCGGCCAGCTCATTGTCGAAGGGCAGCAGCGCTCGCCCGGCCAACGCCTCGCCTCGCTCGCATTCCGCTGAAGATCCTCGTACGTGGAGTCCGGCTTTAGCCGGACTCTTTCGCGCTCAACGCCGCGCGGCGACGGCGCCTCGCTGACAGTTCAGGAAGAGGCGACCAGCTCGCCGATCAATCCCGGCGCGGCGGCCGCGATCCGCACGTCCACCCACTGATTCCGGCGCAGCCCCGGCGGTATCCGCACCTTGAGGTAGTTGCCGGTTCCCACCAGCGTGCCGTCTTCGAGCGTCAGCCCGCGAAGAGTGCGCCCGACCTGCGCGTCGAGGAAGCGCCGCGAGAGGGCCGCTCCGATCTGGCGGAGCCGCGCGCCACGTTCCTTGACGACCGTTCCGCCCGGCCTGTCTCCCATCTTCGACGCGTCGGTCCCGGGACGGTCCGAGTACGGGAACACGTGCAGGTGCGTGAGCGGCGACTGCGCCAGATAGGTCGCGAGCTGCTCGAAGTCCTCGTCGGTCTCGCCGGGAAACCCGACGATCACGTCCGAACCGATCGAGGCGTGCGGGATCTGCCTTCGAATGGAGTCGACGAGCCGCGAGTAGCCGGCGAGATCGTACGGACGGCGCATCGCGCGCAGCAGGCGTGCGCTCGCGTGCTGAAGCGGCAGATGAAAGTGGGGCGCGAAGCAGGACGACCGGCTCACCAGCGCGACGATCTCGTCCGTGCAATCCATCGGCTCGAGCGAGCTGACGCGGAACAGCAGATCCGGATGGCGGTCGGCGGTGCCGTAGCGGCCGGCGAGCGCCGTGAGCAGCGCGAGCAGCGAGCTGCCGCCCGCGACGTCGCGTCCGTAGGAGCCCAGGTGCACGCCGGTGAGCACGATCTCCTTGAAGCCGGCGGCGCGCACGCGGTCCACCTCCGCGAGCACCTGCGCAAGCGGCGTGCTGCGCGGCGCGCCGCGCGTCTCCGGGATGATGCAGTAGGAGCAGGTCTCGGCACAGCCGGTCTGCACGCGCAGCGTGAAGGCGGTGCGCCCCGCGACACCAGGCTCGATCGACGATCCGCAGCTGCCATCTCCGGAGCCGAATCGCTCGGCGGTCGTCTGCTCGATCTGCGCGGCCGGTGCCGGTTCGCGGCCGGCGCCTCCGCGAATGAGCGGAACGAGCACCGCCTTGTCGTCGTTGCAGACCACGCGCTCGACGTTGGGGAGCGCGCGAACGGCATCGCCGTCGCGTGTCGCATAGCAGCCGGTGACGACGATCCGCGCGCGCGGGTTGGTACGGGCGATGCGCCTGATCGTCTGTCGCGCCCCCTGGTCGGCAGTCGCCGTCACCGAACAGGTGTTGACGACGACCAGGTCGGCCGATTCCGGCGCCGCCGGCGCACCTCCAGCCGCGAGCAGCTGCTCTTCGAACGCGAGCGAGTCCGCCTGGTTGACGCGGCAGCCAAAGGTGATGAGGGCGTACTTCACGGTGCTGGGTGCACAGGGTGCAGGGTGCAAGGTGCTCGGTGCCGGGTGCTCGGCGCTTGGTGCTTGGTGCTTGGTGTCAGGTGCTTGGTGTCAGGTGCGCGGTGCCGGGTGCGATGATGGCCTTGCGGCCGATGTCGCGCCGGTACTGCATGCCGTCGAACGTGATGGCGGACACGCCGTCGTACGCGCGTTCGATCGCGGATCGATAGTCGGCGCCGCGCGCGACGACCGTCAGCACGCGTCCGCCCGCGGTCACCAGCTCGCCGTCGCGAAGGCGCGTGCCGGCGTGATAGACCTCGACGCCGCGCGCAGCCGCCTCGTCCATGCCTCGAATCGGCTGTCCGCTCTCCGCCGACTCGGGATAGCCGCGCGAGGCGATGACGACGCCGACCGCGACCTCGGGTGACAGCCTGCACTGCGCCTGGTGGAGCGCGCCGGCGGCGGCGGCCGCGAGCATCGGCGCCAGCGGTTCGGCGACGAGCGGGAGGATCACCTGCGCTTCCGGGTCGCCGAGCCGCACGTTGAACTCGATGACCTTCGGCCCGTCGGCGGTGAGCATCAACCCGACGTACAGGAAACCGCGAAACGGATGCCCCTCGGCGGCCATGCCGGCGATCGTCGGCGCGACGATCGTCGACATCACCTGCTCGTGCAGCGGCCCGGTCATCAGCGGGCTCGGCGCAAACGCGCCCATGCCGCCGGTGTTCGGTCCGCGATCGTCGTCGAAGATACGTTTGTGATCCTGAGCGGTCCCGATCGGCACTGCCCGGGTCCCGTCGCTCAGGACGAAGAACGACACTTCCGGTCCGCTCAGGCATTCCTCGATGACGAGCCGCGCGCCGGCCGCGCCGAAGCGCCCGTCCGTCATCGCGGCGGCGATCGCCTCTTCCGCCTGCGCCAGATCCTGCGCGATGACCACGCCCTTGCCGGCCGCGAGGCCGTCGGCCTTCAGCACGACCGGATATGCGAACGCCCCCGATCGGACCGCGCGCAGCGCATCGTCGGCGGAGTCGCTGGTGTGAAAGCGCGCGGTCGGGATGGCGTGCCGCGTCATGAAGGCCTTCGCAAACGCCTTGCTCGTCTCGAGGCGCGCCGCGGCGGCCGTGGGCCCCAGCAGCGGCAGACCTTCGTCGGCGAACCGGTCGGCGACGCCGAGGCTCAGCGGCAATTCCGGCCCGACCACCGTCAGATCGATCTGCTCGCGCCGGGCGAGGGCGACAAGGGCGGCCGGGTCGGTCAGGTCGACCGGGTGAACCGGGGCAATCGCGGCGATTCCGGGGTTTCCAGGGGCGGCAAACACGCTCACGCCGCGATCGGCGCGCAGCCGGCCGACGAGCGCGTGCTCGCGCGCCCCGGCTCCCAAAACAAGAACTCTCATCTTTTCAGTAGTTTACGTCGAAAGACCCGAACGAGACGGCCGCCGACGCGGGATGGGACTATTTCGTTGACGTGGTCCGGGTTTGGGCCCTAGAATCCGCCGTTGCCGTGATAGCCTAGCATATTTGGCAGTAGCGGCTATTCATCGTGGTAGACCGTGAATCGAGCCACCCGAAAGGGGTGTGATTTTCGTGGCTGAAGTGAAGATTCAGGAGGGCGAGTCGATCGAGAGCGCTCTCCGTCGCTTCAAGCGGAAGGTGCAGCAGGAAGACATCATCAAGGACATCAAGAAGCACTCCTTCTATTTGAAGCCGGGCGACAAGCGTCGAGCGAAGCAGGCGCTGGCCCGCAAGCGCAATCGGAAGAAGCTCCGGCGGGAACTGGAGTAGACCGAGCCAGGCGAGGTGGGACCGATGGAGTTCCAGGACAGGATCCTCACGTGCGTCGATTGCAGCGCGGAATTCGTCTGGACGGCGGGAGAACAACAGTTCTTCGCCGATAAGAACTTCAAGAACGAACCGAAGCGCTGCAAGTCCTGCAAGGCCAAGCGGGCCAGCCGCCCGGCGGGCGCAGTCGTCGCGCGCGAGCGGGTGGAAACGGTCACGAACTGTTCGGCATGCGGCAAGGAGACGACCGTTCCCTTCCGCCCGACCCAGGGTCGTCCCGTTTTCTGCAAGGAGTGCTTCCAGTCCCGCAAGTTCGCGGGTGCTGGCAGCATCTAGCTGCAGCCCGTCGATACGGCCGTCCCGGCCGGCCTCGTCTACACATCACACGTCCTGCGCGCGGCGGCCTCCGGGCCGTGGCGCGCAGGGTGTGCTAAGCTCACGAGCACGCAGATTTCTGGAGCGTTTTCATGCAGATCGACGAACGAACGGTTGGTGACGTTCTGATCCTTGACATCAAGGGCCGCATCACCCTCGGAGAAGGTGACGAGCTCCTGAAGGACAAGGTGAACAGCCTCCTGAACCAGGGTCAGAAGAAGATCGTGCTGAACCTTGCCGAGGTGCCGTACATCGACAGCGCGGGTCTCGGCGAGATCGTCCGGACCTACACCACGGTGAGCCGCCAGGGGGGGAACCTCAAGCTGCTCAGCCTCACCAAGCGCATTACCGACCTGCTCGCGATCACCAAGCTGCTGACCGTCTTCGAGACGTTCGAGTCGGAGAACGACGCGGTCCAGAGCTTCGCGGCGTCGGCGAAGGTCTAATCGCATCCGCGCTAGATGGCGCGCACCTCTCTTTCGAGCATGACGGTTCCCGATGTCCCGGCCGGTCCGCGGCCCGCGACATCGGGCGGCCGATCGCTGGCCCGGGGCATCATCCGGTCGCTTCGCCCCGGCCAGTGGACCAAGAACTTCCTGGTCTTCGCTCCGCTCATCTTTGCCGTCCGCCTTTTCGATCCGATCTCGGTCGTGCGCGCGAGCGCCGGCTTTGCCGTGTTCTGCGCGCTGTCGAGCGTGGTCTACCTGATCAACGACATCATGGACCGCGACGGCGATCGGCAGCATCCGACCAAGCGGCTGCGCCCGATCGCGGCGGGCGTCGTACCGGTCGGCCTGGCGCTCGGCGTGGCCGCGCTGCTCGCCGCCGCCGGTCTCGCGGCCGCCTTCTCGCTGAATCTCCGCTTCGGCGTGGTCGCGGCGCTGTACGTCGCGCTGCAGGCGCTCTACTCGCTGTCGCTGAAGCACATCGTGATCATCGACGCGCTGACGCTCGCGATCGGCTTCGTGCTGCGGGCGATCGGCGGCGCCGTGGTCATCGACGTCGACGTCAGCCACTGGCTCTTCGTCTGTACGATCCTGCTGGCGCTGTTCATCGCGCTGGCCAAGCGGCGCCACGAGCTGGTGCTGCTGGCGGACGGCGCCGCGAGCCACCGTCCGATTCTCGACGAGTACTCCGCGTATCTCCTCGATCAGATGATCGGTGTCGTCACGGCATCGACGCTGATCGCCTACATCTTCTACACGATCAGCCCGGAGACCGAGCAGAAGTTCGGCACGCAGTGGCTGGGCCTCACGATTCCATTCCCCTTGTATGGAATCTTCCGCTACCTGTACCTCGTGCATCGGCGCGACGGCGGCGGAAGCCCCTCAGACCTGCTGCTGAACGATCGTCCGCTGCTCGCCTGCGTCACCTTATGGGTCGTCGCGGTGGTGCTGATCGTCTACCACCCGTTTGTACCCTGACATGGCTGATTTCAACGTGCGCTCCGACGCCGTCAACGTCGAGCAGATCATGGAACAGATCCGCGCGCGCATCCGCGAGAAGCGCGGCGTCGACTACACCGAGGCGCAGGTTCGCGAGCTCGCCGGCGTCAAGCTGGAGAAGTTCCTCGACCCGCGCGGTATCCGTTCCGACCTGCTGGAGCAGTACCGCAAGGCGCAGCCTCCGTATGCGCCGCCGGAGCTGCCGAACTTCTCGTTCGAAGCGGACACGCTGTTCACCTCGACGCGGGGGCCGCTGCGCTTCATCCGCAGGCTCCTGCTGCCGATCCTCAAGCTGTTCTTCAACCCGAACCCGCTAATCCAGGCGCTGAACATCCAGTCGCGCCTCAACGCCAGCGCCGCCGAGCGCGAGGCGAAGCGCGACGCGCAGCGCTACGCGTTCGACCAGCTCCATTACGAGGTGATGCACAACCTCGTGCTGGAGACGACGAAGCTCGGGATCGAGGTGAAGAACCTCAAGATGCGGGTCGAGTCGCTGGCAAGCCGCCTCGAGTTCAACGAGCGGCGCGCACGCGCGCTCGAAAGCGTCGTCGTGTACAAACCGTCGGGCGAGGAGACGCGACGTGACGACACGCGACGCGACGACACGCGGCGTGAGGAGCCGCGGCGTGACGAGCCTCGTCGCCAGGACAGCCGTCGCGACGAGCGGCGGCAGGAGTCGCGCCGGCCAGAGCCGCGGCCCGCGCCGCCAGTCGAGGCGAGCCCCACGCCGGAGCCTGCCGCCGCCCCGATCGAATCACCAGCCGAATCGATCGCGGAGCCGTCGGCCGACGTCGCCGCGCTGCCTGAAGGACCAGGCCAACGCAGCCGCCGCCGGCGCCGCCGGCGCGGACGCCGCGGCAGCGGCGCCGCAGGCCTGGCACCCACAGGCGACGCGCTCGCGAGCCAGGCTGAAGAGACACAGGCGTCTGGCGCTGACGCTGACGCCGCGGGCGACGTCGACGTCGTAGACACCGAAGACGCCGCCGACGAGAGCAGCGCGCCCGAGGCACACGCGTCCGCACCGTCGGACGTGCGTCTCTCCCGGCCCGAGCTGCTGGAACACGCGTTCGGAGCGCAGGCGCATCCGACCGAGCCCGCGGTCGGCGATCCGGTCCAGGCGATGCGATCGACGCCACCGCCCGTCACCGAGACCTCACCCGCAGAGAGCGATCGTCTCCCCGAGACGCACGACTCCGCTTCGTCGAACACGCCTGCTCCGTCGTCGACGAACGGCGATCCTTCGACGGCGCCAGAGCAGTGAAGCTCGCCGTCGTCGTCCAGCGGTACGGCCAGGCGATCAACGGCGGCGCCGAGCTGCACGCCCGCTACATCGCCGAGCACCTCGCGCGGCACGCGCAGGTGGAAGTGTGGACGACCTGCGCGTCCGACTACGTCACCTGGCGCAACGAGCTGCCGGCCGGCGAAGACCGGGTGAACAACGTCCTCGTGCGCCGGTTCCCGGTCAAGCACGAACGCGACCCGCTCGCGTTCGGCCGGCTGTCGGACCGCGTGTTCAAGGAGCGCCACTCGGTCGCCGACGAGCTCGCGTGGCTCGACGCCGAAGGGCCGACGAGCCCCGGGCTGATCTCGCACATCGAGAAGCACGCGCGCGAGCTCGACTTCTGCATCTTCTTCAGCTACCGCTACTACCACGCCTATCACGGCGTGCGTGCCGCGGCGGCGAACGCGATCCTGGTGCCGACGGCGGAGCGCGATCCGGCGGCGGGGCTCTCGATCTTCGGACCGATCTTCAGAGGCGTGCGCGCGCTGATGTACAACTCGCCCGAAGAGCGCTCGATGATCCAGGCGCTGTCCGGCAACGCGCAGGTGCCATCCGTCGTCGTCGGCATCGGATCCGAGGTGCCGCAGCACACGCAGCCGAACCGCTTCCGCCAGAAGCACGCCGTCAAGGGCCCCTTCGCCGTGTACGTCGGGCGCGTCGACGAGAACAAGGGCTGCCGCGAGCTCTTCGATCACTTCAACGCGTACCTGCGCGAACGCGCCGGACGGCTGTCGCTCGTGCTCATCGGGAACTCGATCATGGAGATCCCGTCGCACCCGCGGATCCGCCATCTCGGGTTCCTCGACGATGCGGACAAGTTCGATGCGATTGCGGCGGCGGACGTGCTGATCATGCCGTCGTTCTTCGAGAGCCTGTCGATGGTGGCGCTCGAGGCGTGGGCGCTCGGCACGCCGGTCCTGGCGAACGCGAAGTGCGATGTGCTGAAAGGGCAGTGCATCCGCAGCAACGCGGGCCTCTACTACGAGAGCCAGGCGGAGCTCGTCGAAGCGCTGCGCGCGCTCGAGTTCAACCGCTGGATCGCCGGCAGCCTCGGGCGGAACGGACGCCAGTTCTATCGCGACAACTACGACTGGCCGGTGATCGAGCGCAAGTACCTCGACATGCTGACGCGTCTGTCGTCGGACGCGCCGGCGGTCTCCCTCGAGCCGCTGCCCGGCTGGATGGAGCGTCGTCACGCGACGTGCGAACCGGCGGCGTCGGTGCTGGCCGCCGTGCCGACCGGCCCGTCGACGGCGCCGGAGATGACCGTGCCGCGGCCGGCCGGACCGGTGTCGCCGCCGCTGCCCCGCAGGCAGACGCCGTCGGCGCCGTCGGCGCCGCGACCCGCCGAGCTGCCGCGCGGCGATCACGCACGAAACGGGCAGCGCGGACGCAGGCCGCAGCGCGCCTCGCGCTCGTCGGGCCACGGTCACGGCGCCAGATGATCGGTCGCAGACCGGCGGTGCACCAGGTGCTCGCCACGCTCGGCTACGGCGACGCGATCGGCCACGAGGTGCTCGGCATCCAGCGCGTGCTGCGCGCGGCCGGGTACGACTCCGACATCTTCGTCGAGACAGCCGACCCTCGTCTCGAGCCGCTGACGCGGCACTATCGCGAGCTGCTCGACGTCAGCCACGCCGACAACCTGCTGCTGCACCACTTCTCGATCGGATCGAAGGCTTCGCGCACGGCGTACGCCCTGCCCGATCGGATGGCGCTCATCTACCACAACATCACGCCGCCGGAGTACTTCGCCGGGGTGCACCGGACGCTGGCGCGCCAGTGCTTCCGGGGGCGCCGCGAGATTCACGCCTACGTCGACCGCTGCGATCTGGCGCTCGGCGACTCGGAGTTCAACCGCGAGGATCTGGTGTCGCTCGGGTTTCCGCGCACGGCGGTCCTGCCGGTCGTTCCCGATCTGACCCATCTCGACGAGCCGGGCGACTGGATGGTCGCGCACGAGTTCGACGACGAGTGGACGAACGTCCTGTTCGTCGGGCGCGTGATCGCCAACAAGAAGATCGAGGACGTGATCCGCTGCTTCCACGCGTATCACACGCGCGTCAACCCGCGCAGCCGCCTGATCATCGCCGGCGTGTTCAGCCTGTTCGAGCGCTACTTCGCGGCGCTGATGCACCTGGTCAACGAGCTGGGGCTCCGGCACGTCCACTTCGTCGGGCACATCTCCGACGCCGAGCTGATCGCCTACTACGAGGTCGCGGACCTCTTCCTCTGCTGCAGCGAGCACGAAGGGTTCTGCGTGCCGCTCGTCGAGGCGTTCTACAAGCAGGTGCCGGTGCTCGCGTACGCGGCGACGGCGGTCCCGGTGACGATGGACGGCGCCGGCGTGCTGTTCCACACGAAGGACCCGGGTCACGTCGCCACGCTCATGGACGCGATCCTCTCCGACCCCGATCTGCAGGACGCCATCGTCGCCGGTCAGCTGGAAGCGGTGGAGCGGCTTCAGGCGAAGGACTTCGACCGCACGCTGCTCGGCTTCGTCGAGCAGATCCGCTCGGCGCCGCGGGCCGGGGCGCCGCACGTCGCCTTCGACTTCTGGCAGCAGTTCGATCGGCTGGAGCAGCTCGAGGAGCTCCGGCGTTACCGGCCAGCGGCGTATGCCGCGCTGCCCGAGGCGCCGGCATGATCGTGCACCAGTGGATCCCGGCGGCGCACAAAGGCGACGCCATCGGCGACAGCGCGCGCAGGATGCGCGGCATGCTGAGGGCGCTCGGCCACGACTCGGAGATCTACGCCCTCACGGTCGACGACGTGCTGCGTGACGACGTCCTGCCGTTCGCGGACGCCGGGGCGCGACGGGGCGACATCACGATCTTCCATTACGCGCTCCCGTCGCCGATGACCGAAGCGTTCGCGCGTCTGCCGCGCGGGCGCGTCATGCTGTATCACAACGTCACGCCGGCTCATTACTTCGCGCCGTACGACCCGGCGCTCTTCCGGCTCGCGTCGCTGGCTCGCGCCGAGCTGGCCACGCTCGTCGGCCAGGTCGATCTCGCGCTCGGCGTCTCGGAGTTCAACCGCAGGGAGCTGGAGGCGATCGGCTTCTCGCCGACCGGTGTCCTGCCGCTCGCGGTCGACACGGCGCGGGTGACGCAGCGGGTCAGGCGTCCGGCGCTCGAAAAGGTGCTCGAGAGCTACGACTTCATCAACTTCCTGTTCGTCGGGAGGGTCGCGCCGAACAAGAAGATCGAGGATCACCTGAAGCTGGCGGAGTTCTACAAGCGGTACGTCGACGAGTACTACCGCTTCATTTTCGTCGGCAAGCACGACGCCGTGCCGCAGTACTACGCGAGCATCCGCGGCATGATGGCGCGGTTCCGCCTGCCGCCGGACCGCTTCATCTTCACCGGTCCCGTTCCAGACGAGGACCTCGCGGTCTACTACCGGCACGCGGCGGTCTACATCTCGTTGAGCGAGCACGAAGGGTTCTGCGCGCCGCTCGTCGAGGCGATGGCGGCCGGGGTTCCGATCCTCGCCTACTCGGCGGCGGCCGTTCCCGAAACGCTCGGCGGCAGCGGCGTCCAGTTCACGACGAAAGACATGGAACATGCGGCGGAGCTCCTCGGACTCCTCACCTTCGACGACGAGCTGCGGGCGCGCGTGATCGCCGGACAGCGGCGGCGGCTCGCGGATTTCGGCGACGCGCGCATCGAGCGCGCGCTCTCACGGCTCGTCTCGTCGCCAGACAGCGGTTACGCGTCATGAAGATTGCGTTCGTCATACAGCGATACGGCGCCGAAGTGCTCGGCGGGTCGGAGCAGCTGTGCCGGCTCGTGGCCGAGCGGCTCGCGCCTCACCACGACATCGACGTGCTCACGACCTGCGCGCGCGACTACGTCACCTGGAAGAACGAATACCCCGAAGGCACGGACCGCGTGCGCGGCGTGACCATCCGGCGCTTCGCGACCACGCGGACGCGCGACATCGAGTCGTTCAACCGCTACTCCGACTGGATCTTCAACAACCCGCACACGCGGGCCGACGAGATGGAGTGGCTGAAGCAGCAGGGTCCGTGGACGCCGGGGCTCGTCGACCATCTGCGCCGGCACCATCAGCAGTACGACGTCCTCGTCTTCTTCACCTACCTGTATGCGACGACCGTCCAGGGAATCGAGATCAATCCCGGACGCAGCGTGCTGGTGCCGACCGCCCACGACGAGCCGGCCATCCACCTCGAGATCTACAAGGACGTGTTCACGAAGCCGGCCGCGCTCTGCTACCTGACGAACGGCGAGCGCGAGTTCGTCCGGCAGCAGTTCCCCGATCGCCCGCTCCTCGAGGATCTGGTCGGCGTCGGCATCGACCTCCCGCCGCAGCAGCCGCACCCGCGCACATCCACGCGTGCCGACGGCGCGGATGCCCCGCCGGACGAAGAGGCTGGCGCCGGAGAGGCGTCCGGCGACGACGGAGCCGCGGCGCCGCCCGACGACGGCAGCGTGCGCGAGCTCACGCCCTACGTGCGCTCGCGCGGAGCGACCTTCCGCCGCAAGCACCGGCTGCACGGGCCGTTCGCGCTCTACGGCGGCCGCATCGATCCAGGCAAGGGCTGCGAGGAGCTGCTCGAGTACTTCGGCAGCTACGTGAAGGACGGAGGCGAGGCGACGCTGGCGCTCATGGGCGCGAAGCTCATGGCGCTGCCCGAGGATCCGTCGGTGCGCTTCGCCGGCCTGCTGAGCGAGAGCGAGCGGGTGCAGGCGCTCGAGGCGGCGACGGTCGTCGTCTGCCCGTCGCCCTACGAGAGCCTGTCGCTGCTCGCGCTCGAAGCGCTTGCCGTGGGGACGCCAATCCTGGTCAACGCGCGCAGCGAGGTGCTGGTCGAGCACTGCGTCGGCAGCAACGGCGGACTCTGGTACGCCGACCGCGACGAGTTCGTGGAGTGCCTGAAGCTGCTGGTGAGCGACGGACGGCTCCGGGCGACGCTCGGCCGGAACGGCCGCGACTACGTGCGGCGGAACTACCGGTGGGACATCGTGCTCGGCAAGTACGAGCGGATCTTCGCGAAAGTCCGCAACGCACGATAGATCACCAGCACGCTCATCACGACGTCACGAAGGTCACGAAGGATCTCAATTCATCTGATGAACACGCGCGGAAAGGCGCACGATGATCACGGCTTGGGCTCAAGAGAGAACCAAGAGAGACATTGAACAGTGCCTTCCGTGGATCTGGTCGCTTCCGTGTCACGTCCGTGTTGGTGCTTTTTTTCGTCCGCTCCACGCACACCAATCCCTCGCCGCGAGCGGTCTCAGCTGGTCGATGTCTCCGGAGTCGATTCAGCGCTGCCCGGCTGGCGCTTGCGGCGCGGACGGATGTCGTAGCGCTTGATCATCTCGTTCAGCGTCGTCGGCTTGACGTGCAGCAGCTCCGCCGCACGCTTCTGGACGCCGCCGGCCGCTTCGAGCGTCGACTCGATGAGCCGCTTCTCGAAATCGGTGATCACGTCCTTGAACGAGATCCCTTCCGGCGGCACGACGAACTGCGGCATGTGGAAGCTCGGCGCGCGGCGGACGTGATCCGGGATCAAATCGACGCCGATCCTCGGCCCTGACGAGAGGACCACGGCGCGCTCGATCACGTTCTCGAGCTCCCGCACGTTGCCGGGCCAGTCGTATTCGGTCAGCAGGTCGAGCGCTTCCGGCGCGAGCTCGAGCCCCTCGCGCCTGTTCTCTTCGCCGTACTTCCGCAGGAAGTGCTGGACGAGAATCGGGATGTCGTCCTTGCGCGCGCGCAGCGGCGGCAGCGTGATCGTGATCACGTTCAGCCGGTAGAAGAGATCCTCGCGGAACTTCCCGTCCTCCATCATCTGCCGCAGGTCCATCGTCGTGGCGGCGATGATCCGCGTGTCCACCTTCACCGTGTCGACGCCGCCCAGGCGCGTGAACTCCCGGTCCTGGATCACGCGCAGCAGCCGCGCCTGCGTGTCGAGCGGAATGCTGCCGATCTCGTCGAAGAAGAGCGTGCCGCGATCGGCCAGGTCGAAGAGCCCCTTCTTCGGGTACACGGCGCCCGCGAACGCGTCGCGCACGTGGCCGAACAGCGTCGACTCGAGCAGCTCCGGCGTCAGGCTCCCGGAGCTGGCCGCCACGAACGGCTGCTCCGCGCGCGACGAGTTGGCGTGGATGGCGCGGGCCACGAGCTCCTTGCCCGTCCCGCTCTCGCCCTGGATCAGGATGCTCGACCGGCTCGGCGCCGCCTGGATGATCAGGTCGAACACCTGCCGCATCTTCGGACTGCGCCCGATGATGTTCCCGAACTTGTGGTACCGCTCCTGGATGTTCTGCCGGAGGTTGCGGTTCTCGTGGACCAGGCGCCGACGCTCCATCGCGTTGCGGATGACGACGAGCACCTCTTCGTTCTTGAACGGCTTGGTGATGTAGTCGAACGCGCCGCTCTTCATCGCCGAGATCGCGCTCTCGACCGATGCGTACGCCGTGATGATGATCACCGCGAGGTCTTCGTCGATCCGGCGCAGCTCGTCGAGCGTCTCGATGCCGTTGATCCCCGGCATCATGATGTCGACGATGGCGGCGTCCAGCGGGACGGCACGCGCGATCTCGAGCCCCTCCTCGCCCGACGCCGCGAGCTTCACGTCATACCCCTCGCGGGTCAGCAGCGTCTCGAGGATCTCGCGCATGATCTCCTCGTCGTCGACGACGAGGAGCGTGCCATTCCGGGTCGTGGGCATAATGCGTCGGTCGTGCGCGGACTACTGCCGTGCGCTGCTCCTCAGGGCGGGCCGCGCCGCCATCGGCAGGGCGAGGGTGAACCGCGTTCCCTGGCCGACGGCGCTGTCGCACCGGATCGTCCCGTCGTGCTCGCGGACGATGCCGTAGGAGATCGACAGGCCGAGACCGGTGCCGCGGCCGATGGCTTTCGTGGTGAAGAACGGATCGTAGATACGCGAGAGCTGCTCGGGCGGAATCCCCGATCCGGTGTCGGCGACCTCGGCGACGACCCATCCATCATCGCGCCGCGTCGACACCGTCAGCCAGCCGCCGCGAGGCATCGCGTCGCGCGCGTTGAGAATGAGGTTCAGGAACACCTGCTGCAGCTGGTGCTCGATGCCGAGCACCATCAACGCCTCCGGCGCGAGCTCGCGCCGCACCTTGATGCGGCTCGCCTCGAACTGGTGCTCGAGCAGCGAGTACACGTCGTTGATGACGCCGTTCAGATCGACGGCGGTCCGTTCGCCGCCCGGCGTGCCCGGACGCGAGAGGGTCAGCAGGCCGTTGACGATCTTCGCCGCGCGGAACGTCTGCCGCTCGATCTTCTCGAGAATCTGCGTCTTCGGATCGCCCGCATCGGCGTTCTCGAGCAGCATCTGCGTGTAGCTCGAGATGCCGGTCAGCGGCGTGTTCACCTCGTGCGCCACGCCGGCGGCGAGCAGGCCGATCGACGCCATCTTCTCGGAAATCTGGAGCTGCTCCTCGAGACGGACGCGCTCGGTGACGTTCTCGACGAGCAGAATCGTGCCGTCGACCTCGCTCGAGCCGTCGCCGGTCTGCAGCGGCACGACGGTCGCGTTCACCATCAGCCGCGAGACGGCGCCGCCATCCTCCGCGGACGCGCGGCCCTGGAGCGGCATCTTGAAGAGCGCCGCTCCCTCCGGATGCTCGTCGCGCGCGGCGCGCAGCGCTTCGACGAAGCCGGCATCGAAGACGTCGGCCAGCGTGCGCCCGACCGCGTCGTCGCGGCTCACGCCGTAGAAGTCCTCGAGCGCGCGGTTCCAGCGCACGATCCGCTCGTGCTCGTCGAACACCGCCAGCCCGTCGTCGAGCGATTCGAGGATGTTCTCGTTGAACTCGCGCATGCGCCCGAGCTCTTCGGCCTTGAGGTGCAGCTGCCGGTAGAGGCGCCCGTTCTCGATCGCCGTGGCCACCTGTCCGGCGACCGCCGTCAGCAGCGCGAGATCCTCGCTGTTGAACGGCTCGTCCGACTCCTTGCGCCCGAGCGCCATCACCGCGATCGCGGATCCTTCGAACACGCAGGGGACGAAGTAGTAGATGCCGCGATCGCGCCAGAGCTCGACCTCCTCGGCCGCGAAGCGGGCCGCCGCAATCGGATCGTCGAGCGCGATCGTGTGGCCGGTGTCGAGCCGCGGCACGAACGACGAGGAACGTGCGAGCCGCGGAACCTCCTCCTGGAAGCCGAAGTCGCCGATGGATCGGAAGTCGCCGAGACGCTCGTCCGCGAGCATCAGCGACATCTGGTCCACCACCAGCGTCTCGACGACGCGCGTCACGAGACGCTGGCTCAGTCGCACGACGTCGAGATCGCTGTTCAGATCGCGCGCGAAGCCGACGAGCGCGCGCCGGTAGTCGTAGCGGTCGCGGTAGAACACGCGATCCAGCGCGTTCTGGACCGCCTCCTTCACCGGCTGCGCCAGCAGCACGACGACCATCGTCGCCAGCGCGGCGACCGCCCAGTTGTGCGGATCGTTCGGATCGCCGAACGCGAAGGCCACCGCCTTCCGCATCGCGAGATAGAGCAGCCCGGTCGCGGCAAGGAACGCCGTGTACGCCAGACCTCTCTTGATGATGACCTCGACGTCGCGCAGACGGTAGCGGACGATGGCCGACGCAAACGCGAGCGGAACGAGGCCGAGCGGGATGGCCGTCAACTGCAGCGCGAGCGGCGGGTTGGCGCCGAGCGCCCAGGGCAGCGCGTAGAGGAGCGCGTACGGACCGACGCCGAGGAGCGAGCCCCAGGCGATCCACCGCAGCTGGCGGCGGCCGGTGACCGACGTGATCTGGCCGAAGCCGCGCGCGAGCGCGAAGACCGCCGCGGCCGCGCACACGAACAGGTACACCGGCTCGACGCGATCCAGCCAGTCGAGCGCCGCCGACAGGCGGGCGCCATCGGCAGCGCCCCGCGAGATCGCGGCAATGCGGCTGGCGCCGAGCAGCAGCGCCGGCGCGTACATCGCCGGCAGGAGCAGCGCCGGCCACGGCTGTTCCTGGCCGCGAGGCCGCTCCGGAAAGACGAGCGTGAAGTGCAGGAGGAGCGGCGGGAGCAGCGCCATCGACACGGCGTCGCCCCAGTAGAAGGTCCAGTCGAGCCGATCGAAGGGCCCGTTGAACGAGAAGGTGAACGCGCCGAAGAAGGCGACGCAGAGCCAGAAGAAGTGCAGCGTCGCCTGGTCGCGCGGCCGGCGCAGACGGACCGATGCGCCGACGAGCAGCGTGAACAGGCCGACCGCGGCGAGCACGAAGTACATCGACACAGGGCGCGCCGCTTCGGCCAGCGATACATCGAGCGTTTCGCGGCTCGCCATGCGCAGCAGCGTGTACGTCAGCTGTGTGCCGACGGTCCCGCTGTGCTGATACACGACGACGTCGGCGGGGGATTCGATCGGGTTGCCGTTGACCGCGAGCAGGACATCGCCCGGCCTGATCCCCGACGCCGCCGCCGGCGACTCCTCGGCAACCTCGATGGCGGTGACGCCTTGCGACCGCGCGCCCCACAGCACCCCGTCCTCGACCTCGTGCCAGTGCGCGCGCATCGCGATGTTCGCGATGCCAAGCCCCATCAGCACGGCGACAATCGCGACGACCGAGACAGGACGCAGGAACCGGCGCCAGACCGGCTCGCGAGCATCCTGTCGCGGCGCGACAACCGATTCGCGCGACGCAGGTTCGGCAGAGGTCGGGATCAGAGACATGCTGCGACGACCGTCACATCCTATGACCGTCAACGGCATCAACGAGTCTGAATAAACGATTGATTCTGCAGGAAATCGACCGCGATCCGTATTTCAGGACCAAGTATACGAAAACATGGATCGCGGTCGCAGGATGATGCGCCACCCGGGCGCGGTGCGGCGTGATCTCAGAAGTGGAGCGTGACGCCTCCGACGACCCGCTTCGGCGGCCGGACGACGAACAGCTCGTCGTACAGGGACTGGTCTGACGAGGCGTCCCGGAAGAAGTTCCGGACCGCCAGCAGCATCTCCCAACGCGCGTTGCTGAAGTTCATGAACGGCAGCGACTGGCGGACCTGGATGTCGAAGCGGCCGTCGAGCGCCGGCCGGCCGGCGGCCTCGCCGCGGCTTCCCGGCTGCACGAAACCGTCGCTCAGGCGATAGAGCACCATCACCTTCGTCGCGGTCTCCGGCACGTCGGCGTCGATGCGCGCCGTCACGTCCTGCACCGTGTCGACGGTCGTGCGGCCGGCAACCGGCGCGAGCAGCATCACGTACTCGTTGTCGGCTTGCAGGATCTGCCCGCGGGCGACCGAGTACTGCACGGCGCCGTGCACACGGCTGGCGATCACGGCACGGAACTCGGCGCTCACGCCGCTGGCGCGCACGTCACCCGTGTTGCCGACGAGGTAGTGGCCGATCTTCGCCGACGGCTGACCGGGCAGCTCCGCACCGAACACGGTGACGAGCTGATCGTCCACGCGCTGGCGGAAGGCGCGCACGGCGACCGTCGAGGCGCCGAAGTCGCGCTCCACGCCGACCGACGTGTTGAGCGTCCGCTCCGCCATGAACGGGTCCTTCGCGTTGAAGGACGAGAAGGTGCGCTGCGGCGGCAGCCAGATTCCGGCGTCGCCCGGCGGAAGGAACTCCTCGGCCCCCGGCGCGAGCGCCCGCTGCGACACCGTGGCGGTCACGCGCGTGTTGCCGGCGGGGCTGAGCGTCAGCTCGACGCGCGGCGAGAGCAGCGTGCGGTTCGCGAGGTAGTCGTACCGGGCGTACTCGCCGCCGAAGGCGAGCGTCGCCGCGGGCGAGATCATGAAGCTGTCGTAGCCGTACACCGTGCCGACGTTGCGGCTGCCGTCGGTGACGTCGCGCATGGCCAGCGGGTTGCCGCCGTCGTAGCGCTGCGTGCTGTAGCTCAGCCCGACGTCGTAGCGATGCCGCGCCGGCGCGCGGATCGAGTACGCGCCGGCAACCACCCAGGACGACACGTCGGCCTGGGTGAACGCGCCGGCGACCGTCCAGTCCGCACGATCGCCCGCCGGCGCGCCGATGCGCACGTTCGCGACGTTGCGCGCGACGCTGTCGTTCGAGAACAGCTGCTGCGGCGTATCGAACGTGCCCGAGGTGAGGAAGTTCACCTGCCCCGACAGCGCCGCGTCGGCAAACAGGTTGACGACGCGGGTCGGCGTGCCGGCGAGTTGCGCCAGCATCGATCCTGTCGAACTGTCAGGGGCATCGTCGCCGGCGAGAAGCTGCTCGGGGAGCGTCGCGTCCTTCAGGACGCCTCGGCGTGCGTGCCGGATGCGCCACGCGGTTTCGGAGTGATCGTCGGCGGGGTCCTGAACGGTCGTGCCGCTGGTGCCGGTCACGTCGGGATCCGTCGTTTCAGGCGCAGGGGGCGCGTCGCGGTCTGGCGCGTCGAGCGACAGCCCGATGCCGGCGGCGAGCACGGACGGCGCCTGCTCGCGACGCAGGGCAATCGTCGAGACCGTCCGTCCACTCGCACGCACCTGGACGAGCTGTGCGCGTGGAGCGACGTAGCCGGAGAGGTGCGCGCGAATCAGATAGGGTCCGGGCGTGAGGTTGCCGAACTCGAACTTCCCCGATCCATCGGTCACGGCGACCGTCGTCACCGCACCGAGCGCCGAGACGACGACGTTGGCGATCGCGACGCCGCGATCGTCACGAACCATGCCGGCGAGCGAGCCGGGCGCCGACGAAGACGCGAGACGTACGACAGGCGAGGACGATGACCGCGCCGGTCCCTGTTCCGCCAACAGGGTGCCTGCCAGCCCCACAACCATGAGGCCGCCGACCGCCGCCGACGCCAGAAATCTGGTTGCTGCTGTCATTCGTCAAACCTGCGGGGCGTGTCCCCGCCAACCTGCGTTTACGAACCGGCGACGGAGAACGCCACGTCGCGGGTCACGGACCTGTTCGCCAGCTTGTCGGTGATCTTGATCTCGAGCCGGTAGTCCCCTTCCGGAAACGTGGCGAGCGGCACCGTCTGCCCGTTGGTGATGCCGGCCGCCGGATCGTACCCCGCGGGCACCGTCTGGCCGTTCAGGGCCAGCGGGTTGGTCTTGTTGAAGAACTTCTCGGTCCCGTTCTGGACATTGTAGAAGCTGTACTCGACCTGCACGTCGGGCGCATTCGAGGCGTCCACCTGCGCGTTGTAGATCAGCAGGAACACCGACAGATCTTTCCGCTTCGCCAGCGTCGTGGTCAGCGCCGGCACGATTTCCATGTTGCCGAGCGCGTACGGACGCTGCTCGCGCTGCGCCGGCGTCAGCGGCGCCGGCAGCGGATCGATCCGCTCGGCGACGATCACCGAGCTGGTGTTCAGCTCGCCGTTCCACAAGTCGGGGACCGCGATCTCGCGCCGCAGCACCGACACCTTCGGCGGACTTCCCTTCTTGGGCTTCTCCACCGATTCCTTCAGCACGACGAAGAGATCGTACTCCCCCGGATCGACGACGAAGGATCGGCGGAGCAGCCCTTGCGACGGCACCGACGGATCGATGATCTGCGCCGGCGTCGCGAGGAGCAGGTTCTCGTAGGCGACCGCCTCGGGAGGGGTGCGCGCGTCCCTGGCCGCCGGCGGAGCGGTGCTGCCTGGGGAAGCCGATGCAGCGCCGGCTGGAGCCGGCTTGCGCACGACCCGCCAGTAGATCGCGAGCCTCTCGGCATTCACCTTCGAGGGATCGAACCGGACGGTGAAGGGAACGTATTCCTTGTTGTCCTGCGCCTTGAAGACGTCGTTGCCGACCCAGGCGAGCGAGAGATCGTTGATGGCGGGCTTCGAGGAGGCGAGCAGCGCCGTGACAGCCTCGAACTCTTTCTTTTCGTCGCCGGAAATCTTGCGACCCTGTTCCTTCGGCTGTGCGGAAGCGGCCGCGCAGACCACGAGCACTGCGAGCGGCGCCAGTGTGAGTGCGGGTCGCCGAATATTCATGCGTGCTATCACTCCCGCGTCCAACGGACGATCTCGACTGTCCGCCGTTCTGCTCGACCGCGCCGTCCAGCGTCCGCCTTCGCGTGGGGGCCGGCCTCAGCCGGCCCCTGAGAGGACCTACGAAACCGAGAACGTCAGCGAGTCGGTGACGGTCTTGTTCGACCCCTTGTCGGTCACCTTGATCTCAAGGCGGTATTTACCCGGCTCGAAATCGGTCAGCGGCACGCGGTCGGGAAGTCCCTGCCGCGCCGGGTCGATCTCGGCCGGCGCCCAGCGCTTGAACGGCTCGCTCACCCCTTCCTTGTACGCCGTGAACTCGACGCCGACACGGCCGGTGGCGTTGAACACCATCCCGTTGACGCGGAGCGGCTCGGTCTTGGCCAGAGTCGGGTTGTCGAGCGGCAGCGTCTCTTCGTCGGGAGTGCCGTAGGGATGGTCCATGATGTCGGCGAGCGGCGCGTCGTACTTGCGCGGGCGGAAGATGTAGACGCCCGACAGCAGCAGCTCGCCGCCGGTGAGCGCCGGCACGTCAATCGACTGATGCAGCACCGAGACCGGAGCCTTGCTCGCCTTGCCTTCCACCAGCTCGTGCGCGGCGATGAAGAGCTCCGCCTTGCCGGGAGGCGCAAGGATGAGGCGGCCGATCCACGGCTTCTGCCCTTCCACGACGACCGTCCCGAAGTTCTCGAAGATCGGCGCCGCCTTCTTGTCCTTCGGATCGTAGCCGGCGGGCATCACGCGCCAGATCATGAAGACATGTCCCGACGGGGCCTTGGCGGGATCGAGCGACACGGCAAACGCCACGATGCTCTTGTCCGCCTGCGCCTGCATGGCGTCGGAGCGCACCCAGGTCAGCCCCATGTCGTTGGTGACCTGCTTGCCCTGAACGGCGTTGTTCAGAGCGCTCGTGACCGCCTTGGCCTCGCGCTCTTCGTCTTTCGAGAGCTGTCGTCCCTGCGCCGCGAGCGTCGACGCAACGGAGAGGGAAAACAGGAACGCCGCCGATGCCAGCACGAGTCCACGTCGCCGAATCACCATCATGAGCCCAGCCTTGTTAAGAAGTCGGTAACACAAAAACAGCCAATCATAGGCGGCTCCCTCGAATCAAGTCAAACCCCAGACCCGACAGTATTTCGGGCCGCAAAGGCGGTCTGTGCGTATGCTATAGACACGGTCCCGCCAGTCGTGATGAAACTCATCGACGTCTCCGTCCCTCTCGACCCGGCACTGCCGACCTATCCGGGGAACACGCCGTTCAGCCTCGAGAGCATCAAGCGGCTCGCGCGGGGGGACAGCTCGAACGTGTCGACGGTGCACATGAGCGTGCACGCCGGCACACACGTCGATGCGCCACGGCACTTCTTCGACAGCGGATCGGGAGCGGAGTCGCTGCCGCTCGACATCCTCTGCGGCCGCGCGCGCGTCGTCGAGCTGACGGTCCGCAGCGCGATCACCGCGCAGGACCTGGCGGGATTCGACCTGCGAGAGGATGTGCGGCTGCTGCTCAAGACACAGAACTCGCGGCTCTGGGGCTCTCCGGCGTTCCACGACGGCTTCATCGGCGTGGCCGAGAGCGCGGCGCGCTTCCTCGTCGACCGCGGCGTGAAGCTGGTCGGCGTCGATTACCTTTCCGTCGAGCCGTTCAAGACGCCCGGTGCGCCGTCGCACCATGTGCTGCTCGGAGCGGGGACGATCATCATCGAAGGCCTCAACCTGCGCGACGTGGATCCAGGGACGTACGAGATGTTCTGCCTGCCGCTGCCGATCGTCGGCTCCGACGGCGCCCCGGCGCGCGTCATCCTGCGGAGGAGCTGACCGTCGTGGCGGCGCTGCTGGACGACAGCCTCGTCATCGTGCTCGCCGGAGGCGCGGGCGAACGGCTCTACCCGCTGACGAAGGACCGCGCGAAGCCGGCGGTGTACTTCGGCGGCCCGTACCGGATCATCGACTTCGCCCTGAGCAACTGCCTCAACTCCGGGCTGCGGCGCATCTATATCGCGACGCAGTACAAGTCGCTGTCGCTCAATCGCCACATCCGCATGGGCTGGAGCATCGTCTCGGAGGAGCTCGGCGAGTTCATCGAGATCCTGCCGCCGCAGAAGCGGGTCGGCGAGCATTGGTACCAGGGCACGGCCGACGCGGTCTACCAGAACCTCTACTCGATCATCCGCGAGAACCCGCGCTACGTGATCGTGCTCTCGGGCGACCACGTCTACAAGATGGACTACGCGCGCATGCTGCGCTTCCACCAGGAGCGCGGCGCCGCGGCGACGCTGGCGGCCATCGAAGTACCGGTCGGCGACGCGTCGCAGTTCGGCGTCGTGGCGATCGACGAGCACGAGCGGCTCGTCGGCTTCCAGGAGAAGCCGAAGGAGCCGGCGTCGATCCCCGGCTCGCCCGATCTCGCGCTCGCGTCGATGGGGGTCTACATCTTCGACACCGACGCGCTCGTCAAGGCGCTCGAAGCCGACGCGAGCCAGCCGACGACCCACGACTTCGGCAAGAACATCATCCCGGCGCTGATCCACTCGGCGCCGGTGTTCGCCTACCGCTTCTACGACGAGAACAAGAAGGCGTCGAAGTACTGGCGCGACGTCGGCACGCTCGACGCGTACTTCGAGGCGAACATGGATCTCTGCCAGGTGAACCCGGAGTTCAACCTGTACGATCCCGAGTGGCCGCTGCGGACCTACCAGCCGCAGGCGCCGCCGGCGAAGTTCGTGTTCGCCGAGGCGGGGCGGCGGTGCGGGCAGGCGCTCGACTCCATCATCTCCCCCGGCTGCATCGTCTCCGGCAGCAGCATCTACGGCAGCGTGCTGTGCCCGAACGTGCGGGTCCACAGCTTCTGCCACATCGAGCAGTCGATTCTCATGCCCGGCGTCCGCGTCGGGCGGCACGCCCGCATCCGGCGCGCGATCATCGATCGCGACCTGCTGATTCCGCGCGGGGCGCTCATCGGCTACAACCCGGAAGAAGACCGGCGGCGGCACACGGTCACCGACAGTGGTGTCGTGGTCGTGACCGCCGACGACGAACCGTTCATCGCGCCGCTCAGCGAGGAAGCCTTGCGTTACGAGGCCGACGCCGACCGCCGCGGCGGAGGAGCCTGACGTGAAGATCACTCGAGTACACGGCCGCGAGATCCTCGACTCGCGCGGCAATCCCACGGTGGAAGTCGACGTCACGCTGGAGGGGGGCGTCCTGGGGCGCGCCGCCGTGCCGTCCGGCGCGTCGACCGGCGAGCGCGAGGCGCTCGAGCTCCGCGACGGCGACAAGACGCGGTACCTCGGCAAAGGGGTCCGCACGGCGGTCGCCCACGTCAACGTCGAGATCGCGCAGGCGCTGCAGGGCAGGACGTTCGATCAGCGCTCGCTCGACGAGACGATGATCGCGCTCGACGGCACGCCGACCAAGTCGCGGCTCGGCGCCAACGCGCTGCTCGGCGTCTCGATGGCGGCGCTCCGGGCGGAGGCGCTCGCGAAGCGGGTGCCGCTCTATCAGCACATCGGATCGCTGTACGGAAACAGCTCGTACACGCTGCCGGTGCCGATGATGAACATCCTGAACGGCGGGGCGCACGCGGACTCCAGCGTCGACTTCCAGGAATTCATGGTCATGCCGGTCGGCGCGCCGTCGTTCGCCGAAGCGCTCCGCGCCGGCGCGGAGATCTTCCACGCGCTGCGCGGGATCCTGAAGGGGCGCGGCCAGGCCACCGGCGTCGGCGACGAAGGCGGCTTCGCGCCGAACCTGAAGTCGAACCGCGAAGCGGTCGACGTCGTGCTCGACGCGATCGGCAAGGCGGGCTACACCGCGGGACAGGACGTCTACATCGCCCTCGACGTCGCGTCGAGCGAGCTGTGGGCCGGCAGCGGACGCTACACCTTCAAGAAATCGGGCGAGCCGGATCGCACGTCGGACCAGATGGTGGAGCTCTACGCCGACTGGATCCGCCAGTACCCGATCATCTCGATCGAAGACGGCATCGCCGAGGGCGACTGGGAAGGGTGGCGGCTGCTGACCAGCGCGATTGGCGACGCGGTGCAGCTGGTGGGCGACGACGTGTTCGTCACCAACCCGGAGATCCTGAAGCGCGGCATCGCCGACAAGGTCGCCAACGGCCTGCTGGTGAAGCTGAATCAGATCGGCACCGTCACCGAGACGCTCGACGCCGTGCGCATGGCGCGCGACGCGCACTACGCGACGATCATGTCGCACCGCTCGGGCGAGACCGAGGACTCGACGATCGCCGACATGGCCGTCGGCACGGCGGCCGGCCAGATCAAGACCGGCTCGGCGAGCCGCACCGATCGCACGTGCAAGTACAACCAGCTGCTGCGCATCGAAGAGGAGCTCGGAAGCGCCGCGACGTACGCGGGCCGTTCCGCGATCCGCGCGCTCGCGGGCGAGCAGAACCGGGACTGAGAGCCACATCGGCAATCTCATCACGACGGCACGAAGGAGCCGAAGATCACGAAACCTCTTATCAAAAAGAGAATTCGTGCCCTCCGTGTGCATCGTGCCTTCGTGATAGGAAGCCTGGCGGAGAGCTATGTATAAGCTTGTGCTGGTTCGTCACGGCGAGAGCACCTGGAACAGGGAAAACCGCTTCACCGGCTGGACCGACGTCGATCTCTCCGAGCGCGGGCGCGAGGAGGCGGCGGAGGCGGGACGTCTGCTGCGCGAAGGGGGGTACGTCTTCGATCAGGCGTACGTCTCCGTGCTGAAGCGCGCGATCCGCACGCTCTGGATCGCGCTCGACCAGCTCGATCAGATGTGGATCCCGGTCGAGAAGAACTGGCGCCTCAACGAGCGGCATTACGGCGCGCTGCAGGGGCTGAACAAGGCGGAGACGGCCGCCAGACATGGCGAGGACCAGGTCAAGATCTGGCGCCGCAGCTACGACATCCCGCCGCCGCCGCTGACCGCGGACGACGAGCGGCACCCGTCGCGCGATCCGCGGTACGCCGGCCTCGCGTCGTCCGAGCTGCCGCTGACCGAGTCGCTGAAGGACACCGTCGCGCGCTTCCTCCCCTTCTGGCACCAGACGATCGCTCCGGCGGTCACCTCAGGCAAGCGGGTGCTCGTCGCGGCGCACGGCAACAGCCTGCGTGCGCTCGTCAAGTACCTCGACGACATCTCCGAGCAGGCGATCGTCGAGCTCAATATCCCGACCGGCATCCCGCTGGTCTACGAGCTCGACGCGAACCTGAAACCGATCCGCCATTACTACCTCGGGGACGCCGACGCGGCGGCCGCCGCGGCCGAACGCGTCAAGCAGCAGGCGAGCGCGCGCTGACCATCGCCGCACGCGACGCCGGCCGCCGTTGGCAGAGACAGAAAAGGCCGGACCGCGCGAAGCGATCCGGCCTGTACGTGCTGTCGTGGTGTCCGGCTTCAGCCGGACGTCTCGCGCGCTACTCGACCGGCTCCGTCGTCTCGTCGGCCGCGATGCGCAGCGATCGCAGGAAGCGGCGATCGTTGGCCGTGACTTCGAATCCGCGGCGGACCGGCACGAGCCGCGCCGGCGCGGCGACCCGCGCGAGCGCCTGCGTCTGCTGGCCGCGACTTGCGAACCCGACGACCGCTTCGAGCGTGACTTTCATCTCGTAGCCAGCTTCCCGCGCTTTCTCCCGGCAAGCCTCGACCTGTGGGCTGCTTGCCACCGCGGCGGCGATCACGTCAGCCAGTTCCCGGGCCAGCCGGTTGACGACGTCTTCCATCGTTATTCCTCCTACGCCACCTGCCGGAACCGGGGCGCTTCCGCCGGGCCCGAACCGATCGGGAAGCCGGCTCGCCTGAGCCACGGATGGTTGATCGAATTCTGGTGCGGTACTCCGAGTCTAGGAGCAAATATGTGCGCTGTCAAGGAGTTACAGCCACGATCCAGGTGCGCACGCGTTACAATTCTGCGCGGAACCCATGACCGATCCCGGTTTTCCCGGCGAATTTCCGTTCACGCGCGGCATCCAGCCGACCATGTATCGCGGCCGCCTCTGGACGATGCGCCAGTACGCCGGTTTCGGCACGGCGTCGGAGTCGAACGCGCGCTACCGCTTCCTGCTCGGACAGGGGGTGTCGGGGCTGAGCGTCGCGTTCGACCTGCCGACGCAGATGGGATACGACTCGGACCACCCGCTCGCGGAAGGAGAGGTCGGGCGCGTCGGCGTGGCGATCGACTCGATCGACGACATGGCGCTCCTGTTCGACGGGATCCCGCTCGGCGCCGTCTCGACGTCGATGACGATCAACGCCACGGCCGCGATCCTCCTGGCGCTCTATATTGCCGTCGCGCGCCGGCAGGGGGTGCCGATGTCGACGCTCGCCGGGACCGTCCAGAACGACATCCTCAAGGAGTACATCTCGCGCGGCACCTACATCTACCCGCCGCGGCCGTCGCTCAGGATCGTGACCGACATCTTCGCGTTCTGCGAGCGCGAGCTGCCGAACTGGAACACCATCTCGATCAGCGGGTACCACATCCGCGAGGCGGGCTCGACGGCGGTGCAGGAGGTCGCGTTCACGCTGGCCAACGCGATCGCCTACGTGCAGGCGGCGGTCGAGGCGGGGCTCGACGTGAACCGCATCGGGCAGCGGCTCTCCTTCTTCTTCAACGCGCACAACAACTTCCTCGAGGAGATCGCCAAGTTCCGCGCAGCGCGGCGGCTGTGGGCGCACATCATGCGCGACCGGTTCGGCGCGACGAGCCCGCGCGCCCAGCAGCTGCGCTTCCACACGCAGACGGCCGGCAGCACGCTGACCGCGCAGCAGCCGAACAACAACATCGTCCGGGTTGCCATCCAGGCGATGTCCGCCGTGCTCGGCGGCACGCAGTCGCTCCACTGCAACGGGCTCGACGAAGCGCTCGGCCTGCCGACGGAGAGCGCGGCGCGGCTCGCGCTGCGCACGCAGCAGATCGTCGCGGCCGAGACCGGCGTGGCCAACACCGTCGACCCGGTCGGCGGCTCCTACGTCATCGAGGAGATGACCGATCGCATCGAGGCCGAGGCGCGCGCGATCATCGCCCGCATCGACGCGCTCGGCGGAACGCTGGCGGCCATCGACGCCGGGCTGATTCAGCGCGAGATACAGGAGTCGGCGTATCGCGCGCAGCAGGCCATCGACAACGGCAGCGCGACCGTCGTCGGCATCAACCGGTTCGCGGCCGGCGAGCCGGCGCGCATCGACGTCTTCGAGGTGAACCCCGCCATCGAGCGGCAGCAGATCGACCGGGTGCGCGCCGTGCGCGCCTCACGCGACAGCGCCGCGTGGACCCACGCGATCGAACGGATTAAATCGAACGCGCGAAGCACCGACAACCTCGTGCCGGCCATCGTCGACGCCGTCGACGCGCGCGCGACCGTCGGCGAGATCTCCGACGCGCTGCGTGAGGTCTTTGGAGAACATCGAGAATTGAACGATTTGGCGAGTTGACGATTTGGCGATTTGACGATTTGACGATTTGACGATTTAGCGATCTCACCCTTGTCCGCGTCAGCCTCCATCCTCTCGGTCCGCGATCTCCGCGTCGACTTCGACCTGCCGTCCGGTCCGGCGACCGCGGTCAGCGACGTCAGCTTCGACATCGGCGCCGGCGAGACGCTCGGGCTCGTCGGCGAATCCGGCAGCGGGAAGTCGGTGACGGCCCTCTCGATCGTCCGGCTCCTTCGCGCTCCCGGCCGCATCGTCGCGGGCGAGGTGGCGTTCAAGGGGCAGGATCTGCTGACGCTGGACGACCGGGCGATGCGCGCGATTCGCGGTGCCGGGATCGGCTTCGTGTTCCAGGAGCCGATGACCGCGCTCGATCCGGTCTACACCGTCGGCGCGCAGATCGTCGAGGCGCTCGAGGTGCACGGCCTCGCGCGCGGGCGCGCGGCACACCGCCGGGCGATCGAGCTGCTCGAGGCGGTGCGGATTCCGAACGCCGCCGCGCGCGTCGATGACTACCCGCACCAGATGTCGGGCGGCATGCGTCAACGCGTCTGCATCGCGATTGCGATTGCCTGCCGTCCGGCGCTGCTCGTCGCCGACGAGCCGACGACCGCGCTCGACGTCACGATCCAGGCCGAGATCCTCGAGCTGCTGCGCGACATGCGCGCGCGCCTCGGCCTCGCGCTGCTGCTGATCACGCACGACCTCGGCGTCATCGCCGAGACCGCCGACCGCGTCGCGGTCATGTATGCGGGGCGGATCGTCGAGTATGGTCCGGTGCGGGAGGTGCTCCGCGATCCGCAGCATCCGTACACACGCGGCCTGATCGGATCGCTCCCGCAGTCGCCCGGCGAACCGCTGCGTCCGATCGACGGGACGGTGCCGCCGCTCGGCGCCCTTCCATCAGGCTGCGCCTTCCACCCCCGCTGCCCCGCGAGGTTCGCTCCGTGCGACCAGGTCGTGCCCGACGCATATCGCACGGCACCGGATCGCGGCGTGCGCTGCCTGCTGTACGACAATCATGCCGCTCGTTGAAGTCGCGCATCTCACCCGCGAGTTCGTCCGCGGGAGCGGGCTGCTCTCCCATCACACGCGCATCAGGGCGGTCGACGATGTGTCGTTCGGCATCGAGGCGTCGGAGACGTTCGGTCTCGTTGGCGAATCGGGCAGCGGCAAGACGACCACCGGACGCTGCATCCTGAGGCTGATCGAACCGACGGGCGGAGCCGTGCGGTTCGACGGCGAGGAGGTGCTGGCGTTCTCGCCGGAGCGGATGCGCGCCGCGCGCCGCGACATGCAGATCGTGTTTCAGGATCCCTACGGGTCGCTGAATCCGCGCATGCGCGTGCGCGAGATCGTCGAGGAGCCGCTGGTGATCCACGGAATCGGGACGCGGGCGGAGCGGCGGGAGCGGGTCGCAGAGCTGTTCCGCCTCGTGGGCCTCGACGCGGGCCATCTCGATCGCTACCCGCATCAGTTCAGCGGAGGGCAACGGCAACGGATCGGGCTCGCGCGCGCCCTCGCATTGAGCCCGCAGTTCATCGTCCTCGACGAGCCGGTGTCGGCGCTCGATGTCTCGGTGCAGGCGCAGGTGGTCAACCTGCTGCTCGATCTGCAGGCGCGGCTGAAGCTCACCTATCTCTTCATCGCGCACGATCTGCGGCTGGTGCAGCACATCTGCCAGCGGACGGCGGTCATGTATCGCGGGCGGATCGTCGAGCTCGGAGAGACGCGGCTGCTGTTCACGTCACCGAGACACCCGTACACGCGCGCGCTGCTCTCGGCGGTGCCGCGGCTCGATCCCGACTCGCCGCACGCGCGCGTGCGGCTCGACACGGAGAGCTTCGATCCACGCGCGACGCTGCGTCAGGTCGCCGACGGCCACTGGGCTGCCGTCTAATCAACGCGTAATCATCGTCGCGCCGTTGTAGCGCCCGGCTTCAGCCGGACGCAATTACCGTCGCTGTTTCACGCGGGATTCGGCCTACGCCGCCCGCCGGACGTCCTGCTCCACCTGGCCGTCTCGGATGTGGATGGCGCGATACGCGTAGGCGGCGACGTCGGGCTCGTGCGTGACGAGGACGATCGTGTTGCCCGCCTTGTGGAGGCGTTCGAACAGCCCCATGATCTCGATGCCGGTCTTCGAATCGAGGTTTCCCGTCGGCTCGTCGGCAAGCAGGATCGACGGGTTGTTGACGAGTGCGCGGGCGATCGCCACGCGCTGGCGCTGACCGCCCGAGAGCTCGTTGGGGCGATGGCTCATGCGCGAGGAGAGCTCCACCTTGTCGAGCGCGGCCTTGGCGCGCTGTTCCCGCTCCTTCGCCGGCACGCCCGCGTAGACCAGCGGCAGTTCGACGTTGCGCAGGGCGGTCGCGCGCGGCAGGAGATTGAAGGTCTGGAAGACGAAGCCGATCTCTTCGTTCCTGATGCGCGCCAGCTCGTTGTCGTCCATCTGGCTGACCTGCTTGCCGTTGAGCAGATAGGACCCCTTCGACGGGGTGTCGAGGCAGCCAATCAGGTTCATGAGCGTCGACTTGCCGGAGCCCGACGGTCCCATGATGGCGACGTACTCGCCGCGTTCGATCTGGATCGACACACCGCGCAGCGCGTGAATCTCCTCGGAGCCCATCTGGTAGGTCTTCCAGAGGTCGACGGTTTCGATGAGGGCCATACGTTCTGAATCATAGACGACGACCGGGAGGCGACGGTTCCACGGAGCGTCCATTCACGCAGAGTAGCCCGGCCTCTCAGAGGCACGCGATGCCGCAGATCGTTCATCCCGCGTAGCTGCCTTCGCCACCTTCCGGGTGCGTCAATAGACCCACGCGTCGAACAGCGATTGAAGGCTGCGCATCGATGCTCTCTCGAAGCTCGCTTGCAGATCACGGCTGTCCACGACCGCGCCGGCGTTCTCGCGCGTGTAGAGCGCCAGTCCTTTCCAGAAGGCGTCGTCGCCGACCTCGTGCCGCAGTCGATCCATGAAGAGTGCGCCCTTGGAATACTGGATCGCACGACGCGCCGCCAACGACGGGTACGGGCCACTGTACGTGAGCGGGCGATCTCCTCCTTCCCGGCGCACGGCGTCGTATCGTCGACGGATCAGGGCGAGCTCGGTATCGTATGCCGCTCGTCCCCAGCGATGTTCCTTCCAGGCGGCAACCATGAACGACGTCATCCCTTCGTTCAGCCAGAACTCCGAGATGTCGGTGCAGGTGACCAGGTTGCCCCACCACTGGTGCGCAAGCTCGTGAGCGATGACCCAGTCGGCCTGAGGGTCGGAGAGGATCGGGGATATGGCGCGGTCGCCGACGATCGCGTAGTTCGACGCCTCCTGTGCATCGTCGCCGTCGGTGTGAACCTGGGCGTAGGCGTCGTGAGGAAATGCGACTCCGGCCTTCTCCTGGTAGAACCGCAGCATCTCCGGGAGCGGTGCAAAGAGCCGGGACAGCCTCGCCTCGTCGGTGGTGGTGCTCAGATACACCAAGCGGACGTCCGTCGCACGGTCTTCCGATCGCGAGAACCGTCCAAGGGCAAAGCCATACAAGTACGCGGAGTACGGCCGATTTTCGGTCCAGAGCTGCCATCGATCTCCCTGGGCCGCCGCCCTGGTCGAGACCAGCGTACCGGGACCCCAGGCGGTCATGCCTCGCGGCACGTAGAGCTCCAGCGCGAAGGCGGCCTTCTCGCCGAACGGCTCGAGCGCGCAAATCATCCAGTCGCAGGCGAAGTAGCCCGCCGTGACCGAGTTACGGGTGAACACCAGACCGCGAGCGGGACGTCCATGGAAGGCAACCACGAGCTCGGCTTGCCTCTCGGGCGGCAACTGTGCCGAGAGACTCACGTCAAGGACGTCACGGCTGGAGCTGAACGCAACGTGCCGACCGTTGAGTGTGACGCTGTCGATCGTGAGCGCGTTGCCCGACAGGGCGAGCGTGCGAAGGGCCGACGACTCTTCCCATTTACTATTCCTCAATCGCTGGGCGCTTCGAACAGCGCCGTGGATCCCGCTCACGCCTTCGTGTCGTATTCGTATTGACGTTCTTGATTTATGACATAGGTGTCGGTGTAGCACTGCAGCTCATTCGCTGTGCCGAGCTTCAATGAGGCCGCGATGTGTGCATCGCGGATAGCCGGTACCGATCGTGTGCCCCGGCCTCGACGAGATGGCGGAGGCTTCAATGAGGCTGCGGGTGTTTCACCGCGGATAGACCACTCGCGAGGCTTCGTCGAGCGCGACCCATTCCTCGCTTCAATGAGGCCGCGGATGTTTCACCGCGAATAGGCCGGTGCTCACCGTGCCGGCCGCGCCCGTGCCACTCGCTTCAATGAGGCCGACGTTCTCAAGGAGGCACTGTCACTCCACGCCGAGGCTCGCGCAACGCTTGCCGGCCAGCTGCTCGACAGCCTCAAGCCGCAATCAGAACTACGCCGCCGGCAGTTCGTGAAAGCGAGACGCCGCGCCCTCAAACGACTTCGCGCCGGCTTGAATCTCCAGTGGGAGCCAGTGGCATCGAGGGACGAGTTGCGCCGCCGGTAGAGAGCCATCGACCGCTCATGTTCCCGAGCGCCAAGCATGGCCTGAAAACACTGAAACCGGCCTTGCGGCCGGTTTCGCACCCGCCTACCGAAGGAAGCGGGATCGATACGTGGGTTTCAGCGCCGGGAATCAGCTGGCGCGCGTCAGCTCGCGAGAATGCGTGATCTCATGGCCCGTGACCGGCCGGGCGGCGGCTGCCTCCACGGTCGCCACGGCGGCAGTCTTGCCGTCGAGCGTCGTGAACTCGACTTCGAACGCCTTCTCATCCGCGTACACGTGAACCACAGTACCCACATCGCCCACTTCGAGGCCCTCAGCAGGTACGGGCTCCGTCAGCACGATGCGATCGTGTTCCTTGATCATCTCGAACGATCACTCCTTGCCAGGATACGCGGTGACGAGCCGCGGCGCATCTTCTCCGCGGTCGATGATCCAAACGGTCCTGATCGACCATTGCCGGCTCTCTTGAGTTTGCCCTGACACCCGCCCATCAACAACATATTTCTGGCCGTGTGCCGATTCGGCACTGTTGACGACATCCCCGTGCTTGGCGACGCCTCGGAGAGCCTCCATCAGACGATCGGGAGCCTCACGCGAGTAGCCGAGCAATCCGAAAAACCGCGCCTTGCCACCATTGTCTGCGTGGGCCTCGTTCAGAAGGTAGTCGAGCACCTTGGCGCGATCAACTACTGCGAGGCTAGCGTTGGGAAGCTTCACGTCGCTCGCATTTTGCCACGTTGCACCTCTGTGCCGACGCAGGGCGACAGGTCGCCGGCTCCCGTCCCCAGCCTCCAAGGGCCACTTGCCACAGAATCCAGCCTGCTATGGCTGTGACCTGCCCTGTCACGCATCTCGGCGAGCATTGGGATGCGGCGGAATGGGCCGACCGTTGGCTTGGACACTTTGGGTGTATGCGCGACGGCAAGTTCATGACACAGACGCTCGAGCTTGCGGTATGTTGTCAACGGCTCCGAACGGTGGACTGGAACGAGAGGAACGTAACGCCGATGTTCTACCCAGTCTCCATCGAAGTCGCTGGGCCCTTGGCGATGTTCGCCCGGCCTGACACCGGGAGTGCACCAACGAGCTACCCTGCGCCCACGTTTTCCGCCTGCGTAGGCATCTTCGAGTCGATCGCCCGCTTGAGCGGAGATGCCTGGATCGTTCCCACCAAGGTGGAGATCTGCAAACGGCGTGGCACGCCGGGCGGAAGGGTTTCGTACCAGCAGTACGCCACGAACTACGGCGGTCCACTTCGCAAGTCCAATCAGATGACCAAGGACGCGCGGATGCAGCGTTTCGCCACCGCGTTGTCGAATGTCTGTTATCGGATTCATGGCGAATGTCGCGGGACGCACGGCAATGGCGCCAACCCTCGCCATTACCTGAGCGATCGATTTCAAAAGCACCTCGTCTCGGCCGCTGCCTGAGCACCCCAGTTCTGAGGCCGCGGGTGTTTCACCGCGGATAGATTTACGCCCTGTCAGGTCTTTCGGTGCTCTCATTGCTTCAACGAGGCCGCGGGTGTTTCACCGCGGATAGGGTCGGAATGGTGGTGAGAGGCGATGGCAACGTTCACGCTTCAACGAGGCCGCGGGTGTTTCACCGCGGATAGTGCAGGAACTGAAACGCGACATGAAGGAGCTGCTCGGGCTTCAACGAGGCCGCGGGTGTTTCACCGCGGATAGCGCCGCGCTCAGGTAGGGCTGTCCACCGATCCGGAGCTTCAACGAGGCCGCGGGTGTTTCACCGCGGATAGTTCAGGCGGATGCCTGGGGCGATCTTCACGCTTCGACGGGCTTCAACGAGGCCGCGGGTGTTTCACCGCGGATAGTAGTGAGGACAACCCAAGTCGGGGCCGTCTGTGCCCGTTTTGGGCGCTTCAACGAGGCCGCGGGTGTTTCACCGCGGATAGCCATGTCCGCTCCGAGCAGCAGCACACGGGCTGCGCCGCTTCAACGAGGCCGCGGATGTTTCACCGCGGATAGGCGAACGTCGTGACGAGCTGGAAAGACGCCCTCGACGCTTCAACGAGGCCGCGGGTGTTTCACCGCGGATAGCGACAACGCGGCAGCGAAGGAGGCGTGATGTCGCGGCTTCAACGAGGCCGCGGGTGTTTCACCGCGGATAGGTACGCGAACGCGTGGGACCGCAATTTTTCGAAGTGGCTTCAACGACGCCGCGGGTGTTTCACCGCGGATAGGCAGCGAGGGATTGAACGGCGCGCTGACGCAGATCGCGCTTCAATGAGGCCGCGGGTGTTTCACCGCGGATAGGTCTACCGCGTCCGGTTGCCCGACGACCATCCACCGCTTCAATGAGGCCGCGGGTGTTTCACCGCGGATAGCGCGCTTGATCCGGCGAGATTCCCGTTGCACGGCGGCGACGCTTCAATGAGGCCGCGGGTGTTTCACCGCGGATAGACGGCGACTGTGGCCGGTCCCGAGCTGCATGCGCTACTGGCTTCAATGAGGCCGCGGGTGTTTCACCGCGGATAGTCCGCGATCAACGTGTTGTCGTACAACTGCAACTCGCTTCAATGAGGCCGCGGGTGTTTCACCGCGGATAGGTCGCAGCCGGTCACGAGGTCGTCTCGCGATGGCTGCTTCAATGAGGCCGCGGGTGTTTCACCGCGGATAGGAAGGGGCGTCTGATCGACGTGAGTGGTCCTGTGCGGCTTCAATGAGGCCGCGGGTGTTTCACCGCGGATAGTCGTTCAGCCCACATAAGTTTCCCATCGTTATTTCGCTTCAATGAGGCCGCGGGTGTTTCACCGCGGATAGTCAAATTCGAGAAACGTGACCCATCATATTGGGGAGCTTCAATGAGGCCGCGGGTGTTTCACCGCGGATAGCCCGTAACTCAGGAAACTTCTGCTGTCATTACTTTGCTTCAATGAGGCCGCGGGTGTTTCACCGCGGATAGGCCGAGAGGTCGACGAGCGTGCCGCTCACGTTATCGAGCTTGCTTCAATGAGGCCGCGGGTGTTTCACCGCGGATAGGTCGTCACGCCGTCGATCCAGCGACCCGTCAGCCGGCTTCAATGAGGCCGCGGGTGTTTCACCGCGGATAGGTTCGTGATAGGTCAACGGGGCAAGGAATCCAGCCCGGCTTCAATGAGGCCGCGGGTGTTTCACCGCGGATAGAGCAGCGACGCTGGGTTGGTGGCATCGCTCGCGTTGCTTCAATGAGGCCGCGGGTGTTTCACCGCGGATAGGCAGGTTCAGGAGCTTCATATGGACCATCACCTTCAGCTTCAATGAGGCCGCGGGTGTTTCACCGCGGATAGAGGCAACATAAGCCAAGTAACCAATGTCAGAAGTGTGGAGCTTCAATGAGGCCGCGGGTGTTTCACCGCGGATAGCGATGAGAGCGCGCCGCAGTACCGACCGTAGTCCGGCTGCTTCAATGAGGCCGCGGGTGTTTCACCGCGGATAGCTTTTTCAATACACTCTTGCGCATCAGCAGGATTGAGCTTCAATGAGGCCGCGGGTGTTTCACCGCGGATAGCAAGAGTATCCAGCGCATCACGAGAGGCGTTCTTACGCTTCAATGAGGCCGCGGGTGTTTCACCGCGGATAGATCGCCGGCCTGTCCGATGTGCCGGCGGTGGTGCGTGCTTCAATGAGGCCGCGGGTGTTTCACCGCGGATAGGATCGCGACGTGCGCGCGCCGCTCGTCGCCGTGGCGCTTCAATGAGGCCGCGGGTGTTTCACCGCGGATAGCCCTCGAGCAGGGCGAGCGTGGACGAGCCCGGCCCGCTTCAATGAGGCCGCGGGTGTTTCACCGCGGATAGGATGCGGAGAAGGCCGTCGAGCACCTGCTCGAGCTGCTTCAATGAGGCCGCGGGTGTTTCACCGCGGATAGCACGGTCGAGAGTGTATCCCGTGGGGGATATGCCGGCTTCAATGAGGCCGCGGGTGTTTCACCGCGGATAGGTCACCTG